>Ga0207711_10001273_pt1 | contig 23891 bp, 19 predicted proteins | sample KBSS34metaG_FD_184401 | JGI IMG/M metagenome (GOLD analysis project Ga0207711, IMG submission 184401) | Switchgrass rhizosphere microbial communities from Kellogg Biological Station, Michigan, USA - KBS S3-4 metaG (SPAdes) (version 2) | ecosystem: Host-associated > Plants > Roots > Rhizosphere...
TGCTCTGACACTTTTGCTGAAACCTGTGATCGCCGACTGCCAGCACTTCATCGACCACCAGTATCTCAGGCTCGAGATGCGCGGCGACTGCAAACGCGAGCCGCACGTACATCCCGCTGCTGTATCTCTTGACCGGCGTGTCGATAAATTTTTCGACTTCGGCAAAACTGACGATCTCGTTGAACTTTCTTTCAATCTCTTTCCGCGTCATGCCCAGAATCGAGCCGTTGAGAAAGATGTTTTCACGTCCACTCAATTCAGGATGAAACCCGGTGCCGACTTCCAGCAGGCTCGCTACACGTCCATACAATTCAACGCGACCTTCAGTCGGTTCGACGATGCGCGAGAGGATCTTCAGCAACGTCGATTTGCCCGCGCCATTGCGACCGATGATGCCGACGATCTCGCCGGGTGCGATTTCAAAGTCGAGATCCTTGAGGGCCCAGATAGTTGAGTCGTCGCCGTTCTTTCGGAATGAGCGCAGCGGTTTGCGCGCGAGTTCCATGATGGTCTCGCGCAACGTTGAGTAGGGCGCGGCAGGACCACTAATGTAGTACTGCTTGCTCAAATCCTGCACTCTGATGATCGGCTGCATTAAATGATGTCTGCGAAGCTGCGTTCCACGCGTGAAAAAGCAAAGATCGCATAGAGCAGGACCAGAAGCGTCAGCACGGCAGCGATGCTGAGGGCAGGCCAGTCAAAAGGAAGTCCGAACAAAGCAGAGCGATAGCCTTCGATGATTCCCGACATCGGATTCAAATTCAGTAACCAACGCCACTTCGGCGGTATTGACGACGAGGGCAGAATGACGGACGAAACGAACAGCCACAGTTGAATGATAAAAGGCAACGCAAACCGCACATCGCGATACTTCACATTCAGCGCCGACATCCACGTGCCCACCCCAAGACTAAATAGCGCAGTCATTAAAACAAGAACGGGCAGGAAGAGGATTTGCACCGATAGCGTGACGCGATAGTAGAGCATCAGGATACACAGCAATAAGAACGCCAGCAGGAAGTCGACCAAACCCGCGAGCATCGCGGCTGCCGGAACAATCAAACGCGGAAAGTAAACTTTAGTGATCAAATGAGCACTACCGACGAGACTGTTGCCGCTGGCTGTGATCGCGTTCGCGAAGAACGTCCACGGAACGAGTCCGGCAAGCGCGAAGAGCGGATAGGGAATTCCTGAAGAGCCGACCCCGGCGAGTCTGCCGAAGAAGATCGTAAAGATCACCATCATGAAGAGTGGCTGCAAGATGGCCCATGCGGCGCCGAGCGCCGTCTGTTTGTAACGCACCTTGACGTCGCGCCAGGTCAGGAAAAAGAGCAGCTCGCGATAAGCCCAGATGTCTTTAAGGCTGAGAAGATTCCACTTTTTGCTCGGCTGAATGACGACGAGGGGCTCGGCTGGTAGACGAACATTTTCCATAAGGATCTTAAAAGATGTTACAGGATAAACGGATTTGCCTCAAAAGTCAGACTCATCAAAGTTCGAATTCGCACGGTCAGTACCACCTGCGGTAGCGGGTGGGTCAGCCACTCAGACTCAAAATCAATAGTAGATATCGCATGCGGATCGTCTACCCACCCGCTACCGCAGGTGGTACTGACCGTGTCCAAGTGTTAGTCCTGACTCCTAGTGCAAAGCTTTACGAAGCACGACCACGTCCTGGAAATCGCTCATGCCGCGCGGAAAGTAGTCCAACACCTGAAAATACTTCCCGAAATTTTCAAAAACGTACTCTTTTGAATGGTAAGTATTCTGATACCACGCCGGAAAGAGTCCTTTTTCATAAGACCGTTCAAACAAGAAATCCTGCCCGTCCTTCGCTCCATGAAGTGTCAGGAGCAGTACGCCGCCGGGTTTCGCGATGCGCCGTAGCTCTTCGAGCCAGCGAAACTGGTAATCCTCATCGAGGTGCGTAAAGACGGAGATGACGTAAATAAAATCGAAACTGTCAGCGGCATAATCGATAGGCGGGCTTTCCCTGCTGAGACTAAACGAGGCAAAGTCGAGATGCTGCCGGCACCACTCGATCGCTTTTGTGTCAATGTCAGTGCCGTCGAATTGCGCGTTGGGCGCGAGACCTTTCATGTGAACCAGCGTTCGTCCGCAACCACAACCGAAGTCCAGTATCCGTGTGAACGATCCGAGATCCAGATCAACCCGCTGTAGCGCTGACTGTATATCAGCAGCGCATCTCTTTCCGATAGCAATAAACTCGTCCACATGCGGAGAGCCGCCGACGCGGTAACGCATTTCAGCCGAAGGCCAGCGGGCACTCGTGCCATTCGCTCGATCTTTGAGATCAAAGTGGCGAAACATAAGCCAGCGATAAACTCGCTTATTACGTTGTACAGTTCTCACGATTGTGAGTTGAACCGGGCGAGGCACCAGGGACCACAGTTGCAATAACAACGCGCTACGTTCTCCTTGCGAGCCTTTCGTAGAACTCGATTACACGCGGGCGAATCAGATCGCGACTGGCTATGCGGCGCACCAGGTCGAGATTCTTCTGAGCTGCTGCATCCACGAGCGCATCGTCCGTCATGGCGCGTGCGAGTGCGTCCGCAATTTCATGCGGATAAAGATTGCGCGCAAAGAGAACGTTCTCTTCGTTCTTCACTGCCGAAAGGATCGTCTCGATTGGCGACAGGATCGGAAACGCGCCACAGGCCATCGCCTCATACAGTGAGTTTGGAATGCCATCGATCAACGTGGGCGCGAGCATCACTCGCGCTCGTGGCAGCAGCTCCAGCACTTCTTCGCGCGACACTCGCTCACGCGGCACGCACGAACGGCGAATGTTTTCGGGTAGAGACCAGAACCACATCTGCGACTCCGCCATCATCGAGAGCATATGGATCTCGCACGGCTCAATCTTTTCCCATACCATCTTAAGGGCTTCAAAGACCGGCAAAATCTTTCCCCAGGGCGAGTCGTAAGCTTTCGGACAAACAATAACCCTGCGGCTCGACGGCGGTCCCTGCCACTTGTTCCGCAGCGCTTCAACATCGATGCCGCCCGTTCCCGGCACGGGAGCGATAGACGCCAGTTGTTCCTCGCGAACGCCTAACTCGCGTGCGATGCGAAAGTTGTCTTTGTTATCGCTGATTAGCTGATCGCACGCGCGGAGGATGTCGATAAGTTCTTTGCAACGTTCCGGATTCAGATGTGTTAACGCCAGATCGGATCCGCCACGTGTTTGCAATACCCACTTGCCGATTCCCTCCAGACCAAAATGGCTCCGGACGTGCAGAAAAAATTCGCCGCCCTGCTCGATACCGAGCGTGTGAACGACGTCAGGCTGCCACTCGCGCAGAATCTTCGCCAGCCAGCGTCCAGCTAACGACTCGACATCATACATCCCTCTGGCCCGTGCCGTTTGTCGTTTCACAAAACGGGTGAAACTATTGGCTGGGTAGAGCGATGTGCGCGTGCCGGTTTTTACTCTTGGACCGTGATAGCTCGTGATATAAGTGCGAACCTTCCATTTGTCAGGCGGTGAACCGGTAGGCATCGAAAAAAGTCGCACGTTGAAGCGTGCGTCTTCGAGCAGATCGATCCATGAGTGAGTGTGAGTGTTCTCGCCTAAACCGATAAACAGAATTCGGGGGCGACCCGGAAACGAGTCAGAGTTGAAGTGACCATTTAATTTCATCAATGGGTTTAGCGCCTCGGATTAGAACAAGTCAGGAAGGGTGGCTTGCCCCCGCTCTCCCTAACAGCGGGGGCAAGCCCCTCTTCCTGACTTGTTCTTTGTTTCGTTGTCCAGTACCTCGCGCGCCCAGAGCTCGATCATCATCAACAACCAGGGTTGTGGCCAGTGGCAAGTACCTGACAGGAACTGATCTCGCACCACCGCAACAGCTTCAGCCTCGAGTAAGCCACGCTTGCGAACAGTCGATTCAGAAAGCGTGTCGAGCAACACTTCGCGCAACGGGCCGTGTAACCAGGAAGCGAAGGGCATCGAGAAGCCGGTCTTCGGCCGCGTATCGAATCCCGGCGGCAGGAAGTCTTTGGCCACATCCAGCAGAATGCGTTTTGTGCCCGCTTCACGATAGCTGCGTGGTCCATTCCTCGCCGAACGAGGATCGCCGCCGAGTTTCGCATCGTCAGGAAGCGACAGGGCGAGATCGGCAATCACCGGATCGAGAAACGGCACACGGACCTCAAGACTGTGGGCCATCGAAGCCGCATCGATATCACGCAGCAATTGATTGGCTGTATAGCCGCGCAAAGATAAGGCGGTGACGCGTTCGAGCACCGAGCCCTGTTGAAGCTCATCTATAGCTGACAAGTCGTAATGCGGCGAGTGTCCGGCTTGCGCCGCGCTTCGGAGATCGTGCGACAACAGCCGTGCAGTCCAGGGCGCTTCAAACATCGGGTTCGCTGCGTAGTAACGAGCGAGGAAACCGGTATCGTCTCGCCAGTGACCGAAACGATAACCACCACGCAGTGGCACCAGTGGGTCCAGCACAGGTTGCCGCGCTACTGAAGTCAGTAGCGACTTCGCCGCCGACTTCCATGACGTGGCTTGACGTTGCGTCTCTTCAAACGCCATCTGTTCGAACCACGGATAACCCGCAAATAGTTCGTCGCCACCAGTACCGGATATAGCAACCGTGACGCACCGGCGCGCCGCAGTGGAAACGAAGTAGCTGTTGACGCCGTCGACTGTAGGCTGATCGAGACTGAATGCGATCTGATTGATGCGGTCGCGCACGTCCTCGCCGCGCACGACTATGCGCGAGTGATCCGTGCCGAGGAAACGAGCTGTAATTCCGGCGTAATCAGTCTCGTCAAGCTGCTCACCTTCGGCTTCAAACCCGACCGAGAAAGTCTTGAGACGACTTTCATTCGTGGCCTTCGCCATCAACGCTACCAGCAGCGACGAATCGACACCGCCGGAGAGAAACGCGCCGAGCGGAACGTCAGAGACCATTTGCAGGCGAACCGATTCATCAAGTGCGTTTCGCACGGCTTCGACTTGCTGATCGTATGAGGCCGAACGCACATCCGGACGGCGATTCAGACCAAGTGACCAGTAACGCTCGACTCGCGGTTCCTGTCCCTGCTTTACGATTAGACGATGACCAGGGAGGAGCATCTTCACGCCGCGCAGAATTGTTCGCGGTTGAACAACTGCGCCGTGAGTCAGCAGGAGGCGTAGTGAGATCGGATCGATTTCGGGAGCGATCAGTCCGCTTGCGAGCAGCGCTTTGATTTCGGAAGCGAAGATGATGCGGCCGTTTACTGTCGCGTAGAGTAACGGTTTGATGCCTAGTTGATCGCGGGCCAGCAGCAAACGTTCATGACCCTCGCGCTTGTCGTGAATAGCGAGTGCAAACATGCCGCGCATGCGTAACAGGAAGTCGTCGCCATAATGTTCGTACATGCGCAGCACGACTTCGGTGTCTGACGTCGAGCGAAACGAGTAACCGAGCTTTTCGAGGATCGTGCGCTCTTCGCGGAAGTTGTAGAGTTCGCCGTTGTAAACGATCCGGATCTGTCCGTCAGGCGAAACCATCGGCTGGTGTCCGGCGTTGCTGACGTCGATGATCGCGAGACGCGTCATCGCAAGAGTGACGTTCACGTCTTCGATCACCCCAGTGTCATCGGGCCCGCGATGATGCAGCGCGCTCACCATCGCGCGCACGGCGTTGTGACTCTCGCCGTTACTGTTCCAAACTCCACAGATACCGCACATCGATTTGTCTCAAGAGTCAAAGAGCGCCAAAGGCGCGGAATATGAGAGCCAGGGGCAAGTCCCGACTTGTCGGGACGTCGCCCCTGGATCGATACCAAAAGATACGACGCAGCCCTGAAGGGGCGTAATACTATTTCGGCCTTTCAGGCCTTGGCCTTATTTTAATGGGCTTAACCAGGGGCGACGTCCCGACAAGTCGGGACTTGCCCCTGGCTGTTATATTCCGCGCCTTTGGCGCTGTTCACCGGCATTCGCGCGCGCGCCTCGACACCGTTTCCGGCGTACTTGGTTTCCGTGTCCACCAGTCCGCATGCAATCAGGCAACTGTCGATCTGTTCCACGCTGCGCAGATGTTTATAGTAGTCGGTAAGCGTGTCGTGCGTGTCGAGCAGCGCCCATTCGGCCAATACTTTCTCGCCCAGTTGCGGATAAACGTCGTAATAATCGACTAGTGGCGAGAACTTCTGCAACTGCCGCCGCAAGCGCCAGCGGCCGCGCTTCTGACTCCAGCCCAGTTTGTGCAACGGCAACAACACTCGCGAGAGTGAGAGTGCAAGCGACTTGGCCGAAGCGGGCGGAAGGCGCAACAGTAAACTCCGCAACCAGCGGCGCGAGAAAGTCACGGGATAGTCGGGGCCATAGTGATCGATGACTAACATGCCGCCAGGTTTGACGCAGCGCGCCAGTGCGGCAATCGTTTCTTCCGGTGAAGGCGTGTGTTGGATCACGCCCAGGCAGATTACGAAGTCGAAAGAATTTGGCCCAACCGGCAACATGCGTGCGTCAGCCTGGCAAACGAAATAGTTCTGGTGTTCGCCGCAGTTTGCGAAGTTGGCCTCCACCGCGTTCGATAGATCGCAGGCGAAAACTCGGGCGCCGGCATTCAGCATCACTTCCGTAAAACGGCCGGCGCCGCAGCCGACTTCCAAAACTGATCTGCCTTTCAAGATCTCGAGACTTCCTCCGAGTGCGTGCGTTAGCCGGTCCCGTGAAATCGTTGTGCCTGTGTAAGAGTCGAGCTGAGTTTTCCTGAATGCGTTCCACTGTAATCCGAAGCCCGCGGCATAGTTGGAAGAGTCAACGAAGCGTGGCACACCACGCACTAGCGGTACACGACAACCGCTTTCGCATGCCAACACCTCGTTATTCGCGATTAGTGGTAAGCAGTGCTCGAGACATCGAAGCTCATCAGGGATCATTCGGCGCTGGCTTTTTCAAACATGTAAAGTTTCAAAGGAGAATAGTCGCCTACATTTTCCTTTAGTGCCTGAGAGAAGAAACGCACGAATTCCGAATTCCTTTTCAGGGGCCTGTCCCCGAGGTGCAGGGGGTGCAAAACACGCGTCACAAAGTAATGTGTGGATAAGAAATTAGTAGGCTGTAGCCGGTTATTGCTCAGAGGCTTCAGTTCGTCGATTTCAAAAAAGTCGTCGGCGAGGTAGAGATTGTGGTGTGCCGGCGGAATGGAACTCAATTCAAACTCGGCCCTGGCTTCATTAAGCTTCACAAGAGAACTGGAGAAGGCCTCTATGAAAAGGAGAGTGCCGCCTGAATGCACCACGTTAATTAAATTTCGCAATGCCGATTTTTGATCTTCCTCGTCGAGGAGATTGATCAGAACTCTTTGGCATACGAGTATGTCGACCGACGCCATGTCTGCAAAACCAGGGACTCGAATATCTCCCTCGACAATCTCGATCTCGTGTCGTCCGTCAAATCTGCTTTGTGCGAGTGAACGTAACTCATTCGATTTTTCGATCCCGATAAAACGTTGTTCAGGGAATTCTTCGACGAGGAGTTGTAACGTGTAGCCATTGCCGCAGCCGACGTCCATGATTGTTGTCGGCGTCGAAGCGCCGGCTTGCTGCCGCCTTGTCAGAGCCTCGGATACAAATTGAATTATCGCGGTGGATTCTGATGCTCGAGTGATTTCGTCCGCCATCGTGCTGGTCGCGGAGAGTCCAAACTCTTCGGCTACCAGCTTGTAATGTTGTTCGATGGTTTTATCGTACTCACGCGTCAGGTGAAAGGTTGCCGTTTTCATTTGCATATTAATACGCAGGTTGAAGTCAAAATTTCAATTGCGATAACGGGCGCAAACTTCTTCGATTAGATTCAGAAGGTTATTCATCTGAGTCGAGTGGTCCTCAAACCGGGCGAGATAGCGATCATTGGAGGCCCTCATCTCTCGCATCTTTTCCGGGTTCTGAACACAAAACCGAAGCGCTCTGACAGTGTCTTCAACGCTATCGGGTTGCACAAACAACGCCGCGAATCCTGAACACTCCATCTCGCGATACTCGGAATGCTCCGCTATCACAGGCACTGCGCCCGCTGCGGTGGCCTGAAGTACACTGATCGATCTCATATCGCAGCGTCCGAGCAAAGAGACAAACACATCTGAGATCGACATCAGATCAAGGCAATCTGAGGAAGGAGCGAAACCTTCGAGCAGAGTAAATCTGGATGACAGTCCCTGCTCCTGAATCCTGGCTCGCGCCTCGTTTGTAAACTTCTCGGTGTTCAAACCGCCGAATAAGACAAAATGAGTCAGTGGGTGCTCCAAGGCGAGTTGTATAAACGCGTCGAGCGCGACGAATGCGCCCCAATCCGGCCGAAACCGTCGCGGGTTCAGGATCACCGTCGCTTGAGGATTGATGTTCCATTTTGCGCAGATAACTCGACGCTGCGCGGCGTCAGCTTTCTTGAATGTTTGCCGGTCAACACCCCATGAAACCGGTTTTACTCTTTCAGACGGAACACCAAATCGCTGCCGGATGTGTTGCGCAGCTATCGTGGAGCTTGGCACGATCATATCTACCGCCCGCAACGCATACTTGGTGAGAGCAAAATGAAACGGCGACGACTCGGCATAGCTCAGTACGTCACCTCCCCAGGGAAAGATGATCTTTGGGACGCCCCTAACCAATGCCGTCGACAATCCATAAGTCGTGACTTCGTGCCCGAAAACAAATCGCGGCCGCAAAGCCTGAGCAGCCTGGGCCGTGGGCCATGCCGACGCCACAAACTCGGCGAAGAAAGGCATCCGCAACTCTGAGTCTGCTGGAACACCGGTAATCCTCGTGAACCTTTGCTTGAATCTGGGCACAGTTCGTTCCAAACGATAAAGCACAGGGTTCATCAAGCGGCGCCGGACCCTGCGTGACCAGGTGGACTCATGCTCTGAGCTACGCACGATTGGTGTGCCATCAGGAAGGCTCGACTGAGCATCCTGTCGATGCGTAACGAGCACTACGTCCATTCCTGTTGCGCGCCAGTATGCGGCAAGGTGGGCCGGGAAAATGCTCGAGGGCTCGCACAACATGACCGCGGGGCCGTCACCTTTCTGCCTCATCTCGCCACTTCCTCAGCCACAGGCGCGACGAGTAATGTCGTCTCCCAGTCAAGGTCAGGGCGCACTGCTCCGGGCCACCGGCCATGCCAGTTGCCACGTCTGTCGACAGAATCGAACACTTCGAAAGCAACCGCATCTTCCAACGAGAAGATCACCTCCGTCTCGTCCTTGACGACCAGCAACAACACGCGGTGAAGCCCATCATTAAGCAGATCCCCGGGCACGTGGCAAATACTGCGAAAGAGTCCGGTAGGAAATGGTCGCCCGTGCCAGGTAGAGTCGCGGAGGGGAACCGTGGCGAAAACCATATTGCCCTGTTGGTTGTATATGTGAAGACTGAGACTCAGGTGTAGATTAGGCGCCAGGTTCCAATACTCGAATTCAAGCCTGAATGGTGTTTGGATGGTGATGTCTTGATTGACCGAACTGTTCTCGACTTTCACGCATGCACGTCGTATACGCACCTTGTCATTTCCGGGAGCCGTGCTGAAATCCCAAATGCTCTCGGTAGCGTGCTGCGAATTACCTCTTAAATAATCAGAAACTACCGCAACGGCTTCGGCATCGGCGACGATTTTCCCGTTATTGATCCACAGGGCACGCTTACACAAAGCCTGTATCGCTGACATGTTGTGACTGACGAAGAGGACCGTCCGGCCGTCGCCGGCAACCGTGCCCATCTTACGCAGGCACTTTGCTTGAAACTCCGCATCGCCAACAGCGAGCACTTCATCAACTAACAAGATCTCGGGCTCGAGATGCGCTGCTACCGCAAAAGCCAGACGCATATACATTCCGCTCGAATAGTGTTTGACGGCAGTATCAAGGAATTGATCGATCTCGGCAAATGCGACTATCTCGTCAAACCTGGCCGCGATCTCGGCGCGCTTCATTCCGAGCACGGCGCCGTTGAGATAGATGTTTTCACGGCCCGTTAACTCCGGATGAAAGCCAGTGCCTACTTCCAGCAGGCTGCCGATGCGACCGAAGAGTTCAGCTCGTCCTGTAGTTGGTTGTGTGATGCGGGAGAGAATTTTTAAGAGTGTAGATTTGCCGGCGCCGTTACGGCCGATAATTCCGAGGATTTCACCCCGTGCGACTTCGAAGTTAATTCCTTTAAGGGCCCAGACCGTTTCGTTGTCGGAAAGACCGTTGCGTTTGAAATGGTTGACAGGCGCACTCACAACTCTGGCTACTGATTCTCGTAGCGTCGAATAAGCTTCTCGGCGCGCCCCGATGCGATATTGCTTACTTACATCTTTGACTCTGACTATCGGTTCAGTCACGTGAGTCGAGAGTATAACTGAAAACTCAGCCCTCACTGGATGCGCGTGGCTGAGAAGGCACCGATCATCGCGCGAAAGCCGATGGGGTTCTCCTCTTCTTCTGTGCTGCCGACGAAGATCACTTTACCCGACACGGCGTTACTTGAACCAAACTTGCCTTTGAAGATCAACGTGCCTGTCTCGCGGCAACAGGTGCCAATCGGCAACTCCACCTCGCCCGAAAAGCCGACGCGATCGTTCGTCGTTTGCAGCCAGGCCGCTGAGCGGGGAGTGGTTTCCGGTTTGGAATCCGGCGCCGTATCGAGGAGTAGAAAACTGCCGGATCCTTTCGCGTCAGCGACGAAGATCAGGTTCATATCATTTCGTCCGGCAAACGTGAACTTCACTTTCCAACGCCCGGTTAACTGCATCTCCTCCGCCGGGGCAGCCTGGGTGGAAACGACTAACAGCAAACACAATGAAATAACGAGTGGTTTCAATTGCACAAACGCGTTCTTCATATCGGATATCTCAACTTTTAATTCGCACCTGGGCAAGGTCAGTACCACCTCGCGTTAGCGGGTGGGTCAGCCATTCGAACTCGAGATCAATAAACAGTACGCATGCGGATCATCTACCCACCCGCTACCGCGAGGTGGTACTGACCTTTTCCAAGTAAGCTTTTCAGAGCTTCAGAGATAAACAAGGCGGCCAGTCATTTTCAGACCAGCCGCCTTGTTATTCGGAGTTAAAGCGGCTTGCATCTCTGTCCGACCGAAAGCAGACCGGAAAAAGTTGAAGCCGGAACAGTTGTTTTAGGCACCAGGTCCGACGTTCGAACAACCTACGCAGGCGTCGGTGCCGTTACCTCTGATTGAGTTATTTCCAAAGGTCTCAACAACGCCACCGGTGCCGATCAGGACGCCATTGCCAACGTTGAAGTTGATTTGGTTCTGTCCAACTTCGGCGCCAGATGCGCCGGGGCCGGCGTTACCCGCGCGGAGGCCATTGGCACCGTTGTGCGAGAGATCGCTATTCCAAACTCTGGCTGAAGCAAAGTTGCTTGTGTTCGCATCGACGAAGACGCCGTTCGTGGTGTTGTTCGAGAAGACACAATTGTGTGCAGTGACTCTGGACCCCGATCTGGCGTGAAGGCCATTGGCGCTGCCGGACAACCGAACATTGTCGAGCGTGACCGTGACTTTATTCGCTGCTCCGCTGGTAAACGTGTTGATAGCATCCAGAGTGTTGTCCCTGATGACAGTATTTCTGACGTTTAGCTGGAGGTCATTGGTTTCATTGACTGTGATTCCATTCCCGGTATTGAACCTGAAAATCACACAGTCTTCGACGTTCACTGTCTTAGCCTGAAGAACGTTGATTCCGTTGATTCCATTACAGAACCCGTTTATGGAAATACCTCTGATGGTAACCACGTCAGTGGACAGGGCGTTGATGATGATCCCGTTCACGAGGGAGGCGAGAATCGAAGCAAACGTGCCGGTGCCATCGAGCGTGATTGACTTGGTGATCGTTACGGCCCCAAAACCACCTGGATCAAGGGCATCAATCTCACCGCAGGCTGCGGTCTTAGAGATGGCGCCAGCCCATGTTTTACAAGGGGCGGTACGGCTACAGGGGTTAGCATCGTCACCAACGCCGGACACCCACGTTCGGGAGGCCTGTGCCTGGGCGATCGAGACTGTAGCAAACATGAAGATCGCGATTGCCATAACCTTGATCGTGAACCGAAACTTACTCATTTTTAGTCTCCTTTAGTTGAAGTTCTTGGGGGGCCGTCAGTAGAACCAGGATTGTTGTTCCGTTCACTGTTGCGCCGGATTTCCCCGCCGTTGAAAAGAGTTTCTGGTCAATGAATCTAATAATTTAGTTGACCATGCCTCATGTAGGACTCGATTGAGCGGCGCCCATTCTATATGACGCCGCCCCTTCGAAACGTTCCCTATTTGAACTTGAATTTCGCTATATGAACCGTTCCGTCCCTTAAGGTAACCGTGAGTTGACGGCACGTGTTCTTCCACGAACTTTCTGTCTTCCAAGTGTACTTGTAACGATCACTGGCTGAGTCGTAACTGAGCGAGCTGTTACCGGCAGTCTCAGTTTCTTCAACATCGGCGATCGGATCGCTGGTGTTGCAGCTGATCTGCACCGAACTTGGTGAGCCCGCCGCAAAGATGTTCAATCCCTGATTGCCACCCAGGCTGAACTTAACTGGCGCTGCCTGGCCAGCCTTCATTTCATTGAACGTGGGCGGATTATCAATCGGTGCGAAGAAACCAGTGAAGTTGTAGGGCGATACCTCTACAGTCCTCACCTTCGTGTCGCTGTGTCCTGACGGATCGCTCACCGTATAAGTTAACGCGTAAAAACCAACCGTGTTGGTATCAACGCTACCCGTCACGACAATTGACGATGTCAGGTTACCCGCACATCCATCCGACGCAGTCGCACCTGGATCGGTGAAGACTGTACCGAATCCAACCGTCATCGGATTGGCGCCGTTGAGCGTAATTACAGGCGCAACGGTGTCCTGCACGGTCACCACTCGCGTTGCCTCGGACGTGAAGCCATTGGCAGTGGCTGAGTAGGTGATCGTGTAAGTTCCGGGGGCGTTTGGATTGACCGTCCCGGATGTGGTTACCGTCACCGGGTTGCCGCAAACTGTCGCGGTCGCTCCCGGATCGGTGAAGCCGCTACCACACTCGAGGGTGATTTGATCGTCACCGTTGAGCGTGAGTGTCGGCGGAACATTTGAAGTACCAGGCTGGTCCACTTCGTCTTCGGGGAAGGTACCAACAATCACGGTTCTGGTAGCCGTTGATTGATTGGTCCCGTCCGTAGCCGTGTAAGTGACCGTGTAAGTGCCGGCGACCGCCGTGTTGACTGACGTCGCTCCACCTGGTCCTGAGATCGAGCTGGTAACAGGTTTTGGACCAGCGCACGAATCGAAGGCAGACACACCGGGATCGACGAACGGCGAGCAGGAGCCTTGTTGAATCCGGTAGGGATTCGCCCCGTCAACCGTAATCGCCGGGCCTTCAGTGTCAGTGACATTGATCGTGCGTGTCGTCGAAACTGAGTTAGCGCCTTCGGTGGCCGTATAAGTCGCCGTGTAACTACCAACTGCCGGAGCATCAGGATCAAAGCCTCCGGTATAGGTAGCGGTGGCGTCGATACTTTGACCGGAGCCATTGATGGCTGATGCTCCAGGATCTCCGTATCGCTGACCGCATTCCAGAGTCACTGTCGCGGCGCCATTCAGCGAAATCGAGAGTGCGCCGGGATTATCGACTGTCACCTGGAAGGTCAGGGCGGCGCCTGTTTGGGCCGTGCAAATAACTGTAGTCGTGCCGACCGGGAAGAATGAGCCGGAAGCCGGATTACAACTAATTGCCGGAATCGTCTCTCCATTTTCGCCGGTGGACGTCGTACCACAGTCGCCGGTTCCCGTCGGGGTTGCATAAGTCACCACCGCGCCCGCCTGGCCGGTATCGGCACTAACCGTGATGTTTCCCTGCGTGGAAAGTTGGCACGGAGTGTTCAGCACTTCCACAGTCGCTGTCGAAGTGTTGTTATCACTGTCAGGATTAACCACCTCGTCGGTACTACTCGAAACGGTAGCGGTGTTTGAAATCACCGTGCCGCTTGCAACAGTTCCGATCTGGTAGGTCGCGATAAAGAAAGCAGTCTCGCCATGTGCAAGACTGGTGATTGTGCAAACCGTCGAACCGGATTCGCCAACAGTCGGACTGGTGCAATTGAACACTGGTCCGGCAAGCTGGTCGAACGATGAAAAAGTAGTGTTTGCCGGAACATCATCCGAGAGTTGGACCGCGGAAGCACTGCTTGGCCCATTGTTGGTCACCTGCAACGAGAAGATCGCCTGACCCCCTGCCGATGCAGTAGCGGAGATTGCGCCCTTCGAAACTGCGAGGTCAACTTTCGGATTGTCATTATCAACAACCGTGAAATTCGTCACGGCCTGAACCGTGCCGCCGAAAGGCTCAAAAAGAATTACTCTCCAGTCGCCGAGACTCGACGACGTAGTAAGAGTAAACGTGGCAGTTGAATTGGCCGCAGTAATGGTGCTTGTTTGCACTGCAACTCCGCGGGCATTGGACCAGATAACTCTCCAGCCGGGAACGGCGTTCGTGAACTTCGCGCAAACTGCCAGGTCGTTCGTGTCGCGGATGTTATAGACAGTTTTCGGAGTCGTGCAGTTACCCGCGAACGTGTCCACCGTCGCTACAGGAGCAGCTTGTGGGGGTGCTACAAAGTTGAACCCCGGAAATGTAACGTTTGGACGCGAGGAAACCGATTTATCAATTTGGTAGATATGCTTGTTTTGGTCAGTGGGCGTCGTGGGAGAAGACGCCGCGCCAGTAAATAGTGGGAGGGCCAACAGTGCCCCGACAACAATGAAAGCCGCGAGAACAAAATATAAACGCGGCCCACTGCAAAAAGATCTTGGTTTCGAGGGCGAAGCATTAATCATTCGGGTATTCTCCTAGAGGACTGATATCGAAAAAAGTCTCACGCGAGGAGACTCGGATCTTATGTCCGAACAAACAGGAAGAACTTATCGCCGGAAATGGTCTGCGAAAATTACTAGCAGCGGCTTAGCCTGAAAAGTGGCCAGGATACTAAGACCAGCGTTTACCAGTCTGTAGTTAGCATGGAACTCTGTATGGAGTGGACCAACAACAAAACCGATCCACTAGCTCTGAGCGAGGAGGTCACGCGACCTAGTCTCAAAAAAGCGCAGGATGTAATAGTCCATTTTGCCCAGAAGGTCAAATTGCAATTCGATGATATTTTTGTTTCGACGGTCAAAGCAGTATATTTTACCGCCATTCGCTAACGCGAATTTTTGGTCCATGTTGGTTCACGTATGAAAACATTTTTTGTAACTGGAGGGGCCGGTTTTATTGGCTCTTGCTTTGTTAGACTGCTGCTGGATGAGTATCCGGAGTGTCGTGTCGTGAACTTTGACGCCCTGACTTACGCCGGCAATTCGGACAATCTCAAAGGACTCGATACACACCGGCATCGATTCGTCTGCGGCAATATAGCGGACCGCGATGCGGTCCTGGCTAATCTGGATGAAAATACACAGGTGCTAATTAATTTTGCGGCCGAATCGCACGTCGACCGTAGCATCACGTCGGCCGCTGAATTCCTGAATACCAACATCATCGGCACTCAAGTGTTGCTTGACGCGGCGCGCGCGCGCGGTGTGAAGCGATTTGTTCACATATCGACCGATGAAGTGATGGGTAGTTTGCCTGAAAACGACGAGAGCTTTTTTACTGAAACCTCGCCGTTTGCGCCTAACAGTCCTTATGCGGCTTCGAAGGCTGCTGCCGAACATCTGGTGCGCGCCGCCCATCACACTTTTGGTCTCGATACTATCGTGACTCGTTGTGGAAACAACTATGGACCACGCCAGTTTCCCGAAAAGTTTTTGCCACTCGCGCTCGCCAACGCGATGAACGATGAGGCGATTCCTGTTTACGGCGACGGGATGAACGTGCGCGATTGGATTTACGTGGAAGATCATTGCCGCGCCATTTTGATGGCTATGGAAAATGGTCGCTCGGGCAGTGTTTACAATATCGGCGCGCGTAATGAGCGGCGGAATATCGAGGTGGTTGAATCTTTGCTCGATGCGCTCGGCAAGCCGCGCAGTTTGATTAAGTTTGTGAAAGATCGTCCCGGCCACGACCGCCGCTATGCGATCGATCCGTCGCGTGTGGAGTCGGAGCTTGGCTGGCGACCACGCGAAACGTGGTCAACAGGATTGACAAAGACCATCGACTGGTACAGGAAAAATGGCCCGTGGATCGAGAAGGTCAGAAACCTCGGTTATCGAGACTATTACAAAGCGCAGTACGGCGGATGAGGATTCTTGTAACGGGAGCTGCGGGGTTAGTGGGACGCACGCTGGTCGAACATTGTTCGGCGAGCGGTGATGAGGTGCTTGTTTACGACCACAGCGGCCTCGACATCACGGACGCGCGAAGTGTTGAAGAGCTGATTGTCGCGCAGCGTCCGGAGGCCGTGATTAATTGCGCCGCATGGACAGATGTCGATGGTTGTGAAAGTAATCCCGAAAAAGCGCGCCTCGCAAACGCGGTGGGTCCGGAGAATCTTGCTCGTGCCTGTCACCAGGCGAACGCCGTTTTAGTCACGATTTCGACGGATTATGTTTTCGATGGCCTGAAGGAAGGTTTTTACACGCAACGCGATCAACCGTCGCCGATCAGTGTCTACGGAAAATACAAACTCGAAGGCGAGCGCAGGGCGCAAGAGATGCACGCGCGCACGATCGTCGTGCGCTCGGGTTATATTTTTGGGCGGGGCGGGCGGAATTTTCTGAGCAATGTTATTGTGCGCGCTGGACGTGGTGAGACGTTGAAAGCGATTGCGGATTACTGGGGCACGCCGACTTACGGACATGACTTGGCAGCCAGGCTGCGCGAACTCGCCGTACTGGATCTGCCTGGGGTATATCACGTAGTTAATTCAGGCGATGGGGCGAGTTTCGAAACTTTTTCACGCGAAGCGCTGCGTCTGGCTGGTTTGGACAATGTCAGGCTCGAGGTGGTAAACGGCGACTCCCTCGGCCGGCCTGCTCCTCGCCCCCATAATTCGCGATTGAAGTGCCTTCTCTCCGACGCCATCGGCTTGTCACCGCTGCGTCACTGGGAAGAAGGATTGGCCCATTTTATTTCTCACGCAAAGGCGCAAAGGCGCAAAGAAATCCACTAGAAGCGCGGCAGCGCTTTGCTTTTTTGCGACTTTGCGTGAGAAAACTGAGAAAAGACAGAGTCCGGCCCCTACAAACGTGCGCAAGTCTCTGTTATTATCCCTACCCTCTTAATTGTGCGGGAGTTAACACCTGATGTCCCAAGATAATAGTTTGATGCCGATGCCAGCCGCCGTCGAGCGTGCGCTCGATAGACCACTTACCGATATTGGCCAGGTCAGGTCCTATGGTCCTGCCGCCAGCGAGCCGAACCAGCTTCGCGATTATTTGTTTGTGGTGCTGAAACGGAAGTGGCTGATCCTTAGTCTTTGTCTGGTCGTTACGTCGTTAGTCGCGGTGCAGATGTTTCGCCAGCCGTCGATCTACGAAGCCGAAGCGACGATCCGGATCGAGCAAAGGCAAACCAATGTGCTCCAGACGGACAAGTTTGTGCTCAACGCACAACCTGACGCGAATTTCTGGGGAACGCAGATTAAGTTATTGCAGAGCCCCGCCCTCGCGCGCCAGGTGGCTTTGAGTCTGGACCTGCAACACAACCAGAACTTCTTCGGCAGCGGCGCGCAGGGAGGAGTCTTTGCAGCCCTGCGAAGAATGGTTTCCGGTGAGAAGAAACCGCCAACCGGGCCTGCTCCCAACACGGGCGGTCTCAATGTCGTTGGCCAGGCGCAATTGCGAGACGATCCGTTAACTCCTGAGGAACTTTCCGCCCTCGAGCCGTACGAAGACGCAATCATCAGCTCGGAAAAAGTCGAAGGCATCGTCGGCACGAATTTGTTCATGATCAAATATCGTCACACTGATCCGGAGATGGCGCAGAAAGTGGCGAATGCCCTGGCGGAAGTATTTCAGGCCAACAACGTCGAGCGCGCCACACAGAACTCGACCAAGGCTGAAGACCTGCTGGCTCGCTCAATTGCCGACTACCAGGAAAGGATTCGGCACGATACGGAATCCTTGTTCAACTACGCGCGTGAAAAAGGACTGTCGCCCAGTCAGGACGCCGCTCTCAACGTCGAAGGGCAACGTTTGGGAGACTTGAGCCGGCAGCTTCTCGCAGCCGAAAACCAGCGCAAGAACGCGCAGGCGATCTATCTCAACGCCAAAAATTCCAGTGACATTTTTTCTGTTCCTGAAGTCCTAAAATCAGAGCGAATCGCTGAAATTCAGAAAAGAATCTCAGAACTGAAAGAGAAAAAGGCGGCGCTGCTGGTGACCTACACGCAGGAATGGCCGGAGGTCAAGAAAACGGAAGCTGCCATCAATCGTCTCGAAGGTGAACTGGGCAAAGCAGCCGAACAAGCCGTTGCTTCGCTCAAGGCGCAGTATGAAGCGGAACAGCATCATGAAAACAGCATCCGCCAAATGTACATGCAGCAGCGTGGCGTCACCGACCAGCAGACTCGGGATCAGATCGAGATGGCCGCCTTTACACAACGCCTCGAGACAAACAAACAGTATTTAGCCACGCTGCTGCAAAAGCAGCGTGAAGTTGAGATCGCGCAGGGCGATAAGGGCAGCGAAGTAAGAATTGAGAACTACAGCCGTTTACCGAGAGCGCCGGTTGGACCACCGCGAATGAGGAACGTAATGATCGCGTTCGTGTTGTCGCTGGTTGCGGGTATCGGTCTGGCGTTCCTGCTGGATTTCCTTGACGACACAGTCAAGTCACTCGACGACGTCGATCGCTATATCCACCTGCCCGCGCTGGCGATGATTCCTGCTGGTCGTGGCGGCGTTCGACTGAAAGGACTTCCGCAACCAAGTCCCGCGCCTGGTGAAAGTACGGCGCTGGCTATGATCGACGACGTGCGTTCGCCGATCGCGGAGTCGTACCGCCACTTGAGAACGTCGTTGTTGTTGTCGTCGGCCGGACAGCCACCGAAGACGATTCTCGTCACGTCGAGTCAGCCGTCCGAAGGAAAGACTACTACGGCGATCAATACCGCTTTCATGCTTGCGCAAACGGGCGCGGAAGTTTTGATTATTGATTGCGACTTGCGACGGCCGCGATTGCACTCTCAGTTTGAAGTCGGAAACTCGAGAGGCCTGACAACCTGGCTATCGGGTGAAAAGAACCTCGACAATCTGCTTCAAGTCTGCACCAAGACTCCGAACCTGAAAGTGTTGACGTCGGGACCAGTGCCGCCCAATCCGGCGGAGTTGCTGGGTTCGGAAGAGATGCGCAGGCTGCTGAGTACTTTGAGTGAGCGATTCGCGCACATCATCATCGACTCACCGCCGGCGATTTCGTTCACCGATGCTTCGATCCTTTCGACGATGGTCGATGGTGTTGTGTTGGTGGTCCATGGCGGCAGAAGCTCGCGCGCAGTGGTGCGACGCGCCAAGCAGCAGTTGCTGGACGTGGGCGCGCACATTTTTGGTGTGGTGCTGAACAATGTGAAGCTGGAGTCGCAGGACTACTATTATTCGGGTTACTACTCGAATTATTACTCCACCGAAACGGACGGCAGCCAGGGGGCTTCCGCGGGTGAGACCGCCTGATTCATCTCCATACCATCCACAGATTGCACGGATCGATCGGTGCAATCTGTGGATGGCTTTCATTCTCCATCTCTTATGAACGTTCCCTTGCTTGATCTTCAGGCGCAGTATGTCTCACTGCGCGACGACTTGCGCCAGGCTGTAGAACGCGTAATGAGTTCGCAACGCTTCGTACTTGGTGACGAAGTCCGCGGACTCGAAAACACGATCGCCGACTACTGCGAGACGAAGCACGCGATCGGCTGTGCATCGGGCTCCGACGCACTACTGCTCGCGTTAATGGCGCTCGACGTGAAAGCCGGCGATGAAGTGATTACTACGCCTTTCTCGTTCTTTGCGACTGCCGCGTGTGTTGCTCGTCTCGGCGCACGTCCGGTGTTCGTCGACATCGATCCCAAAACTTACAACATCGATCCGCGAGCAGTGGCTGACGCGATCACGCCGCGCACGAAAGTGATCATGCCGGTACACATCTACGGGCAGTGCGCGCCGATGGATCCATTGCTCGAACTCGGCAAACGACGCGGCATTCCCGTCATCGAAGATGCCGCTCAGGCTATTGGCGCCACGGACAATGGACGGCGCGCGGGTTCAATGGGCGTCATCGGCTGTTTCAGTTTTTATCCGACAAAGAATCTCGGCGGCGCAGGTGACGGCGGCATCATGACGACCAGCGACGACGATCTCGCAGCACGTTTGCGACGACTGCGCGCGCATGGCGGCTCAACCGAGTATCAGCACGAAGAAGTCGGAATCAATAGCCGTTTGGATGAGTTGCAAGCGGCGGTGTTGCGTGTGAAGTTTCCGAGTCTCGATCGTTGGTCCGAGGAACGGGCGCAAAAAGCCGAGCGCTACACGGAACTGCTGAACAAAGCGGATCTCAGTTTTCCCCTGATGACGCCTCAGGTGAGGCCCGATGGCCGTCACATCTTTCATCAATACGTGATCCGCGTTCCCGGTAATCGTGATAATCTCAGCGAGCATTTAAAAGCTCACGGCATTGGTAGTAAAGTTTATTACCCTGTTCCCCTGCACCGGCAAGAGTGTTTCTCATATCTCGGCTATAAAGAAGGCGATTTTCCCCAGAGCGAAAGCGCCGCTCGCGAGACGCTGGCTTTACCTGCTTATCCTGAATTGACTGACGAGCAGCAGGTTTACGTCGTTGAATCGATCAAGAGTTTCCGGCCGCAGAACTGAATGCCATTGAAGCTCACAATCGTCACGCCATCGTTCAACCAGGGACGCTTCCTGGAAGAGACGATCCTCTCTGTGCTCAAACAGGGATACGAGCCGCTCGAGTACATCGTGATCGATGGTGGCAGTACTGACGAAAGCGTCTCGATCATTCGTCGCTATGAGGACAAGCTCGCTTACTGGGTGAGTGAAAAAGATCGCGGGCAGGTTCATGCGCTCAATAAGGGCCTGGAAAAAGCGACTGGGGATGTTTTCGCGTTCATCAACAGTGACGATGTTTACCTGCCGGGTGTGTTCAACGCCGCGATGAGTCACTTCAATGAGAATCCGGAAAGCAAGTGGATTTGCGGCGATACGATCATGTTCGGCGAGGGTCACGAGACAAAGTTGATTCATGCGGACGTGCCGGAATCGGCGGCGCACTGTTTGTCGTGGGCGTACACCGCGCCGCAACCGGGCCACTTCTGGAAAACCGAGATCGTGAAGTCAGGGTTTGAAGAACGCTGGAACTACGATTTCGATCACGACATGTATGTGCGTCTGCTATTGGCGGGTCACAAGTGTGAATACATGCCGCTGCCGATGGCTGCGTATCGTTTGCACGAAGTGAGCAAGACGATCGCGGAAGGTCATCGTCAGCTAGAGGAGTTTGATCAGATTGCGGAGTTTTACGAACCACGATTACAGGGAGTGGACCAACGCTGGTGCAGGGCGACGAGATTCCTGCGTCTTTCGTATGCCGCGAGTGAAGCGGGTCGCAAGTCCGAAGCAGCTAATTGGTTGATGCGTGCTTTGGCTGTACACCCGGAAGGTGTGTTGAATCGTCCGTTTTGGGGCTGTCTGAAAAAGCTGGCCCTGAGCAGCAACGGACGTTAGTATCCACAGATTACACAGACTACTTTTGAAGAATCTGTGTAATCTGTGGATATAATCACTTCGGAGAATATTGCTGAATGTCAAAACAGACAAAAGTATTGGTCACGGGCGCGGGTGGGTTTATCGGTCATCATCTCACCAGGTATCTAATTGATCGTGGTTATTTCGTGCGCGGTGTCGATATCAAGGCGCCGGAATACGAATCAACGGCTGCCGATGAGTTCCTGTTTCTCGACCTTTCCAAACCTGAGAACTGCCTTAAAGCAACCGAAGGCATGGACGAGGTCTACGGGCTTGCTGCAAACATGGGCGGCATCGGATTTATCGAAAACAACAAGGCCGTTATCGTTCGTGATAACACGTTGATTAATCTCAACAGCATCGAAGCCGCGCGTGCCAACGGAGTCAAACGTTACCTGTACACGTCGAGCGCGTGTATCTATCCCGGTTACAAACAGAAAGAGACTGACGTCACACCGTTGCGAGAAGAAGACGCCTATCCCGCCGACGCCGAAGACGGATACGGCTGGGAAAAACTCTACATGGAAAGAGTTTGCCGGCACTACACCGAAGACTTCGGACTCGACACACGCGTCGTCCGCTTTCACAACATCTTTGGCCCCCTGGGCACTTACGACGGTGGCCGCGAAAAATCTCCGGCTGCGATCTGCCGCAAGGTTGCACTCGCTGAAGACGGCGACGATATCGAAGTTTGGGGCGATGGTGAACAAACTCGCTCTTACTGCTACATCGACGATTGTGTTGAAGGTATCTATCGTCTGATGCAAAGCGATCATCGTGAACCGATCAATCTTGGTCAGGACAGAATGATCTCCGTCAACGAGCTGGTAGACATTGTGGCAAACATCGCCGGCAAGAAGATTGGCAAGCGTTACGATCTTACAAAACCGCAGGGCGTCAGAGGTCGCAACAGCGACAACACGCGTTTGCGCGAAGTCCTGAAATGGGAGCCGATTATTTCTCTCGAAGACGGACTCAATATCACGTACCACTGGATCGCAGGCGAACTTGAAAAACAGCGCACGCCGGCGGACGAACTCGTCACCAGCTAACCGATGAAGCCTCGCACCTTTCGAGCAGAGCGGGAGTTTGGACTGCTTGTCGGCGCCGTGTTCAGCTTGCTCGGACTCTGGTGGTTTTACCGCGGAAAGTTTGCCGTAGCCGCTTACGTCTTCACGGTCATGGGAGCGGCACTCGTTCTGTTGGGCGCCGCGTTCCCACGTCTCCTGGTAATCCCACGTAAGCTCTGGATGAAACTCGCTGAGGGAATGGCATTCGTCTCCAGCCGGATCATTCTGGCGATCATTTTCTTTCTGGTGCTAACGCCGATCGGGTTGATCAAACGGACGATGGGATGGGACCCGCTGCAACGACGTTCCGGTTCGCGCGAGTCGTTCTGGAATCCCTATCCGGCACGAGATCGACGTCACTACGAAAGGATGTATTGAAGAAAGAGGTCTCACGCAAAGACGCAAAGGTTACGCAAAGCCGCAATGATTCTTTGCGGTCTTTGCGTAACCTTTGCGCCTTTGCGTGAAATGGATTTATGTCGAAACTCTACGTCATTTCCGAACTCTGGCAGTTCATGCGGGAGAACAAGAAATACTGGATGGCTCCCATTGTGATCACGCTCGTGCTCGTTGGCGTGCTGCTGGTGCTCGCAAAAGGTTCGGCCATCGCCCCGTTCATCTACACTCTCTTCTAGTGGTAAGCATTCTCGGAATATCGGCGTTCTATCACGACTCGGCAGCTTGTCTCGTTGTTGACGGCGACATCGTGGCCGCCGCGCAGGAGGAACGCTTCTCCCGCGTCAAACACGATCATCGCTTCCCGATCCAGGCCGCGCGTTTTTGTCTCGCTGAAGCAAACCTCACCGCCGAAGAACTCGACTTCGTCGGCTTCTACGACAAGCCCCTGCTCAAATTCGATCGGCTACTCGAAACATATCTCGACTACTCGCCCACCGGCTTCCGCTCGTTTCTCAAATCGATGCCACTCTGGATGAGCGAAAAACTCTGGATGCCGGATCTGATTCGCACGGAACTGGCGAAGGTCGACGGAGAAGAACACGAACGCACGGCGAAGAAGCGTGGCCGCAAGTTCAAATGGAAACTGTTATTCGGCGATCATCACGAAAGCCATGCCGCCAGTGCTTTCTATCCTTCGCCCTTC
>Ga0207711_10001276_pt1 | contig 23865 bp, 20 predicted proteins | sample KBSS34metaG_FD_184401 | JGI IMG/M metagenome (GOLD analysis project Ga0207711, IMG submission 184401) | Switchgrass rhizosphere microbial communities from Kellogg Biological Station, Michigan, USA - KBS S3-4 metaG (SPAdes) (version 2) | ecosystem: Host-associated > Plants > Roots > Rhizosphere...
CGCGCGCGGGCGGCCATTGCGGCCAGGCCTTCCATGGCGACGCTGGGGTTCGCGCCGGCGAAGCGCACGCGGAGCTGGGTACCTTGAATTTGGAAGACCGCGGAATCCAGCGCGAATCCGGCGCGCAACTGCGGTGTTTGCGCGATATAGCGAATCGCGGCATCGGTCTGGCCAGTGTTCGGGATGAAGAATATGGGAAGCGCACGTTCGGTATCGGCTGCGAACGTTGCGAGTCCGGTGGTCAGGAGGAATACAGATAGGGTGGTGTACCGCATGCTGAGGAAGGTTCGGCGAAACGGGGACAGTCGTACATATCTCGTGATTTCGATAGAGGTAAGGTAGTTGTTTGCAGACTGGTTTGTATAGTAGACTAGTATGTGAAAGGACGCCCGATGGAACCACCTGTGGATATCGACGACGTAACGCTGAGCGCACAGCGGCATTGGATGGCGGACGGGTTGTCAGAAATCATGCTGGGTCTGCTGTTCCTCCTTATAGGCGGCGGATTGCTGGTGAAGCTTGCGCTCCCGCGCTGGTTGACGTTGGATCTTCTGACTTCGGCCCTGACCGCCGCTGGCGCCCTGGGCCTCTCCTGGGGATTCAAGAGGTTGAAGCAGCGAATCACATTCCCGAGGAGCGGCTATGTGGCGCTCCCGGAGCCGACCAGGCTGCGCTGGCTTTCCATGTTCGCGATGTTCGGCGTGGTCGGAGTGGCCTCTGCCATCGGTCTGTCCGCTCATATGGTGGTTGTGCCAGTCGTCGCAGCGGTTTTCGCAACGCTTTTCCTATGGGGCGGGGTGAAGTATAAGCAGACAAGCATGTTGGGGGAAGCGCTCCTGACACTGTTATTTGCTGTCGTCTCGACCAGGTTCACGAAGCTGAGCGGAGTGGAAGGGGTCCTGGCGTTGATGGTCATGATAGGAACCTCGATGGCGATTATAGGCGCGTTCCGGCTACGGGGTTTTCTTAGAGCCAATCCGCGACCGCAGGAGATAGAAGCATGAGCGAACTGGATCGCGTAATTCACGAGCCCGCCCGGTTGACGATCGTGGCACTACTCTCCAGCGTCAAGGAAGCCGATTTCCTCTACCTTCTGCGTGAAACCCAGTTAACCAAGGGAAATCTTTCTACCCACCTAGTGCGACTCGAGGAAGCCGGGTACGTCGACATCGAGAAGACTTTTCGCGGAAAGATCCCGATGACGCTCGTGCGCCTGAGCTCAGAAGGCAAGGCGGCGTTTCACGACTATCGGAAATCGATGAAGGATATTCTGGCGCCTTCAAAAATGAGGCGCGTCCCGGTTCACATCCCGACGTAGCGGGCGTACAGGCTGCGCGCGACGGCTGGGTCGGTAGTGCCTTTGATGATGGCGCGGCCGTCGGGAAAAACCGTCAGCTCGTAGGGATCAATGCTGGCGCGAACCGCGAAATCATTGGCGCGAACCGTCGCCAGCGGGGCTAGGCGCCGGGCCAGCTCGGACAAATCCACGGGACGAAAACGTTCGTGAATCTGGACGGCATTGCGGCCGCATAAGCTGATGGGCGAGCGACGCTGGCCGGTCAGATGGACGAAATCGCGCTTCCCGCAGCAAGGGCAGTCGGGATCGCGGGCCGGCGCGGAAGTCTGGCGGATTTCGCCCGACCACGTGTCGATGGTCGTCAGTCGTGCCGCGACCGACTCCGGCCCAAGCGCCAGCAGCTTTAAAGCATCGCCGCATGCCAGCGATGCGATGGCTGCTGTTACGGGAGCCAGCACGCCTTCGGTTTCGCAGGTCGGTTGCGATCCTTGTGGAGGCTCGGGGTAGACGCAGCGCAAGCAAGCCGATCGGCCAGGCATGATCGCCAGTTTCAATCCATAGCTGCCCACGGCGGCGGCGTAGATCCAGGGGATCCCGAAGCTTACGGCGTAGTCGTTGACCAGGTAACGAACCTCGAAATTGTCTGAACCGTCTAAAATGAGCCCGACGCCTTCGAGCAGATCCTCGATATTAGCGGGCGTTAGATCGGCAACCAGCGGCTCGATGATCACCTCGGAGTTCACGCGAGCCAACCTCCGCGCGGCGGCTATGGCTTTCGGCAGGCCCTCGGCGGCGTCGGATTCCTCGAACAGAAATTGTCGCTGGAGGTTGCTCCACTCGACGAAATCGCGGTCGATGATCCGCAGCCGGCCGACGCCCGCCCGTGCCAGGATCTCGGCTTCCACGGTGCCCAGCGCGCCGCAGCCGATGACCGCCACGGAAGCCGCCCGGATGCGCTCCTGCCCAGCGGGACCTAAAGGAGCGAAGCGGCTCTGGCGCGAGTAACGGGACTCGGTCGGATGCGTCATAGAGGTATACAGTGCGTGTGTGTTCCCCTCAGGCGCCTGCTCGCTTCACGACCCTCATGATAACAACGGGGCATGCGCGATCACATGCGTTACTATTGAACAACGTGCGATTGCGGATGCTTGTCGCGCTACTCGCCGGCTTGTCTCCCGCGTTCGGTCAGGATACGCCCACGGCGCGCTGGGAAGGGCGGCCGATCTCGCGCATCGAATTCGACCCTCCCCAACAGCCTCAGCCGCTGGAGGAGTTAAATCGTCTCCTGCCATTGAAGGTCGGCAGTCCCCTGCGCATGGAGGACGTGCGCGCCGCGATCCAAGCGCTCTACTCCACCGGCCGGTTTTCCGACGTTTCCATTAATGTAAGCCCCGCCGACCAGGGTGCCGACGGAGGGGGCGTAGGCCTGCAAATCTCCACCGAGCTGAACTATTTCATCAGCGGCGTCAACATCGCGGGCGAAAGCGAGCCGCCCAACCGTAATCAGCTCATCTCCGCTTCGAAACTGGAGTTGGGGGCGCTGTTTGTGGAATCGGACCTGGATCGGGCCATCGACAACATGCAGGAAAAACTGCGCGCCAACGGCCTGTACAATGCGACCATTCAACGCCGTGTGGATCGGCGTCCGGAGACGGAAGAGGCTAACGTTTATTTCGACCTCGATTCGGGATACCGGGCGCATTTCGACGGCATCGAGCTAGAGGGACAAATCAACCGACCCAAGGAATCCGTCGTGAAAGCTACCGGCTGGCACCGCGGGTTTGGGCCTATCCGGCTCCCGGGATGGCGGGAGGTGACCGAAAGCCGCGTCCAGACCGGCCTCGAACGCCTGCGGAAGGATTTCCAGAAGGGAGACCGCCTGGAAGCGAAGGTCACGTTAGACAAACTGGATTATCACCCCGCCACGAAGACCGCCACGCCGTATCTGGCGATCGATAGCGGACCCATTGTGGAGGTGCACGCCACGGGAACCAAGACGAAGACCACGGGCTGGCGCGGTAGCCTTGGCTGGATCCCTATTCCAGGATTGGGGGGCGGGGCCGACGTTTCCGGCAGCCGCCTGCGCGAACTGGTGCCGGTTTATCAGGAGCGCACGGTGGACCGAAGCTTGCTGGTAGAAGGGCAGCGAAATCTGGCGGAGTACTTCCGATCGAAGGGCTACTTCGACGCGCAGGTGGATTTCATGCAGCTGGATCCAGAACCGAACCGGACGCTGATCGAGTACAACATCACAGCCGGCGAGCGGCACAAGTTGAAACACATCGAGATCACCGGCAATCGTTATTTTGATGCCGCGACCTTGCGCGAACGGATGTACCTGCAAACGGCCAGCCTGCTGCGACGCCGTTATGGCCTCTATTCGGAGCGCCTGCTGCAACAGGACGAGGAAAATATCGCCGATTTGTACCGGGCCAACGGATTTCCGGATGTGAAGGTGACCAATCCACCGGTTCAGGACGATTACGGCGGTGCTCGCGGCAACCTGGCCGTGGCGATTCAGGTGAATGAGGGCCCCCAATGGCTGGTAGACACCATAACGATCGAGGGGGTTTCGGCGGAAGACGAAACCTACCTGCGCTCGATTGTACGATCCACGGAAGGGCAGCCTTATAGCGCTGCCAACATCGCAGCCGATCGTGATGCCGTTTTGGGTTTCTACTACAACACTGGTTATCCCGATGCGCAATTTGAGAACAGCCAGGATCCGGTGCCGGCCGCTAACCGGATGACTCTTCGTTACAAGGTGATTCCAGGAGAACGCCAGTTTGTCCGAGGCACATTGGTGCGCGGTCTGGAAATGACCAAGCCGTCGCTGGTGGCCAGCCGGATCTCGGTGGCGCCAGGCGACCCGATTTCCCAAAATCGCATCGCGCAGAGCCAGCAGCGATTGTATGACCTGGGGATCTTCGCCAAAGTGCAGACGGCTCTCCAGAATCCGGACGGCAAGGAAGAACAGAAGTACGTTTTGTTCCACCTGGACGAAGCCCGCAAATACTCGTTCAACTTCGGTGTCGGAGCGGAGATCGCGCGCATTGGGGGTGGCACCAACTCGCTGGATTATCCCGCTGGCACCACAGGCTTCAGCCCGCGCGTGTCGCTCGGCGTAAGCCGGATCAACTTTCTGGGACTGGGCCACACGGTGAGCTTGCAAACTCAGGTTTCCACGTTGCGCAAGCGAGCTCTGGCGAACTACGTGGCGCCGCAATTCGAGGGACATGAAAGTCTGTCGCTGAGTTTTTCCCCTCTGTTCGACGATTCCAACGACGTGCGAACATTCGCGGCGCGTCGCTGGGAGGGAACTGTACAGCTCGCGCAGAAAATTTCGCGCGCCAACACATTCCAATACCGCTACACATTTCGAAGAGTGACGTTGGACCCCAACTCGCTCAAGATCGCACCGCAGGCGGTCGGTTTGCTCAACCAGCCGGTTCGCGTGGGGCTGATCGGCGGTTCTTTCATTCAGGACCGGCGGGACGATCCGGTCAACTCGCACCGGGGGGTTCTGAATACAATCGATTTGGGCTACGCCTGGCGAGGGTTTGGCTCGGAGACGGATTTTACCCGGGTGCTGATCCGAAATGCGACGTACTATCCGATCGGGCGCGAAATTGTGTTGGCTCGGTCCCTGCAATTTGGCTACATCCAGCGCTGGGGCGGGCTGTCTGAGATCCCGCTCTCAGAGCGATTCTATTCCGGTGGCGCCTCGACCAATCGCGCATTTCCAGACAACCAGGCCGGCCCGCGCGATACGCTCACCGGGTTTCCCATTGGTGGCAGTGCTCTTTTTTTCCATTCCACCGAACTACGCTTCCCTTTGATTGGAGACAGTATCGGCGGCGTACTCTTCCACGACATGGGCAACGTCTATTCAGGCATAAACACGATCAGTTTTCGCTTTCATCAGAAAAACCTGCAAGACTTTGACTATATGGTGCATAGCATCGGCTTCGGAATCCGGGTCCGGACGCCGGTGGGGCCCATCCGGGCAGATTTCAGCTTCAGTCCGAACGCGCCCCGATTTTTTGGATTTAACGGCACGCTCAACGATCTGCTGACCGTGCCTCCGTCGCAGGTCCTGTGCTCCGCATCGTCGCCGCTGTGCTCGAATCAGCGCATCAACTGGTTTCAGTTCCATTTCTCCCTGGGACAGACGTTCTGACCAATGCTAGGGCACACTTTGGTCGCGGCGGGATTGGCACTTTGGCTGCCTGCGTTGGGGGCCGAGACCTTGGACCGCATCGCGGTTACCGTGGGCCAGGAAGTGATCACCGAAAGCCGGGTCATTCTGGATTTGCGCGTCGCGGCGTTCCTGGACCGGAAACCGGTCGATTTGAGCTCCGCGGCCAAGCGCCAATCGGCGCAACGGCTGGTGGATCAGGTCCTGATCCTGCGGGAAGCAATGGATAGCCACGTGACGCTGCCCTCGGTCGAGGCGATGGCCGGTCTGGTAACGCCGTACGCAGCCGAGAGCGACTACCAAGCGAATCTGAAGCGCTACGGGATTTCGGAGCGCGACCTGGGCGCACATCTGCTAGCGGGATTACGCACGCTGACCTTCACCGACCTGCGGTTCCGGCCGGACGTCCAAGTTTCGCAAGAGGACATTCGAGCCTACTACGACAAGCTGCCCGTTTCTGCCGCGGCGCCTAATCCTTCTTTTGAAGACAGCCGCGACCAGATCGAGAAGCTGCTGGTGGAGCAGCGGGTGCTCGACGATCTCGATAAATGGCTGGCGATGGCCCGCAACGCAGCGGGAGTCCGTTATCACGAGAAGGTGTTCGAATGAGGAAGTTTAGACGCATCGCGCTGTGGACGCTGGGAGTTCTGGCCGCCCTGGTAGTTCTGGCAACTATCGCCGGTGTGCTCATTGTTCGCAGCGACCGCTTTCACCAATACATCCAGCGGCGCATCGTGGAAGAGGTGCAGCGCGCCACCGGCGGCCGGGTGGAGTTGGGTGGCTATTCGCTCGATTGGCACAATCTGACCGCTCAGGTGCAGCAACTGGTGATTCACGGCAAGGAATCGCCTGCCGAGCCGCCACTCTTGCAGGTGGGCTCGGCGACTTTGGGCTTGCGGATAATTTCCGCGTTCGAGACCAAGGTCGATCTGGCGTCTCTGCGCGTCGAGCGGCCCCAGGCGTACTTTGTGGTCTACCCCGACGGTTCCACCAATTTTCCGGGACCACCCGCCAGGTCCAATAAAGTCTGGTCGGAGGAATTGTTGAACCTCAAGGTCGGGAGTTATGAAATTGTCGACGGGCTCGTCGAGTATGACGGCCAGCGAATTCCGCTGCATTTGAAAGGCGAACATCTGCGCATGCGGATGAATTATGAAGCGCAAACCCCTTCGTATCGCGGCGACGTCTCGACCGACAGTCTGCAGGTAACAGCAGAAGGATTCGGACCTATCCCGACCAGCATGAGTGCGACCTTTGCACTCGAAAAGTCGCGAATCGTGCTTCCCCGCGTGCACGTGGCGACCAAAGAGTCCTCCGCCGATCTGAGCGGGACGCTGGACGATCCGCGCGCGCCGCACGGGACTTTGGCGATGAAAGTCAATGCGTCCGTGCGGGAGGCGGTGAGAATATTCCATCTGCCGGTGGAGCCCACGGGATCGGCCTTCTTTGACGGCCAGGTCAACGTCGCGTTTGACCAACCCTTGACGTCCATCCTGCACGGCCGGGTGACGGCGCGCGGCCTGGGCTACACGCAAGATCGTCTGAAGATTCGGGATGCGGACGTGCGGGGCGAGCTTCAGCTTTCGCGCGATCGCCTGACCCTAGGGCAGATGACTGCCAAGGTCATGGGCGCGGAGATTGTGGGCCAGGCCAATCTGGAGCATGGCCAACAATTTCACACCGAGGGGACTGTCAGCGGACTGGATTTGCGCCAAGCCGCCGCTCTACTCACGGATCGTCCGATTGCGTGGAACGGGACGATGGCGGGAGCCTTCTCGGCGGACGCTACGTTAGGCCGGTCGGATGCGATGGCGCGGGCGAATCTGAGTATCACGCCTATAGCTGGCGGCGCCCCAGTCGAGGGCCACCTGGACGTGACGTACGATCAGGCGGCCGGGACGATAGCTCTAGGATCGTCTTCCCTCGCCACTCCAGCGACGCGCGTGGACGTTTCCGGCACGCTGGGTAAGACGCTGCAAGTGCGGCTGCGGTCGACCGATCTCAATGATCTGCTGCCGGCGCTGGCCATTGCAGAGGATCATCCGCCGACCGAGATCCCGCTGAAGCTGAACAATGGCAGCGTCACCGCGGACGGATCGGTAACAGGACCGCTCGATCAGCCGCGATTCATGGGTCAGGTTACCGTCAGCAACGGAGTAATCCAGGGACATGGCTTCGACCGGTTCACGGGCGAGATCGACGCGACGCGCCAGGAAATCAGCGGGTCGCGCCTGACGATTTCACGCGGCGCGATGACTGCGTCCGGAACCGCCAGTCTAAAAGCCCGCCAGGGCAGTTTCGACGATCCAGGCGTGGAGGCGCAGTTCGATCTGAGGAATGCTTCCGTGGGCGAACTGGCCAAGGAACTGGGCAGCACGGTGGAGATCACGGGAACGGGCTCAGCCAGAGGGCACGTGGGCGGGTCGTTACGTCGGCCCGAAGCAGAGTTGACGCTGGATATCGAGAAGCCGGCGGGACTCGGCGAGCAGATCGATCGCGTGCACGCCGACGCACGCTACCGGCTGGGCGAGCTGGACATCGCCAATGGGATCGCCACGGATGGAACGTCCGAGTTGCGTTTCAGCGGAAACTATCACCATCCCGATAACGATCTGAAATCGGGCGATGTCAGCTTCGATGTCTCCGCGCAGAACATGGCAGCGTCGCGGATCGAGTACGTCGCCAAACTTTCTCCGCCAGTGGACGGTCAGTTGAACGGGAAGCTGAACGGAACCGGCCGGATCACCAGCGGGAGTTTCGAACTCAAGGCCGCAACTGTGGATCTCACGGCGAAGGGGGTCACGGTGGACGACGAACCCATCGGCGATCTCACCCTCAAGGCTGAAACCAAAGGGACCGAAATGACCGTGCGGGCAAGCGGCAATATCCGGGAATCAACGGTGGAGGCCAACGGTATGTGGCGCCTGGAAGGCGATGCTCCGGGCGAAGCCACGGTCAAGTTCTCGCGGGTGAACATCGATTCCTTGCAGGACTTGGTGATGCTGGGACGCAAGGAGGATCGTCCGGCCGTGCCGCCTTTCGAAGGGTTTGTTCAGGGTGCGGCCACAATCACGCTGCCGCTGCGAAAACCGGAGAGCTTCCGCGCAAAGGTGACGCTGGACACGGTCCAGATCAATCCGCGGCCCAGCCAGGTCTTGCGTTTGGGCGTGCAGCAGCAGGACACAATTCTAAAGAACAGCCAGCCGCTGGTAGTGGATGTCACCAATGACCGCGCCCAGCTCGCTGCGGCCCAATTCACGGGGCGAAATACGAACGTCTCGGTGGAGGGCGCGATTCCATTCAAGGGAACCACCGGCGCCGACCTGTCCGTGCGCGGAGACATCGACCTGGTGATTCTTCGGTTGATCAATCCCGAGCTGGCCGCCAAAGGCGTCGCAAACCTGCAAGTGTCGATTCGGGGGAACTTGCAAAACCCCAATGTGAATGGCCGCCTGCAATTGAGCAAGGCGTCCTTATCCTACAGCGATCTGCCGTACGTGGTCGACAACGCCGAAGGCTCGATCACATTTGACCGGAATCGCGCGACCATCGAAAAGCTGACCGCGGAGACGGGTGGTGGAACCATCACCTTCACGGGCAGCCTGGATTTCGGGGCCGCGCTCGAATCCGGAACAGCCCTGGTCTACCGCCTGCAAGCCGAGGCACGCCGGGTGCGGGTGCGCTTGCCCCAGGATCTGAGCACCACCTTCGACGCGAGCTTACGGCTGACCGGAGCCTCGGATGCGAGCACGCTGTCCGGGTCGGTGACTCTCAATCGCGCTTCGTTCAATCCACGCAGCGACCTGGGTCAGCTGCTGGCTCAAACTTCCGGGCCCACCCCTGTGCCCACTGCACCCAACGAGTACTTACAGGGCATGCGTTTCGACGTGCGTGTCGAAAGTGCTTCGGATTTTCAAGTGGAGACCACGCTAACGCGCGATGTGGAAGCGGAAATAGATCTGCGACTCCGGGGCTCGCCAATCCGGCCCGTGCTTCAGGGCACCGTTTCGATCAACCAAGGCGAAATGCAGGTTTTCGGAACCAAGTACACCATCAATCGCGCCGATATCCGATTCCTGAATCCGGTGAAGATCGAGCCGACCATCGACATGGATCTGGAAACTAAGCTCAGAGGCGTCACGGTAAACGTAACTCTCTCGGGCACCGCCAGCAATCCCAAAATAAACTGGAGTTCGGACCCGCCCCTCCAACAATCCGAGATCATCGCGTTGCTGGCCACAGGGCGGGACCCGACGACGCTCGCCAACCAGACTGCTCCCGGAGTCTCCGGCGGCGGTTCGACCAACTTCGCGGCAGCGAGTTCGGGTCTGGTGGGTCAGGCGCTCAACTCGCAGATTAACAGCCGGTTTACCCGATTCTTCGGCGCGACGCGCGTAAAAATCGATCCGACATTAGTCGGCGTCGACAATCTTCCTCAAGCGCGCCTGACCTGGGAACAGTCCGTCTCGAAGGATGTCACGTTGACCTACATTACGAACCTGAACCGCACGCAGGAGCAACTGATCCAGGTGCAGTGGGATCTGGACAAGAACTGGTCGGCGATCGCGGTGCGCGATCCGAACGGTTTGTTCGGAATCGATTTTCAATACCGCAAGAGATTCAAGTAGCGCTTATTTGTATCCGAGATGTAAGGCTACGGCGCCGCCGGTCATGCGCTCGAATTCGACCCGCGCGAAACCAGCCCGGCGCATTTCCTCGGCGAGTTGTTCCGCACCGGGAAATTTCCGGATGGATTCGGGCAAGTACGAGTATGCTTCAGGCGAGCCCGAGATCATTCCTCCTATCCTGGGCAGCACGCTCGTGGAGAAGAAACCGTATAGCGCGCGGAAGGCCGCATTGGGCGGCTGGGAAAATTCGAGAATCGCAGCCACTCCTCCGGGTTTCAGAACGCGCAACATCTCTTCCAGTCCACTCTGGTAGTTGGCCAGATTACGAAAGCCGAATGCCACCGTGACCAGGTCGAGCGAGTTGCCGGCTAGGGGAAGCGAGAGCGCGTCGGCTTCGAATAGGAGTGTTCGGAATCGCCGGCTATCGATCTTCCGGCGAGCCTCCACCAACATGGGATGACAGAAGTCGCTTGCTAGCAGAGGCCGCCGCGCACGAGTCTCGAGTTCCAGCAGCACGTCGCCAGTTCCGCAGCATAAGTCGAGTACTTGCGTATCGGGACGATCCAGAATCTCCGCTACGCGCGCGACGGTACGGGCCCGCCAGCGCTTATCCAGATTGAACGAGAGCAAGTGGTTCAGCAGGTCATAGCGCGGGGCGATGCGGCCGAACATCCCGCGCACCCACTGCGCGGCAGCTTGCTCGTTTGCGGCGCCTTCGGGTGTCGTGCCGGAGGCGCGCTGAGACTTGGCGCCGGTCATCGCAAAGCCGCTTGAATCGATTCGAGCACCAGACGATCCTCGACGCCCGAAACAATGGCGACGTCTCCAATTTTCACCGGGAGCACGAAATGAACCTGGCCTTGGATCGTTTTCTTATCGCTGCGCAGGCGTGCTGCCAGATGCTCGGCCTCGATGCCGTCGAGGTCAGGAATCGGGCCGTATTTCGAAACGACGCTGTGGATGGATGCGGCATCGGATGCCCCCAGCCGTCCGGTTTTCTCCGCCAGGATGGTCGCCGCGCGCATCCCCCAGGCGACCGCTTCGCCGTGCAGAAAACTTTCGTAGTGTGTTTCGGCCTCGAGCGCGTGACCAAAGGTGTGGCCGAAGTTGAGGATCCGGCGAAGGTCGCCCTCGCGTTCGTCGGCCGTAACCACTTCGGCCTTGATGCGCACGGCGGCGGCGATGATGCGCTCCAGCGTGGCGGGCTCCTGCGCCAGCACGGCGGGCGCGCAGTGATCCATTACGCCGAACAATTCGGCATCGCGAATCACGCCGGCCTTGACGATTTCGTAAAGCCCCGCCCGGTATTCGCGCGGCGGCAGCGTTGCGAGAACCTCGGGATCGATGAGCACGGCCAGCGGCTGATGAAAGCTGCCCAGCAGGTTCTTTCCCGAGACCAGATTCACGCCGGTCTTACCACCGACCGCGGCGTCCACCTGAGCCAGTAGTGTGGTGGGGACCTGAATCACAGGAATGCCGCGCATGAAGACGGCCGCCAGGAATCCCGCGACGTCGCCCACGATGCCCCCGCCGAACGCGATGATGACGCTGGAGCGGTCGCCGCCGCCTGCGATCATCTGCTCAGCGAGCGCTTCCAGTTGAGAGAGTCGCTTGTTAGGCTCGCCGCCCGGGAAAAAGAGGACTTTGTGTTTGTGATCGGCTATCGCCTGGTGGAGGCTTTTGCCATGCAGTTTAAATACGTCCGGGGTGGTGACCACAAATACCATGCCCGAGCGCGGCGGCAGGAAATCAGCCACACGCGCCAGCGAGCCACGCTCGACGATGGCATCATAGGCTCGCTGCGGCGTCTCCACGCGAAAGCTGGGCATATAAGTTCGTTGTACCATGGGCCTGTTGACTCCACCGAAACCCGCTCCGTTTTTCCTTTTACTCCTGTTGGCTGTGCCGTTGGCGGAGGCGCACCCTTCCACGGTGTTCTGGGCGGGACCGGCGATCCTGGTGTCGGCCATAGCCATCGCCTGGGCAGCGGAGTCGGCACAGTTCTTCATCGCGCAAGGGTTCGCGCTGGCGATTCTGGCGTGGCTGCAAACGTTGCCGGAGTTCGCCGTCGAAGCTGTGCTGGCCTGGCATCAGCAGGTACAGTTCCTGCTGGCCAATCTAACCGGCGCGCTGCGGCTGCTAACCGGTTTCGGCTGGCCGGTTATCTATTTCACCGCCGCGATGTTCCAGCGCCGGCGGGGCGGCAAACCACTCAAGGTCATCCACCTGGAAGAGCATCACGCCGTGGAAGTATTGGGTCTCGCCCTGCCGCTGCTCTACGTAGGAGTGATCGCATGGAAGGGATCGCTCACTATCTACGACGGAGCGGTGCTGATCTTGCTGTACACGGCGTATTTGCTCATTCTGAGCCGAATGCCGCCGGAGGATCCGGAGACCATCGAAGATCTGGAAGCGATTCCGCGCAAAATCGTCACCGCCCCGCGCATGGCGCGCATCGCGATGATCTGCGGCTTGTTCCTGTTCGGCGGAATCCTGATCTACGTCGCCGCCGAACCTTTTCTGGCGAGCCTGCTGGCGCTATCGGTGGCCTTAGGGATTCCGTCCTTCATCTTCATCCAATGGGTGGCGCCGGTGGTCTCCGAATTTCCCGAGATGGCCTCGACGTTCTATTGGGCGCGTTCGGTGGATCGCGCGCCGATGGCGTTGATGAACATGGTCTCCAGCAACATCAACCAGTGGACGCTGCTCACCGCCATGCTGCCCATCGTGCTCTCTTTGAGCGTGGGCGCCGTGACGCCCATCCTGTTCGACCATGAGCAGCGGATCGAACTGCTCCTGACCCTGGGTCAAGCTGTGGTGGGCATGGTGTTTCTGATGAACATGCGGCTTACCTGGTACGAAGCTGCCATCATGTTCGCGTTCTTCTGGATCCCGTTCGTCCATGCCTCCTGGGCGGAGCCGGTGGCCGTTCTGTATTTCGCCTGGGCCGCGGTGGAAGTGGGCCGTATGATCGCGGGAAAGCGTCAGATGCTCGCGCCGGGATTATTCGTGCGCATCTGGAAAGAACACATCCTGCGCTAGTGCCTAGCCATCTTCTGCTCCAAGTCGCGCTTCACGCGAGGCCATTCTGAATCGAGAATGCTGAAGTAAACAGTGTCTCGGAGACGGCCGCTCCACGTGACCATGTGTTGCCGCAGCATACCTTCCTCGGTGGCGCCGATCCGAAGGATCGCATTGCGGGAGCGTTGATTCAGGGAATCCGTCTTCAGCTCGACGCGAATGCAACCCACAGTCTCGAAGGCGTGGCGCAGCATCAGGTATTTCGCCTCGGTATTGACCCCGGTGCGCCGCCACGGTGTGGCGATCCAGGTCGCACCGATTTCCAGACGCCGGTTCGCCTCATCGATGTTCATGTAGCGAGTGCTGCCGACCACCTGTCCAGTGCTCGCATCGACGGTCGCGAACGGCAACGCGCTCCCCGCGGCCTGGGCGTTGAGCGCCGTCCGAATGTAGGCGGCCATCTCCTCCGGGGTGGTGACACGGTACGGGATCAACTCCCAAAGTTCGGCGTCGAGCCCAACGGCGCACAAGGCCGCATGGTGCGTCTGGGCCAGCGGTTCTAACCGAACGTGACGGCCTTCAAGAGTAACCGGAAGGATCAAACGCCGGCCTTCTTAAACTCCGGCTTTCTTAAACCACTCCAGCATTTTCTTCCAGGCATCCTGCGCGGCTTCCTTGTTGTAGCTAGGACGGTAATCGGCGTTAAAGCCGTGCTGTGCGTCCGGATACACGTTGATCTCGGAATCGTCGCGCAGCACTTTGAGAACACCGCGCATGCGTTCGATAGATTCCTGCGAAATGCCGGTATCCTTGCCGCCGTAGAATCCGATCACCGGGGCTTTCAGCACTGCGGCGTAATCTATCGGATTCTTCGGGGTCATGGCGTTCTTCTCCCCTTCCAGGCGTCCGTACCAGGCTGCTCCGGCGATTAGTTTCGGATTGTGCGCGGCGTATAGCCATACGATGCGGCCGCCCCAGCAGAAGCCGGTGATGGCCAATCGGTCGCTGCTCCCGCTGTTCTTGGCGGCCCAAGCGACCGTGGAATCCAAGTCACTCATCACCTGGGTGTCGGGCACCTTGGAAACCACCGTATTCACGATCTCCTGGACATTCTCGATCTTCGATACGTCGCCCTGACGCGCGAACATTTCCGGAGCCACGGCCATGTAGCCGGACTTGGCCAGACGCCGGCACACGTCCTTGATGTGCTCGTGAACTCCGAAGATCTCCTGCACGACGAGTACCGTGGGGAACCGCCCGCTACCGTTCGGGCGCGCGCGATACGCCGGTATGATCTTCCCATCGGCCATGGGAATTTGGACTTCGCCGGCGGTGAGGCCCTTGACGTCCGTGGTGATGGTCTGCGCTCCGATGGGGCGCACCGCAAGGGCAAAGCCCACGGCCAGCTTCCTCATCAAAAAATCCCGGCGATTCTCCGGCGGAACGTCTGGGAGAAGGCTGTTGAGATCGGATGTTGCCATGGCGTTATTGTACGTTAGCCGGAACGTAACGAACCCCACGGTATCATGGATGTTTGGGAGAGCCGCAGTCTCAAAGGACCCGTTGGGTCGTTCTTATTCTGATCAACCTGGCGTCGCTCGGATGCCTGGTTTGGGCTCTTCGTGACGCCAGTTTTGCAGATTTCAAAGACGATGTCGCCACGATTAGTTATCCGTGGGTGGCGCTGGCTGTCGCGACCGAGCTAAGCGTATACCTCTCTCAAGCCGTCCGTTGGCGGCTAGTGTTGCGCCCGGTGGTGACGCTACCCTTTTGGCCGGCCGTTCGTGCGATCTTCGTGGGACTCTTCGCGAGCGAGGTCCTGCCTTTTCGAGGCGGCGAAGCGGTGCGCTGCTTTCTGGTGACCCGCTGGACCCAATTGCCCTTCTCCGTGTCCGTGGCCAGTGTCCTCATCGAACGCGTATTCGACGGAGGTTGGCTATGGTTCGGGCTGTGGCTGTCCTTGAGGTACGTGGAGCTACCGAAGCAGTTGGGATATGCCAACGACTTGCTCGGCTTATTCGTACTGGGAGGAGCCGTGGTTCTGGGGTTGGCTCTATTCCGGAAGCGTCCACCGCGATCCGCACTTCATCGGCCGGGCTGGCGGCATCACCTGGCTGTGCTGATGGACGACCTGGCTTTGATCGGCCATTCACGCTATCTCTATCTCGCTTTGTTCCAAAGCGTGCCCTATCTGCTCTTGCAGGTGATCCCGATCTGGGCCGCCTTCGAGGCGTACGGGTTCGACCTCGGAATCGGCGCCGCTTTTGCATTGATGCTGATCCTGCGGTTGGCGAGTGTCGTGCCGCAAGCTCCGCTAAGCCTGGGCCTGTTCCAGATTCTGACCAAGCAGTTCCTGGTACGTGCTTACGATGTCGATCCAGGGGATGCCGGGCGTTTCTCGGTGATCTTGTGGTGCGTCATCAAAGTCGCGCCGCTGATCGCAGGTTTCATCGCGCTGGCGATCACGGGCGCTAAACTCGGTGAGTTGAGAAAGGGCGCCGCGGAAGAGGGTCAGGCGGGCGGAACTGTGGCGCCAGTGAGTTCCCTATAAACGTCCCAGGTTTTAGCGAGCGTGGACTCCCAGGAAAATTGTAAAGCGCGCTCCCGACCGCGACGAGCGAGGTCGTCGCACAAGGCTTGGTCCGAGGCCAGACGCACCAGCGCGGCGGCGATCTCCTCCGGGTCATCCGGATCAACTGACAGCGCTGCGTCCCCGGCTACTTCCGGCAGCGCCGAACGTTGCGACGTGATCACCGGAACGGAATTCGCCATGGCTTCCAGAACGGGCATCCCGAAACCCTCGTCCAGCGAGGGGAAAGCGAAGATGCGGGCCCGGCGATAGAGCGCCTCCAGCTCCATTGCGGTGACGTATCCCAGCACGTCGATATCGGCCTTGCGCGGGCTGCTCTCGACTGCGCGGAGCTCTTCGGTAGCGCCAAAGCCGTCGGCTGCTCCGGCCAGCGCCAGTCGCCACCAGGGGGGCATCCGCTCGAACGCCCGCACCAGGTTCCGCACATTCTTTCGCCGCTGGATGGCGCCCACGAAGAGCACCAGATTCTGCCGGGATGCGTTTTGGCCCTCCATGGAGGGAACGTGAACGCCATGCGGGATGACCCGGATGCGGGATGGTTCGACGCCCAGGAATTCCTCCACTTGCCGGGCGGTGAAGCGCGAAATGGCGATGATCAGGTCACTGTGGCGCGCGGCCAGACGAGCCTGTTCGGTAAAACGCGCGCGGAATTCGGACGTGGAGTACTCACCGGTAATGACAAACAGATCGTGAAAGGTGGTTACGGTCCTGCGGGCGGGTACGTCCACGCGCTGGTTCAGGGCATGAAAGAGGTCGGCATGGGGCGCGCCGCGAAGAAGCCTGCGGGCGGCATTCCTCGGTAACGGGTCGCGGAAGGATCGCAAGAAGCGGTGAGGCCGGTAGCAAAATTGAAACTGGTCCTGGGGATGAGAGCGCGCCAGGCCAAAGAGGATTTCGCGCGAATACACTCCGACGCCCGATAGATTCCGGTCCAGGCTGTAGGTAGCGTCGAGGGCGACGTGCACTGTCTGCCCATGATCTCATCCATTTTGATCGCGCCCGCAAAACGGAGCCTGGGTCGCGACTCGGAACCTGGATTGCCCTTCGCGAATCGACCTTCGCGCCCGGGTCGGCGGCCCTCGCCCGACATGTCGACACGGGCGTAGGGGTCAGGCATGCCCGACCCTTCAGACAGACGCGTGACTGCTCTTGGGACGCAGATTAACGGTGGCCTGCTCAAGGAGAGCGTCCAGGGAAACCGGTTGCTGCGGGTCGAACACGGCGGTCCCGAACGCGACCGGGCGATCATGAGCCGCAGCATGCAGGCGCGCGTGGATCTCGTCGATCGGTTCGGCCTGAGTATCCAGCACCGCCAAGCCGAACTGTGAGTGACTCAGCCGCGCCAACAGGGCCGCTGGACCTGCGAGGCGGCGAAGATCGTCGGCGGCCCCGATCAGGCTCAGGTCGCGCCGTTGAACGCCGTCCACTGCTGCAGCCTCGCCTTGCTCCGCCAGGACGACCAACATCTTGCGGTTGAGCCGCTCGGCGAGCAGGCGATCGCGTTCCGCCAGCGTCAGGAACGCCGGACGCGTGAGCAAGCCCGTGAGTGGATCCGTCATGGATGTCGCTCGGGCGGCGGTCAGCAGGCGATGCCGCTCCATAGCGTTGCGGATGGCTCGCGCCAGGGGCTCACAATCGACCTCTCTCTTGAGCAGGAAATCCTGCGCGCCATCCCGCACCATGTGTTCCGCCAGGGAGGTAGCGTACGGTTCGATCAAAAGGATGACGGGTACCTGCGGAGCAGCCGCCTGGACCCTGCGGAATGTTTCGGGGCCCTGGCTGTCCCGGAGATCCGGATCGAGCAGCAGGATATCTACTGCCTCGGTCGCCAGGATGGCCGCGGTATCGGCCCAGGTCGCTGCGTGCGACGTCTTCACATGAACCCAGTCGCTCCAGCAGCGGGCCCCGTCCAGCTCGGTCAGGACTTCGTTCAGGAATACCGTGTCTTCGGTTCCGGATTCGGCCAGCAGTACGCGCAGGGTCACGCGAAGAGATAGTGGGCTGGCAAGGCCAACCCTCTCACGGCCGGCTCAGGAAGTTTCCAGCTGGTACTCTTTCAGCTTCCGGTAGAGCGTGGTGCGCCCGATGCCAAGCAGGTGTGCGGCCACTGACCGGTCTCCCTTGGTGTACTCGAGCGCGTTCACAATGGCTCGGCGCTCCAGCTCCAGGAGAGGCACCACAACGGGTGCGTTTTGAACGACCGGCATATTGATGGGGGACGCGACTTGAGGACCGTCGGCGCCGTCGGATTTAGCGGGCACGGCGAATTCGGTTCCTGCTGCCGCCATCAGATATTGAGCCTTCTTCTCCGTAAGGTAGTTGCGAAGGTTCGAGGGCAGGTCCCCCAGGTGCAGCAGTGGGCCCGAATTGATCGCGGCCATGTGCTGCACGCAGTTTTCGAGCTCGCGAACGTTTCCCGGCCAGTCGTAGGACAGCAGGACCTCCATCGCCTCGGCGGTGATGTTGTGGTTGCCGCCGATGCGGGCCAGAAAATGATTGATCAGCGCGGGGATGTCTTCCTTGCGTTCGCGCAAGGGGGCCAAGCGGATATTGATTACGTTCAACCGGAAATACAGATCGCGGCGGAAGGTGCCCTTTTCCACTTCCTTGGCCAGATCGCGATTGGTGGCCGCGATGATGCGGAAATCCGAACGCCGGGTGATCAGCGACCCCACCGGACGGAATTCTTTCTCCTGCAAGACCCGGAGCAGTTTAGCCTGCAGGTCCATGGGCAGCTCGCCGATCTCGTCAAAAAACGCCGTGCCCCCATTGGCCGCTTCAATGAGGCCGATCTTGGCGTTGGCGGCTCCGGTAAAGGCTCCCTTCACGTGCCCGAACAGTTCGCTTTCCATGAGAGGTCCAACCATGGACGAGCAATCGATGGTTACAAAGGCCTCCCGGGACGCAGTCATGGCGTGGATGGCGCGCGCCACCACCTCTTTGCCGGTTCCGGTTTCGCCCAGAAGCAGCGCAGGCCAGCGGCATTTGCCGAGCTTGTCGATCAGCCTGAGAACCTGGCGAGTTCGTGGCGACTGTCCTACTAGTACGTGGCGGGTTTCATCCAAATGAGCTTGCATCGTTGCTCCCGATCTTGCTCCAGATACTGCTCCCGGGAAGTTTTGACCCTTGAGCGGGGGCCGTTCAATATGTAGTGCGCGATCCACAGATAAACTCTACATTCGAATTGAAACGTTCTCTAGACCCTCATAAAGAGGATTGGGGTAGGTATGAGGGGGGTAGGGTATACCCCCAGTGGGGGTATTGAGCTGCCAAGTCTATCCTATTCTTCCGGGTCGTCTTTGACGACGATGGCCGCACCGGACGCCTTCGCCACCTCTGCAGCCAGAGCGGTAGCCGATTGAAGAGTGAGGGCATGCCCGACCAACACTCGCCACAAAGGTTGCTCTCCCTGGCGCTCCACCACTCGCACATCGGAATATTGCAGGGTTTCGCGAAAAGCTTGGGCGCGGGCGGGATCGGAGAATGCGCCCGCCTGAACAGCATACGCGCCCGCCCCGACTTGGGAACTGGCTAAGGCTTTCACCGGAGGTGCGGCCGCCGGAGGGGCGATTACAGGTGACGCATTCGCCGGAGCCTCGATTACTTTCAGGCGGACTCGCGCGGTTCCGGCCCGAACCATATCGATCTGGCGGGCGGCGGCCATGGACAGGTCGATGATGCGGCCGCGGACGAAGGGTCCCCGATCGGTGATCCGCACATCCACTTGTTTCCCATTAGAGAGGTTGGTGATCTCAACCCAAGTCTGGAAAGGCAACGCGCGATGCGCCGCAGTCAGCTTCTCCATATCGAAGATTTCGCCAGAAGCGGCCGGGCGTCCGTCGTAGGGCACGCCGTACCAACTGGCGATGCCGGTTTCGGTGGACCCGATCTTCGCGGGCAGCGGGGCGGGCAGCCGCGCAGTGCTGCGGCGCGCGCAGCCAGCTGCTAACAACATCAGCGCGAGAGAGCACGTGAAGCATCCCAGCGTGATGCGTGCGCGACCAGTAAAAATGCACCTTCGGAGCACTAAAACAATTCTACTAGACCTCGTTTTATTGATTTCAGCCCTCGTGAGAGGCGCCCGATGTCCCTCCGCGCCCCGGTCGCATGGTTCATTTTTTTCTTGACTTTCCATGGATTCCACCTTATAAAGGGGACACGACCGCGCTCTCTTGGAAGAGTAGCGCTTAATCTGATGTAAAGGGAGAATCACTCGATGAAGAACGCAACTAAGAAGAAAGCGGCTGCGAAGAAAAAGGCTGCACCGAAGAAAAAGAAGTAGCCAACGCTGCTAGCTAGTTTTAGGTTTTAACCAATCGGCCCCGAGAAATCGGGGCCGGTTTTGTTTTGTAGCAAGCCGTTCCACCGCGCTCTTCCGCGTTTCGCACCCATTCGCTGAGGACGCTCAAACCCACGCCCGCTTATAGCTGCAGCGATTTCAGGTAAGCGCGGAAGGAGTCCCCCAGGTCGTGGCGCTTCAACGCGAACTCCACGGTAGCCTTGAGGAAGCCGAGCTTGTCGCCCGCGTCATAGCGCGTACCTTCGAACCGGTACCCGTAGATGGGGCGGCTGCGAAGAGCGTGCTTCAGACCGTCGGTGAGTTGTAATTCTCCGCCGCTGCCCGGCTCGATGGTCTCCAGAGAATGAAAGACCTCGGGCGTGAGCACATAGCGTCCAATGATCGCCAAATTTGAGGGAGCATCCTGGGGCTTGGGCTTTTCCACCAGGTTGCGAATCCGGTACAACCGATCGCCGCCGCCCGCGTGACTCACCGGCTCTGCGTCCACCACACCGTACGCCGAAATGCTGTCCTTCGGAACTTCCATCAGGGCCAGCACCGGCGCACCGTAAAACTCGTACACGTCCAACAGTTGTCGCAACGCGGGAACTTCGGCGGCGATTACGTCGTCGGAAAGGATCACCGCGAACGGTTCATCGCCCACCAGCTCGCGCGCCCGCAAGACCGCGTGCCCCAGCCCCAGGGCTTCCTTCTGGCGCACATACGACACATTGATCATGTCGGAGACGGCTCGTACGGTAGCCAGCAGATCCTTCTTGCCGCGCGTTTCAAGCAAGTGCTCCAGCTCGAAGCTGACATCGAAGTGATCTTCGATTGCGGTCTTGCCGCGGCCCGTGACGATGATGATGTTCTGGACTCCGGAATGGATGGCTTCCTCAACTCCGTACTGGATCAGCGGCTTATCCACCAGGGGAAGCATTTCTTTAGGCTGGGCCTTAGTGGCTGGAAGAAAGCGGGTACCAAGTCCCGCGGCGGGGAAGACGGCTTTGCGAACCTTTGCGTTCATCAGCTTTCTATTCTACCGATTGCCAATCGGCAGCCGTTCGATTCAGAAACAAGCGCGCCATGAATTTGTAGCAATTGAGTGGATAGAAATTATTGATTGGATCGCGGGCAGTCGCGGTCTTACGCTCGTAATATGCGCCCGGAGGACGTTCCGTCCGGCAACCCCGATGTCTCGCTGTTCCGGCGCGTAAGCCGGATCGTCAACTCCGACCTCTCGGTGGACGAAATGCTGGGTCAGATTGTGATGCTGACCGCGCAAGTGTGCTCCTGCGATGCCTGCATCGTATACCTTTTGGAATCGGCTACCGGCGATTTCGTGCTGCGCGCTTCCCAGGTCCCGCACCCGCGCATGGGCAACCTGAGGATGCAGCTAGGCGAAGGTGTTACCGGATGGGTGGCCCTGCATCAAACGCCCGTTGCCCTGACTTCGAAAGCCGCTCGGGATTCCCGATTCAAGCCCATAGCAGGCCTCGTCGAGGATACATACCAGGCGTTCCTCTCGGTTCCGGTCGTGACCCGCGGCAAGGCCATCGGCGTCATCAACGTGCATCATCGCGATCCGCATGAGCACAGCGCCGACGAGATCGCCGCCGTGACTCTTATCGGCGAGCAGACCGCCAGTGCATTGGGAAAGATTCTGCTCGAGGACGAAAACGCCCGCTTAGCGGAACGCGATCAGGAGTTGGAGCGGCAGCGGGCGCACCTGGAGGCCGAGGTCGCCCGGCGGACTGCCGAATTGCAGGCAGCCAACGAAGAATTGCGCATCGCCAAAGAAGAGGCCGAAGAAGTCGCGCGGCTCAAAGGCGAGTTCGTAGCCAACATGAGCCACGAGCTGCGGACACCGCTCAATGGCATCATCGGCATGACGGAGGCGGTCCTGGACACGGCCCTGACTTCGGAGCAGCAGGAATTCCTGACGATCGTAAAGGGATCCGCCGACGAGCTCCTCAAAATTATCAATGACGTGCTGGACTTCTCCAAGCTGGAAGCCCGCAAGGTCACATTGAATTGGATCGAGTTCGATCCGCGCCAAGTCTTACAGGAGACGGCCAGGTCGCTGGGGTTTTTGGCAGGTCAAAAAGGGCTCGATCTGCGCTGTCAGGCGGAATCGAACGTACCAACGACGTTGTTGGGGGATCCCCGGGCCTTCAGTCAAGTCCTGATCAACCTGATTGGCAACGCAATCAAGTTCACGGATCAGGGTGGCGTGACGGTGGGTGTTCGTTCAGAGCTGGAAGAAGGGTCGCAGGTCTTGCTGCACGTTTGTGTTACCGATACCGGCATTGGAATCCCGGTAGAGAAACAGGCCAGCGTCTTTGATGCGTTCGTGCAAGCTGATGGCTCCACTACCCGTCGTCATGGCGGTACCGGGCTGGGTCTGGCGATTTGCGCGAACCTGGTCAAGCTGATGGGCGGGCGGATCTGGGTGGAGAGCCAGGCAGGACAGGGCAGCAGGTTTCACTTCACCGCCGGATTCGGGGCGGTTACCTCAGTTTGATCATTTCGCGCACAACGCAGTGTGCGCTCAGCTCACTTCAATAGCTCTGCAATTTCCAGCAGCTCTTTGCGCACCGTTTCGAGCAGGGGGGACGGAACATCGAAGAAGCCCGTTTGGACCGGCTTGCTGGGCACGGCTGGCTTGCCGGCAGACCGCTTCGACACGCCCTCTGGAGCCGGTGCGGTGGCGGGGTCGCCATTCTTAGCTCGGCCTTCCAGAAACTTGCGCGCACCTTCAATGGTGTAGCGTTTTTCGTACAGCAGTTGCTTAATCTCGAACACCAACTGTACGTCCTTACGGCGATAAAGGCGGTGGCCGGTTCCTGACTTTTTGGGATCGAGCACATGGAACTCGGTCTCCCAGAAGCGCAGCACATACGGCTTTATGGCCGCGAGGCGCGCTACCTCCCCGATACGAAAATACAATTTGTCCGGAATCTCATCCGGGGTGATGGTCATTGGCGCGATCTTGGGCTCGCTCATGAGAGTACCCTTATTCTAATGTCCCCGTTGGCAGGAATCCATCCCGTCCGGGAGGCACTACGCGCCGGACTTTCGATTGAACGAGTCATGGTGGCCAAGGGCGCCGCCGGGCCTCGTCTTCAGGAGCTGATCGAGCTGTGCCGCGAGCGCGGAATCCCGGTGCGCTTCGAACCGCGCACGCAATTGGATCGCGCGGCGGGCAGCGCCGCTCATCAGGGAGTCGTGGCGTTCCAGGCGGCGGAAGCTTATGCGTCGCTCGAACAAACCACAGCCGGGCGCGGGCTGCACGTCGTGCTGGACGGCGTCGAAGATCCGCACAACCTGGGCGCGATCGTACGGACGGCGCATGCGGCTGGGGCCGCCGCTGTGGTGATCCCCGAACGGCGAGCGGCCGGGCTGACGGAAACCGTCGCGCGCACCTCGGCCGGCGCCGTGGCCTACCTTCCGGTGGTGCGCGTGACCAACATCAGCCGCGCACTCGAAGAACTGAAAGAGCGCGGCTACTGGATTTACGGTCTGGACGAGCGCGGCGACCAGGCCTACGATCGCGTCGAATTCAACGCTCCCACGGCGATCGTCCTGGGAGGCGAAGGGCGCGGGCTGCACCAGACTGTGGCGCGCCATTGCGATGCGTTGGTTTCGATCCCTATGGCCGCGGGTCCGGCGGGCGGAGTTGCCTCTTTGAACGTAAGCGTGGCGGCGGGAGTAGTGTTGTTTGAGTGGCGCCGGCGGCAGGCATCTTCTTCATAACGCGCAAAACGGAACGCGGCGCGAACCGTTCTTTTCCCGCTTGTCGGGCCCGCCGCGTCCTTTGCGCTCCGGAGGCTTAGGTCGAGAGCATCTTCC
>Ga0207711_10001282_pt1 | contig 23831 bp, 20 predicted proteins | sample KBSS34metaG_FD_184401 | JGI IMG/M metagenome (GOLD analysis project Ga0207711, IMG submission 184401) | Switchgrass rhizosphere microbial communities from Kellogg Biological Station, Michigan, USA - KBS S3-4 metaG (SPAdes) (version 2) | ecosystem: Host-associated > Plants > Roots > Rhizosphere...
CAAGTCGGTCGAGCGGGTGACCCGCAAGCTCTCGTGGAGCCGCGCCGCCCTGGAGGGTGCGCTGAGCGGCGCCTGGTTCGGGTTGTTCCTCGGCTTCCTGCTCACCTTCGTCGCCCCCTTCAACCTCGGGCTGTTGGTCGCGGCGATCCTGATCGGTGCCGCATTCGGCTTGTTCTTCCGCATCGTGACCTACGCGATCAACCGCCGCAGCCGCGACTTCGATTCGACCAAGCAGGTGCTGGCATCGAACTACCAGGTCCTGGTGCCTGCCGACCTGGCCGCTCAAGCCAAGCAGGTCATGGCGACCCCGCTGGAGTCCTGACCGCGCGAACGCCGCCGCCTCTCGCGAACGCCGCCGAAGATCCGCGGGCACTCGCGAGAAACAGCGGCGCTCGGGGTCACGAGCAGTTCCCCGCCGTGGCGGCCGCCATGCAAGCGGGCGCGTTCACGCCGGGAGCCGGCGGCGACCCCTTCGTCTTCGGCCTGGAGCGCGTGCTCGACGGGATCGAGGCCTACCTCGGTGGACGCTCGCCTGCCGCCCCGCCCGCTGCCGACCCGCTCGAGAAAGAAGCCGAGCGCGACCCGCGCTACAAGGAGGCGGTCAAGGCGAGGCGGGAGGCCGAGAAGAAGGTCCGGGAGGCGCGCAAGCGCGAGCGCGAGCTTCTCAAAGCCGCCAAAGAGAAGCTGAGTCGCTAGGGCGCCCGCCGGCTAGACCCAAGCGGTCGCGACCATGTCGGGCAGCAGTGCCGTGGCATCCACGTTCGTCATGCTGATGTAGATCCACACGTTGTCGCGCGTGAAGGTGGTCTCGACGGTGTCGACCGGGTACTGGGTGCTCGGCGTGGTCTTGTCGCAGCGCGTGCCGCCGAGCGCGGCGGCGCAGCTGAATCCTTTGGCCTGCATCACCGTGAGATAGGCCTGACCGGCGGCGGCCGTTGTTGAGTAGTAGATGACGTCGCCGCCGGTGGTGTCTCCGGCGAACCATGAGCACTCGAGGGTCTTCGACGCGCCGGCCGGGGCGGGCCGGGTGAGCCCGTTGGCCGGACGGGAGGGGATGTCGGTGAACAACGCCGTGAGTGTGGCGGTCGAGGCGATGGCGGCGCAGCTCGCGGGCAAGGTGAAGGCGGCGGCCGGCGTGGCGCTCGTCGAGGGGGTGCTGCTCGCGCCGGAGGCGCTGGGGCTGCCGCTGTTCGACGAGGGTGCGCCGCCGCCCGGCGTGCACCCGGTGAGAGCGAGCGCTGCGGCGACGCCGAGGCCTACGAAAGCGGCGGATCGAGCGAGCATCGGTGGCCTCCGGTCATGACAGGGATGCTGAGAAGGTACCGCCCTTGGACCGCTCGCGGTGAGCTTTGGCTAGGCGCCCGTCGTGGAGAGCCACGCCTCGACATCGTCCGCGGTGCGCGGGATGCCGATCGACAGGTTCTCGGCGCCGGTCTCGGTCACCAGGATGTTGTCTTCGATGCGCACACCGATGCCGCGGTACTCCTCGGGAACGGTCAGATCGTCCGGCTGGAAGTACAGGCCCGGCTCGATGGTGAACACCATGCCGGGTTCGAGGATGCCCTCGAGGTACAGCTCGCGGCGTGCCTGGGCGCAGTCGTGCACGTCGAGTCCGAGGTGGTGCGAGGTGCCGTGCACCATGTAGCGGCGGTGGTACTGGGCGTCGGGGTCGAGCGATTCCTGCGCACCGACGGGCAGGAATCCCCACTCCGCGGTCTTCGCGGCGATCACCTTCATCGCCTCGGCGTGGATCTCGCGGAACCGGATGCCGGGCCGCACGATCGCGAACGCTGCGTCCGCGGCCTCGCGCACGGCTTCGTACACGCGGCGCTGCACCTCGCTGAAGGTGCCGTTGATCGGAAGAGTGCGGGTGATGTCGGCCGTGTAGAGGCTGTCGAGTTCGATGCCCGCGTCGAGCAGGATCAGGTCGCCGGGCACGACCGGGCCGTCGTTGCGGGTCCAGTGCAGGATGCAGGCATGCGGCCCGCTCGCGGCGATGGTGTCGTACCCGACCTGGTTGCCCTCGGCGCGGGCGCGGCGGTTGAAGGTGCCCTCCACCAGGCGCTCGCCGCGCGGATGCGCGGTGATCGCCGGGCGATCGGCGACCACGTCGTCGAACCCCTGCTGCGTGGCGGCGATCGCGGCGCGCATCTGGCCGATCTCCCAGGCATCCTTCACCAGTCGCAGCTCGCTGAGATCGCGAAGCAGCGCGGCGTCGCCGCCGGTGTCGGGCCCGTTGGCGTCGAGGGCCGCGTCGTCGGCGAGTTCGGCATCCAGCAGCCGGCGCCCGTCGACCTGATCGGTGAGATCGCGATCGGCTTCGCGGACGATGCGCGTCGTCGCACCGGTCGACTCGAGCACGGTCTCGAGCTCGGCAAGGTCTTTGGTCGCGATGCCCAGGTCGGCGCTCACGTGGGCGAGTGAGGGGCGCGGCCCCAACCAGAACTCGCCGATCGCTGCATTGGCGTAGAACTCGTCGGAGTCACGTCCGGCTGTCGGGCGGAAATAGAGGGTCGCATCGTGCCCCTCGGCCGTGGGCTCCATGACGAGCACGCTGTCGGGGACCGCGTCTGCGCCCCATCCGGTCAGATGCGAGAACGCGGAATGCGCCCGGTAGGCGTAGTCGGTGTCGTTGGAGCGCACGCGGGCGGGGCCGGCCGGGATGACCAGGCGCTCGCCCGAATGCAGCGCCGAGATGCGCAGGCGCCGTGCGGCCGCGAACGCCGCCACCTCGCGGGGCGCCGGCAGGGTCTCGGTGCGCTCGGACCACTGCGTCGAGATGTAGTCGCGGAACGTCGTCGACACCGGCGTCGTCGAGCGGTTCGCGTTCGGGCTCTCGGTCGTGGGCACAGGGGCGGAGTCGGCCATGGTCCTATTGTCCACCCGGCCGCAACTGCGCGACGATCGGGCGGTGGTCGCTGCCGGCGCCGTCTTCGTTGCCGATCACGCGGAATCCGACGAAGGTCCAGCCCTGGCTGGCCATCACGTGATCGATCGGTGCGCCCAGCTGCGCAGGCAACGAGGTGGGCCAGGTGCCGACCGCAGCGCTGCCCGCGGCTCGCGCGCCGTCATGGCAGGCGCCGAGGTCGGCGTTCCCTGTGGCGGTCTGGGTGCCGAGCCCGGCATAGTGATCCAGTGTCGAATTGAAGTCGCCCGCCACGATGACGTCGTCGCCAGCGCCGCAGCGCTGCGCCAGCCAGTCCAGCCCTTGCCGCCAATTGGCCATCTCGCCCGGCACGGGGGAGACCGGATGCGCGGCCACGATCGTCGGCCCGTCACCATCCACGGGCACCGCGATGAGGCTCGGCAGGGTCGTGGTCGAGCCGTGACCGGAGTCGAGGCGGTAGTCGCCGAGCTTCGCGCTGATCAGCAACGAGGTGGTGCGCGACTTCGAGATCTCGTCGAAGCTGACGTGCCATTCGTGCATCGGCGAGCCGGCCTGCGTCATGAGCTGCCGGACGGCGTCGGCGGTCGCAGCACTGGTCTCAGGCAGGGTGACGATGTCGGCGTGCTGGGCGAGCGCGAGCTTGGCGATCTCTGCGGCGCCGGGCGAATCGCCGAGGGTGTTCCAGCTGAGCACGGTCAGGTCGGCGCCGGCCTTCGTCTGGAATCCGGCGGGGTTCGCGCCGCGCGTCGCCAGCACGGCGGCGGTCACCCCCGTGAAGGCCAGCAGCAGCAATGCGACGGTGGCGGCGAGACGCCGCGCTCGTCGTGAGGCGAGGGCGATGAGCAGCAGCGCGACGACGCCTACCCCCGCGACGAGAGCCGCGAGCCCGCGCAGCGAAACGAGTTGGGCGACGCCGGGCTGCCGTTCGAGCCCGAACAGCTGCGGCCACACGGCGATCAGGAGAGCGGCGGCGACGATCACGACGATCGCCGCAGCAACGAAGCGACGGGTCATGGCTCGAAGAGCCTAGCCGGTGTCTCTGTGCGCCCGGCCATACGATGAGAGGATGCCCGGACCGATCGATCTGCACGCGCACAGCAGCGTTTCCGACGGCACCGAGACTCCGGCGCAACTCATCGGCGCGGCCGTCGTCGCCGGACTCGACGTGATCGCGATCACCGACCACGACTCGACATCGGGATGGGGCGAGGCGTTCGACGCCGCCCGGGGGACCGGGATCACGGTGCTGCCCGGCCTCGAACTGAGCACCCAGTTGCAGTATGCGAGCGTGCACGTGCTGGGCTACCTCATCGACCCGACCAACCCGGGCCTGGTCGCGGCGACCGCCGAGATCCGCGAGGAACGGCTTCACCGCGCCGAGACCATGGTGTCGCGCATCGTCAAGGACTATCCGAACTTGAGCTGGGATGACGTGCTCGCCCAGACCACGCCAGGTGCGACAGTCGGCCGGCCGCACATCGCCGATGCACTGGTCGCCCGCGGCTATGTGGTGGATCGCAGCGCCGCGTTCCAGAGCATCCTGCACTGGCGGGGCGGCTACTACCAGCCGCACCGGGCGCCGGAGCCGGTCGTCGGTGTGCGCTTGATCGCCGAGGCCGGCGGTGTGCCGGTGATCGCGCATCCGGGAGCACGTGGCCCCGAGCAGCTGTTGAACGACGCACGACTACGAGAGCTGGTCGACGCCGGCCTGTTCGGCCTCGAGGCCTACCATCGCGACAACCGGCAGGGCAGTCCCGAGAAGTTGGCCGCCACGGCAAAACGGTTCGGACTCGTCACCACCGGATCCAGCGATTATCACGGGGACGGCAAGCCGAACCGGCTTGCCGAGAACACCACGAGCCGCGAGGTCTACGAGCAGATCGTCGCCCGGGGCACGGGCGCTGTCCCGTTTCGCGGCTGACGACAGAGGCGGAATTTCTTGCCGGAAGCCGCGTCATAGTTCGGCGAAAGCGGCGTCTCTTCTAGTACCCAGTGGGAAAGACATGCGCTGGGCGGATGTCGCGCTGCAATCGGGTTGTGCCGCGAGATCTCGGGGGGCTCCGGGTCGGGGGATCGGGAGCCCCCTCTTCTGTGCCCGATTCTCCTGGGCCCTCTTCTTCTGTGCCCGCTGCCGCACTACCGGCGGCTGTGGCTCAGGCCGCGGGCGGCGTTGCGGCGCCGCCACTCGATCCGCCGGTGCGGCGGCGCGTGCGGCGACGACGGGTCGGTGCGGTGCCGTCGTGGGCCCCGCCGCCGGGTTCGCGGTGCGCCGGCTTGCCCTCGGTGTGCGAGGTGCCGGATCCGCCCGAGGAGCCCGAGCCCCCGCGGGTGCGCTGGCGCGGCGGCCGCGAATCGCCACCGCCCGGGCCGGAGCCACCGCGCTCGCCGGTCGACCGTTCCCCGGTCGATCCTGCGGTGCGGGCGCGCGGTTCGTGCACGATCGAGGAGGGCTTCAGCCGGCCCTTGACCCCCTGCGGGATGTCGAGATCGCTGTACAGGTGAGGTGACGAGGAGTAGGTCTCGACCGGCTCCTGCGGCCCGAACTGCAGGCCGCGGTGGATGAGCCCCCACTTGTGCAGGTCGTCCCAGTCCACGAAGGTCACGGCGATGCCGGTCTTGCCCGCGCGGCCGGTGCGGCCTGCGCGGTGCAGGTAGGTGTCCGGATCGTCGGGCACGGTGTGGTTGATCACGTGGGTGACGTCGTTGACGTCGATGCCGCGAGCCGCGACATCCGTGGCGATCAGGATGTCTTTCTTGCCGGCCTTGAACGCCGCCATCGCGCGCTCGCGCTGCTCCTGGTTGAGGTCTCCATGCACGGCGGCGGCGTTGAAACCGCGGTCGTTGAGCTCTTCGACGAGCTTCGCGGCGGCGCGCTTGGTGCGGGTGAACACGACCGTCTTGCCGCGGCCCTCGGCCTGCAGGATGCGCGCGATCACCTCGTCTTTGTCGAGCGAGTGGGCCCGGTAGATGACGTGCTTGATGTTCGCCTGGGTGAGCCCCTCATCCGGATCGGTCGCCCGGATGTGGATCGGCTTGTTCATGAAGCGGCGGGCCAGGGCCACGACCGGGCCGGGCATGGTCGCCGAGAAGAGCATGGTGTGGCGGGTCGGCTCGGTCTGCGCGAACAGCTTCTCGACGTCGGGCAGGAAGCCCAGGTCGAGCATCTTGTCGGCCTCGTCGAGCACCATGACCTTGACGTTCTTGAGGCTGAGCAGCCGCTGACCGGCGAGGTCGAGCAGGCGGCCCGGGGTGCCGACCACGATCTGGGCGCCGGCCTTGAGCTGCTCGACCTGGCCCTCGTAGGCCTTGCCGCCGTAGATTGCGACGATCTGGGTGGCACGGTTGGACGCCGCGATCTCGAGGTCTTCGGCGACCTGCACGCACAGCTCGCGCGTGGGCACGACGACGAGCGCCTGAACGCCGGGCTCGGGATTCAGCCCGAGCGCCTGGATGAGGGGGAGGCCGAAGCCGAAGGTCTTGCCCGTGCCGGTCTTCGCCTGGCCGATGATGTCTTGCCCGTCGAGGGCGAGTGGGATGGTCTGGCTCTGGATCGGGAAGGGTTCGATGATCCCCTTCGCAGCGAGAGCGTCGACCATGTCCTGGTCGATGTTGAGATCGGTGAAAGTCACAAAAAGCCTGTCTGAAGTCGAGAAATACGAGTCTACCGGGCCGGAGCATGCCGCACGTCGGCTGCGCCCGGGCAGCCGTTAGTCTGGATCAGTGCCCAGCCTGATCCGGCGCCTCTTCGGGCGCGGTAGTCGCCCGCGTCCGACCGCGCCGCGCGTGCATCCGCGCTCGGAGGCCATCGCGGTCGCGCGCGTCGAACTGGCAGAGCTCACACCGCCGACCAAGGTCTACCTCGGCCAGCTCGCCTACCTCACGCTCGTCCTGTTCGAGAACCTCAGTCGTGCCGTCACCCTGGCCCCGACCACCGAGGCCAAGACCAGCCTGAGCCGGGCGACCGCCGAGGTTCTCGAGGCGCACGAGGCGCTGATCGTCGAGCTCGAGGACGCGGGCATCGATCCGGTAGCGGCGATGGAGCCGTTCCGCGTCGAACTCGACGACTTCCGCCGCCGCACCCAGGGCGCCGACTGGCCCGAGACCCTGGTCACCTGCTATCTGACCGGCGGATTCCTCACCGACTTCTTCGCCGGGCTCGCGGCCGGCCTGCCGAGTGCCCTGGGCGAGAGGGTGTCGGCCCTGCTCGACATCGACCGTGGACAAGACGTGCTGGTCGCCGAGCTGCGCACCGCGATCGACGCGAGCTCGCGGCTCGCCTCCCGGCTCGCCATGTGGGGGCGCCGTCTGGTGGGCGACACCATGCTGGTGGCCAGGTCATCCCTCTCGATCGGCGGAGAACTGCCGGGCGAGGAGCGCATCGAGCCGGTCTTCACCGAGCTGATCTCGGCGCACACACGCCGCATGGATGCACTCGGCCTGACCGCGTAGCGATCTTGGTGGTCGAGTAGCCGGCGGAGCCGGCGTATCGAGACCCGCTACGCGCGCCCGCCCGAGAGGTGGTGCAGACGCTGCTCATCGGCGATCTTGCGAGCGCGAGGCAGCAGCAGCCCGATGAGAAGCGAGGCGACGGCCGCGGCGCCCAGCGAGACGACCCAGATCCATCCGCCATCGAGCTTGAGGCCGGCCCAGACCGACGCGGTCCAGCCGATGCAGGTGGCCGCCGCGCCGATGGCGGGCAGCAGGAACAGTCCGGTCAGATGCCGGCCCGGCAGCAGGTAGTGCAGGATCAGGCCGATGAAGGCGCCGATGACCGCCGCGTAGATGAGTTGTTGCACGGCGTCAGTCTAGGAGGCTTCGGCGACCGGGATCAGGCGAAGAACCCGACGCGGCTGCGCTCCTCGCCGCCCATCTCGAGATACGAGAACGAGGCGACCGGGACGATGTAGAGACGGCCCTTCTCATCGGTGAGCTTGATGAACTTGGAGTCGGCTTCGAGAGCGCCCGACACGATCTTCTCGACCTCTGCCGGAGTCTGCGACGACTCGATGTTGAGCTCGCGGGGGCTGTTGGCGATACCGATGCGAATGTCCACACACCGAGAGTACGGGATGCCCTCATGCGCGAACGGCGCGGTTCACCCACAGCAGAACGGGCGCCATCGACGGCCCGTCGGGACCGCCCGGTACGGTGGGCGCATGAGTGCGATCCGGTTCGAGCGCGCCGCTCCGGAAGCCCCGCGAGCCGTTGTTCTCGATGCCGGTCAGCAGGCTGTCGTCGACCTTCCCGATACGTCGTCGGCCGCCGTCCTGGGTGCGCCCGGTTCCGGCAAGACCACGACGATCGTCGAGCTGGTCGCCGACCGGATCGACCGCAGGGGATGGGCGCCCGATTCGGTCTTGGTTCTCGCCTCGTCGCGCGCCGCCGCGACCCGGTTGCGCGACCGCCTCGCCCTGCGGGTCGGCGCTCCCACCAATGGGCCGTTGGCCCGCACGGTCTCGTCGTTCGCGTTCGAACTGGTCGGGGCGGCCGCCAGGGCGGCGGGGGTCGCGCCACCGCGACTGGTGACGGCCGCCGAGCAGGATGCCGACATCGCCGCGATTCTCGACGGGCACGTCTCCGGCGCGGATCAGCGTGCGGCTTCGGGCCCGGCGTGGCCGGAGCCCCTCGAACCGGCCGTGCGGCGGTTGCGCGGATTCCGCACCGAGCTGCGCGAGCTGATGGCCCGCGCGACCGAGTACGACGTGGATCCGGCCCGGCTGCGCGAATTGGGTCGCAGCACCGGCCGCCCGGCGTGGGTGGCCGCGGCTGATTTCATCGAGGAATACCTGGGCATCGTCGCATCCAGCCGTGCAGCACAACTCGACCCTGCCGAGCTGGCACGGTTCGCCGTGACGGCGATCCGGTTGGGAGGTTCAGACGTGGGTGGGACAGACGACCGAGTCGCCTCCCTTCGTCTGGTGGTCGTCGACGACCTGCAGGAGGCGACGGAATCCACTCTCGCCCTGCTGCGCGCGCTGCGCGAGCGCGGTGTCGCGGTCATCGCCTTCGGTGATCCGGATGTCGCCACCAACGCCTTCCGAGGCGGAGAGCCCGACGCCGTCGGCCGCTTGAGCGCGGTGCTCGGCGACCCGCAGCTCGAGCAACTCGTGCTGCCGCTCGTGCACCGGCAGCCCGCGGTGCTCCGCGCGCTCACCACGGCGGTGATCGTGGAAGGGCGGATGGGCACGGCCGCGGCCGGCAGGCAGCGGCAGGCGCGTGCAGCCGACGCCGACCCGTCTGCGGCCATGCTGCCGGCCGTGCCGCTTGCTCGCATCGAGGCAACCAGCCCGGCGCGCGAGTGGGCCGCCATCGCGCGTGTGCTGCGCGAGGAGCATCTCGACCGCGATGTCCCGTGGAGCGAGCTTGCCGTGATCGTGCGCAGCAGCGCGGACGCGCCGGGGATCGCGCGCGCCCTGGCGCTCGCCGAGGTCCCGACCCGCACCGCGAGTGGCGGTGTCGCGCTGCGCGACGAGACGGCGGCGCGCGGGCTGCTCGCGCTGGTCGAACTCGGCGTGGGCCGCAGCGAACTCACGGCCGAACTCGCGACCGAACTGCTGCTCTCGGCCTACGGCGGGCTCGATGCCTTGGCGCTGCGGCGCTTGCGGCTCTCGCTGCGCGCCGAAGAGCTCGCCGGCGGGGGATCGCGCACCAGCGACGCCCTCCTCATCGAGGCGTTGAGCGCCCCGGGTCGATTCGCCACCATCGACAGCAGGCCCGCGCGCCAGGCGGAGCAGCTGGCCGAGACGCTCGCCGAGTTGCGCGCCAGCGACGGGACCATCGAAGACCTGCTGTGGCTGGCGTGGGATCGCAGCCGGCTGGCCAAGACCTGGCACGACCAAGCGCTCGGCACGGGACCGGTCGCCGCCGAGGCCGACCGCAATCTGGACGCCGTGGTCGCCTTGTTCACCGCGGCGAAGCGCTTCGCCGAGCGCCGCCCCGACGCACCGGCCTTCGAGTTCTTGAGCGAGGTGCTCGACGCCGAGGTTCCCGAAGACGTGCTGACGCCGCGGCGCACCGGCGACGCCGTGCTGGTGACGACGCCGTCCGGCGCGGTCGGGCTCGAGTTCCGCACCGTGGTGGTCGCGGCACTGCAAGAAGGTGTGTGGCCCAACCTGCGAGCGCGCGGTTCGTTGCTCGAACCGCAGAACCTGCTGCGCGCGCTGCGCTCCTCGGGCGAGGGCTCCGACGGCCGTGCGGCCGATCGCGCCGCCGAGCAGGCCATCGACGACCGCAAGCTGGTGCTCGACGACGAGCTGCGGATGTTCGCTCTGGCCGTCTCACGAGCGCGCGAACGGGTCGTGCTGTCGGCCGTCGCCAACGACGACGAGCAGCGGAGCGTGTTCTTCTCGCTGCTGCCCGCCGAGACCCCGCTGATCGATTCCGCGACGAAGCCGCCGCTGTCGTTGCGCGGCTTCACCGGCCGGTTGCGCCGCACGCTCGCCGACCCGAGGTCGAATCGGGCGGATGCCGCGGGCGCGGCCGGCTCGCTGGCCGAGTTGGCGCAGCTGGGGCTGCCGGGCGCGAGTCCTGACGACTGGCACGGGCTCGAGCCGATCTCGTCGACCGGTCCGCTGTTCGAGGGGCGCAGCATCCCGGTCTCGCCGTCGCGGATGGAACGCCTCGAGGAGTCGCCGCTGGACTGGTTCCTCGAGACCATCGCGGGCGGCGACTCGGGGGTCGTGGCCGGAGTCGGAACGATCCTGCACTGGGCGATGGAGACCACCGACGACCCGGTGGTGGACAAGCTGTGGAGTGCGGTCGAGTCGCGCTGGGGCGAGCTCGTGTTCGAATCGCCCTGGCTTGCGCAACGGCAGAAGCAACTGGCCCGTGGATTCACCGAGGCGCTCGCCGATTACCTGCGCGACTTCCGCACAGACGGTAAGACCCTGGTGGCGGCCGAGGGGCGGTTCGCGCTCGAATACGGGGAACTGCCCGGCGCCGAGCCGCGCGACGACGGGACGCCTGCGCCCCAGATCGTGGTGAACGGTTCCATCGACCGGATCGAGCTCGGCCCCGACGGCGAGGTGGTGATCGTCGACCTCAAGACCGGGCGGCCGATCACCTCGCCGGCGGCGATCGCCGCGCATCCTCAGCTCGGGGCGTACCAGCTCGCCTACGCCGAAGGAAAGTTCGACGAGCCCCTTGCCGAGCACGGCAGCCATTCGCCGGGCGGCGCGAAGCTGCTCTACGTGCGCGAAGGCAAAGACGGCAGGCGCTACCGCAATGGGCACCAGGCGACGCTGGACGCCGAGGGCCTCGAGGCCGTGCGCGAACGGATCCGGCAGGCCGCCGTGCTGATCGCGGCTGCCGAGTTCGAGGGCCGCCTCGAGCTGGAGCAGTACGGCGGCTTCGGCACGACACCGCGGCTGCGGCTGCACCGGGTGCGGGCGGTGTCGAGTGACTGACGCTTTCTCGTCGAACGCGCAACCGCCGCCGACTGACGCGGCGCACGCTCTCACGCCTCCGAGCCGGCACTCGGCGCTCGAGATCGCGCGCCTGTTGGGGCTGCCTGAGCCGACGCAGCAGCAGCAGGCCGTCATCGAGGCTCCTCTCGCTCCCGCCCTGGTGGTCGCGGGAGCAGGCAGTGGCAAGACCGAGACCATGGCGAACCGTGTGCTCTGGCTGCTCGCCAACGGGCATGTGAAACCGAGCCAGGTGCTCGGCCTGACCTTCACGCGCAAGGCGGCGGGCGAGCTGCTGGTGCGCATCCGCACGCGCATCGATCAGCTGGCCGCGGCCGGGCTCACCGCCGAAGATCACGATCCGTTCCAGGCGCCGTCGGTCTCGACCTACAACTCGTTCGCGAACGCGATCTTCCGCGACAACGCGATCCTGGTCGGGCGGGAAGGCGATGGCGCCGTGCTGGGCGAGGCGGGCGCGTGGCAACTCGCCCGCGCGACCGTCATCCGCTCGCGCGACGATCGGCTGCCAGAACTCGACAAGAACCTCGATCCGGTCACCAATGCCGTGTTGGGCCTCAGCCGCGCCATCGCCGAGAACATCGCCGAGCCCGAAGCGGTACGCCGGTTCGCCCGCCGGTTCGCCGCGATCGGCGAGCTGCCGCCGGGGGGCCGTGGGGCATACGCGGCAGTCGACGGCATGGCGTCGGCCGTCGGTGCACTCGATGTGCTCGTCGACCTGGTTGGCGAGTACGAGGCGGCCAAGCTCACGCGCAGCGCGGTCGAATACTCCGATCAAGTCGCCCTGGCGCTCAAGATCCTGCACAAGCAGCCCGTCGTCGCGGCGGAGCTCCGCGACCGGTACCGGGTCGTGCTTCTCGACGAGTACCAAGACACCTCGGTGGTGCAGACCTGGCTGCTGGCCGAGCTGTTCGCCGGGCATCCGGTCATGGCGGTCGGCGACCCCAACCAATCGATCTATGGATGGCGCGGCGCCTCGGCCTCGAACCTCGAGCAGTTCGGCTCGCAGTTCGGTGCGGTAGGGCGGGCCTTCGCGCTGTCGACCAGCTGGCGGAACGGGCACCGCATCCTCGACGCCGCCAACGCGCTGGTCGCGCCACTGTCGCTGGTCTCGCGCGTTCCGGTCGAGAAGCTCACGCCGGCGCCGACCGCGAGCGAGGTTCCGGTCGCGGTCCGGTTCGAGGAGCACCTCGAGGCCGAGGCCGACGCCGTGGCACGGTGGTTCGCCGACCGACTCCGGGTGCCCGAACCTCCCTCGGCGGCGTTGCTGTTCCGGGCGCGCAAGACGCAACCATATTTCCTGCGCGCGCTGCGAGCGCACGGAGTGAAGTACCACGTACTCGGCATCGGTGGGCTGCTGGCCGAGCCGGAGATCGCCGATCTGGTGTCGATGCTCTCGGTGCTGAGCGATCCCGGCGCCGGCCTCGAACTGATCCGCGTGCTGGCCGGATCGCGCTGGCGCATCGGGGTGCAAGACCTGCACGCGCTGAACCGGCTGGCTTCCTGGCTGCGCGACCGCGACCACGCACAGCAGGTCTATGCCGACGAAGTGAAGGAGCGGATGCGCTCCAGCCTGACCGAGGGCGAGGGCGGCTCGATCGTCGACGCGCTCGACTTTCTCGCTCACGCCCGCGAGGAACACACGGCCCTCGCGCACTTCAGCGAGATCGGGCTTGCCCGGCTGCGCGATGCCGGGCAGGTCGTCGCCCGGCTTCGTGCGCGCGTCGCCCTCTCGTTGCCCGACCTGGTCTCGCTCGTCGAACAGGAACTGCGGCTCGACATCGAGGTGGTCGCCAACGAAGATCGCCCCTTGGGCGGCGCACCGATGGAGGCGCTGTTCGACGCGATCGACGGCTATCTGGCACTGGATGACGCGAGCACCCGGGTGGGCTCCGAACTGAACGGGTTCCTGGCCTGGCTGCGCGCGGCCGAGGAGCGCGAAGACCTGGCGCCGCGACCCGAGGATCCGGAGCCGGGCACGGTGCAGATCCTCACCATCCACGGGGCGAAGGGTCTCGAGTGGGACCTGGTCGCGGTTCCCCGCCTGGTCGCCGACGAGCTGCCCATGAAGCCGATCGACGGCACGAACGGCTGGCTGGCATTCGGTCAGCTGCCGTGGCCGTTCCGCGGCGACGCCGCCGATCTGCCGGTCTATGAGTGGGAGTGGGCGACGACCCGCAAAGAGCTGCTCGACAACCGCGACACCTTCAAGGCCGCCGTCGGTCAGCGCGCTCACGACGAGGAGCGCCGCCTCGTCTACGTCGCGGTGACGCGGGCGCGGCACGAGCTGCTGCTGAGCGGCTCGTTCTGGGCGACGCAGAAGGCGTATCGCGAGCCGAGCACGTTCCTGCGCGAGTTGGCGATGGCGGGAGTGGTCGACGAGCTGCCCGCAGCACCCGAGAATCTCGACAACCCGCTCGGCGACGACCTGGAGAGGATCACCTGGCCGATGGATCCGCTCGGTCGCCGCCGGCCGGCGGTCGAGGCCGCGGCCGCTGCGGTCCGGGATGCCACCCCCGCGATCGGTGGGCCGTGGGCGCATGAGCTCGAACTGCTGCTCACCGAACGAGCCCGACGCCTGGCAGGCGCGGGGGCGGTCTCGCTGCCGACTCGGGTGCCGGCATCCCGGTTCAAAGACTTCGTCACCGACCCGGATGCCGTCGCCTCGTCGCTGCTGCGCCCGATGCCCGAGAAGCCGTTCAAGGCGACCCGGCTGGGCACGCTGTTCCACTCCTGGGTCGAGAATCGCTACGGCCTCGGGGCCGGATCGGACGAGCTGGATGCACCTGCGCTCGAGTTGGACGAGGAGGGCGACGGCGTCGAGGCGGCCGACCTCGCGAAACTGCGCGCGACCTTCGAGGCCTCGGAGTGGGCGGATCGGCGCCCGATCGAGGTGGAGCGCGAGATCCACCTGCCGTTCGACGACCGCATCGTGATCTGCAAGATCGACGCGATCTACGCCACCGGGCCCGACGAGCACGGCGATAGCGGCTTCGAGGTCGTCGACTGGAAGACCGGCAAGGCGCCGAAGGACGATGATGACCTCGAGCGCAAGACGCTGCAGCTGGCGCTGTACAGGCTGGCGTACTCGAAGTGGGCGGGCATCGACCCGAGCCGGATCACCGCGGCGTTCTACTTCGTAGCCGACGACCGGGTGATCCGGCCGGAGCACATCGACGACGAGGCCGGGTTGCTGGCACGCTGGCGCGCGGCGTTCGGGTAGGCGCTCACCCCGCGGGTGCGGCGACTCCCGCCGCCGCGGTCACCCGCAAGAAGTCGAGCTTGTCGGCCGCGGGCGTTCCCGCCGCGACCGTGTAGGCCACGATCCGCAGATCGGTGCCCGCCACGCTGAACACGTCGCAGTCGACCACGAACTCGCCGACCACGGGGTGGTCGATCGTCTTGCGCTCGGCTTCGTGCTCTCCGACCACGCCCGAGCTCCACAGCTCGGCGAACTCGGCGCTGCCGGCACGCAGAAAAGCGATCAACTTCGCAAGTTGCCGGTCATCCGGATAGCGGCCGGACACTCTGCGCAGGTCGGCCACCAACGACCGCCGAAAGCTCTCGCCGTCGTCGAGGTACCGCGCGCGCGATCCCTCGGCGTCTCGGTCCGAATTCAGCCCGAATGTCCGGACGGCGATGTTGCGGTCGAGTCCGGGCTGCTCGGCCGGCTCCCCGAGGACCGCGGCCCAGAGCGGACTCCAGGCCAGCAGATCCCAGGATGCCGTGAACACGGCAAGAGGAACCTCGCCCAGACGCGCAACGAGTCGCTGCACGCTCGGCGGGATGTGCCGCGGCACCGTGCGATCCGACGGCGGGAGCAGCCCGGCGACCCGGAACAGGTGGTCGCGTTCGGCGGCATCCAGCTGGAGCGCCCTGGCCAATGCCGCGGTCACCTGGTCAGAAGGATTGCGCGCCCGGCCCTGCTCGAGCCGGACGATGTAGTCGACCGAGAGTCCTGCGAGGGCGGCGAGCTCTTCGCGGCGCAGGCCGGTGGCTCGACGTCCGGTGCCGACCGGCAGTCCGACGTCGACGGGCGAACGGCGCTGCCGCCAGGATTTCAGCAGCGGTCCGAGGTCGCCGTGCGAAGCATCCATCGCCCCATTGTCGCCCCTGACCGCGGATGCTGCCTGGTACTGCCGGTCCCTACGTTGAGCCGGGCCACGCGCCGCGGCCGAGCGCCGCGCATGCTCGAAGCATGACAACGACACTCATCACCGGAGGCAACAAGAGCCTCGGATACGAGACCGCCCGCCGCCTGATCGAGGCGGGGCAGACCGTCTGGATCGGTGCCCGCGACGAGACGCGCGGACGGGCCGCGGCCGAGCAGCTCGGCGCGCGCTTCGTGCAGCTCGATGTGACCGACGACGACTCGATCGCGGCGGCGGCGACGACCGTGGCGGCCGAGGGAGGCGTCGACGTGCTGATCAACAATGCCGGCGTCGTCGGCCCCCGGGTCGCGCCCGAGCAGATGACCGGCAGCGACATTCTCGAAACCTTCGACACGAACGTGTTCGGCATCGTCCGGATGACCACGGCCTTCCTGCCCATCCTGCGCGAGTCGTCGGCGCCGGCGATCATCAACGTGACCAGCGGCCTGGGATCGTTCGCGACGGTCAATGACCCCTCGAGCACGGCGTCCGGCTACGTGATCCCGATGTACTGCTCGTCGAAGTCCGCAGTGAACATGCTCACGGTGCAGTACGCGAAGGCGTTCCCCGACATCCGGATCAACGCGGCCGACCCGGGTTACACCGCAACCGACTTCAACGGGCACTCCGGCACGCAGACCGTGACCGAGGGAACGGATGCGGTGGTCGGCTTGGCGCTCCAGGGCGCCGACGGGCAGACCGGCACCTTGGTCGACCGCGACGGAATCGAAGCGTTCTAGGGGTCATCGTCAAGGGGCGGCGGATGCGCGGACTCCGGCCGCCGCGTCGCGAAGGGACGCTCCCCTTGGCAGAGGGTGAGCACCGCCTCACCGTGAGGCGCAGTTCACCTAGTTCAGACCCCGGCTACTGGCGCCCGCCTGCTGGGTCGTCTTGGCCAGCAGTCTGTGTCACCTAGGTGCCCGCACCCAGCGACGATCGCGCCACGATCGCGCTGACCAGGGCATCCACCGGCTCGCGGGCCGCGCGCGGATTGTCGAGAAGGGCGAAGTCGACCTCGCCGATCGGCGGCAGCCCGAAGGTGCTCGTCACGGCGACCAGATCGCCCGGGACAAGGCTCTGCGGAAAGACCGCCACCCCGATTCCGGCCCGCAGCGCCGCGAGCACCCCGTTGATCTCGCGGACGTTGCAGGTGATGCGCCAGGTGCGGCCGGCATCCTCGAGGGCGCGGATGGCGGCACTGCGCGAGAATGAGGGCGCCTGGTACACGATGAGCGGCACCGGCTGATCCGTCTCGAGCTGCAGCGACTTGTGCGCAACCCACACCAGGCGCTCGCGGCGCACGACGCGCCCGTCGGGTTGGTCGGGTTCCTGCTTGATGTACACCAGGTCGAGCTGGCCGGCCTTGAGCCGGCGGGCGAGCGCGCCGCTCTGGTTGACCGTGAGTTCGAGGTTGATCTGCGGGTAGAGCTGCCTGAAGTCGCGCAGGATCTGCGGCAGCTGCGTGAGCGCCAGGTCGTCGGCCGATCCGAAGCGCAGACGCCCGCGCATCGCCGATCCGGTGAAGTAGGCCGCGGCCTGGTCATGCGCCGCCAGGATGCTGCGGGCGAAACCGAGCATGGCATCCCCGTTGTCGGTGAGAGAGACCGCCCGGGTGTCGCGGGCCACGAGTTGCCGGCCGGCCGCCAGCTCGAGCTTGCGGACCTGCTGACTGACCGTCGGCTGGCTCAGCTGAAGCTGTTCGCCCGCGCGCGTGAAGCTCAGCGTCTCGGCGACGGCGACGAAGGTGCGCAGCAGTGCGGGGTCGAACATGGCGTCGCCTCTCATTCAACAATCCAATAGGACTTATAGCCACGATTCCACAATCGAATGGTGGGCGCGAGCGTACCGTTGATGAACGTGACGAATCTCAGCGGCGTGGATCCCGAGAGCGTCACGCAGCCGATCCCCGTCATCACCCAGGCGCCGCGCTGGCGCGACACCTTCATCGCGCTGCGGGCATACAACTACCGGCTCTACGTCGTCGGCCAGCTGTTCGCCAACGTCGGCGGATGGATGCAGCGGGTCGCGATCGACTGGCTCGTGCTCGAGCTGACCGGCAACGTCGCCCTCGTCGGGCTCACGGTCACCCTCCAGTTCGCGCCCACCTTGCTCATCGGCCCATGGGCCGGAGTCATCTCCGACCGCTACAAACGCCACCGCACCCTGATCATGACCCAGTCGGTCGGCACGATCTTCAACGGACTGCTCGCTGTGCTCGTGCTGACGGGCGTCGCGCAGGCCTGGATGGTGTTCGTGGTGGCGACCATCACCGGCTGCTCGATGGCGGTCGATTCGCCCTCGCGGTCGGCCTTCGTGACCGAGATGGTCGGCTCGCACCGGCTGCGCAATGCGATCACCTTGAACGCCAGCATCTTCCACCTGGGCGGCCTGCTCGGTCCGGCGATCAGCGGCGTGCTGATCACCCTGGTCGGCTCGGGTTGGTCGATCGCGATCAACGCGGGAACCTCGGCGATCGCCGTGACCGCCCTCTCGCTGATGCGCACGCACGAACTCACCCGCTCGCGGCCGGTGGTCGCGGCCAAGGGGCAGATCCGCGAGGCGCTGCACTACGTCATCCGCAAGCCGACGATCTTCTGGCCGATCGTGCTGATGTTCTTCGTCGCGACCTTCGGCATGAACCTGCCGGTGCTGTTCACCGCCTCGGCCAACTCGACCTACCACACGGGGGCTGCGGGCTACGGGCTGTACAGTTCGCTGGCCGCAGCCGGCGCGCTGGCCGGCGCACTGCTGTCGACGCGTCGTCGCTCGTTGCGGCTGCGCGCCATCGTCGTTGCTGTCATCGTCTATGGAGCCGTCACCGCGATCGCCGGCGTCGCGCCGCTCTACCTGGTCTTCCTCGGGGCGCTGGTCGGCATCGGTATCACCCGCATCGCATTCGCAACCGCCTCGGAGTCGCTGACGCAACTCTCGACCAACCTCGGCATCCGGGGTCGCGTGATGTCGTTCTACATCATGGTGAACGTCGGCGGACAGGCGGCCGGCGGCCTGATCATCGGATGGATCGCGCAGAACCTGGGAGCCCAGGTCGCCTTCCTGGTAGCGGGCGGCGTGCCCGCGGTTGCCGGACTTGTGGTCGCCGTCGTGCTCGCGCGCCGCCACCAACTCACGCTGCGAGTCAACCTGCGCCGCCCGCGGCAGCTGGTGCGGATCGTCAAGCGGCCGCAGGCGGTGGCGGCGACCTAACGCCGGGAGCTACTGGTCCCGGCTGTTCGGTGTTCGTCTCAGTGATCGGGCGTGGCGGCGCCGCGCACCAGCACGGTGTCGACGAACTGCTCGAAGCGCACGATCAACCCACCGCGAACGATGAAATGGTGTGCGACACGCGCGTTCAGGTGCTTGCCGGTGGTCTTGTGAACCGCCGTGTAGCGGGCCAGGACCACGACGTTCTCGCCGTCGACGACATAGCTGTCGTCGTGAGCGGCCCACCCGTCCCAGTCGGCGCCGAGCCGCTCCATGACGTTCGCGGTCACGCCGCTCGGCGTGCGGTAGGTGCCGGCCAGCGGAAAGCCGGCCATCTCGGTCCATTCAACGTCCGGAGCGAGCGTGGCCCGCAGCGCCTCCAAGTCGGCTGCGGCCGAGGCCAGGTACTGGCGCCGCACCACGTCGGCGGGTGCGCTGCTGGTGGCGAAGTCGGGACGCGTGTCGGTCAGGGCGGTCATCCCCAGCTCATTTCGCCCTTGACGACCTTCGGACCCAGCTGCGCGGCGATCTGCATGCCGGCCTGCGGGTACGCGGCGAGCAGGGCCGCGGTTGCGGCGGCACCGTCGGCCGCCTCGGCCACGATGCCGCGGAACGCGGCGAGGTACTCCCGGGTGTAGGCCAGTGCCGAGGCGTCGGCGGCCGCCGCGGGCTGCCGGTGTCCAGGCACCACCAGAGCGGGGTTGAGGGTCTGCATCTCGGCCAGAAGGGCGTCCCAGGCGTCGAGCTGCTCGTCGCGCGGGGTATCCGCGATCCAGACGTGCTCGTCGGCGAACACCAGCACACCGCCGAGGATCGCGCGGTCCTCGGCCTGATACAGGTAGGTGCGGTCGGGCAAGGCCGCCGGGGCGCCCTTGAGCTCGAAGGTGTGGCCGGCGAACTGCAGGTCGCCGGTCAGCGGTTCGGTCTCGATCAGCCGCATGGGCAGGTTGGCGCCGAGCGCAGCCCAGGCCGTGAGCTTGCCCTCGTACTTCTTGGCCATCGCGGCGGCCACCTCGGGAGTGGCCACGAACCGCGCGCCGGGGAATGCGTCGGCGATGACCTCGGCGCCGAAGTAGAAGTCGGGGTCGGCGTGGCTGATCACCACGGTGGTGAGTTGCCTGCCGGAGTCAAGAACGGCACCGACCAGGCGGTGCCCGTCAGCGCGCGTGAACCCGGCGTCGACCAGCAGTGCCTCGTCTTCGCTGGTCACCAGGGTCGCGGTCTTGTTCTTGACTCCGACGGGGAAGTCCCCATCGATGATCGTGTAGGTCAAGTCAGTCATGATGCTCGTTTCCTCCTCAGGGAAAGTACCTTACTAGCTAGGTAAACTACCTTACTGGCAAGATATATTCCAGTGGGTTCGATATGATTGTTTTTTGTGGATGAGGAGTTGAGCGCCTTGGCGGCCGACGAGGGAGTGGTGTTGTGGGGCAGGATCGTCAACCTGCACCGCGCCCTGGATTCGCTGCTGCATGACGACATCCGAGAAGCCACCGGCCTGGTGGGCATCGAGTTCGAGTTCCTCCTGCGCCTTGCCCGCTTTCCCGGTCCGCGCACCCACGTCAGCAAGGTCGCGGCCCGGATGGGCTACAGCTCGGCGGGCCTGACGAAGCTGACGGCCCGGCTGGAAGAACGGGGTCTGATCCAGCGAGAGCGCGACCCGCAGGACGGCCGCGCCTTCCTGGTCTCCCTGACCGACGCGGGCGAGGAAGCCGTGCGCGCCGGACTCGAAGCGCACATCCCGCGCCTCGACGCGGAGGTGCTGGCCCGGCTCACTCCGGCCCAGCGCCGACAGCTCCAGGACCTGCTCGGCCGCATCGATCCCGGTGAGGCACCGGCGCAGGCGGGCTAGAGCCGCGCGGCGCGCTCCGAGCGGTCGAGTAGGGCCTCGATCTCGTCGGTATTGACGAAACCACCGTGCCCCACGGCACTGCTGAGGTCGACGGTGTCACCGCTCACCGTGCTGCCCAGGGTGGTCTGCGCGTCGTCGGTGAGGGCCGAGAGCATCTCGACGGCGTCATCCACGATCTCGGTGCTGCGCACCTCGGTGCCGTGCAGCAGCCAGCGCGCGACCTCCAGCTCGGCGAGCAGGGTGGCGCGCTGACGCAGCTGGCGGTCGATCTGGCCGCGGGCCGCACCGTAGGCATCGAACGCGGCATCCGTCGCCCCGGGCTGGGTGCAGCCGAGCAACCACTGCAGGTCGAGTGCCGGGTCGCCAACCCGAAGCCCGTGCCAGCCGAGCACGCCGGTCAGTTGATCGGATGCCACGAGCACCGAATCCGAGCCGAACGATCCGTTGATCACCGTGGGCGAGTACTGCCAGAGCGCGGATTCGCCGCTCGCGTGCTCCCAGCGCTGCAGCAGTGCGACCGGGACGAGACCGGTTGCCGCCGCGCGGTCGATCAGGGTCACGGCGGCGCGGTGGCCGTCGACGGCGCTGTGACCGGGGAGTCCGGCGTCCACGATGAACGAGGTGGGCAGGGCATGGATCGCGGCGATGCCGGCTCCGATCGAGGCCGCCAGCTCGGGGGTGATCTGCGCCAGAGAGGGCTTGGTGCCATAGACGAACTCGTAGACCACCGCGCGGGTGCCGCCGACCGGAACCTGGCCGGCGAACGTCGATACCGCGAAGGGCAGCCGGCTGCGCACCCCGGCGCTTAGGGCGCGCAGAGCGACCAGGTCGGCCGACTGCTCCGCCTCGGCGCGTTCGCTGCGCGGCACCCGCACCACCCAGTGCCTGCCATCGCCGCCGGTGAGCAGCGCCGAATCGAAATCGCCCTGGCCCATCGAGCCGAACGGCTGCACCGCGGCGACATCGAGCTCGGCCACGGCCGAGGTGGCGAGCGCGGCTAGAGTGAAGTGGGATCTGGCCATGACGACAGGGTAGGTCGGTCGATGCCCGGCCCGGCAGCACGCCACGCCCTTCTGTCCCGCTCCGGAGGTAGCTGTTTGATCGACTCCTTCGGCTCCCGGCTGCCGCTGGCCCGCGCGTCGATCGATCGCGATCACCTGTCGCGGCCTCTCGGGCTCGAGGCGGTGCTCGCCGATCCGCTCGCCCGGGTTCTCGTGCTGCACGACCGCAAGGTGCTGCTCGCCGGACCGGCGCGGATCGCTCTGCTCGAACCGTCGCGCGTGCCCGGTCACGAGCTGGCGCTCTACCTGGGCCGCGCGGTCGATGACGACGGCGAGCTCGTGCCCGGCGCGCCGATCGCGGCACTGCTGGTGGACGAGGTGACAGCCGGCGAGCTGGCGGTGGAACTCGCTGCGGAATTCGGAGGCGCGGAGTGGGGCGACCTGCGGCTGCTGGGCGCCGAGCTGAGCGTCCGGGATGCGGGACTCTTCACCGAGGCGCTCGCCCTGGCCAACTGGCACACCAGCTACGCGTTCTCGCCGCGCACCGGGCATGCCAGCATCCCGGATGCCGCCGGGTGGATCCGCCGCGACAGCGTCACCGGAACCGAGCTCTTCCCGCGCACCGACGCGGCGATCATCGTCGGGATCACCGATGACGACGACCGGCTGCTGCTCGGCTCCAATGCGCTCTGGGAGGCGAACCGCTTCTCGCTCCTTGCCGGTTTCGTCGAGCCGGGGGAGTCGCTCGAAGCGGCGGTGATCCGCGAGGTCTACGAGGAGTCGGGCGTGCGGGTCGTCGACCCGGTCTACCGCGGAAGCCAGCCCTGGCCGTTCCCGGCGTCGTTGATGGTGGGGTTCCGCGCGCGGGTCGCCCCGGGCAGTTCGACCGTGGGGCGCCCCGATGGCGAAGAGATCCTCGAGCTGCGCTGGTTCAGTCGCGACGAGCTGGCCGCGGCGAACGCGGCCGGCGAGATCCGGCTGCCCGGAGCGACCTCGATCGCGCGGGCCATCATCGACGAGTGGTACGGCGGCGAACTGCCCGATGGCGGCCGCTGGTGAGCGCGCGATCCTGCAGGGGTTGCACGTGACTCCCGCGCTCGACGACGAGCTGCTCGCGGGACTCGACCCGGAGCAGCGCGAGGCCGCGGTCGCCCTGCTCGGCCCGGTCTGCATCCTGGCCGGGGCCGGAACCGGCAAGACCCGCGCCCTGACCTACCGGATCGCGCACGGGCTGCGCACCGGCACCTACTCACCCGGCAGCGTGCTCGCGCTCACCTTCACGACGAAGGCCGCTGCCGAGTTGCGCGAGCGGCTGCGCCGGCTGGGGGCGGAGGGGGCGGTGGCGCGCACCTTCCATTCGGCGGCTCTGGCGCAGCTCGGTCAGTTCTGGCCGGATGTCGTGGGCGGCCCTTCGCCGAAACTGGTCGAGAACAAGTCGCGCCTGATCTCGGAGGCCGGGGACGCGCTGCACCTGCGGCTCGGCGGCGGCACCGTGCGCGACCTGGCGGGTGAGATCGAGTGGCGCAAGACCTCCGAGTTGAGCCTGGAGCGCTACGCCGCCGCCGTCGAACAGCAGGGCCGGCCGATGCCGGGCGGGCTCGATGTGGGTGCGGTGGTCGACATCCAGACCCGTTATGAGCAGCTGAAAGACGACCGCCGCCGTCTCGACTTCGAGGATGTGCTGCTGGCCACCGCCGGGATGCTCGACTCCGAGCCGCGAGTGCTCGCGACCGTGCGCGCGCAGTACCGCTTCTTCACGGTGGACGAGTACCAGGATGTCTCGCCGCTGCAGCACCGGCTGCTCACCTTGTGGCGCGGCGATCGCACCGATGTCTGCGTGGTCGGGGACGCCAGCCAGACCATCTACTCCTTCACCGGCGCCACCAGCTCGTACCTGCTCGGTTTCGAACGGGAGTTCCCGCAAGCGCACGTCGTGCGGCTCGAGCGCAACTATCGTTCGACGCCGGCCGTGCTCGCCCTGGCGAACCGGCTGATGCACGACCGGCCGGGTTCTCTCGAGCTGCGCGCGATCAGCACCTCGCCCGAGCAGGTCTCGGCGGTCGCGGTGTTCGACGACGACGTCGCCGAAGCGCAGGCGGTGGCAGGCGCGGTCGCGGCCGAGTTGAAGGCGGGCACGCGGCCCGAGCAGATCGCCGTGCTGTTCCGGGTGAACGAGCAGGCGGTCGCGCTCGAAGCCGCCCTCAAGCAAAGTGGCGTCGCGGTGCGGCAACTCGGGGCGAGCACCTTCTTCAAGCTGCCCGCCGTGCGCAAACTGCTGCTCGCGCTGCGCGTTCAGGTGCACTCGGAGCCCGATGAACC
>Ga0207711_10001285_pt1 | contig 23807 bp, 29 predicted proteins | sample KBSS34metaG_FD_184401 | JGI IMG/M metagenome (GOLD analysis project Ga0207711, IMG submission 184401) | Switchgrass rhizosphere microbial communities from Kellogg Biological Station, Michigan, USA - KBS S3-4 metaG (SPAdes) (version 2) | ecosystem: Host-associated > Plants > Roots > Rhizosphere...
TTGCAGACCGTTGTTTCCGCCGACACCCAACGCTGGGACGGCGCGCAATGTCCGCTTTCCACCCAAAGCGGACGCTAGCCGCTCGGCGATCCCTTGAAGCCCTGGGCGACGACGTACCATTCCGATGAATCCTTGCGGCTGGCCGGGGGCTTGGCGTGCTTCACGGCGGTGAAATGGCGCTTCATTTCGGCGACCAGCTGGTTGTCGGCGCCGCCGGCCAGCACCTTGGCGACATAAGCCCCGCCCGGGTGCAGCACTTCCTTGGCGAATTCGAGGCCCGCCTCGACCAGCGCCATCGTCCGTAAATGGTCGGTTTGCGGGTGGCCGACGGTGTTCGCCGCCATGTCGGAGAGGACGAGGTCGGCCTGCTCGCCGAGCGCCTCTCGCAGTTTCGCCGGGGCATCCTCGGCCATGAAATCCATTTCCAGGATGACCACGCCCTCGATCGGGTCGGTCGGCAGCAAATCGATGCCGACGACCTTGGCCCGCGGGATCTTCCGCCGCACGACCTGACTCCAGCCGCCCGGCGCGATGCCGAGATCGACCACCGAATTGATCCCGCGGAGGAAGCCGAAGCGCTCGTCGAGCTCGATCAATTTGTATGCGGCGCGGCTGCGGTAATTCTCGGCCCGGGCGCGCTTGACGTAGGGATCGTTCAACTGGCGTTCGAGCCAGCGCGTCGACGAGACTTTGCGGCCCTTGGCGGTCTTCAGCCTTTTCATCCCCTCACCTTCAGGGGAGGGGACGAGCCGCTTAGCGGCGAAGGGGTGGGGCAAAGCAGCATCGCCCTCACCCCTACCCCTCCCCTGAAGGGGAGGGAAAGGATCAAAGCTGATGGCCGTCGCGGGCCATCAGGGAACGCAGGATCCCTTCGCGGATGCCGCGGTCGGCGACGCCGAGATTCTTCGCCGGCCAGATTTCGATGATCGCCTCGAGGATCGCGCAGCCGGCGACGACCAGATCCGCGCGCTCGCCGCCGATGCACGGCAGGCTCGAACGCTCGCCATAATCCATGCCGGCGATCATGCTGCTGATCTGTTGCATCGCTTCGACCGGCACGTGGAGCCCGTCGACTGCACGGCGATCGTAGCACGGCAGAGCGAGGTGGACGCTGGCGAGCGTGGTCACCGTGCCGCTGGTGCCGAGCAGGCGGATGCCCTTGCGCGTCTTCGGCAGCATCTCGGCGAAGCGCGAGAAAGCATGGCGCGCGCGTTCGCGCATGCGCTTGTAAGCAAGCAGTCGGTCGGGTCCCTCAAGCGCCTCCTTGCCCTCGCTCTCGGTCAGCGACACCACCCCCCACGGCGCGCTCCACCAGCTGTGGATGCGCGGAATGCCTTCGACCTGCTCGACCAGGATGACTTCGGTCGAGCCGCCGCCGATATCGAAGATCAGCGCCGGGCCGTCGCCCGGCTCGAGCAATTTGTGGCAGCCCAGAACGGCGAGCCGGGCTTCCTCCTGCGGCGGGATGATGTCGAGCGCGATGCCGGTTTCGTCGCGCACCCGGTCGGCGAATAATTGGCCGTTGGTGGCGCGGCGGCAGGCCTCGGTAGCGACCGAGCGCGACAGCGAGACGTTGCGGCGGCGCAGCTTGTCGGCGCAAATCCCGAGCGCGGCGACGGCGCGGTCCATCGCCACATCCGACAGCGTGCCCGACTGCCCGAGGCCCTCGCCGAGCCGGACAATGCGCGAGAAAGCATCGATGACGGTAAAGCCGCCGTCGTGCGGGCGCGCGATCAGCAGGCGGCAGTTATTGGTGCCGAGATCGATCGCGCCATAAGTGCGACGGTGATGCTCCCGCCGGGGAGGCGGTTTCGATTGCGATGGCCCGCTCTGCTCGCGGTTGCCGTTCAGCAGAGCCGGCGCACTGGCGACGCTCTGCGTCATCGAACACGCCCGTTTCTGTCCTGCACCGCCGGAAACGGCGGCTGACTTAATCCGGGTTAAACCACAGACTGGGGGTTCAGGGCAAGTTTTGGGGTGCCTCGCGCCGTTGACAGCAACAGGGGTGCTTTCTATCTCGCCGCATCCCAGCTGCCCCGTCGTCTAATGGTAAGACTACGGACTCTGAATCCGTCAATCGAGGTTCGAATCCTCGCGGGGCATCCACCTTCGCTCAGGGCATTGCGGCGCTTGTCAGCGTTTTCGCCACCGCTTCGCGCCAGCCCGCAATGAGGGTGTCGCGTTCTTCGGCGGCCATCGCCGGCTGGAATGCGTCGCGCCGCCGCCAGGTCTTGGCCAACGCGTCAAGATCGGGCCAGACACCGGTCGCCAGCCCGGCGAAGAATGCCGCGCCCAGCGCCGTCGTTTCGAGGTTTCGCGGGCGTTCGACCGGGATTTGCAGGATGTCGGCGAGGAATTGGCACAGCCAACCGTTGGCCGCCATGCCGCCGTCAATGCGCAGCCCCGCCGTGCGCGCAGCGCCGTCCCGCGCCATCGCTTCGCTGAGGTCGAGCGTCTGGTAAGCGACCGCCTCGAGCGCGGCGCGGGCGAAGTGCGCGCCGGTCGCGCCGAGGGTCAGGCCGAACACGGCGCCGCGCGCCTGCGGGTCCCAATAGGGCGCGCCGAGGCCGACGAACGCTGGCACCATGTAAACGCCGTGGCTGTCCGGGACGCGGGTCGCCAGGCTGTCGGTCTCCGACGCGTGGGCGATCACGCCGAGGCCGTCGCGGAGCCATTTGATTGCCGCCCCGGCGACAAAAATCGAGCCTTCGAGCGCGTAAGTCATCTTTCCAGCAAGACGGTAAGCGGGGGTGGTCAGCAGGCGCTGGGCGGAGGTCACCGCTTGGCCGCCGGTGTTGACCAGCATGAAACAGCCGGTGCCGTAGGTCGCCTTGGCCATGCCCGGCGCGAAGCACGCCTGGCCGAACAGCGCCGCCTGCTGGTCCCCAGCCATGCCGGCGATCGGGATTTGCGTGTCGAGCAGGCCCGGCGCGGTCACCCCGAAGACATGGGCGTTGTCATAGATTTCGGGCAGCAGGGTCGTGGGCACCCGGAACAGGCGGCACAGCTCGGCCGACCACCGTTGCTTGCGGATGTCATAGAGCGAGGTTCGGCCGGCGTTGGTGGCGTCGGTGGCGTGGACCGTTCCGCCGGTCAAACGCCACAACAGGAAGCAATCGATGGTTCCGCATGCCAGCTCGCCGCGCTCGGCGCGGATCCGTGCCCCCGCGACATTATCGAGAATCCACGCGATCTTGGTCGCCGAGAAGTAAGGATCCAGCAGCAAGCCCGTTCGCTGCTGGACCAGCACTTCGACGTCATTGGCCTTGAGGCTGGCGCACTCGTTCGCCGTCCGGCGGTCCTGCCAGACGATGGCGCGATGGATCGGCGCCCCGGTCGCGCGATCCCACACGACGATCGTCTCGCGCTGGTTGGTGATGCCAATCGCTGCAATGCGAGAAGCATCGACCGTGGCAAGGGCATCCCGGGCAACGGCGACCGTATCGCGCCAGATATCCTCGGGATCGTGCTCGACCCAGCCCGGTCGCGGATAATGCTGCGGCAGTTCGCGCTGGGCGGTCGCGACCGCGTTGGTATCAGCGTCGAACAAGATGGCGCGGGTCGAGGTTGTCCCCTGGTCGATTGCCAAAACATGATCCGCGCGCCCCACGCGGCGACCATAGGATCGCGAACCGCCGCCCGAAAGGGCTTCTCACGATGAGGTCGCCTTCCTATCCACGAGCGCGATGAGCGTGCGTTTCGAAGTTGAGGCAAGCGAAGCTGGCGACGGCTTCTCCTTGACGGTCAAAGCGTCGGACGGGACCGCGCGAGCATATTCGGTGCCAACCGGCACCCAGCAGGATTTCGCGGCCTTCTACCGCGACCTGTCACGCGACTTCGGCACCCGCCTGCCGCACGCTTTCGAGACGCCCGAGCATCTTGAACCGGTGATCCGCTGGCACCCGCTGCTGACCGAAAACGTCAGCCCGCGGATCCTCGTCGGCTACGGCGATCCGGCGGTGCTCAAGACCGAAGATGGCTGGTGGCTCGTCGCGACCTCAAACGACGCGCCCGACGCCTTCCCGATCCTCCAATCCGCCGATCTTGAGCATTGGGACCATCGCGGCTTCGTTTTCCCCGAAGGCCACGAGCCGAGCTGGTGCGCGAAAGGGCGCAAAGTGGCCGATTTCTGGGCGCCCGAAATCGCCCGGGTCGGCGACGAATACTGGCTTTGCTACACCGCCCGGCAGGGCTCGAACGCGCTGGCCATCGGCCTCGCCCGAGCACCGCACCCAAGCGGACCATGGGTCGACAATGGCGCGCCCCTGGTCGTCGGCAAGCCGGTCAACACGACCGGCGCCGCCGACGGCCAGGTCAGCGGCGGGGTAATCGACAGCCATATCTTCGTCGATGCCGACGGCGGCCTGTTTTTGTTCTGGAAGGACGACCGCAACAGCATCTGGCCGCGCCCGCTGGCAATGCTGCTCAGGAGCCAGCCGCAGCTGATCGAACAGATGTTTGCCGGCGAGGCCGACCGGCGGACGGCGGCGTTCGCCGCGGCGATCGTCTTGTGGGCCAACGAGCAGCGGCCGATGGTCCGATTTTTCCTGATGCACCCGTTGATCGAGGCGGCGTTGGCCAACTGGCCGCGGGTCCGCAAGGCGCTTGTGGACTATGGGCTGGCCGGCGCCATCCTCGACGCGATGACCACGCCGGTCCGCGGCCAGCGCCTCGCCGCCGACGGCCGCGCGCTGGTCGGCGAGGATGCCATCGTGCTCGCCAACGACCTCGATTGGGAAGGCCATCTGATCGAAGGGCCGTTCGTGACCCGGCAGAACGGGCGTTACTGGCTGTTCTACGCCGGCAACGACTTCTCGACCCCGGCCTACGGCATCGGCGTCGCGGTCGCCGACCATCCGATCGGCCCCTACACCAAGCAAGGCGCGCCGTTGCTCAGGTCGACGAATGAGTGGACCGCGCCGGGCCATGCGTCGGTCGCGCCGGGGCGCGACGGCCAGCCCCAATTGTTCTTCCATGCCTTCCATCCCGGGGCCGGCGGCTACAACGCCTTCCGCGCGCTGCTGACGGTCGGCCTGCGGTTCCACGACAACCAGGTCGAGGTGGTCGAATTGCCGTGATATGATCGCGCCATGAAGATCATCGGCAGCTTCGTCAGCCCTTATGTCCGCAAGGTGCTGGCGTGCCTGAACCTCAAGGGCCTGGCTTATGAAGTCGACCCGATCACGCCCTTCTTCGGCAATGACGAATATGGCCAGCTGAGCCCGCTGCGGCGGATCCCGGTGCTGGTCGACGGCGATTTCTCGATCTGCGACTCGTCGGTGGTCTGCGCCTACCTTGACGACGCTTATCCTGAACGACCGCTGTGGCCTGTCGCTCCGAAAGACCGGGCGAAGGCGCGGTGGCTCGAGGAATATGCCGACACCCGGCTCGGCGACGTGTTCATTTGGGGGCTGTTCTACCAGAAGGTCGTACGGCCGGCGGTGTGGGACGAGCCGACCGACGAGGAACGGGTCGCGCGGGTGCTGGCCGAGGAGATTCCGGCGACGCTCGATTACCTCGAGACGCAACTGCCCGGGTCGGGCTTTCTGTTCGGCGAGATCGGTGTCGCTGACATTTCGATCGCGAGCTTCTTCCGCAACGCGGCTTATGCCGGGTTCGAGGTCGATGCCGGGCGCTGGCCGCGCACCGCGAGCTTTGTCGGGCGCGCGCTCGCCGATCCGTGCATTGCCGCGTTATTGCCGTTCGAGGACGTCCAGCGCAGCGCCGAGATCAAGTCGCGGCGGCAGGCGTTGCTCGATGCGGGCGCGCCGCTGACGGCGGAGACGCTGGGGCTGCGCGAACCGCGCCGAGGGATGATGCGGCTTTAGCTCGCCAGCCGGTGGTGAGCGGAAATCCAATGCTCGAGCCGCGTCCGAAACGAGCGCTTGGAGGGGATGAAGCCGGGCTCCGGGATCGCCGGCTCATCCGGCGTCTCGTAGAGCGTCAGATTGTGCGGCAGCTTGGGGCGATGGGCTTCGCGGCCGCGCAGCATGTCTTCGGCCATCGCTAGCGAACGGTGGATATCCTCGGCGGTGAACGGCTTCATCAGGCAACCGATGGCGAGATCCGGCATGGGAAAAGTCGGCGCCTTGCCGCTGACGAACAGGCACAGAGCGCCGCCTTCGTTGAGCCGCGCGGCGACCGAGAAGCCGGTCGAGCCGTGGGCCAGGTGAAGGTCGAGGAGGACGAGGTCGGGATCGTGGATCGCGGCGGCGGCGAGCGCGCTGTCGGCATCGTCGGCGGTGGCGACGACGCGGTAGCGCGGATTGTCCTCGACCAGATATTTCAGCGTCGCCGCCAGCTGAGAATCGTCCTCGACGATGAGAATTCTGAGCACGCCCGAACCTCCCCTCTCGGAATTCCTACAGAAAATCCGATAGTTGATCGTCGCGCGGAATGGCTCGGTTGCGAATCCCTCGTGAACGACGTTTACGCCAGGGTGACTCGGCGCCGCGCCGAAGCGATGGAGCGAAGCGGAAAAGCGGAGATTTAGCGGTAGAAAATGTGGGCGCCGATCTTCTGCACCATGCTCAAACGCTTGCCCCACGACGGCGCGACATAATTGGCGTGATACCAGAGGACGTCGGTGGTCAGGCTGGGGACGACATTGGCCATCGCCAGGCGGGTGATGCCCTGGGCCCGGGCCCAGGCGGCCGAAGCGGTGTTGACCGCCGGGAACAGGCCGTGGCGGACGAAGGAGAATTGCGCCGGTTGCTTGACCACCGCGCACCAGCTGGTCGGATACTGACCCGAGGCGGCGCGGTTCATGACCACCCGGGCCACCGCCAGCTGGCCTTCGAGCGACTCGCCGCGAGCTTCGAAGTAGACCGCGGTGGCGATGCAATTGGCCTCTTCGTCGAGCGCCGCGCCGGTGCTGTATTTGTCGGCCAGCGCGGCCAGCGGCCAGCCGCCCTTGAACAGCCAGGCGGCTTCGCGGCTGATCGACTGGGTGACCGTCGCGGCGAGCGACGGGGCCGGCTGCGCGGCGGGTGCCCGGGCGACCGCCGAGGTCATCAGCGCCTGCGTCGCGCCGAGCGGCTTGGCCGTCGCATTGACGTCGAGCGCACTGACCGCGGCCGAAACGTTGAGCCTGGAATAATCCGCGGCGCGCGCTTCGGCCGAACCGAAGGCGAGTAGCAAACACCCCGTGATCGCGGACGCACCGCGTCCGCTGAACAGTCGAACCAATTCTGCATTCCCTCTAAAGGCGGGGATCCTCCAGCGCCGTCTCGGCGGGCTTGCGCCAATGCGAAGGATCGTCCGTCTTGCCCTGGAGCCCGGCTACACAGCCGTGGGGCTCACTCGCTCAATTGCGTGCCACCCAGATATGGAAAGGGTTAACCCCCGCCAACCCACTTGGCGGTGAACCGTGGTCATCGCGGGACGGAATCCGGAACACTTTCAAATCGTTCAGTTTTCTCCGATTTCGGCGCAATTTTGGCTCGCTTCACCGGCCCTTTGCCTCGGCTCGTCGTCGGCGTTACGGAAACGGGCGGAAGGAGCGTCCCAAAATGGCCCACTGGCTGATGAAATCCGAACCCGAATCCTATGGCTGGGACGATTTAGTCAGGGACGGCGCGACCGAATGGGACGGCGTCCGCAACCCGACCGCGCGGATCAACCTCAGGGCGATGCAGGTCGGCGACGAGGCGTTCCTCTACCACAGCGTGTCCGACAAAGCGGTGGTCGGGATCATGAAGGTGGTGCGCGCCGCCGAGCCCGACCCCAAGGCGCCCGAATGGGTCCGGGTGCGGGTCGAGCCGGTGCGCAAATTCGCGCAGCCAGTGACGCTGGCGGCGATCAAGGCCGAACCGAGCCTCGCCAAGATGGAGCTGATCCGCCAGTCGCGGCTGTCGGTCGCCCCGGTCCGCGACGACGAATGGGCCAAGGTGCTGGAGATGGGCCAATGATGCTCGCGCTGCTCCTCGCGGCGGCCGCGCCGGCCAGCGAGACCCCGCGGCAGTTCATGACCCGGGTCTATGCCCAATACCGCCACCCCGATTTCAGCCCGTTCACCCATCCCGAGCGTTATTTCAGCCCGCGCCTGCGCGCCGCGATCGCCGAGGATGCGCGGCTCGCCCACGGCGAGGTCGGCTATGTCGACGGCGATCCCGTCTGCCAGTGCCAGGACGCGGCGGGGATGAGGCCGAGCGTGACCGCGGTCGCTCAGCACGGGGCCAATGCCACGGTGCGGGTGACGATCGGCTGGGAACACGATCCGGCGCGGCCGGCGACCTTCATCTTGGTCCGGACCAAGGCCGGGTGGCGAATCGCCGATGTCGGCTCGGCCGACGAGCCGAGCCTGCTGAGTGCGATCGAGACGTCGAACCGCAAGCTCAAGGCGGAAGCGCGCAAATGATCGGCGTGGCGCTGCTGCTCGCGGCGGCGGCAGCGGCAGCGGCCTGGCCGCTGACCGTCGACGGCTGGGGCCCGGTCAGGATCGGGATGAGCCGGGCGCAAGTGGAGAAGGCGCTGCACATCACACTCAAGGGCGAGCCGCTCGACGACGAAGCGACCTGCATCGAAATGGCGCCCAGGGGCCCCGACCGCGGCCTGTGGTTCCTTCGAGGACTATATAAATTGCGGCGGATTTCGATCGCCGCGCCGAGCACGGTCGTGACCCCGCGCGGGATCGGCATCGGCGCCGGCGCCGACGCGGTGCGCCGGGCCTATGGCCGGAAGCTCGAGGCCGAGCCGCATCATTATGAGGACCGACCTGCCGAATATCTCACCTTCTGGACGGTGCCGGGCCAGCGCGGCGTGCGGTTCGAAGCCGACAGCAAGCGCGCGGTGCAGACGATCCACGCCGGGACCGACGCGATCCAGCTGATCGAGGGGTGCGCTTGAGCGCCCGAGGGCAAAACCGGCGAAGGTGATGCCCGCGGCGCGCCAACCCTAAAGGGCCTTCCACTTCCTCCACTTTGTTACCTTTGGGAGGGTGACCGAAGCCGTCACGAACTGAATTCGTGGCGTCGATCGACCCGCCTTCGGCGGTCGTCGGCCGGGCACCGCGCAGGCTATTCGCGCTGCTCAAGATTGCTACGCAATCTTCTCGCTGCGCTCTGCCGCTTAGCTGGAGATTCCCACGTCGTGCACCTCAAAGCCGTTAACTTGGCTCAGCATCAATGCGACTGTGACCTCGAGTAGCACTCCCTTCCGGTTCGGGTTTGGTTCTGAGATTGCTCTCGAAAAGGAGAGATCCAAGAGCAAGCGAGCACCATCTGCGCTGAGCTGCGCGCGGGTTTCGATAATAAAATCGTACACTGAACCAAAGTTGAGGGTATCCGGGAGGGTGGCGATGTCGCGCAAAAGTTTGCTTAACTCAACGTTAGACGCGGCACCCATCTCATATGCGTCAGCGATAGTGACGTCCTGATCTGTAAAAAGACGTTGGAGGGCCGATTGCGCCCGCTCTCCAACTTTGCCCTCTGCTCGCGCCGTATCGAAGAGCGTTCCGACGAGCCTAAGGTCGACAATATCGGCCTCACGGCCCTCCGAGTACCTCCGTAACACTTCGTCCCTTGCCCGGTCGGCGTCATAGCCCGGCAATGGCGATTTGCCGGACGCTTCGGGGTCGCGATCTTACGGCCGGGCCTTCACCGGCTCTTCGCGCTGGCTCCCGTCTTCTGGCCCCCTCCACCAGCTAACGCTGGTTCCCCTCCCCGTTCCGGGGAGGATTAAAAAAAGGGGCCTGACCAGTACGCCGGCCAGGCCCCCGACGGTGCCAATGTGGGGTAGGAACCGCTGATGGTGACTTTTAGGTTCACCGCCTTGCGAAACCCTTGATTATCGATCCGTAATGAATCCAGAGCGGATCGATCCGTGCGGCGGGCGAAACTGATCCTAGAGTTCACCAACGTGGATCAATGCGTCCGTCGAAATCGCGCGCGTAAGGCTTGTGCCAGGAGTATCGAATTGAACCGGAGGGAACGATTGAACGACCATGACCGAGCCCCATCCGCAATCCTCTCCATTTCGGCGACAACTCACTCCGCATCGGTGTAATTTAGCGTCTGTTCCACCGCCCGCGCGTTCATTATCGTGAAGCGGCCCATGTATGAGTTCCGCAACGAGAAGTCGCCCGGCGACGCCGGCAGCGGGCTCGAACTTTCGCCGCGCGACCGCGAAGACGCCGCCCGGCTGTTGACGCTGCTGCTCGGCGAGGGCGGGATCGAGGAACAGCGGCGCGATGTGAACCTGGTCAAGCTGGCCGAAACCATCCTCGAAGCGCGCCGCCGCCGCGCCGAAATCTTCAACCCGGCGATGTTCGGCGAACCGGCGTGGGAGCTGCTGCTGACGCTGTTCGTGATGGACCGCGGGGGGCCGCGGCTGACCATCGGCCGGCTGGCCCAGGTCGCCGGGGCCAAGCTGACCACCGCGCTGCGCTGGCTCGAATATCTCGAGGACCAGGCGTTCGTGCGCCGCGAGCAGCACCCCAACGACGCGCGCACCGCGTTTGTCGAGCTGACCGACAAGGCGCGGGACGCGCTGCGGGTGTACCTTTCCGGGACGCCCGCCCCTAACCTCTAGACGCCGCTCAGAAAATTCACTCCTCTTTAGTGCAAAGCCGGGCTATCCTGCCGCGGTCTCTCTTGCTCGGGGGTGAGATGATGAGTGCGTCAACGGCGCCGGACGATGATCGCGGCGTGGACTTGAGGGAGGCGCTTGCCCATTTGGAGCAGGCGTTGGAAATCATTGATTCGAAAAAGGTTTCGCCGGCCGTCGGGGCCCGGCTGCAAGAGGTGATCGACCAATTGAAGGCGCCCGGCGCGGCCTGACCGCGCAGCGCAACCGCCGACGCACGCACAAGGCAATTGGTTCCCATCCAATCCGCGATGGAGCGATCCGCGGATTTAGCTGTCCTTGACCGCCGCGATGCGGTGAATGGCGGGCCATGGCGTCTACTCAACTCCGGCGAAAGTCCGTCCCGTACGCCGCGTCCGGCGCAGCGGACCGCGCCGTCGGCGACGCGCGCGCCGCGGCCGACCGGTTTGAGCTCGACCGGGCGCTGATCCAGTTTCATTTTGCCGCCCCGGCGCGGCCGGCGGCACCACGTTGGCGGGCGGTGGGTGTGCTGACGCTCGCCGCACTCGCCGCGACCGGCGCGCTGACGGCAATCTTTTATGTCGCCGGGCTGGCCGCCGCGGCCATTGCGGCGGGCGCCGTCGCCGCTTTGATCGGCTTCGGCAACTGGATCCTCAACGACACGATCGACCTGTAGCGGCGCTTAAGCCGCCTCGGCCCTCCGGCTCGCCTTCTTGCGCTCGTGCGGGTCGAGGTGGCGCTTGCGGATGCGGATCGCCTTGGGCGTGACTTCGACCAATTCGTCGTCCTGGATGTAGGCGATCGCCTGCTCGAGCGTCATCCGCCTGGGCGGGGTCAGGCGGATGCCCTCGTCCTTGGGGCCGCTGGCGCGGAAGTTGGTCAACTGCTTGGACTTCAAGGGATTGACCTCGAGGTCCTGGGGCTTGGCGTTCTCGCCGATGACCATGCCTTCGTAGAGCATCTCGCCGGGCGAGACGAAGAGGATGCCGCGCTCCTCCAGCATGTTGAGCGCGTAGCCGACCGCGGGGCCCTGCTCCATCGAGATCAGGACGCCGTTCTGGCGGCCCTGGATCGGGCCCTTGTAGGCGCCGTATTTCTCGAACAGGCGGTTCATGATGCCGGTGCCGCGGGTGTCCGAGAGGAACTCGCCGTGATAGCCGATGAGGCCGCGGCTGGGCGCCGAGAAGGTCAGGCGGGTCTTGCCGCCGCCCGAGGGACGCATGTCGGTCATCTCCGCCTTGCGCAGCGCCATCTTGTCGATGACCGTGCCGGCATATTCGTCGTCGACGTCGATGACGACGGTCTCGTACGGCTCCTCGCGGCCGTTAGGGCCGTCGCGGAAGAGGACGCGGGGGCGGCTGATGCTCAGTTCGAAGCCCTCGCGGCGCATGGTCTCGATGACCACGCCCAATTGGAGTTCGCCGCGGCCGGCGACTTCGAAGCTGTCATTATCGGCCGACATGGTCAGGCGGATCGCGACATTGCCCTCGGCCTCGCGCTCAAGGCGGTCGCGGATGACGCGGCTCTGGACCTTGTCGCCGTCGCGCCCGGCATAGGGGCTGTCGTTGACGCTGAAGCTCATCGCCAGCGTCGGCGGGTCGATCTCGCGCGCATGCAGCGGGGCGGCGACCGAGGGGTCGGCGATGGTGTTGGAGACGGTCGCCTTGACCAGCCCGGCAATGGCCACGATCTCGCCCGCTTCGGCGCTGTCGACGGGGACACGCTCGAGCCCGCGGAAAGCGAAGATCTTGGTCGCGCGGCCGTCCTCGACGGTGACGCCGTTCACGTCCATCGCCTTGATCGGCATGTTCATTTCCAGCCGCCCGCTTTCGATGCGCCCGGTGAGGATGCGGCCGAGGAACGGGTCGCGGTCGAGCAACGTGGTGAGCATGCGAAACGGACCGGCGTCGACGCGGGGGCGCGGGACATGGCTGACGATGGTTTCGAACAAAGGCGTCAAATCGCCCTCGCGGACATCGTCGGTAGTTCCGGCATAGCCGGCGCGGCCGCTGGCGTAGAGCGTCGGGAAATCGAGCTGTTCGTCATTGGCCTCGAGGTTCAGGAACAGTTCGAACACCTCGTCGAGGACTTCGGCGGGGCGCGCGTCGGGGCGGTCGATCTTGTTGACCACGACGATCGGCTTGAGGCCCAGCGCAAGCGCCTTGCCGGTGACGAACTTGGTCTGCGGCATCGGGCCTTCGGCGGCGTCGACCAAAAGGATGACGCCGTCGACCATCGAGAGGATGCGCTCAACCTCGGCGCCGAAGTCGGCGTGGCCGGGAGTGTCGACGATGTTGATGTGGGTGGTAACGCCGTCATGATCCCACTCAACCGAGGTGCATTTGGCGAGGATGGTGATGCCGCGCTCTTTCTCGAGGTCGTTCGAGTCCATCGCCCGCTCCTCGATCCGCTGGTTGTCGCGGAAGGTGCCGGATTGGCGGAACAGTTGGTCGACGAGGGTCGTCTTGCCGTGATCGACGTGCGCGATGATCGCGACGTTGCGCAGATTCATGAATTTTTCCCGGGAAAAGTGTGCGCGCTATGTAGGCGCAAACGGTCGATGTTGCAATGCAGCATTGCGATCCGCGGCCAACCGCTAGCGCGGCAGGCGTTCGAGGATTTCGAGCCCGCGTTCGAGCGCGCGCAGTTCGCTGTGCGCCAGCTTGGAAATGCGGCCTTCGAGGGTTTCATCGGCGACCGGCGGCGTGGCGAGATGTTGCCGCCCTTCCATCGTCAGGCGCAGTGCAAGGCGGCGGCGATTGTCGGGATCGGGCTGGCGATCGACGAGGCCAGCGCGAACCAGAGCATCGATCGCGCGGCTGACCGCGGGCGCACCCCGTTTGACCCGCGCCGCGACCTGATTGAGCGTCCCCGGCTCGACATCCATCACCGCGGCAAGCAGGTCGCGCTGCATGCCGACGGCCTTGGCCGCGGCAGTATCGCCGCCGAGCTGCTCGACCAGCCGCGCGAACCGCGCGGCAAGCGCGCCCGGTGATGCATTGCCCCACAGAGTCGACATAGTTGCAGCATAGCAAATATTGGCTATGTTGCAAGATTGTCCGCCGCTAACTGTCATTGCAAGCGGAGAGAAACTGGATTGCTTCGTCGCTGCGCTCATCGCAATGACGGCCAATGGCTTCGCGTCCGCCCCTGCCCCGCAACGTCTGGATCCTCGGCTTCGTCAGCCTGCTGATGGACCTGTCGAGCGAGATTTATCACGCGCTGCTGCCGGCGTTCATCACCATCGTGCTCGGCCTTCCCGCGACCGCGCTCGGGGCGATCGACGGCATCGCCGAAGCGACAGCCAACTTCGCCAAGCTCGCTTCGGGCCGGCTGTCCGATCGCAGCATGCGGCGTAAACCGTGGGTGCTCGCCGGCTATGGCCTCGCGGCGTTGTCGAAGCCGTTGTTCCCGCTGGCGGCGGGCGCGCCGGCCCTGATGGCGGCGCGCTTCGCCGACCGCATTGGCAAGGGCATTCGCGGCAGCCCGCGCGATGCGATGATCGCCGACGAGACCCCACCGGAAATTCGGGGCCGCGCGTTCGGGCTGCGCCAGGCGCTGGATACGGCGGGTGCCTTGATTGCGCCGCTGGCCGCGATCGCGCTGATGCTGTGGTTCGCGAACGACATTCGGGCGGTGTATTGGGTCGCGATCATTCCAGCCGGGCTGTCATTCCTACTCGCCTGGCTGGCGCTGCGCGAGCCGGACCACTGCATGCCGCCGCACAAGAAAGCCCCGTTCTTCGCCGGCTTTCGCAATCTCACCAAGGACACGAAGCGGCTGCTCGCCGTCGGCTTCCTGTTCGGGCTAGCCCGTTTTTCCGAAGGATTCCTGATCCTCAAGGGGATCGAGGTGGGCTTGAGCGAAACCTGGTCACCGCTGACGCTGGCCTTGTTCAACCTTGCCTACGTGGCGCTGGCCTACCCGGCAGGCGCGCTGAGCGACCGTATGAGTCCGCGCGCGCTTTTGCTTGCCGGGATGGCCGCGTTGGTTGCCGGCAACGTCGTGCTGGCCAAGACCAGCGGCTTCTCCGGACTGGCCGTCGGTGTGACCTTGTGGGGCGCGCATATGGCGCTGACCCAAGGCATCTTCTCGCGGATGATCGCCGACAGCGCGCCGGAGGAATTGCGCGCGACCAGCTTCGGCGCCTTCTGGTTCGTCAGCGGCTTCGCCGGCCTGCTCGCCAGTCTCGGCGCGGGCCTGATGTGGGACCGCGATGGGAGTTCGGCGACGTTTCTCGCCAGCGCCGGGCTGGCGACGGTCGCCTTCGCGATGCTCAGCCTTCTGCCGGAAGACCGCGTCCGCCCTGCCCGATGACCACGTCCTGGCCGTGTTTCGGCTGCAGGGGCGGCATGCGGTAGGAAACGCTGCAACGGGCCAGGAACTGCTCGTACAGCGCCGCTGCGACGTGGAGCACGAGCAAGGCAATCATGGTCCACACCAGCACTTCGTGGACGCTGCCCGACAGCTCGCCGGTCGCTGCGCCGATGCCCGGGACAACCGGCAGCGGAATGCCGCCGATCAACGGCGTGAACCAGCCCTTGGTATGTCCGGAAACGGCGATCAGCCCGGTCAGTGGCAAGCCGATGAGCAGGAAATAGAACAAGCGGTGGCTCCACAGCGCCGCGGCGCGGCGCCACGCCGGCATCTCCGCCGGATAGGCGGGCGGCGGGTTGAGCAGCCGATAGCCGAGCCGGACCAAAGTAAGGACAAGGATCGCGGCGCCGACTGTCTTGTGCCACGAGAAGAACGCCATGCGTTCGGGGCCTTTTGGCATGTCGCCGAAGACAAAGCCGAGCCAGATCTGGACCAGCAGCAAGGCCACGATCAGCCAGTGCAGACTGACCGCGACGTTGGAATAGCGCCGCAACAGCCCTGCCCCTCCAACTTTCGAATCAGTCGCCATCTCGTCATCTCCCGTCAGGTTCACAGACGGCCAACGACCTAGTTGACGAATTTCTCCCACTTTTCAGAGGTTTTGCGGCGGCCGGACGTTAGAGCCGCCTGAGCCGCCGCCAGATCGACCAGGCGAACATTGCCCACAGCGTCAAGCCGATCACGGGCAGCGTGACGTTCAACACCGGTTCGACCCAGCCGGGCCAAGGATCGTCGCCGAAGACGAATATCCACAAGGCGCCAACCACGGCCGCGGTGCCGAACATAAGGCTTGCCAAGGCACCGGCCGCGCCGCCGACGATCGCGAGCAGCAGCGCGATCCAGCGGTTCACCTGGTAAAGCTTTCGCCCTTCCCGGCTTTCTCGAGCAGCAGCTTGGAGAAGTTGAATTCGGGCTGCATCCGCGCTTCCTGACGCTTCAGGCCCTCGACGATTTTGCCGAGCCCTTCGCTGTCGGCCCAGCACATCGGCCCGCCGCGATAGACCGGCCAGCCGTAGCCGTAGACCCACACCACATCGATGTCGGAGGCGCGCTGGGCGATGCCCTCCTCGAGGATTTTCGCGCCCTCGTTGACCATGGTGTAGAGGGTGCGCTCGACGATTTCCTGGTCCGAAATCTCGCGGCGCTCGACGCCCTGCTGCTTGGCGAAATCCTCGATAATCTGCTGGACCACCGGCGACGGCGACGGCTTTCGCTTGTCGTCATAATCGTAGAAGCCGGCGCCCTTCTTCTGGCCCCAGCGATCGATCGCGCAGAGCGCATCCCGAATGTTCTCGATGCGATTGGTGTCGCGGTGCCAGCCGATGTCGACCCCGGCAAGGTCGGCCATCTGGAACGGGCCCATCGGCATGCCGAATTCGACGTGGACGCGGTCGATCTGTTCTGGGCTCGCGCCTTCGAGCAACAACTTGGTCGCTTCGATCTGGCGCGGCATCAACATTCGGTTGCCGATGAAACCGTGGCACACGCCCGCGACCACCGGGACTTTGCGAATTTTCTTGCCGATTTGCATCGCGGTCAGCAGCACGTCGGGCGCAGTCTTGGCGCCGCGCACCACTTCGAGCAGCTTCATCACGTTGGCGGGCGAGAAGAAATGCATGCCGACGACGTCGCCGGGACGCGAAATGCTGGCCGCGATTTCGTCGACGTTGAGATAGGAGGTGTTGGAAGCGAGGATCGCGCCCGGCTTGGCGATCTTGTCGAGGCGGCCGAACACATCCTTCTTGACGTCCATGCTTTCATAGACCGCTTCGATGATCAGGTCGCAGTCGGCGAGGGCTTCGAAGTCGAGCGTCGGGTTGAGCAGCCCCATGGCCTTGCCGACCTGCCCAGCGGTCAATTTGCCCTTGGCGGCGCTGGCTTCGTAATTGCGCAGCATCACGCCGGCACCGCGGTCGAGCGCATCCTGCGCCATTTCGACGATCGTCACGGGAATGCCGGCGGAGAGGAAATTCATCGAAATGCCGCCGCCCATGGTCCCGGCGCCAATCACGCCAACGCGCCTGATGTCGCGCGGGGTGGTGCCGTCGGGCAGGCCGTCGATTTTCGCGGCTTTGCGTTCGGCGAAGAAGAAATATTGCTGCGCCTTGGCCTGGCTGCCGCTCATCAATTCCATGAACAATTTGCGCTCTTCGAGCACACCCTCGGCGTAGGGCTTCTGCGTCGCGACGCGCACCGCCTCGACGTTCTTGAGCGGCGCGTCGAAGCCGCGGAAGCGGCGGCCGTTGGTCTTGAGGAACTCGTCGAACAGCGACGGGTCCACACCCGTGACCTTGTCCTGCCGCTCCGAGCTTTTGGGCAGCGGGTGAACGCCGCGGACTTCCTCGGCATAGCCGACCGCGTGCGGGATCAGCTCGCCTTCAATGATCCGGTCGACGAGCCCGCATTCATAGGCTTCTTTGGCGCTGATCGGATTGCCGGTCGCACACATTTCGAGCGCCTTGACGACGCCCGCGACGCGCGGCAGCCGCTGGGTCCCGCCCGCGCCGGGCAACAGCCCCAGTTTCACTTCGGGCACGCCGAGCTTCGCCGAGGGCAAAGCGACGCGGTAATGGCAGGCGAGCGCAACCTCGAGCCCGCCGCCGAGCGCCGTGCCGTGGATCGCGGCGACGACCGGCTTGGCGCTGGCTTCGATCCGGTCGACCACCTGCGGCAGCATCGGCTGCTCGAACGCCTTGGGGGTGCCGAATTCGGAGACATCGGCGCCGGCGAAGAAGGTCTGCCCTTCGCACACGATGACGATGGCGTTGATACTGTCGTCGCCCTCGGCTTCTTCAATGGCGGCGACGAGGCCGGCGCGCACCGCATGGCCAAGCGCGTTCACCGGTGGATTGTTGCTGAGCACGATGAGCACGTCGCCATGCTTGCGGGTCGAAATCGGGCTGGTCGTCGGCTTGTCCATTACATCTTCCATGGTGGGTCTCCGGGGACGGTCGCTAAGCCGCCGCTGACAGGCTTGCAAGTGCGGCGCTTTGCGTCCGGCGTCGGTGACTGTTAGCAAACCTGGAGGCGGATACGGACCCCTGTGATCCGCCCGGGAAGCGAGTGAAGGAGACCGCTCATGTACGCAGCTGTTCGACGCTACGAAGGGATCGTCAACGACGCCGAAGCCGGCCGCCTGGTGGGTGAGACCTTCGTCCCTTTGCTCCAGCACGTCCCCGGGTTCATCGCTTATTACTGGATCGACGCCGGCGACGGCGTGATGGCCTCGATGAGCCTGTTCGAGGACCAGGAAGGCGCCGACAAATCGGTCGAGATCGCGCACGAATGGATCGTCGAAAATGCGCCCGGCCTGTTCCCCAACCCGCCGCGCGTCACCGAAGGACTCGTGGTCGCAAGCGCCACGGCCTGACCCCTTAATATGGCGGATCTGGACAGCTTTCGGGCCGACACGCGCGCCTGGCTGGAGGCGAACTGCCCGCAAGAGATGCGGACGCCGATGCGCTCCGAAGGCGATTATTGCTGGGGCGGGCGCAACTGGAGCTTCCAGTCCGACGCGCAAAGGCAGTGGCTCGAAGTCATGGCGGCGCGCGGGTGGACGGTGCCTGACTGGCCGAAGGATTATGGCGGCGGCGGGTTGTCGGCGGACGAGACGCGGGTGCTCAAGGAAGAAATGGCGCGGATCGGGGCGCGGCTGCCGCTGGTGAGTTTCGGCATTTCGATGCTCGGGCCGGCGTTGCTCAAATTCGGGACCGAAGAACAGAAGAAGCATTACCTGACGCAGATCGCGCGCGGCGAGATCCGCTGGTGCCAGGGCTATTCGGAACCGGGCGCGGGTTCCGATCTGGCGGGCCTCCAAACGAAAGCCGAAGACAAAGGCGACCACTGGCTGGTCAACGGCCAGAAGGTATGGACCAGCTACGCCGACAAGGCCGACTGGATTTTCTGCCTGACGCGCACATCGAGCGAATCCAAGCAGGGCGGGATCAGCTTCCTGCTGTTCGACATGGAAACGCCGGGCGTGTCGACCAAGCCGATCCTGCTGATCAGCGGCAATTCGCCGTTCTGCGAAACCTTCTTCGACGACGTGAAGGTGCCCCGGGACCAGGTCGTGGGCGCGGTCAACAAGGGCTGGGACGTTGCGAAGTACCTGCTCGGCCACGAGCGCGAGATGATCAGCGGCATGGGGCTTGGCGGCGGCGGATCATTGGGGGCGGCGACCAGGCCGGCCGACCCGATGCTGCGGGCCGAGATTGCTGCGTTCGATGTTGATGCGCTCGCGTTCCAGGCGATGAGCGAGCGCTTCACCGCGCTGTGGAAGGCGGGCGAGGCGCATCCGGCGAGCCCGTCGATGATGAAATATGCCGGGACCGAATTGAACAAGCGCCGCAACGAACTGGTGATGGCCGCGGGCGGCAGCGATGCGCTCGAATGGGACAGCGAGCGGTCGAAAACTGGCAAGGCGCCGCGCGACTGGCTGCGGTCAAAGGGCAATTCGATTGAGGGCGGGACGAGTGAGATCCAGCTCAACATTGTCGCCAAACACATCTTGCGGTTGCCGGGCGCGTGACCCTGCTCACCGACGACCAGAAGATGCTGCAGGAGACGGCGGCGAGCTTGCTGGCCGAGGAAGGGAGCATCGCGAAGCAGCTGCGGCATTGGCGCGATAGTGATTGCTATGACGGGTTCGGCCATGCCTTGTGGAAACAGTTCGGCGAGCTCGGGCTGACCGGGATCGCGATTGCCGAAAGCCACGGCGGACTTGGGCTCGGCGCGACCGAGGCGGCGCTGGTGCTCGAGGAGATCGGGCGCAATCTGACCCCCTCGCCGTTCCTGACCACCGCGGTGGTCGCGGCGCGGGCGATCGCGGGCAGCGCGCATGGCGAGCGCTGGTATCCGGGCGTGCTGGCGGGCGAGGTGGTACTCGCGCTGGCGGTCGACGAGGGGCCGCACCACGCGCCGGAGCGGACGGCGCTAGAAGCGAAGCGGCAGGGCAATGGGTTTGTCTTGAACGGGCACAAGCAATTCGCGGTGCAGGCGGCGTCGGCGGATATGATCGTCACCGCCGCGCGCACCTCCGGCGCACCCGGCGAGCGCGACGGGATTACCTTGTTTGCGGTGCCCAAGGACGCGGCGGCGGTGGAGAATGTGCATCTGGCCGACAGTTCGCGGGCGGCGCGGCTGGCGTTCGACAATGTCGCGCTCGACGCCGACGCGGTGATCGGCGCGATCGATGGGGGGTGGGCGCCACTGAGCCAAGCGCTCAACGCCGGGCGCGCGGGTGTGGCGGCGGAGCTGGTTGGGGTCGCCGCCGGGGCCTCGGCGATGACCTTCGATTACCTCCGCACCCGCCAGCAGTTCGGCAAGTTGATTGGCGAGTTTCAGGCGCTCCAGCATCGCGCCGCGCACCTTTACGGCGAGATCGAGATTGCGCGAGCCGCGGCGCTCAAAGCCGCGGGGGCACTCGATTCAGGCGATGAACGCGCCGAGTTGTGGGTCTCGGTGGCCAAGGCCAAGGCGGCCGGTGTCGCGTCGCTCGCGGTGCGCGAGGGGGTGCAGATGCACGGCGGGATCGGCATGACCGACGAGCATGACATCGGCCTCTACATGAAGCGCGAGGCGGTGCTCGGCGAGCTGTTCGGCGATCTTCATTACCACCGCGGCCGGGTGGCCGAGCTCAGCGGTTATTGAGCGTTCAGCCCTTGGCCCGGTAGCCGCCGATGATGCCGAGGATGAAGCTGGTCGCGAGCGCGAGCTGAATTTTCCCGTCGGGATCGCTCCAGCCGAAATAGTTCGAGCCCCAGCCAAAGAGCGCGACGAACATGACAATGGCAATACCGACGGCCATGAACCTGTTCCTTCCGAGCGCCGGAGTCGACGCCCGGCACCGCAAGGGTGCGCCCGGATGGTAAACAAGGGGTAAAAGTCTTGCCGGAATTTCGCCTTGCAGCCATAGCGGCCAGCGTCATCCTTTGCAGCAGGCGGAACCCATGAAAGCGCGCGTCTTCATTACCTTGAAGCCCGGTGTCCTCGACCCGCAGGGCAAGGCCATCCACCATGCGCTCGACGGGCTCGGCTTTGCCGGGGTCAATGACGTCCGCGCCGGCAAATTGATCGAGCTCGACCTCGCCGACGACACCAGCGACGGCGAGATCGAGGAAATGTGCCGCAAGTTGCTCGCCAATACGGTGATCGAGAATTTCCGCATCGAGCGGCTGGAGAACGCCTGACCTGCCACGATTCCCGCATATTTCGCGGGTAGCGAGCCGATCAGGAGCACAGGCATGAAAACCGCGGTCATCGTCTTCCCCGGATCCAATTGCGACCGCGATATCGCGGTGGCGCTGGAACATGTGACGGGGCGTAAGGCCGCGATGGTCTGGCACCGCGATAGCGAGCTGCCCCAGGGCATCGACTTCATCGCGCTACCGGGCGGCTTTTCCTACGGCGATTACCTGCGCTCGGGCGCGATGGCGGCGCGCTCGCCGATCATGCGCGCGGTGACCGACGCGGCGGGGCGCGGGGTGCCGGTGATCGGCATTTGCAACGGCTTCCAGGTGCTGACCGAGGCGGGCCTCCTGCCCGGGGCCCTGATGCGCAACGCGGGGCTGAACTTTGTCTGCCGATCTGTGCCGCTCAAGGTCGAGAACAGCCAGAGCCTGTTCACCAGCGCTTATGACGCCGGCGAGGAAGTCAGCTTCCCGGTCGCCCACCACGACGGCAATTACCAGGCCGACGCGGCGACGCTCGACCGGTTGGAGGGCGAAGGCCGGGTCGCGTTCCGCTATCTCGACGAGGTCAACGGCTCGGCGCGGGGGATCGCCGGGATCCTCAACGACACCGGCAATGTGCTGGGGCTGATGCCGCATCCCGAGCGGGTGGTTGAGCCGGCCCATGGCGGGACCGACGGCCGCCGCCTGTTCGAAGGATTGCTTGAAACCGTCAGTTAGGAGTGCCGGACCTTCGACGTGACGTCGGTGCAGCCGCTGGTCGCCGGCGGCGCCATGCACATCAGCACGCGATCGGGACCGGGGGTGGCGAACACCTTGGTGTAGCGCTCGAGGGTCATCGGCTCGACGAAGATCACGACCGTGGTCGCCTGCGCCGCGCTCGCGAAGCCGCCGGCAATAACCGCGGCAATGGCCAGACGGGCAGCGCGCATCCTGTTCCCCTTTGAGCCGATGATTCCGCCGCGGCGATTGAACGGCAAATGAACACCGCCGCGGTTCCGCTTGGCGTGGATTGCGGTTAGTCATGCGGCGACGCGCGCCCGTAGCTCAGTTGGATAGAGCACGTGCCTTCTAAGCATGAGGTCGCAGGTTCGACTCCTGCCGGGCGCGCCAGTTTTTAACGAAGTCTCTCGACCGTAAGGTTAGACGAGCGCGAACTTTCGCGCGACCGCCCACGGGCCCATGACCGACAAGGCAATCCCGGCCAGCGAGCAGATCCCCAGCCAGATCGCCATCAGCGTCCCGCCCGCGTGATACATCCCGTAGAGGACCGGTGCGGCCAGGACGAAGCCGCGGACTTCGTTCATCAGGAGCAGGGCGACGCCCGCCTTGACGAAGAGTCCCACCAGCGCTGAGATAGGTGCGTCCATCACCCCCTTATCGGGCTTGATGGTTGAAAAATCGTTTCCGGGCGCTGCCGGCGCGCGGCGATTGGCGAAATCACCAATAGAGGAGTATTTTTAGTCTATGACTCAGGGACGTGCCGAGCGTCAGCGGGCGATTGTCGACATTTTGCGCGAGGGCCCGGCGCGCACGCAGGATGAGGTCGCGGGGTTGCTCGCCGAGGCCGGGTACGAGGTGACGCAGGCGACCGTTGCGCGCGATCTCGAGCAGGTCGGCGCGGTCAAGGTGAAGCGCGAAGGCAAGCTCGGTTATTCGTTGCCGGAGAAGCTCGGCGACCGCAACTGGCCGGCCGACCGGCTGCGGCGCATTTTCGCCGAATGGGTGCAGTCGGTCGAAACCTCGGGGAGCATGGTGGTGGTGCGCACGCCGCCGGGATCGGCGCATCTCGTCGCGCTTGCGGTCGACCAGGCAAAAATTCCCGAAATCGTCGGCACGATCGCCGGCGACGATGCGCTGTTCATCGCGGTCCGCAGCAGCCTGCCGGCCGAGCCGTTGGCGCAGCGGCTGCGCGATTTGATGCACGACGGCTAGCGGACCGGTTTAGGGCACCAGCTTTCCGGGATTCATGATGCTGAGCGGGTCGAGCGCGTGCTTGATCGCGCGCAAAGCGTGGATCCGACCGGGTGGCGCGAGGCGTTCGAGTTCGGCGCGCTTGAGCTGGCCGATGCCGTGCTCGGCCGAGATCGAGCCGCCGGCCGCGGTCACCAGATCGTCGACCATGCGGGTGATCGCCGCGCCTTCGCGCTCGTACCAGTCGGGCGCGGCGTGGCTCGCGGCGCGGACGTGAAAGTGGATGTTGCCGTCGCCGAGATGGCCGAAGCCGCTGGCGATGACCCCGGGAAAGGCGCGCTCGACCTCAGCCGACGCGTCGGTGAGGAAGCGGGGCATGTCGGCGACGGGGACGGAGATGTCGTGGGCGAGGGTCTGGCCGTCGACGCGCTCGGCCTCCGAAATCGTGTCGCGGATTTTCCAGAAGGCTTCGGCCTGGGCTTCGTTGGCGGCGATCACCGCGTCGCCGATGATGCCTTGTTCAAGCGCGGCGGCGAGCAGTCGTTCGATTTCCGCGGCGATGTCGTGGCTGACGTCCGCCGTCGTCGCTTCAATGAGGACGTGCCAGCAGTGGGTGCCAGACAAGGGCGCGCGCGTGTCGGGGATGTGCTTGAGCACCAGTTGGAGCGAATCCTCGGGAACCAGTTCGAACCCTTCGACGGCTGTGGTGCGCGCTTCGAGGAAGCGCAGCAGTCCGAGGGCGCGCGCCGGGCTGTCGACCCCGGCCCAGGCGACGGCGCGATC
>Ga0207711_10001289_pt1 | contig 23752 bp, 17 predicted proteins | sample KBSS34metaG_FD_184401 | JGI IMG/M metagenome (GOLD analysis project Ga0207711, IMG submission 184401) | Switchgrass rhizosphere microbial communities from Kellogg Biological Station, Michigan, USA - KBS S3-4 metaG (SPAdes) (version 2) | ecosystem: Host-associated > Plants > Roots > Rhizosphere...
AACCGTCCAAAGCTGGATCGGCGCGACGCTGGGCACCAACAGCTACGAGATCGACCAGCCCGCCGTCCTGATCCTGGACCGCGGCGGTGCGGTGCGTTGGCTGGATGTCAGCCCGGACTGGCTCGATCGCACCGAGAGCGATGCCATCCTTGCCCAGCTTCCGGAAGTTCGGGTCGAGGCGGCGGCGTAAGCCAACAAAACGCCACTCGATCAACCGCGATCGAGCGATCCGACTCCCCGGCGGATCGCTCGATTTCCTCGGCGACTCAATAACCGCGAGCGGGATCAACCACGTCCGAGGGCACCTCGCCCCGCGCAAAGCGCGTCAGGCTCACACCGTCAGCCCCGCCTTGCCGGCCGCAACCAGCACGGTATCGGCCTGAGGCGAGTGGATGCGGCTGCACAGCACGTCGCGGTAATGCCGCTCGAGCGGATTGTTGCGGCTGATGCCAGGATTGCCGGTCAGCTCCAGCCCGATCGCCACCGCCTGGATCGAATTCGTGTTCGCCGTGTGCTTGATCAGGTTGCTCTCGACCGCCGACGGCACCTCGCCGCGATCGGCCGCGCGAGCGGCGCTATCGATCAGCACGCGGTTGACCTGGAGCAGCGCCTCGATTTCCCCGAACTTCTCCTGCACGCGCGGAAGGGTCGCCAGCGACGCACCGAGGTTCGTCGGAACACGCTCGTTGAGATACCGCGCCAGCCAATCGCGCGCGGCCCGCGCCACGCCATCATAGATCGTCGCGATCGCCAGCGCGTTCCACAGGCTCTGGCCGTTGGCCTCACCCGGCTTGGGCGCCCATTCCTCCGGACGCCGGAGATCGACCGCGTAGGCGAGCGGGGTCAGCACATCGTCGAAGACGACCTTGTGGCTCACCGTGGCGCGCATGCCGAGGTGGTCCCATTCGGGCACGATGGTGATCCCGGGACTGGCGGGATCGACGAGCAGGATGCCAAGCAGTGGCTCGGGATCATCGGTCCTGGCCCAGACCGCGAACCAGTCGAGCCCCGTCGAGCCGGTCGAGTAGATCTTCTCACCGCTGATACGCCATCCTTCGGGGGTGCGCCTCGCCGTCGTTTTCGGCAGGCCGCCGCGCACTGGCGTTCCCAGCTCGGGCTCGACGCGGAACGTGCCGATCAAGCCTTTGCCCGCCACCGCCTCGCGCGCCAGCTTCTCGTAGAGCGGCAGGGGCCAACGGCCCTTCCTTTCGGGCGCGGCGTGGAAGGCGTACGTCATGAACAGGATGAGCGCGGTCGACGGCTCACCCTTGGCCACGGCGCCCAGCACGCGCACCGTATCGGCGTAACCCGCGCCCCAGCCGCCCAGCCGCGGCTCGACGGTCAAACCGAGCAACCCCTCGCGCGCGAGGAAATCGAAGTTGGCGCGCGGAAACTCGCCTGAACGGTCATAGCTCTCGGCCGTCTCGGCCAGTCGAGCCGTGATCGCCGCGAGCTGCGCCTCGGTCGGCAGGGCGGATCGCGGCGGAATCGGTTGGGTGGCCATTCAAGCCTCCTTGATGATGAACGGATTGAAGCGGTCGTCCAAAGCGGACGAACATCGACGTGCCGCGGCAAGAGTCCGGCACTGGCGAAGACGTCCGCGACCTGCTGCTGCGACCGGGCAACACGCCGGCCATGAGCATCGCGACGCCGCCGGCGAGCACGCCGCACCGACCGGCACGAGGGAAGCTGAAGTCCGGGCTCGACACAATGTCAATTGAATTAGTAGAGTGCCTCATTCAGGCAAAACGAAAATCACTGCCCACGTATGAGGAATGCGAAACTCTCACGACGCAATTATCGCTCCTCTGCTGAACCTTCGCGGCTAAGGAGCAGGTGAAAACTAGGAGTAGCTTGCATGGAGTATAGGCCGCTCGGTCGCACCGGCATCACGGTGAGTTCGGTATGCCTCGGCACGATGACGTGGGGCTCGCAGAACAGCGAGGCGCAAGCCCACGCGCAAATCGCACGGGCGCTGGATCGCGGCATTACCTTCCTGGATACGGCGGAAGGCTATCCGGTGACGCCTTCCACGCCCGAAAACCGCGGGAGCACGGAGGAATACATCGGCAATTGGATCCGGCGCAGCGGCGGCCGCGATCGGATCGTACTGGCCACGAAGGTCGCTGGACCGCCACGCGCGCCAGGCATGTTCGGGAACCGGCTCGATCGCCGCAGCATCGAGGCCGCGCTGGACAAGAGCCTAGAGCGGCTCGGCACCGATTACGTCGATCTCTACCAGCTGCACTGGCCCGATCGCAGAGTGCCCAGCTTTGGTGGACGCGGGCTGCAAGCGGTGGAGGATGACCCGGAGGTGGTGCCCATCGCCGAGACCCTGGGGGCCCTCAGCGATCTGGTGACCGCCGGCAAGATCCGGGCCTTCGGCGTCTCCAACGAGACGCCATGGGGCGTCAGCGAATACCTGCGCCTCTCACGCGAAGAGGGCCTGCCCCGGCTCGCCTCGATTCAGAACGCGTACAGCCTGCTGAATCGCACCTTCGAGATCGGCCTGTCCGAGTTCGCGCTACGCGAGGACGTGGGCCTGCTCGCCTATTCTCCGCTGGCGGCCGGGCATCTCTCGGGTAAGTACCTGGGCGGAACCACACCGCCGGGATCGCGGCTGGACGTGGCCAAGCAGTTCACCCGCTACAACGTGCCGCAACAAGCCGATGCCACGGCCCGGTATCACGCGCTGGCACGCGCCTTCGGCATCGATCCGCTGGAGCTGGCACTGGGTTTCGTCCACGGACGAAGCTTCGTCACGTCCTCGATCATCGGCGCGACCTCTGTCGAACAACTCGACGCGGACATTTCCGCGAGCCTGGTCAAGCTTCCGCAAGACGTTCTAGAGGCGATCGAGGGTATCCAGCGGCTTTATCCGGACCCCTGCCCGTAAAGCTCACAAGCCCTCGCCGCCGACCCAGTGCGCGCTGCTCAGGTAGCGCGCCAGATCCCAGACCTGGCGGCGAATATCGGGCACGGCCACGATCTCCCAAGCCTCTCCCTTGGTCAGCGGCCCGACCGCGAACAGGTTGGCCTGAGGCTCGCCCGCGGCATTGCGCAAGCTGCACGACTGCTCGACATCGAGGCCCAGGCGATGCGCATCGGGTCTCGCCAGACCTTGGGCAAGCAGGTTGTCGAGCAAGCGGTGACCGGCACGGGTCACATCGCCCTCCGGTCCAATGCAGGAAATGACACGCTGGGCCGTGAAGCTTTCTTCCGCGTCGGTGCCGCGCGGACGCCAGCGCAGCCTTACCGACCCACCCTCGGTCTCGGAGCCGCAAAGCTTGCCGGCGCGAAACGCGAGCCTTCCCTCCTGCTCGAGCGCGTCCAGCCGCGCAGCGACCGTGGGAGCAAGGCGATGCCGGTGGACATCCCAGTAAGGTCGCAGATGGCGCAGGAACCGCCGCTGCGCCGCCGTGTCGTGTCGGCGCCAGAGGTTCTGGGTGTGCGGCCGCAACTCGTCGACCGCCTCGCGCCAACTCGACGCCTGTGCCCGCTGGCGCACGGCACGCACCAGCCATGATCCGCGAGACTCAGGCTCGGACACGGGTTTTGCCACCGGACCCACGTCGGCATGGCTGCGCGGCTTGAGGCCACGCCGCGACAAGGCTGTTATGCGTCCCTTGTAACCACAGCTGTCGAGCGAAATGATTGCATCGGCCGCGGTCAGGCCGCTGCCGAGCAGAACGACGTGTTCGATATCCCCGAGATCATCCAGCGCCCCCGGCATCCAGGCATCGGCGAAGTGGATTCCGGTCGGCAAGGACGCCAACGCCGGCAGAGACACGGGCGGGAAATTGCCGAGCGCCAGGACTAGCGCCCGGCAGTCGATCTCCTGCCCATCGGCGAGCGAGAGCGTGACCACCTTGCCCGCCACGCGAGCCGCGACGGCATCGGCCTGGCGGATTTCGGCCCTGGCTGGTGCCGCGCCAAGGGCATCGATCAGCAGTTCGCGCAAGTAGTGCCCGTAAGCCAGGCGCGGCACGAAACGATTGGCCTGGTCGTCCGCCGAGAAGCCCATCCAGCGCAGGAAGTGGCCAAGATCGTCGGGAAAGGCGCTCATGTTCGAAGCACGAACGTTCAGGAGATGCTCCGGCCGACGCGTGCCGAAGGCCAGCCCCTTGGCCAGTTGCGCCTCATCGCGCTCGACGAGCACGACGTTGACGCCATGCCGCAACAGGTTTGTTGCCAGCAAAGTGCCGCTGAACCCGCCTCCGACGATCGCGACCGGCAGCTCGGATTGTGTTTGCTTGGCCATCTGATCGATCCTTGAACGACAACGACACCCCTCAACGCGCTCATAACTCCGAGCGGCAAAAACTCAACTCCGGGAGTAGATATTAAGCGATCGTTCCGGTGATATTGCCGTCGACCTGGGATCGACCCGGGTCCGCGCTCGGCCCCGGAGCAAGTCCGGGAGGCCGATTGCGCTTGACATTTAGTGCCAATTCGGTTACATGCTCCAGCACACGGCGGGTGCGGAGGCGGCGAAGACGTTCTCGCTACCAACCCCGCACCATGCGGCCGGCGGCTCCGACGGGACCACCACACCGTAGCGATGAGTCTAGAAAAGTCCGGCGGCAAGCTGCGAGCCCGTCCCGCCGGGTGCTCATCGTGACAGGGCCGATCCGAGCGACGCTTATGCTGTCCTGCGCCCGGACGTTCGCAAACCGTGGAAGGCCAGCCAAGCCTGTCGTGCCCAGGCAACACCGGCCGCGAAACGCCGTGTTCTCCACTCTTGGCGTAAACCCGCACTCGCCAGCGGGCGATAAGGCGTGTGCATTTGCACACCCCCTCCCCTAACCACTATCGCGCCGTCGCCCCCGCCGCATTGAACGAAGGGTCGAAGGCACCGGCGAGGTTCGGCACGCTCGATATCACTCCCGCCCGCCGATAACGATCCAGGATCGCGGTTTGCTCGGCGCGCAGGCTGTCGTCGATGGCGATGGGGCGGGTGAGGTTTTTTGCGCCACCGTGAAGCGCGCCACGTCGAGAGGAATGCCGGTCTCCTGGGCGAGGACCTTGGCATAGTCCTCCTGGTGGCTCAGCGCCCACACGCGCGCACGCGCGGCGCGCTGGAGAAAGTCCGTAAGCTGCGCGCGCTTGTCGGCGATCGCCTTGTTGCTGGCCGCATAGAAGCCGGCCTCGGCCGGGAGAGCGGTGCCATCGCCGATCGCCCGGTCGCCGTCCTTGAGCAAGGCAATCCCGGCATAGCTGCCCCAGGTCGACCATGCATCGATCGATCCCGCCGCCAGCGCGGCCTTTGCCTCGCCGTTGTTGAGGTAGACCCACTTGACCTCGTTGAAGCCGATGCCTTGCTGCTCGAGCAGGCGCAGCACCAGGTTCTGCCCCGCCGAGCCACGCACGGTCGCGACGCGCTTGCCGCGCAAGTCGGCGAGCGTGCTCAGCGGCGAATTGCGGGGCACGATGATCGCCGAACCTTTCCCGCCGTGGCCGCCGATCTGCCGCGTCGCGAATACGGCCTTGATCGGCGCTCCGCCTGCATAGGCGAAGGCGAAGGGCGCGCTGCCCACTCCACCCAGATCGATCGCATCAGACCCCAGGGCTTCCAGGAGCGGCGAGGCGGCGGGGAACAGTGCCCAGTCGATCTTGTAGGGCACGTCGTCCAGTTCGCCGGCCGCCCTGAGCAGCGCCTGGATCCCCCCGCGCTGGTCGCCCACCACGAGCGGGGCGGACGACCCGCCGCCGGCTTGATGCTGGGGCGCGCGCCACCAAACGAACGCACCCGCCACGATCAGAAGCGCCAACGCGATCAGCAGCAGCTTTCCGTATCCTGCGCTGCCTTCGGCCACGCCATCCTGCCCGGTCATCGTTCAGTCCTTCTCATCGCGCGAAAGGCGATAGCCTTGGGTCTGTCCTGTTTAAGCAGCACCGGCCCGCTTCCGCTTCAAGCGGACAGACCCTAGACCAAGCGCACTCCGGCCGGATGTTAAGAATTCTCAGGAGTTGATTTGCACTCGGCATAGCTCGGCTTGCGCTGCCTTCCCTACCTGTGCGTTACTGAACAGAGGAGTAGGCGATGGATCTGCAACTGAGTGGAAAACGGGCGATCGTGACCGGCGGCAGCCGGGGCATCGGCAAGGCGATCGCCAAAGCGCTGCTGAATGAAGGCGTGCGCGTCGTGATCTCGGGCCGCGACGGGCAAGTGGCCGAGGCCGCTGCCGCCGAGTTGGCCCAAGCGACCGGCGGCGATGTTCGCGCCCTTGTCGCCGACACGCGCAGCGACGGCGAGGTCGAGGCGCTGATCGCACGGACGGTCGAATTGCTCGGCGGACTCGACATCGTGATCAACAACGCCGCGCGCCCGGGCGCCGCGCCGCACGTTCCCGGGATCGCCGGGGTGGCTTCGGACTACCTCCTCGATGAGCTGAACACCAAGCTCGTCGGTTACGTTCGCGTCGCCCGCGCCGCCGCGCCGCATCTCGTCGCGGGCGGTTGGGGCCGGATCATCAACATCAGCGGCCTTGCCGCCCGCTCGGCCGGATCGATTCCCGGATCGACCCGCAACGTCGCCGTGGCGGCCCTGACCAAGAACCTCGCCGATGAGCTCGGGCCCAAGGGCATCAACGTGACCGTCGTCCATCCCGGCGCGACGCGCACCGAGCGGACCGCGGAAACCGTCGCCAAGAAAGCCGCCGCCGAAGGGCTCTCAACGGCCGAGGCGGAGAAGGCGCTCTTCGGCCACTCGCTGATCGGGCGCATCGTCGAGGCGGAGGAAGTCGCCGCCGTCGTCACCTTCCTCGCCTCGCCGCTCAGTGTCGCGATCAACGGCGATGCGATCGCCGCGGGCGGCGGCACCGCCAGGGTGATCCACTACTAGGCGGCGTCGTCGAAGGACGCCTGGCCGCGAGCACAGAGGCGAGCGTAGAGGCCGCCTGCGGCGACCAGTTCGTCATGCCGGCCTTGCTCGACGAGGCGCCCGGCATCCAGCACGAAGATCCGATCGGCATCGCGCACCGTCGCCAGGCGGTGCGCGATGATCAGGCTGGTGCGCCCACGAAGCAAACGGCGCAACGCGGCTTGGATCCGCTGCTCGGTAAAGCTGTCCACGTTGGCCGTCGCCTCGTCCAGGATCAGCACCGCCGGATCGGCCACCAGTGCCCGCGCGAAGCCCAACAACTGCCGCTGCCCCTGCGACAAGTTCTGCCCGCGCTGGTCGAGCATGGTGTCGTATCCGCGCGGGAGCGAGACGATGAAGTCGTGCGCGTCCACAGCCTGGGCGGCGGCAATCACGGCCTCGCGCGGGGCGCCGCTGTTGAGCCGCAGGTTCTCGATCACCGAGCCGGTGAAAAGGAACGGTTCCTGCAGGACCATGCCAACGGTCCGGCCAAGCGACTCCTGCGTCACGCTGCGCAAGTCCAGGCCGCCGACGCGCACGGCACCGGCCCAGGGCTCGTGGAAGCGCTTGACGAGGCCAGCGATGCTGGTCTTCCCCGAACCAGTCGGTCCGACGAGCGCCGCCACTTCGCCCTCGCCGATCCGCAGCGAGACATCGTGCAGGACCGGCAGGCCCGGCCGATAGCCGAACGTCACGCGATCCAGCTCCACGGCGGCCCTCCTGACGGTCAGCGGCGCGGCATCGGGCGCATCGGCGATATGGATGGGCACTTCGAGCACCTCGCAAATGCGCTGCAGGCCCGCCATGGCGCGCTGCATCACCGTGTATTGCTGCGACAGCGTGCGGATCGGATCGAAGAAGCGCTGGACGTAGAAGATGAAGGCCACCATCACGCCGATCTCGATCTTGCCGGTGGCGACGCCATAGCCCCCGACCACGACGATGACCGCCTGTGCCGCGCCGGTCAGGACTTCCACCGTGGGCACCATGATCTGCGCCGCCCAGGCGGCGGAGGTCTGGGCATCGCGATTGGCGGCGACCATCCGCTCGAACGAGGCTGCATTCAGCCCCTCGCGCCGCGAGGCGATCACCGTGCGGATGCCGTTGATGTTCTCGGCAAGCGCCGAATTGACGATCGACGACGCGTCCTTCGCGCGGCGGAACGTGTCGCGCACGCGCGGCAGCCAGAAGGCGCGGATCGCCAGCAGCGCGGGCAGGACCAGCAAGGTCAGCAGGCTCAGCCGCCAGTCGAGCCACAGCAGGACCGCGATGATGCCGATCAGCAGGAAGAAGTCACCGATCGCCGAGACGGAGGTCTCGAGAAACTCCTGCAGCGAATTCACGTCCCCCTGGAGCCGCGACATGATCCGCCCGACGTGAGTCTGGTCGATCACGGCGAGCGACACCGACTGGAGGTGCGCGAACATCGCGGCGCGCAAGTCGAAGATGACCTGCTGCGCCAGGCGCGCGGCGAGGAGCTCCTGCAGAAAGCTGCCGACCGCATTGACCAGCAGCACGCCGCCCAGCAGCGCGACGATCCCGCCGATGCCTTTCCCGCCTGCGACGGCCGCGTCGACACCCGCCTTGATCGCCAGCGGGATCGCCACTTGGCTCGCGACGAAGAGCGCGACCGCCAGCAGGGCGCCGAGCAGCCGAGCCCGATAAGGGCGCACGAAGTCCCAGAAGATGGCGAGCAGCCGGCCATCGAATTCGGCGTGAGCGGTGTCGTCGTCCTGGAGATAGCGTGCGTCGAGCGCTTGCGAAGTGACCGTCACAGTACCGCCTCCCGCCGATCCTGGCCCTCGGCCAAGCCGCCGCTTTGCAGCGACCAGAGCGCGGCATAGTGGCCGCCCAGCGCCAGCAGGAACGCGTGCGTGCCGCGCTCGACGATCCGGCCGCGATCGAGAACGATGATCTCGTCAGCGTCCGCCAGCGCGCTCAGGCGATGGGCAATGACGATCGTCGCGCCCCCGCCTCGACCCGCGCGACGCCTTTCGCGCAGGGCGGCCCGCAGCTGCGCCTCGGTCGCGGTGTCCACGGCCGAGAGCGAATCGTCGAGCACCAGGACCGCCGGCTCGAGCGCGAGGCCGCGCGCGATCGTCATGCGCTGGCGCTGCCCGCCCGACAAGCTGACCCCGCGCTCGCCCACCCGGGTGGCATAGCCTTCGGGCAAGCCGGTGAGATGGTCGTGAATGCGCGCCGCTGCGGCGGCAGCCACCACGTGCTCCTCGGCAAGATCGGGCACGGCGTAGGCGATGTTGGCCGCGGCCGGCTGATCGAACAGGAACACGTCCTGCGCCACGATGGCGACCGCCTCCCGCAGCGAGGACAGGGTCAGCGCGCGCACGTCATGTCCGTCGATCATGATGCGTCCAGCCGACACATCGTAGAAGCGCGGGATCAGGTGCGCGAGGGTCGACTTGCCCGATCCCGGCGCGCCGACGATGCCCAGCAGTCGACCGGGCGCGACTTCGAAGCTGATGTCATGGAGCACCGGCCGCTCGTCGCCCGGATAGCGGAACGAGACGGCCTCGAACCGCAGATGCCCGCCGCCGGTGGGCAGCTGCAGAGCCTGCGGACCATCGGCCAGGCGCGGCACGCGGTCGAGCACCGCGAAAAGGCGCTGTGCCGAGGATGTCGCCCGCGCTCCCGAGTTCACGATCATGATGATCTGGCGCACCGGCTGCTGGAGGATGGTCATGAAAGTCAGGAACTGCGTCAGTTCGCCGACCGTCATGCGCCCGGCGCTCACGCGGTGCGCCCCGGCCCACACGACGAGGCCCATGGCGGCGTAGAACGCGGTCTGCATCAGGGTCACGCCACGCGCGCGGATCGGAATGCGGAAGTTCGCCAGGCGCAGCGCCTGGGCGGAAGCGTGTAGGAAGCGCTCGCGCTCGTAACGCGTGGCCGCGAAAGCCCGCACGACCCGGATGCCTTGGAGGTTCTCCTCCATGATGCGGGTGAGCTGCGCCATCCGCTCCTGCAGTCGCGACCAGACCACGCGCATGCCGAAACCGGTGCGCGCGGCGATCAGGGCGACGGGCGGCACGAAACTGAGCGCGAGCAGGGTCATGACCGGATCGACCAGGGCCATCAGCGTCGCGCCGACGACGAGCAGCATGACCAGCAGCACGAGCTTCTGCAGCCCCTGCTCGACGAAACCGCGCACGCCTTCGAGGTCGAGCATGCCACGCGTGATCAGCTCTCCGGTATGGACCCGGTCGTGGAAGTCGAACCCGAGGATCTGCAGCCGCTCGAAGAAGGCGAGGCGCAAGTCATAGCCCACTTGCTGGCCCGCCTTCTCACCGAGATAGCCGGAGGCCATGAGCAGCAGGCCTCTGAGCGCGGCGAGGATCAGCACGCCGGCCGCGGTCGACCCCAGAGCGGTCCACGCGCCGGAGGTGCCTCCGGCTTCGGCCAATCCTCTTGCCTGGTCGACCGCACGTCCCAGCATGCGCGGCAAGGCCAGGCTCGCCAGGGCCGCGGCCAGAGTAGCCAGCGTCGCCACGCCGAGCATGCGGCGATAGGGCCACATCAGCGCCAGGATGCGGCGGAGCATCGCGGGCATCGCCGCCAGATCGACCACCTCGCGCGGGTTCAGTGCGGCGAGCGTCAGCCGCTCGGGCAGATCCGGAGGCGACCCCCATTCGCGCCGCCCCCCGCGTTCCTGGTCGATATCGCGAACGGCGTCCATGTGGTGGTGACTCCCTGATCCCGATGGCACGTCACCGCTGCCGTTTCATGCGTAGCGCGACAAACGAGGATTGCTGACCGGCGCATTATGCAATCTCATCGGTCCGGCTCGGACGAACCGGCTAGAACCCAGAATTTGCAGAATTCATGTGATCTCGCACCAATCCGCAATTTTTCATAGCGCGGCAAGGGCTATGCGGAACGCAGGACACGACGAGAGGAAGATCGACCATGCAGCTCTACGCCAGCGCCCCTTCGCCCTACGCCCGCAAGGTCAGAGTCGCCCTGATGGAGCTGGACCTGTCGGATCGTGTACGGATACGCCCCACGAACTCAATCGAAGACGCGGGCTTTCGCGAGATCAACCCGCTGGGGAAGATCCCTGCGCTGCGGCTCGACGATGGTACGGTGATCTACGACAGCCTGGTCATCGTCGACTGGCTGGATCAGGCTGTGGGCGGCGGCCAGCTCATCCCGCTGCAGGCGAAGGCGCGCAATGCCGAACTGCGGCGGCACGCATTGGCCAACGGAGTGATCGATGCCGCCTATAACATCGTCTCGGAACTGCGGCGCCCCCAGGAAACCCGCTCCGACACCTGGATCGCCCGCTGGAGCGCTGCGATCGGCGCCGGGGCCTCGGTGCTGGCACGGGAACTGCCCGACACGCTGACGCTCAGCGCCATCACCGGTGTCGTCGCGCTCGACTATGTTGCTTTTCGACTGGCCGATCTCGACCTCGATACCAGCGACCTTGCCGCCTGGCGCGCGCAGTTCGGCGCTCGGCCCAGTCTGGAAACCACCCTGCCCCAGATCGAACTGACCTGAGCTTATCAGCAATAGTCAGCAGCATATCGGACATTCTCGCGAGACCACCCTCTCCGGTGGTCGCATGATCGCGGTTCCATCGGATCGAGGATGAAAGGCCGACCATGAGCACCGCAACCGCACTAAGCGACAATACAAATACCTCGCCAATCGAGGTCCGCCCGCTCCAGCCAACGATCGGCGCCGAGATCCACGGCGTCGACATCAGCAAGCCGCTGACCACCGACCAGCGCGACGCGATCAAGGCGGCGATCCTGCAATACAAGGTCGTGTTCTTCAGGGACCAGAACCTCGACAAGCAGAGCCATGCCGCGTTCGCCGCTCAGTTCGGACCGCTCTACGATTATCCTAGCGCGACCAGCGACGCGAACATCGTCCCGATCCACAAGATCTCGGCCGTCGAAGCCAAGCAGCGCTTCCGCGAGCTTGAGCATCCCGACTTCCTGAAGGACGTGATCGGCCCGGGCGACTACTACCATTCCGACACGAGCTGGCGCCTCGTGCCCGCCTGGGGCGCGGTCCTGCGCGCCGTGGACCTGCCTCCGATCGGGGGCGACACGATCTGGGTGGATGCCAACCTTGCCTATGAAGGGCTTTCGGACGAGCTCAAGGAGAAGCTCGAGAGCCTCCATGTCGTCCACAACTTCCAGGATTCGATCAAGCGGCTTGGCCACGAATATCCGATCGTCGCCCATCCGGCGGTCCGCACCCACCGCGAGACCGGCAAAAAGATCCTGTGGGTCAACTTTTCGCAGAATCCCCAGTTCCTGGGCATCGAACTGGCCGAGAGCAACGCGCTGCTGCTGGAAGTGCTGCGGCAGTACAAGCGCCCCGAATTCCAGGTGCGCTTCTCCTGGCAGCCGGGCTCCGTGGCCTTCTGGGACAACCGCGCCGCCGTCCACTACGCCGTCCGCAACTACGGCGACTATCCGCGCCTGCTCGAGCGCATCCTGATCTCCGACGAGCGCCTCTACGCCGACCTCTGACACGAGGTAACATCTGCTGCAAGCGGCGCGGATCCAGGGTCCGCGCCGTTTTCATGCGTACTTATTGGCAGACATCATCGATCTATTGAACATCTGCGTTCGCTCGCAGGTAGGGCCGCGTTCTAAATCAGGATCGTTCCTCCTGACGGGATTCACGATCATGACCAAGGCACGCAAGATCAAGCTGGGCTTCATCCTCCACGGCGTCGGCCGCACTTGGAACGACTGGCGCCACCCGGACCGCGACGTGAACGCCAGCACGAGCTTCGCGTATTACAAGCGCCAGGCGCAACTCGCCGAGAAGGGCAAGTTCGACTTCCTCTTCGTTGCCGACAGCCTCTCGATCACCGAGAAGTCTAGCCCGCACTACCTCAACCGGTTCGAGCCGATCACCATCCTTTCGGCACTGGCCGGCGCGACATCGCACATCGGGCTCGTCGGAACCTTGACGGTCTCCTATTCGGAGCCGTTCAATGTCGCTCGCCAGTTCGCCTCGCTCGACCACATCAGCGGCGGCCGGGCGGGCTGGAACGTGGTGACATCCTGGCTCGGCGATACCGCCGCGAATTTCTCGAAGAACGAGCATCCGGCGCACGAGGTGCGCTATCGCATCGCCGCCGAATACCTCGATGTGGTCCAGGGACTTTGGGACAGCTGGGAGGACGATGCCCACGTCGCCGACAAGGACAGCGGGCTCTTCGTCCATGCCGAGAAGCTCCACCGCCTGGACCACAAGGGCGAATACTTCCAGGTGCGCGGGCCGCTGAACATCAAGCGCGGCCCTCAGGGTCAGCCGGTGATCTTCCAGGCCGGGGCATCGGACGATGGCCGCAACTTCGCCGCCAAGCGCGCCGACGCGATCTTCGCCCCGGCGCCCACCCACGAGGACGCCTTGTCCTACTATGGCGATGTCAAAGCGCGCGCCAAGGGCTTCGGCCGCGATCCCGAGCGGCTTCTCGTGCTACCCGGCATCTCGCCGATCGTCGGCGCCACCGATGAAGAAGCGGAAGCCAAGTACCGCGAGCTCGCGGCGCTGGAATCGCTGGAGACCGGCCTCGGCTTCCTCTCGCGCAGCTTCAACGATCACGACTTCCGCCAGTATGATCTCGACGCACCGTTCCCCGATGTCGAGCACATCGGCCTCAACAGTCAGCAAAGCGCGACGAAGAGGATCCTTGCCGAGGTTCGCGCCGAAAACCTGACCTTGCGCCAGGTCGTGGAACGCCTCGCCGCGCCGCGCGGCACCTTCGTCGGCTCGCCCGAAACCGTCGCCGACGAGCTGCAACGGTGGTTCGATGACGGCGCGGCCGATGGTTTCGTCGTGTTCGAGCCCCTGCCGGGCCAGCTCGAGCTCTTCGTCGAGCAGGTCGTCCCGATCCTCCAGGCACGGGGGCTGTTCCGCGAGGACTATGAAGGAGCAACCTTCCGCGACAGCCTGGGCCTCGACGTGCCCGTCAACCGCTACACGGCGGCGCGGGAAGACCGCACCGCCGCCTGATCAGTCGTCTCAGCGAGCTGCCTTGGCCGCCGTCGCCTCGATCTCCACGAGGAAGGCGGGATGGGCCAGGGCGGCCACCTGAACGACCGAACGCGCGACCTTGTTAGGCTGCTGCGCGGTGCCGAAGAACTGCGAATAGGCTTGGTTGAAGCCTTGATCGAGCTTGCCGCCCAGTCTTGGATTGCCGACAAGGAACAAGTCCCGCCCGTGGCCTGGATGCAGCCACCGACCTTCAGGCGGCGAGCCAAGGCGTCCGGTCTGATTTATTGCAATATGACGTTTGATCGACGCAAATATCCGCCTGAAATCCCCCGGGGTAAGGTCGATCGGCTATAGCGCCACACTCGGATCGGTGTTCGGCTCGCCTGCTTCGTCGGCCACTTCCTGTTCTGCGGGAAGCTTGTCGGCGAAGAGCGCCAGCTTCTCTCCCAGCCACAGGGCGTCTTCCAGATGATCGCGCCGTGGATTGGTGGTGTTGGGATGGACAAGCACGCTCAGACCTGCGTGATTGATCATCAGCCAGGGGACGAGCTCGGCGAACAGCACGGTTTCGAAGGCAACCTGGTACATCGGCACGCTGTGCGGCCCGACTGCAACTTCGTGCCACCGCCCCAGACGGACGCGAAAACGCTCAGCGATCCTGGTACGCAGCCATTGCGCCTTCTCGCGCTCTTCCGGCGATTGGAAATAGACGTGAGCGTGATAGCTGGCGATCTCGTCGATATTGCGGACCTCAACGGTCATCGGCATGGACCCTCTCGGCAGGCACTCTGACGAACTGCGCCTATCCAGAATCCCTTGCCGCTTGGCAACGAGCATCGTCGTGAGCGCCCACGCGACAGTCGCGAGCGTCCAAAACTAGCCCGGCAAGAAAATCTTCGACCGACGCAAAAATCGGTAATGGGACAAACTCAACCGCATCACTAGATATTGGCCGTGCCTTGACAGGCATCCTCTCCCTAACTCTAGGCCGGCTCCTTCGGGGGCCGGCCTTCTTTTGTCGGCTCAGGATGTCGGAAAGAAGCGATTGGCGGGCCGGGCGAGGCCGAGATGGTCGCGTAACGTCGTGCCTTCGTATTCCTTGCGAAACAGGCCCCGTCGCTGCAGCTCGGGCACGACCTTGTCGGTGAAGTCCTCCAGCCCGCCTGGCACCCACGGGAACATCACGTTGAACCCGTCGGAGCCCCGGTCTTCGAGCCACGCTTCCATGCCGTCGGCAATCGTCTGCGGCGTGCCGACGAACGCGAGCCCGGCGTAGGACCCGGCCTTGGCGGCAAGCTGCCGGATGGTCTTGCCCTTGGCCGCCTCCACCATGCGATCGCGGCTCGACTTGCTCGCATTGCTTTCGGGAATGTCGGGCAGCGGCCCGTCGGGATCGAACCCGGACACGTCGTATCCGAGCGCGATCGACAGCGAACGGATGCCGCTGTCGTAATGCACGAGACTGTCGAGGTGCGCGCGTTTCGCCCGCGCGTCCTCGTCGCTCTCCCCCACGACCACGAAAGCCGCCGGCAGGATCTTCAAGCTGTCGGGATCGCGACCGAACGCCTGCATCCGACCCTTCACATCGGCATAGAAGGCCTTGCCCCGATCCAGCGAGTCCGCCGATCCGAAGATCACCTCGGCCGTTTCCGCCGCCAGCTGGCGGCCGGGTTCGGAGGCGCCCGCCTGCACGATCACGGGCCAGCCCTGCACCGGCCGAGCGATGTTCAGCGGCCCGCGAACGGACAGGAACTCACCCTTGTGGTCAAGCACGTGCAGCTTGTCGGGATCGAAGAAGACACCGCTCTCGACATCGCGAACGAAGGCATCGTCCGCCCAGCTGTCCCAAAGGCCCGTGACCACCTGATGGAATTCGCGCGCGCGGGCATAGCGGGTCTCGTGCGCTAGATGCACGTCGCTGCCGAAGTTATGCGAAGTCTCCGGATTGCCGGTCGTGACCACATTCCACCCCGCGCGCCCACCGCTCAGATGGTCGAGCGAAGCGAAGCGGCGGGCGATGTGGTACGGCTCGTCGTAAGTGGTCGAAGCCGTCGCGACGAGACCGATGCGCTCGGTCTCCATTGCCAGAGCCGACAGCAAGGTGAAGGGCTCGAACGACGTCGCTGTGTGGCTGCGCTTGAGCGCGTCGATCGGCATGTTGAGGACGGCGAGATGGTCGGCCATGAAGAAGGCGTCGAACTTCGCCGCCTCCAGCTTCTGCGCGAGCCGCCGGATCAGCGGAAAGTTGAAGTTCGCGTCGGGCGCAGCCCCTGGATAGCGCCAGGCGCCGGTATGGATCGAGATCGGCCGCATGAAGGCGCCGAGATGAAGCTGGCGAGTCATCAGAAGCTCTCCACCCAGGGTCGCAACTCCACTTCCCAAGACCATGCGCTGCGCGGCTGCGCAAGCACGCTGAGGTAGGTGTGAGCGATGGCGTCCGGATCGAGCGTACTGTCCGGCGCGCCCTCCGGATCGGGCCGGCTGGCACTGCGCACGCCCCCGTCGATGACGAAATGGGCAACGTGAATGCCTTGCGGCGAGAGTTCTCGTGCCGCGCTCTGCGCCAGGCCGCGCAGCCCGAACTTGCCGATGGCGAATGCGGACGAACCGGCGAAGCCCTTGACGCTGGCGGTCGCGCCGGTGAGCAGGATTGCGCCTGAACGCCGTGGCAGGAGCCGCTTGGCCGCCTCCTGCACGACCAGAAAACCCCCGAAGGCCGAGACCTCGATCGCTCGGCGCACCGCTTCGGGATCGAGATCGACGATCGGTCCGCGCACGCGCCCGCTCGCATTGTAGAGCACGATCTCGGGTACGCCGATCCGCGCCTCGGTCTGAACGAAGAGATCGCGCACGGCCACGGGATCGCTCGCGTCGGCCGGGAGCGCCAACGCCCCGACCTCGCTGGCCAGCGTCTGCAGCCTGTCAGGGTCGCGCGCCGAGACGGCAACCTTGATGCCACGGCTGGCACGCGCGCGCGCGAACGAAGCGCTGATGCCCGGCCCGGCGCCAACGATCAGCGCGGTCTTGTACGGAATTTCGGAAAAAGCCGTCACGTCTCAGTCCTTTCCTGCACCACGCTGGCCGTCTGCCCCAAGAGGATGCGCTTGGCGTCCTCGCTTCTTGGCGCGCCCGCAGTGGGATTGATCTGGGCGACCAGATCATAGGCACGCTTCGTCGCAGGGCGGGCCGCGATCGTCTCGAACCAGCGCTTGAGGTTGGGAAACTCGTCCAGCGATTGTCCCTGCCGCTCCCAGGGCACGACCCAGGGATAGGAAGCGATGTCGGCGATCGAATACTCCTCCCCCGCAAGAAAGGACCGGTCTGCCAGGCGCTTGTCGAGCACGCCGAACAGCCGATTGGTCTCGTCCGTGTAGCGCTTCACGGCATAGGGGATCGGCTCCGGCGCGGCGTAGCGAAAATGGTTGTTCTGGCCGGCCATGGGCCCGAGCCCGCCCATTTGCCAGAACAGCCATTGCAGGGCCTCGTTGCGTCCGCGCAAGTCGGAGGGCAGAAGCTTGCCCGTCTTCTCGGCCAGGTAGAGCAGGATCGCGCCGGACTCGAAGATCGAGATCGGCGCCCCACCATCGGCCGGCTCGTCATCGACGATCGCAGGTATGCGGTTGTTGGGCGCGATCGCCAGGAAATAGGGCAGGAACTGTTCGCCCTTGCCGATGTCCACGGGCGTGATGTGATAGGGCAGGTCTGTCTCTTCGAGGAAGAGGGTGATCTTGTGACCATTGGGCGTGGTCCAGTAATACAGATCGATCATGGCAGTCTCCATGCTCGGAGCGCGTGACGGCGGACGCCGTTCTTCGGGCGCGAACCTTGCGGGCAGAGGTTATCGATCCCTGGCGCTGTCGCCTCTGGCATCGCTTGAAGAAGCGTCGACATCCGGCATTGTCGGGACGCCGCCCGGCTTCCCGGACAGGCTGCCTGATTGCTCGACGGCAGGATTTGGTAGCTATGCAGGCAGGAGCCGAAATCAATCTCTAATTTTGCTTCGCGCGCCAGAAGCGGCCATTTGCGGATCGCCGCCTATCGTCAGTTTCAATCGCGTTATGAGCAGCGCTCGTTTCCATCAGCTGCTTGCCTTGCCCTAATGCGGATGCCTTTCACCAGACGTCGCCGCGACCGGGCAAAGGAAACTTCGGATGATCAGCCAAGGCGTGTTGGATCGCAGGACGATGCTTGCGCTGCTGGGCGGCGCCGCCCTCACTGGCTGCGGCTCAGGCGGTGTGCGAGCCGGAGACCAGTCCGGCAAACTGTTCGCCGGCGATCAACGGGGCGGCTCTCGCATCGTAATGGAGGGCGCCGGCAAGCTGTCCGGCACGCCCTATCAAATCGTCTGGTCGGAGTTCCCGAACGCCGCCCCCTTGCTCGAAGCGCTGAACGCTGGCGCAATCGACACCGGGATCGGCGGCGATTCCGCATTCATCTTCGCGATCGGATCGGGCGCCACGATCAAAGCGATCGGAGCCCTGCAGTCGAAAGGCCTGGGGCCTGTCATCCTCGTCCGCGGAAATTCGCCGATCAAGGATCTCGGCGGCCTTGCGGGCAAGACAATCGCAACGCCGCGCGGGTCGATCAGCCACAACTACATCCTAGCGGTGCTCGAGGCTTACGGACTGCCCTACGATGCCGTGCGTTTCGCGTTCCTCTCGCCATCGGACGGCCGCGCTGCCCTGCAGAGCGAAGCCGTGGATGCGTGGGGGATCTGGGATCCGAATGCCGCCATGGCCGAAAAGGAGGGCGCGCGGATTCTCAAGGGCAAGCAGGATCTGGTCCCGGGCTACAGCTTTCTGTTCGCACGCGACGGAGCGATCGCCGAGAAGCGCGCCTTGCTCAAGGACTACCATGACCGGCTCTATGCGGGATGGACCTGGGCGCATGACAACGATGCCGAGTACCGTCGGCTCATGCATCGCGATACCGGGCTGCCGCTCGACATCCTGAAGGTCACCTCCAGCCGCTCGGATCGAAGGCCGGTCCCCATTGACGAGGCCGTGATCGCGGCCCAACAGCAAACCGCGGACCGGTATCTGCACGCGGGCGTCCTGAGCAGACGCGTCGATGTGAAGTCCGGCTTCGATCGGAGCTTCGCATGAGTGAGGTGCGCTACAACGCTGCGCATTGGGGCGTCTACGAGGTCACGCCGGCCACGGATGACGGCGCGCCTCGCCTGGCGCCGCTTTCCTCGGACCCCGATCCCAATCCGATCGGGCTCGACCAGTTCGATCCCTCCGTGACGCGGCTGCGGATTCGGCGGCCGGCCGTGCGGCGCGGATGGCTAGAGCATGGGCGGGATCGCGGCGAGGGGCGCGGCGAGGAACCCTTCGTCGAGGTGGATTGGGACACGGCGCTGGACCTCGCCTCGGCCGAAATCGCGCGCGTGCGCGACAATCACGGCAACGATGCGATCTTCGGCGGTTCCTATGGCTGGGCCAGCGCCGGCCGCTTCCATCATTCGGTGGGTCAACTGCACCGATTCTACAATCACCTGGGCGGCTATGTGCGCAGCGTCGACAGCTACAGTCTGGGCGCGGGCCGTGTGCTAATGCCGCACATCGTCGCCAGCATGGACGAAAGCAACGTGTCCCACACCAGCTGGGACGTTCTGGAGGAGCATACCGAGCTCTTCGTCTGCTTCGGCGGCGTCCCGCTCAAGAATACGCGGGTATCCTCGAGCGGCGCCGGACGGCATCGCGCCCGCGATGGCCTGCGCCGCCTGCGCGAAGCGGGCGCAAGGATCATCAACATCGGCCCTGTGGGCGACAATCTCGGCGATGGCGATGCCGGTGAATGGATCCCGATCCGACCCAACACCGACACGGCGATGATGCTCGCACTGGCCTGGGTCGTGCTGCACGATTCCCGCTTCGATCGCGGTTTTCTCGACACGCACACGGTCGGGTTCGAGCGCTTCCGCGCCTATCTCGTCGGCGAAGCGGACGGTGTGGCCAAGACGCCCGAGTGGGCGCAAAGCATCACCACAGTACCGGCCGAGCGCATCGCGACGCTCGGGCGCGATCTGCTGTCGCATCGCACGATGCTGAACGCCGCCTGGGCGCTGCAACGGGCGGCGCACGGGGAGCAGCCGTTCTGGGCCCTCGTCGCACTCGCGGCGATGGTCGGGCAGATCGGGCTTCCGGGCGGCGGCTACGGCATCGGCTACGGCGCGATGAATGTCATGGGCAGCAGCCATCCGCGCCTGCCCGGGCCAGTGATGCCACAGGGAAGCAATCCAGTGCGGGCCTTCATCCCGTGCGCACGCCTGGTCGACATGCTGCTCCACCCCGGCGAGAGCTTCCGCTATAACGGCGCGGTCCACACCTACCCCGACATCCGCCTGGTCCACTGGGCCGGGGGCAATCCCTTCCATCACCACCAGGACCTGCACCGCCTGCGCAAGGCGTGGGCAAAGCCAGACACCATCATCGTCCACGAGCAGTACTGGAACCCGCTGGCGCGGCACGCCGATATCGTCCTGCCCGCGACGACGAGCCTCGAGCGCGACGATATCGGCTTCGCCACGCGCGAAGGCCTGTACATAGCCATGCGTCAGGCAACCGCGCCGATCGGGGAGGCGCGCGACGATTTCGCCATCTTCGCCGAGCTCGCACGGCGCCTCGGAGTCAACGAGGACTTCACAGAGGGGCTCGACCAACGCGGCTGGCTAGAACGCATCTACGAGGAAAGCCGGGGCAAGGTGGAAGCGCAGGGGATCGACCTGCCCGATTTCGCAACCTTCTGGGCCGATGGCCTGATCGACCTTTCGCCGCACGACGCTCCGCATGTGATGCATGCCGATTTCCGCCGCGATCCCCTCGCCCACCCGCTCGCCACGCCATCGGGCAAGATCGAGATCTTCTCCGAACGCATTGCGTCTTGGCAACTCCCCGACTGTCCGGGCCATCCGGTGTGGCTCGAACCCTACGAATGGCTCGGCCACGACCTTGCCGAGCGTTTTCCGTTCCATCTGCTTTCCGACCAACCCGAACGGCGCCTGCACGGCCAGTTGGACCCGACGCCTTACAGCCGGGCCGGAAAAGTCGCCGGACGCGAGCCGGTCTACTTGAATCCTGGAGATGCCGCGAAGCTGGAGATCGCCGATGGCGACGTGGTGGAACTGTTCAACGACCGCGGCCGGTGCCTGGCCGGGGTTCGCCTGAGCGAGGCGATCATGCCGGGCGTCGCTCGACTGGCGACCGGCGCCTGGTTCGATCCGGAGGACGATCTCGATCGGCACGGCAACCCCAATACGCTGACGCTCGACCGCGCGGCGTCGAGCCTGTCGCAAGGTTGCGCGGCCCAGACCTGCCTTGTCGGCATCAGACGCTACCAAGGAACGCCGCCACCCGTGCGGGCCTTCGACTTACCGAGCCTGACAAAGAAAAAGGACAAAGCAACCCATTCTTGAAACATAAGCGTTTGAAGAACTGCTAACGCTATGAGAGCAACTCGATTGTTCATGGCAACGTCACCGCTGAATGGTGTGGCCCTCGGGCACTTTCACCATGGACGCAATCATGACCTTTACGCGATTTCACGCGCGATCTCTGCAATTTCTAGTATCCTCGATTGCTCTTTCGGCAGCCATGGCGGGCCCCGGCGCTTTCGCCGCCGAAGCTGACGCTGAAGAGGCAGCGGCGGACAACGCGCCCGTGAGCGATATCGTTGTCACCGCGCGCTTTCGCAACGAAAGTGCCCAGCGCGTGCCCATCGCCATCACCGCCCTGCCCGGCGAGCGGCTCTCGCAGCAGGGCGCCTTCAACCTCAAGCAAGTGGTCCAGCAACTCCCCAGCCTCAACATCCAAGGCTACAGCGGTCGCAACCAGACGGTCACCATCCGCGGCATTGGCACGAATTCGGGCAGCACCAACGATGGCCTGGAGCAAGGCGTGGGCATCTACGTGGACGGGGTCTACCGGCCCCGCACCGGCTCGGTCATCACCGACCTTGTCGACATCGAGAGCATCCAGCTCCTGCGCGGACCGCAGGGCACGCTGTTCGGAAAGAACACCGTTGCCGGCGCGATCGACATCCGCACGCGCGAGCCGCTCTTCGCCAGCGAAATTCGTGGCGAAGCAAGCTACGGCAACTACGACTATTTCCGCGGCAGTGTGAGCCTGAACGCGGCGCTTGGCGATCACCTCGCCTTCCGCGCGACTTATCTCAGGACATCGCGATCGGGCCTCATCCGCAATACCAAGTACAACCAGGATTGGGACAACCTCGACAACAACTCGGCGCGCTTCGATCTTCTGTGGAAGCCTAGCGAAGACTTCAAGCTGCGTTTCATCGCAGACTACAGTATTCAGAAGGGCGATATCGGCTTCCAGTCGGTTGGCGGCGTGTTGCCCACCGTGCTCGCCAACGGCACCGAAGTGCGTGGCTTCTACCGCCGCGCCGCCGACGTCGGCTACACCCCCGGATCGATCAATCCTTTCGACCGCCAGACCGACATAGACTCCTCGCAATACGACAAGATGCCGAGCTACGGCTTCCAGGCGCGTGCGGATTGGAACGTAGGGCCGCTCACGCTGACATCGATAACCGCCTATCGTAACTGGAAGTGGATACCCAACTTCGACGGCGACCAGTTCGGTGCCAACGTCATCGTGAACAGCGTCGTCGAGACCGACCAGCAGCAGTTCAGCCAGGAGCTAAGGCTCGCGTCCCCAGGCGGTCAGACCATCGACTATACCGCGGGCCTCTACTATTTCTGGCAGGAGGCGGACGACGCCTCGCGCCAGGTGTTCGGGAGAGATGCGGTCGGGTGGCTGGTCACCGGCAACACGCCGTCTTCCATCCCCAACCGGATCCCCAGCGGCGTGGGCGCGGGCCTGACGCTGCCGGCGGCCGCGTTGACGGGGTTGGAGGCCTACGCTCATGTCGTGCCAGCGACGAAGAGCTACGCGGCGTATGGACAGGCGACCTGGAATGTCTCGCCCTCGTTCCGCGTCACCGGCGGGCTCCGTTACACCTATGAGAGCAAAACGGGCCTTTACGACGCAAGTCAGAGGGGCACGGCCGCGCCGATCGCCAGCTTCGCTCCAGCGTTGCAGGCGGCGATCGCCGCGAGGCGGGACTCCCTGGCACCGACATCGAGCTACACCGCCAAGCGTGATGTCGACAATATCTCGGGCACTTTGGTGCTCGCTTACGACGTGGGCCAGAATGTCCACACTTATGCCAGCTACTCGCGTGGCTACAAGTCGCCGGGCATCAACCTGGTCCGGCAATTGCCGGGGGTCGACATCTTCGTGCGCCCGGAAAAGGTCGATGCTTATGAAGTCGGCCTGAAGAGCCGCCTGCTCAATGGCGCCGCCGAGTTCAATCTCGCGCTGTTCTGGACCGACGTCGCCAATTATCAGGCCAACTTCGTCAATCGCAGCGTGACCCCCAACGTCGCCTATATCGCCAGCGTGGGCGGCCTGCGCTCGCGCGGCGTAGAGGTCGACGCGCGCGCGACGCCGGTGCAAGGCTTGACTCTCAGCCTCGCGGGCACATTCAACGACGCCAAGTACCGCAACTACACGAACGCCCCCGCCCAACACCTGAATTCCTACCTTGGCGTGATCGACCTTTCCGGGCAGCGCGCGGCGGGGACTCCCAAGTGGTCGCTTACCGGCACGGCGGAATTCGTCCAGCCGGTCGGTCCGTCGGAAGTCTATCTCGGAGCCGACGCGAGTTACCGCTCGAACTTCAACGCATCCGTAAACCTTGACCCGTTCGCCGAGGTTCCAGGCTACGCCCTGTTCGGCGCGCATGTGGGCTTGCGTGATCCCGACGGACGATGGGACCTGTCGGTCTGGGCCCGCAACCTGTTCAACAAGGACTACCTGAACACCGCTTCGGTCAGCTCGCAATACGGCATCACTCTCGTCTCCTTGGGCGAACCCAGGC
>Ga0207711_10001291_pt1 | contig 23744 bp, 20 predicted proteins | sample KBSS34metaG_FD_184401 | JGI IMG/M metagenome (GOLD analysis project Ga0207711, IMG submission 184401) | Switchgrass rhizosphere microbial communities from Kellogg Biological Station, Michigan, USA - KBS S3-4 metaG (SPAdes) (version 2) | ecosystem: Host-associated > Plants > Roots > Rhizosphere...
GAAATGGCCAAGGCCGCGGACCAGGGGGGGCTGGAATTCGACCCTTCCACCACCGATCTGATCGCACGCGCCTTCCCCTGACACGAAAGACCCAAATGGCCGACTTTGACTACGACCTCTTCGTGATCGGCGCGGGCTCGGGCGGCGTGCGCGCGTCGCGCGTCTCGGCCGCCTATGGCGCCAGGGTCGCGATCGCCGAGGAGTATCGCGTTGGCGGCACCTGCGTGATCCGCGGCTGCGTGCCGAAGAAGCTGTTGGTCTATGGCGCGCATTTCGCCGAGGATCTCAAGGACGCGCGCCGCTTCGGCTGGGACGTGCCCGATTGCAGCTTCGACTGGGCGGTGCTGCGCGACAACGTCCTCAGCGAGGTCGACCGTCTCAACCGTGCCTATACCAGCACGCTCGACAACAATGGCGTCGAGATCCTCCTCGAGCGGGCGACCGTTTCGGGGCCACAGGAAGTGACGCTCGCGTCGGGGCGGAAAGTCACGGCCAGGACCATATTGATCGCGACCGGCGCCTGGCCGCAGCGGCCGGACTGCCCCGGCAACGAACTCGGCATCACCTCGAACGAAGTCTTCCATCTCGAAGCGCTGCCCAGGCGCGTGCTGATCGCCGGCGCCGGCTATATCGCCAATGAATTCGCCGGCATCTTCAACGAATTCGGCTCGAAGGTAACGCTGATCAACCGTTCCGACGTGATCCTGCGCGGTTATGACGAATCGATCCGGGACCGGTTGCTGCAGATCTCGATGACCAAGGGCATCGATTTCCGCTTCCACGCCGACTTCCGCGGGATCGAGAAGCAGGCCGACGGCAGCCTCAAGGTGTCGATGACCAAGCACGATCCGATCGAAGTCGATTGCGTGCTGTTCGCGACCGGCCGCGTGCCGCACACCAAGGGCCTCGGGCTCGAGGAAGCCGGCGTCGAGCTCGACGCGAAGGGCGCGATCAAGGTCGATGCCGACAACAAGTCGAGCGTCGATTCGATCTATGCGGTCGGTGACGTAACCAACCGCGTCCAGCTCACGCCGGTCGCGATCCGCGAGGGCCAAGCGTTCGCCGACACTGTTTTCGGCGGCAAGCCCCACCGCGTCGATTATAATTGCATTCCCTCCGCCGTGTTCAGCCACCCGCCGATGGCCGGTGTCGGCTATACCGAGGGCCAGGCGCGCGAGAAGTTCGGCGCGGTCAAAGTCTATACCTCGGACTTCCGCCCGATGAAGAACGTGCTCGCCGACCGCCACGAGCGCGCGCTCTACAAGATGGTGTGCGAGCCAACGACCAACCGCGTCGTCGGCCTCCACATGATCGGCCCCGACGCGCCCGAGATCCTCCAGGCGGCAGCGGTGGCGGTCAAGGCGGGACTCACCAAGGATGCATTCGACCAGACCGTTGCGCTCCACCCGAGCATGGCCGAAGAGCTGGTGCTGATGAAGTGACCCTATTCCCCTCCCTGTAAGGGAGGGGCTAGGGGTGGGTCGCGGCGGACGGGGCTCGATGCCCCGGCCGACGCGCATGGTCGAGGCGGCGCCGTGCGCGTCGCTCCGCGCCGCGCAACCCACCCCCGACCCCTCCCTTGCAGGGAGGAGAGCTTTGAGGACAAGCCAAACCAATGCCACGCAGATATTTCGGCACCGACGGCATTCGCGGGCTCACCAACGCCCAGCCGATGACTGCGGTCATGGCGATGAAGGTCGGCATGGCGGCGGGTGCGCATTTCCGCCGCGGCGACCACCGCCACCGCGTGGTGATCGGAAAGGACACCCGGCTGTCGGGCTATATGCTCGAAAATGCGATGGTCGCCGGCTTCACCAGCGTCGGAATGGATGTCGTGCTGGTCGGGCCGATGCCGACGCCGGCGGTGGCGATGCTGACCACTTCGATGCGCGCCGATCTGGGCGTGATGATCTCGGCGAGCCACAACCCGTTCGCCGACAATGGCATCAAGCTGTTCGGCCCCGACGGCTTCAAGCTGTCCGACGAAGATGAAGTCGCGATCGAGGCGCTGATCGACGGCGATGTGCCGCTCGCCGCCGCGGGCGACATCGGCCGCGCGCGCCGGGTCGAGGATGCGCGTGGGCGCTATATCCATTTCGCCAAGTCGACCTTCCCGAGCGACCTGCGGCTCGACGGCCTGCGCGTGGTGATCGATTGCGCGAATGGCGCCGCCTATCAGGTTGCGCCGTCCTCGCTGTGGGAATTGGGCGCCGACGTCGTCTCGATCGGCGTTACCCCCAACGGCAAGAACATCAACGATGCGGTCGGTTCGACGGCACCGCAGACCTTGTGCGAGACCGTGGTCGCATCCGGCGCGCATATCGGCATCGCGCTCGACGGCGACGCCGACCGGCTGATCGTCGCCGACCAGACCGGCAAGGTGGTCGACGGCGACCAGCTGATGGCGACGATCGCGGGCAGCTGGGCGCGCCAGGGCCGGCTCGCCGGGGGCGGCCTGGTCACGACGGTGATGTCCAATCTTGGGCTCGAACGCCATCTCGCGGCGCAAGGCCTGGGCATGATCCGCACCAAGGTCGGCGACCGCTATGTGCTCGAAAAGATGCGGTCGTCGGGCTACAATGTCGGCGGCGAACAGAGCGGGCACATCATCCTCTCGGACTATGCTACGACTGGCGACGGACTCGTCGCGGCGCTCCAGGTGCTGGCCGAGCTAGTGCGCGCCGGCGCGCCGGCAAGTGAAGTGCTCCACCGCTTCGACCCGCTGCCACAGATCCTCAAGAACGTCCGCTTCCAGGGCGGCAAGCCGCTCGATGCCGAGCCGGTCAAGGCCGTGATCGCCGCGGCCGAGGCCGAACTCGGCGGCAGCGGCCGATTGGTGATTCGCCCCTCGGGCACCGAACCGGTGATCCGCGTGATGGCCGAAGGCGACGATCGCGGGCAGGTCGAGGCAGTTGTCGACCGGATCTGCGACGCCGTGCGGAAGGTCGCGGCCTAGGATATTCCCGCACGGCTTGGATTGTTGGACGATCCCGGTTACGCCAAACTCGTGGAACAGATGAAGAATATCCGCCTGTGCGCATTCGGATCGGAACCGTCCGCCGTGCACGCGTTCTCGCATCGCCGGTCGGCGCGTCGTGGGGGCGGGAGGCGACGAATAGGAGCAATCAACTTCGTCAACTTCGTTGGATTTCGCGCCTCCCGATAAAGGCTGAACCGATGTTGGAAATGCGCCCCGATTGCGAACGCTGCGGCACTGGCCTCCCCGCTGATTCGGGCGGCGCGTTCATCTGCTCGTTCGAATGCACTTTCTGCGCCGAATGCGCCGAGGCGCTCGACGATCGCTGCCCCAATTGCGGCGGCGAGCTGCTCGACCGGCCGACGCGCGTCGGGGCGATGCTCAAGAAGCACCCGGCCTCGACCGAGCGCAAATTCAAGGGTTAGCCTCTGTCCTAAACCCCGGCTTTTGTGGCAGAGGGCGCCGTCAATGACACCGCGCATCCTGATCATCGCCGGGTCCGACTCGGGAGGCGGTGCCGGCATCCAGGCCGACATCAAGACCGTCACCATGCTCGGTGGCCATGCCATGACCGCCGTCACGGCAGTCACGGCGCAGAATAGCCTTGGCGTCACCGACGTGCAGCTGCTCCCGGCCGAAAGCGTGCGCGCGCAGATCGACGCCTGCGTCAGCGATCTCGGGGTCGACGCGGTCAAGATCGGCATGATCGGTTCGGCGCGCACTGCGCGGATCGTCGCGGAGAAGCTGGTCGAGCTGCCCGGTCTGCCGGTGGTGTTCGATCCGGTGATGGTCGCGACCAGCGGCGCGAGCCTGGCCGACGACCACACCGTCGCCGCGTTCGAGCGCCTGATGGATCGCTGTACCGTCGTCACGCCGAACCTGCCCGAGCTCGAGGCACTGTCGGGCATGAAGGTGCGCGACGAGCACGAGCAGCGCGCGGCGGCGCTGGCGCTCGTCCGCAGGCATCGCTGCGCGGTGCTGGTCAAGGGCGGGCACGCCAAGGGTGTCGAAGTCGTTGACCGGCTGTTCTCGGTCGATCCCGACGATCCGCCGGAACTCGGCTGGACCAGTCCGCGCATCGACAGTGACGCGACGCATGGGACCGGCTGCACCTTGTCCTCGGCGATCGCGTGCGGGCTCGCGGCCGAATGGGACCTGCCCGAATCGGTCGCCCGCGCGCGCCGATTCGTGCGGATCGCGATCCAGCAGGCGCCGCGGCTGGGGCGCGGGAAAGGGCCGATGGGGCATGCCGGCGTTCGGCTCGATCTCAACATGAGTTTCTTCGAGCCGATGCTCAATCAAGTCACGGTTCCCGCCGACGATCTCGCTGTCAGCGAGCGCTTCTACCGGCTGCTCGGCATGAAGCAGATCGTGCGCGCGACGCCGCGCTATGCCCGGTTCGAGACCGAAGGCGGCGCGACCTTCTCGATCGAGGCGCGCGGCGAAGTCGCGGCGCCGGTGGTGTTTCTCGAATGCGGCGATCTCGACGTGACCGTCGCCTATCTCCAGCAGCAGGGCGTCAAGTTCGAATCCGAGCCGACCGACCAGCGCTGGGGCTGGCGCGAGGCGCGGCTGCGCGATCCCGCCGGCAATGCGATCTGTCTCTATCAGGCCGGCGAGATGCGCCGCTTTCCGCCGTGGCGGCTCGACGATGCCTGACCTCAAGCACGAACGGAAATATCAGCGCAGCCACAAGGGGCCGATCGCGGGCGTCGACGAGGCCGGGCGCGGACCGCTCGCCGGTCCGGTGGTCGCCGCGGCGGTGGTGCTCGACCCCAAATGCATTCCCGAGGGAATCGACGATTCGAAGGCACTCACGGCGGCCAAGCGCGCGCATCTGTGCGCCGCGCTGCTCGCCTGCGCACGGGTCGGCGTGGGGATCGCGAGCGTCGAGGAGATCGACAGGCTCAACATCTTCTGGGCGACGATGCTGGCGATGGAGCGCGCCGTCGCTGCGCTCGGCTTCCGCCCGGCGATGGTGCTGGTAGACGGCAATCGCTGCCCGAACTGGGACCATGTTTCGACTGCGATCATCGGTGGCGACGCGCTGTGCATGTCGATCGCCGCCGCCTCGATCGTCGCCAAGCACCAGCGCGACTGCATGATGGAAGAGCTCGACGCCCTGTTCCCCGGCTATGGCTGGGCGTCGAACAAGGGCTATGCCGCTGCGGTTCATCAGGAAGCGTTACGCAGGCTCGGACCCACGCCGCATCATCGCCGCAGCTTCGCCCCCGTCGCGCAGGCCCATTTCGATTTCGGTCCGGCGATGCCAGCCGAGTGAGTCTTTTTCGCCACACCGCTATTGCTGGGGCCTGTGGATAACTTTGGGACTCAATATGTGGACAGTCACGGAATGTTCTCGTGAATTAACGATTTAGCAATCGTCCGCGTTAACCATTGTCTTGTTGACGAAGGGCCCGAAACCGAACGAAACCGGAGCCTTCGGGCAATTTGGGGCAGGCATTATGGGGGTATTGGAGCAGGTCAAAGTAGCGCGCGCGACTCGCAGCTGGGTCGATGTGCTGCCGCTCGACTCGATCCTGATGAGCGACTGCATCGAAGCGATGAAGGCGCTGCCTGATGCGTGCATCGACATGGTGTTCGCCGATCCGCCCTATAATCTGCAGCTCGGCGGCGACCTCCATCGGCCCGACGGCAGCCAGGTCGACGCCGTCGACGACGAATGGGACAAATTCGCCAGCCTCGCCGCCTATGACGCGTTCACGCGCGCCTGGCTCGCCGAGGCGCGCCGTATCCTCAAGCCGACCGGCTCGATCTGGGTGATCGGCAGCTATCACAACATTTTCCGTGTCGGCGCAGCGATCCAGGACCTCGGCTTCTGGATTCTCAACGACGTCGTGTGGCGCAAGGCCAATCCGATGCCCAATTTCAAGGGCACGCGCTTCACCAACGCCCACGAGACGCTGATCTGGGCCTCGATGGGCGAGAAAGCGCGCTACACCTTCAACTATCGCACGATGAAGACCCTCAACGACGAGCTGCAGATGCGCTCGGATTGGGAATTCCCGATCTGCGGTGGGCAGGAGCGGCTCAAGAAGGACGGCTACAAAGTCCATCCGACACAGAAGCCCGAAGCCTTGCTCTATCGCGTGCTACTCGCCTGCACCCAGCCTGGCGATGTCATACTCGATCCCTTCTTCGGGACCGGCACCACTGGTGCGGTCGCCAAGCGTCTCGGGCGGCGCTGGATCGGGATCGAACGCGAAGTCGCTTATGTCGAAGCGGCAAACGAACGCATCGCCGCGGCGCTGCCACTCGACGAATCGGCGCTGACGACGATGCAGTCGCCGAAGAATGCGCCGCGCGTCGCATTCGGTGCGCTGATTGAGAACGGCCTGCTCGCGCCCGGCACCGTGCTGTGCGACACCAAGCGCCGCTGGCGCGCAGTGGTGCGCGGGGACGGTTCGCTTGAGACCGAGAGTGCGTCCGGATCGATCCACAAGGTCGGCGCGGCGCTGCAGGGCGCGCCGTCGTGCAACGGTTGGACCTTCTGGCACTATGAGGCCGATGGGGGACTCAAGCCGATCGACGTGCTGCGCCAGAACTATCTGCTCGCGACGCAACCATAGCCTTCCATCCCTCTACCGCTCGCGGGAATGGGACTGGATGGCCAGCCTTTTCCTCGCGTCGGCCTCTCCCCAACCCATCACCTTATGGTGATTCCATGCGAACACCGGACGTAGAACCGGCGACATCAGCCGCATCCACGGCTTGGCGACTTCGACGCGCCAGACATAGCGCGCGATCGTGCCGTCGCGGGTTTCGGTGAAGGTCCACAGCCCGGTGCCGTCGAGCTCGCCGAATGCCCGGCCTTCGATTGCGCGGTCCTTCTCGACCCGCACGGTCTCGACGTCGAAGCGCAGCGTATAGGGCAGCGCGGTCTTCCAGTGCATGCGATAGACTGAGCCGAGCCCGTCGGCGGTACCCGCCTGCAACTGCTCGACCCGCGCCACCGCCCGCCACCAGCGCGGCCAGTCCTCGGTCGCCGCGATCAGCTCCCATACGCGGTCGATCGGCGCTGCGAGATGCCATTCATTGGTGAGTTCGAAATGCGTGACGGCCATCACATCCTCTCCGCTTGCTGGGCATAGCAGTTACGGAGCGCTACGGGGATCGGATGACCAAGCGCTATCTCCGCCCCACCCAATTCGTCGACACGCCGGTTGGCCGTGACGGCGAAGTCGCGCGGCTCGGGGGCGGGCTCGGCTGGTTCGCCGCCTATGAGATGATCGCGGTTGCGGACGGCCGGCGCGTTGCGGTCGAGACCTGGCCGGTGGCTGAATTCGCCGAACGCGCCGGCGATGATTCGGCGTTGCTCGCGCTCGCGGCGCGCATCTCGGCGGCCCGCGTGCCGCTCACGCTCGGCGAGCGCGTGCTGCGGTTCGACCAGCCGCAAGTGATGGGCATCCTCAACGTCACGCCCGACAGCTTCTCGGACGGCGGCGCGCATCTCGACGATCCGGCGGGCGCCGCCGGCGTTGGTGTCGACATGGCCGTGGCGGGCGCGGCAATCGTCGACGTCGGCGGCGAATCGACGCGGCCCGGCGCACAACCGGTGTGGGAAGGCGACGAAATCGCACGCGTCGTGCCGGTGATCGAACGGCTGGCGCGTTCGGGCACGCCGATCTCGATCGACACGCGCAAGGCCGCCGTGATGGAGGCCGCGCTCGCCGCCGGTGCGCATCTCGTCAACGACGTCGCGGCACTGCTCTATGATGATCGTGCCCTCGAAGTGGTGGTGCGCGCACAATGCCCCGTGGTGCTGATGCACGCGGGCGATTCGAAACAGGGTGCCGGGGGCGGACGCGCCTATCAGGACCCGTTGATCGAAATCTATGATTGGCTCGAGCGGCGCGTCGACGAGGTCGTAGCGGCGGGGGTCGAGCGGGCGCGCGTGCTGATCGATCCGGGCATCGGCTTCGGCAAAAAGCTGAACGACAATCTCGCGCTGCTCAACGGGCTGGCGCTGTTCCACGGCATCGGCTGCCCGATCCTGCTCGGCGCGAGCCGCAAGCGTTTGATTGGCGCACTGTCGCACGAGGCGCCGGCCGAGGCGCGGCTCGGCGGGTCGCTCGCGCTGGCGCTCAAGGGTGCCGATCAGGGGGCGCAGCTGTTGCGCGTGCACGACGTGTTCGAGACCGCGCAGGCGCTGCGCATATGGCGCGGGATGCGCGACGCGGCGCTGACCGCCATCGGCTGAGATCGTACACCGCAGCGGTGTGGGCGATGACCGGTGGGAGGGCGAGGCGCCTCGGCTAGCGCACGGACAGGCGCCTCGTTAACCCTTGTAGTGCCGTCTAGTAACCATGTTGTTGCAGCGCGATTCCGGAAGCGCCCCTAGGCGTTCTTCCGGGATCACGCGGCGGTCTGGTCGATCCCGAGCTCGCCGAGCTTGCGATAGAGCGTCGAGCGGCCGATTCCGAGGCGGCGCGCGACTTCGGTCATGCGCCCGCGATAATGGCCGATCGCCAGCCGGATCACATCGGCTTCGATCTCGTCCAGCGCGCGCATGTTGCCGTCGGCGCGGAACAGCGTCACGCCGGCATGCCCGCCCGCGGCCGCCCCGGCTCCGCTTCCCACAGGCCGCCCGAGCGCAAGCTGGGCGATCTGCGGGAAGTCGGCGCGGGTGAGCGCGTCGCCCTCGGCGAGGACCGACGCACGAAACAGTGCATTCTGGAGTTGGCGGACGTTGCCCGGCCAGTCGTAGCCGGCGAGCAGTGCCAGCGCGTCGTCGGTGATGCCGAGCGGGCGCAGTCCCGGCTGTTCGGCGATGCGGCCGAGCAAGTGGCGCGCGAGCGCGGGAATGTCGCCGGTGCGTTCGCGCAGCGGCGGGATCGCCACTTGCACGACGTTGAGGCGATAATAGAGATCCTCGCGGAAACGGCCGGCTTCGACTTCGGCGGCGAGCGACTTGTTGGTCGCTGCGATCACGCGCACGTCGATCTCGCGCGCGTGGCGCGCGCCGATCGGCTGGGTCTCGCCCGATTGCAGCAGCCGCAACAGCTTGACTTGCGCATCGAGCGGCATCTCGCCGATCTCGTCGAGGAAGATCGTGCCGCCTTCGGCTTCCTGCACCTTGCCGATCTTGCGCTCGAATGCGCCGGTGAACGCGCCCTTCTCATGGCCGAACAGCTCGGACTCGACGAGATTCGCCGGGATCGCGCCGCAGTTGACGCTGATCATGTCCTTCTTGTTGCGCGGGCTGGCGTTGTGCACCGCCTCGGCGACCACTTCCTTGCCGACGCCCGATTCGCCTTCGATCAGCACCGGCACGCGCGCGCGCGCCGCCTTGGCGGCGATCGCCAGCGCTGCGCGGAATTGCGGCGCCGACCCGACGATCTCGTCGAAGCCGAGCGGGGCCGAGAGCTTTTCGGTGAGCGGACGCAGCTCGCCCGCGCCACGATCGCCGACCGCGGCCTCGAGCGCTGCGAGCAGTCGCTCCGCGGCGATCGGCTTGACCAGGAAATCGGTGGCGCCGGCGCGCATTGCAGAGACCGCGGCGGCAACCGAGCCGTTCGCCGTGAGCACCAGTATCGGCAGGCCGGGGCGGCGCTTGCGCAGCTCGCCGATCAGCGTCGCGGCATCATGGTCCGACGCCGGGTGATCGAGGATCACTGCATCAAGCGACATGCCGTCGGGCGTGCCGAGCGTGGCGATCGCCGTCTCGGTTTCGGCGGCGAAGATCGTGCGCCAGCCACGGCGTGCGGCAATCGCGGCGACCAGCCGGCGTTGCGCCGGCTCGTCGTCAATCAGCATCAGGAGGCGCTGTCCGTTGCGCGTCATCGACCTGTCCCCGTTGTCCCGTATCAGGCCAAGGATCATATCCATGAACCGTAAAGACCCGCTTAAGCGCAATCGTTCCGCGGCCCTTGAGGCATGCGCGGCACATGGTTAAGGAACGGGCGGACGAGGTTAGGGGACAATCATGGCCGAGAACGGCGACATCCGCGCACACCAGAATACCTATCACGGCTTCCTCGCCCTGCTCAAATGGGGCACGCTGGGCGTTGCGATCATCACGGCCTTCGTCGTCTTTCTGATCAGCAAGTGAAGCTCGCCGTCCTCAAGGAGGGGGCCAGCGGCGAGCGTCGCGTCGCAGCGACTCCGGAAACGGTGAAGAAATTCATTGGCCTCGGCGCCAGCGTCGCGGTCGAACGCGGCGCGGGCGAGTCGGCCGCTTATGCCGATCAGGCCTATGCCGATGCCGGCGCCGCGCTCGGCAGCCGCGGCGACGTCCTTGCCGGTGCCGACGTCGTGCTCGGCGTGCAGGGCCCGGACCCCGAGAGCCTCGCCGGCATCAAGCCGGGCGCGTGGCTCGTCGCCGGACTCAATCCCTTCGGTGAGCGCGACCGGGTCGATCGCTACGCCGCGCTCGGCGTCGAAGCGATGGCGATGGAGTTCATGCCGCGAATCACGCGCGCGCAGTCGATGGACATATTGTCGTCGCAGTCGAACCTCGCCGGCTACAAGGCCGTGCTCGACGCCGCGGCGGAATATGGCCGCGCCTTCCCGATGATGATGACCGCGGCGGGTACGGTGAGTGCCGCCAAGGTGTTCGTGATGGGCGTCGGCGTCGCCGGGCTTCAGGCGATCGCGACTGCGCGGCGCCTCGGCGCGCAGGTCAGCGCGACCGACGTGCGCTCGGCGACCAAGGAACAGATCCTTTCGCTCGGCGCCAAGCCGATCTTCGTCGAGAATGTGAAGGGCATCGAAGGCGAAGGCTCGGGCGGCTACGCCACCGAGATGAGCGCCGAATATCAGGCGGCGCAGGCCGAGCTGGTGTCGAGTCACATCGCCAAGCAGGATATCGTCATCACCACGGCGCTGATCCCCGGCCGCCCCGCGCCGCGGCTGATCTCCGACGCCCAGGTCGCGACGATGCGGCAGGGCAGCGTGATCGTCGACTTGGCGGTCGAACAGGGCGGCAATGTCGAAGGCGCGGTCGCCGGCGAAGTGGTCGAGCGCCACGGCGTCAAGATCGTCGGCCACCGCAACGTGCCGAGCCGGCTGGCAACCGACACGTCGGCACTGTTCGCGCGCAACCTGTTCAACTTCCTCTCGGCGTTCTGGGACAAGGAAGGCGGACTGCCCAAGGTCGACGACGAGATCGGCGACGCGATCCGGCTGACGCGCGGCGGCGCAGTGGTGAACGCGAGATTGTTGGGGTGAATCGACGATCGCTCCCCGATCCTCCCCGGAACGGGGAGGGGGACCGCGCGAAGCAGGGTGTGGCCGCCTCGATTGCGACTCTTGTCGCATTCTCCCTCCCGCCAGCTTTCGGCTGGCCGACTCGCCGTTCCGGTGAAGATCTAGGAAGGCTCTGATGGACTTTATCTCAATCCTCTCGATCTTCGTCCTGGCCTGTTTCATCGGCTATTACGTCGTCTGGTCGGTCACGCCCGCGCTACACACGCCACTAATGGCGGTCACCAATGCGATCTCGTCGGTGATCGTGGTCGGCGCGCTGATCGCCGCGGCCGCCGAGGGTAGCGTGGTCTCGAAATGGCTCGGACTGGCGGCGGTTGCGCTCGCCAGCGTCAACATCTTCGGCGGGTTCGCCGTCACCGAGCGCATGCTCGCCATGTACAAGAAAAAGGGTTGATCATGGCGGAGGGGGCAATCGATTCCTGGGTGGCACTCGCCTATTTGATCGCGGGCATCTGCTTCATCCTCGCGCTGCGCGGCCTGTCGAGCCCGGCGAGCAGCCGGCGCGGCAATCGCTTCGGCATGGCCGGCATGGCGCTCGCGGTCGGCACTACGCTCTATATGCACCATGTCGCGAGCATGGCGGAGATCGCCGGTGCGATCATCGCCGGCGGCGGAATCGGCTGGCTGACCGCGCGGCGTATCGCGATGACGGCGATGCCGCAGCTCGTCGCCGCATTCCACAGCCTGGTCGGCATGGCGGCGGTGCTCGTCGCGTGTGCCGCGTTCCTTAACCCGATGGCGTTCGGCATTGCCAAGCTGGTAGTTCCGTTAATCGGCGCTCCATTCGGCGACATTCATCCGGTCAGCCGCATCGAGATGGGTCTCGGCGTCGCGATCGGCGCGATCACTTTCTCGGGCTCGGTGATCGCGTTCCTCAAGCTCAACGGCAACATGAGCGGCAAGCCGATCATGCTGCCGGGACGGCACGTCATCAACCTTGCCGTGCTCGCCGGCATCCTTGGGCTGATCGGCTATTTCGTCACCGATCAAAGCCCGTGGATCTTCTGGACCGTGACCGGGCTCAGCTTCGCGATCGGCTTCCTGCTGATCATCCCGATCGGCGGCGCGGACATGCCCGTCGTCGTGTCGATGCTCAACTCCTATTCGGGCTGGGCGGCGGCGGCGATGGGGTTCACGCTGCACAACACCGCGATGATCATTACCGGCGCGCTGGTCGGCAGCTCGGGCGCGATCCTCAGCTACATCATGTGCCGCGCGATGAACCGCAGCTTCATCAGCGTGATCGCCGGCGGGTTCGGCGGCGACAGCGCCGCGGCGGGCGGCGGCCAGGCGATCGACCGGCCGTGGAAGCGCGGCTCGGCCGAGGATGCCGCCTTCCTGATGCAGCAGGCCGAGCAGGTCATCATCGTCCCCGGCTATGGCATGGCGGTCGCCCAGGCGCAGCACGTGCTGCGCGAGATGGGGGACAAGCTCAAGCACCATGGCGTCCGCGTCAAATATGCGATCCATCCGGTCGCCGGCCGCATGCCCGGGCACATGAACGTGCTGCTGGCCGAGGCCAATGTGCCCTATGACGAAGTGTTCGAGCTCGAGGACATCAACTCCGAATTCGCGCAGACCGATGTCGCGTTCGTGATCGGGGCCAACGACGTCACCAATCCCGCCGCCAAGACCGACAAGACCTCGCCGATCTACGGCATGCCCGTGCTCGACGTCGAAAAGGCCAAGACCGTGCTGTTCGTCAAGCGGTCGATGGGCGGCGTCGGCTACGCCGGCGTCGACAACGAAGTATTCTACCGCGATAATACGATGATGCTGCTGGCGGACGCCAAGAAGATGGTCGAGGAAATCGTCAAGAGCCTCGACTGATCGTACATTGAATTCCGGCAGCGGCTCGCAATGGGGGAGAGAGCGATGTTTGGAGTGGGTGCGATACTCGAGGGCGCATTCCGATTGGTGCGCGAACAATTGACTGCGCTTGCAGCCTGGGCGGGCCTATATCTCGTGGCCAATGGCGTAATGGTAGCCATCATCTTGCGCCCGGCGTACGCAGCGATGGCGAATCCTGGAATTGGACCGAATCCCGCGGCGGCCTTCGCGATGAACGGAACGATCTTTCTGTACGATGTGCTGCTGCTGATCCTCATTCTCGTGCTGTACGCCGCTGCTTTTCGTGCCGTGCTGCGGCCCGAGCAACGCGCCTATTTCTATCTGCGGCTAGGGATGGACGAGCTTCGTCTGCTCGGACTCGGCTTGCTGATCGGGTTCGTCGCCATCGTCGCGTTCATGATTGGCCTGTTCGTGATCAGCCTGCTGACCGCGTTGCTGACCGTCGCGATTAGCGGGGTCGTCGGCGGGCTGATTGCAGGCCTCTTGGGTGTCGTGCTGTTCTGCGGCCTGGTTTATGCGCAGGTTCGCTTCTCCCTTGCCGGCCCGCTAAGTATCTACCGCGGCCACTTCGTACTGGGCGAATCCTGGCAGCTCACGCAGGGGCGTTTCTGGCCGATTTTCCTGGCCTATCTCGTGCTCTTCTTGATGATCTTTGTCGTGCAGTTGATCATTTCGGCATTCACGGTCTGGCCGATGATCAGCGCCATCTTGCGTCAGGCGGCGCGCAATCCCCAGGATCCGGCGGCTACGCAAGCCGCCATGGCGCAGATGATGGGGCAATTCACGGGCATGGGGCCGATGATGATCGCGCTGATGGTTGTAGGTGCGGTGATTGGAACGCTGTGGATCGCGCTGACCGGCGGCGCGGCAGCTGTAGCGGCCGGCCTTCTCGTCGGCGGGCGAGAAGCGGAAGCGTTCGAATGAGTCGCCGCGCGCCGAGTTTCATCCGAAATGGACTTGGCGCGCGCGTTGGAAGATTATGCGATAGCAGCGGTATGGAAGGTTCAATGACGCCGGATCGGAGGAATTCGAACTTCAACGATCGCGGCGGAAGTTCGACACCTCGAATTGCAATGGGCGAACTCGGGGGAGGCAGCCATGCATAGTTGGAGCGACGCGGCAGGAGCGGACGCGTATCCCACCGTGCCGGCGGCGCTGGTGATTGCGGATTGTGGTGATTCGCAGACCGCGGCGGACGCGCTTGCGGCGGCGGGATGGCGCGTGTCGGCGCATTTGCACGTCACTGACGCGGCGGCGCAGCTCGAGTCCGGGCCGCCGGTCGATCTGATCGTGCTCGAGGCCGGAGGCATTGCCGAACCGGCGCTCGAGCCGCTGCTAGCAGCGGCGAGCGCGCGCGGTGCAGCGATCGTCGCGACGCTCGACCTCGAGCAGCTCGATCTCGCTGCCGCGCTGCTCGGCACGCGCGCGCAGCTGCTGTGCCGGCCCACGCCGGCCGAGCGCCTCTGCGCGTTCGTGCTCGCCAAGCCGGCCGGGCACGCCGCGCTGCACGAGGCGTCGCGCGACGACCACGGCGCGCGGATGCTACGGCTCAACGAGGACGTCGCGCGGATCGCCGAAGCGCTCGCGCGCCTGACCCGTGGTGAGGAGCCGCTGCCTACGGCGTTGCGCGAGCCCGAACCCGGCTATCGCGGACCCGAGGATGCGCTTTCGGCCGAGACGAGCCCCCATGAAATTCGCGCGACGATCCGCGCGCGGCGGATGCGCGAACGGTTCTTCGCGGGAGACCTGTTCGCCGATCCCGCCTGGGACATGCTGCTCGACTTGTTCGCCGCCGCGCTCGAGCGCCGCAGTGTCTCGGTGTCGAGTCTCTGCATCGCCGCCGCAGTGCCGCCGACCACGGCGCTGCGCTGGATCGGCGCGCTGCACGACGTCGGGCTGTTCGAGCGCCAGGCCGATCCGTCGGATCGCCGCCGCGCCTATGTCGCGCTGACGCCCAAGGGCCTGCATGGCATGCAAGCCTATGCTGCCGCAGTGAAGCGCGCCGGCTTGCCGATCGTGTAGCAGCGCAATTTAGGGTTTCGGCCGGATCGGATCCTGCACGTTGCAGATGTCCGCGCCGCCTGCCGGCACGGTGAAGAACGGCGGCTGGCGGTTCTCGCGAGTAGCAATCCAGGCGGCGAAGCGTGCATTGTCGGTCGCGCGATATTGAAAATGCGGACGTTCGTCGGCAGGAAGCTGGCTCGCGAGCCGCACCGAGAGGATCGGGAGCCACTCGGCCTCGGTCTTGTAGACGCCCAAGTCGCCGGTACCGCGTGGCAGGCTCGACAGCCACTGCATGCCCGCGATCACGCGCCCGACCAGTGCGATGTTGCGATCGAGCGCACGCGGCGCATGGCCGATCACGGTATAGAGCTCGGCGCCGCTGCCGGTGCTCGGCGCAAGGTCGCGCGCGACGCCGACCATGCCGTAGCAATGCGTCAGCCATGCCTGTTTGCCGTCGCTGCCGAGCGGCCAGCCGTCGGCGCTATGGCCGGTCCTGGCGGCATAGCTGTCGCCGCGCGCCAAGCTGGTCACGCCGTCATAGCCGGACCATTCATATTCGGCCGGAGGATTCTCGATCACGTCGGGCGGCAGTTTCTTCTTTTCGGTCCCGTCGCCCCATTGCGTGACGTAATTATCCTGCACGCGATAGACGCTGGTCCCGTCCCACCAGCTCGCACGCGCGAGCCGGCGAATGTTCGCGACATGCCCCGGCGCGTAGCGCGGCGCGAGCCGGATCACGACTTGGCGGTTGCCGGCCAGGTTGATCACCAGCAGGTCGTCGTCGGGGATATCGTGCCAATCGGCTTCGACGGGATCCGACGGTGCGGCAACCGGCACCGCGGCTGGCGCGGCCTGGAGCAGCGCGAGAAGCGCGAGAGAGGCGAGCATCGCAGAGCAGTGCCATGCCGTGATGCGCCGGGGCAAGTGCCGGCGTGGGGCGCGACCGCAATCTCACCGTTGCCGATCGCGCGTTTAGGCCCTAGGGGGTCTGCCCTTCCGGGACATGCGGAGCGGTGGCCGAGTGGTCGAAGGCGCTCGCCTGGAAAGTGAGTATACGCCAAAAGCGTATCGAGGGTTCGAATCCCTCCCGCTCCGCCACTTCTCGAGCTAAGTAGCTGTTCTTTCTTGTTAGGACTTTTGCGCTGCACGTTGGGCTGCCCCAGCTAAATCCCACATATGATTGCTAATCAACCGCGGGGGTCGCACGGCCAATCGCGACGCGATCACCCTGCGGGATGCGCTTTCCTCAACTCGGTGCGCGGGCCGAACCGTCGCCGCAATGCAGCGATCAGCGGCCTCTCGATTACGAAGTGAATCGCGACGCCTGCCGCGGCCGACGCAATCCCGCAGCCGAGCACCACGATCCAGGCTGGTGTCGCGAGCGCCAGTCTCGCCCACGCGCCAAGCAGCGCGGAAACGATCGGGGGATGGAAGAGATAGATAGAATAGGACGCATTACCCAGCATCTCGCCAATGCGTTGCAACGGCCCAGGCGGGCATTCGACATGAATCGCGAGGAACACGACTGGCATTAGCAGCAGCGCCGAGCCAAGTCCCCTTGAGAAACCGACCAGGTCGAATACGGCCGAAGACACCCAAAATGCGATGCCGCTAAGAGCCGCAAGCACGATCAGCGGCTCGACGGGCAATCGGACCCTGAACGCGCGCGTTCGGCGCAGCCACAACCCGGCAAGGACCAGCCCTGCGGCGAATTCGATGTTGACGGGGGAAAAAAGGAGCCGGACCGGGTCAAAGATCGTTGCCGGAGAATATTTCAGCAAAGGCGCAGCGACAAAGGCGCCAAGCACCCATAGCGCCAACGCGAATCGCCATCGCCGACCGGTGAGCATCGTCGCAGCGAACAGGAGATAGAAGATCATTTCCTGGCGCAACGTCCAGATATGCGATGGCTGGAGCGTGCCCCAGGGCAGGAGCAGCAGCGCGCGTAGATAGTCCTGGCCCATCCACTCGCCGCGCCCGCCCAGCCGCAGCGCCATAAAGGCAATGATCGCGATCCACATCAACGGCACGATCCGGGTGAACCGCCTCGCGAAGAATTCGCGCGCCGAAACCGCAGGCAGCAGTCTGGGCCCCTCGAGCGAGATGATGGCGATAATGAACCCGCTGATCACGAAAAAGAGATCGATGCCATAGCGGCCGGATGCGAGAATCCCGCCAACCGGCTGCTGGCCAAAATACTTGGCGGATGCTGCCATCCCCGCGGCGTGATCAAAAATTACCGCACAGGCGGCAATGCCCCGCAGATACTGGATTCCGACGATTTCTTCGCGCCTGGAAATCTTCAGCTCTTCCCAAGAGAACTAGAACATCAATACGGCGAGTGCGTCAACAGGCGAACCATCCAGGAACGCGCCGCCGTCGGTATCGTACAGCACGTCGAAGCCGGTGCTGCCGTCAACGCGTCGACAGAGTCGGCGACGTCGCGGATGCCCTCGATCGAGGTGACGCCAAGTCGCTCGCGATAGGCGCAGTCATCGTCTCCCAGCGCCGTTGCGAACACCATGGCGCCTTTTGCGAGCGCGATCGCGCGGGCACCTGGCAGAAGGATTGGCGAATTCGTCTCGTCGTGACGAAGTTCGCGTATCGAATTTGGTTAACGAAATCCGGACGAATTCTGCCTATGCGCATGATTATATAGCGAATCGGGCGGGTTGGCCGCGGCGCCTTTCGGTAGTGCTTCCAGCCGCGGCGCACAGGTTAGCGCTATCAGTTTCGATTTACTGAAAATCCCGCCTGTGCTGCATTGCGACAATTCCCGGTCTTGCGATTCCCGCCTATAATGGGCATCATTGTTGCAGGGATCCGGGGTTGGGATATTTTCAGATGTTGACCGCGCGCCTCCAACGGCGCCGGGGACCGGCGCGTCTTGCCTTTTGCGTGTCCGGAGCCTCAGCGTGAGCAGGATCGTAAGCAACTCGACCTGGGGCAAGAGCGCCAGCTCGCTCGGCGCCGAAGGCCGGTTCTTCTTGCCGTTCCTCGCCGCGGCGGTGATTGCGTTCGTCGGCATCGGCCCGATCCGGACCGCGCTCGAACTGTACGACCTCGCCTATCTCGCCAATCCCTATTTCGTGCCGGCCCAGGCCGTGCTGCTCTATGGCGTCGTGCCGGTAGTGACCATCGCACTGGCGATCTTTCTGCTGGCGCCGGGGCTGATGCTGTCCGCCGCGATCGGCCGCGAAAAGAGCCTGGCGCAGTGGCTGCTCAGCGGCCTCGCGCTCAGCATGGCGCTACTGGTCGCCGCCGTGACATTGTTCCAGCTGTCCACCGGCATCGTGCTGCGCGGGCATGCGTTCCTGTGGCTCGTCGCGACGGTTTCGGCCGCTGTGCTGCCGTTCCCGATGCGGCGAATCGTCACCGGCAAACCGCTCGCGGTCAATTTCCAGGCCCAGCGCCTCGATCTCGCCTTCGCGCTGATCGTTCCGGTCGTCACGATTCTGGCGTTCTCAGCCAAATATTATTGGGAAAATTTCACGCCCGACGGATCGGGCGGACTTCAGTTCGCGCGGCTCTATCTCTCGACGCTCTGGCCTTTCTGGCCGGACAGCGCGGGTACGGTGAAGCAGGCGCCCGACCTCACCTCAATGTTGTTCGTGGTGCCGGGATCCTGGTTCCTGCGCACGATCGGCGAATATGAATATGCCGTGCGCGCGCCGATGCTGCTGTATCTCGGCCTGCTGCATCCGCTGCTCATCGCATTGATTCGGGCCGGCCGCCGCGAAGCGGCCCGGATCGGCCTTGCCGATCACTTGCTCGTCGCCGCGATCCTGCTGCTCTTCACTCTGGTGACCGTCTATAGCGGCGGCTACCATCCGTGGTTCAACGACAGCCCCATGCCCGCGGTCCGCGAGTCGCTCGCACTCGTAGCGTTCCTCGGCTACATGCTGTTCTTCGTCGAGCGCCGCATCGGCTGGATGATCGCGTTCGCCGTGCTCTCCTACACGTCGATTCCCACCGGCAGCTTATGGATTCTCGCTATCCCTGCGGCGAGCTGGCTGGTCTGGCGGGACGCGACGCGGCCTCCGCTCACGCCCGCGTTCCTCACCTTCTTCGGCGTCGCAGCGTTCGCCGTGGGTGCGCCGTTCGTCATCCGAGCGGTGGGCCTGCCGATGCCCGGTAGCGAATTCGGCTTGCACGAGACCATCAACCGCATCCGTTACGTCAGCTTCGCCGATTGGAACCGCATCGCCTTCCTCCTCGTGCCGGGTGCGATCGTGCCTGCGGCCGCGCTGTTCCTCTGGCGTCGGCAAGATGGCATGTCGCGGATGGTGACGGTCGTCACCGCCGTGATGTTCCTGTTCTTCTGGTTCCAGGCCTATCGCGTGCTGCTGCACCATTTCGTGCCCGCGATGCTGCTGCCGGTGATCGTCTATTGGCGTAGCGTCGTGCTACCCGCGAAGAACGCGATTCCGGCGCGCCTTGCCGTGCTCGCGGGCATATTCGCGGCGACATGGCTCGCCTGGCCGGGCGAGATGCGCCTGCACACCGCCGATCGCGAGCTGGGTGCCAAAATGCTCACGCGCGGTCCCGTGTTCGAGACCGTGCTGCCGGTGGACGGCGAGCGGTTCCACGGTTTCAACCCGGTGGCGCTCGATGTCGCGCATGACCTGCTGCACAAGGCCTTCCCGCCCAATTATGCGCCGTCCGCGCCGTCCGCGCACTTCTTTGGCGGTCCGCACGTCTGGTATTTCTATTCGCGTTTCCCCAAGCCGCCGCGCTTCATCCCCGAATATGATATCCGCCCGCTGACCATGCCGGGCCAGGGAACGCTGGTCGCGCAGCATCTGGGCTATGGCATGTACATCCGAGACATGGCCGAATACGCCCGCGATAAGACGCGCAAGCTGCCGTACAACACGGGTTCGCCGTTGTTGTCGACCGACCGCGATGTCATATTCGGGCGCGGCGCCCGCTACGGCAATCGCATCGTGATCGACCTCGTGGATATTGCGCGCTGGGCGCTTGGCCGGCATGTGCCGCGCTCGACGCATCCCTAACCGCTTTCCGAAAAGGGTTTCACACTGATGGCCGACCTGTCGCGACTAGTCTTCCGCGCCAGTGCGGCCGTCAGCGTGCTGGCGCTGACGCTCGGCGTCGGGCTCTATTCGGGGGACAAGCACAACGCGCTGTTCCAGACGGTGTCGGGGGTTGGCGATACGGTCAGGGACCTCGCCGGGATCCTGCGCTGGCGTCCCGTCCGCTTCCTGCGCCCCGCCGCCTATCCGGGTTCCGGTGTGACGGTGAACAAGGTCGGCGCGAACGATCTCGTGCTGCTGAGCGGGTTCATCGGCGACGACCAGAAGGCCCAACTCATCCAGCGCGACGGCAGGATCGTGCATTCGTGGCGGCTACGCCCGCTCGAGCTGCTTCCCAGCGCCAGGCAATGCCGCAACCCGCCCCTCACCAACTGGAAAACGTCCGCGCACAACACCATCATCCAGCCCGACGGGTCGATCGTGGTCAGCTTCGAATCGTGCGGCATGGTCAAGATCGACCGCTGTGGCCGCAAGCTGTGGGCGACCCGGCAGGTCACGCATCACTCGCCCAACTTCCTGGCGAACGGCGGGATCGTGATCGGCGGCGGCGAGCTTATCCGGCGCAAGATGCCTTGGCCGTTCGTCGCGCCGTTCTGGGAAGACACGGTCGACAAATATGACGCGAACGGTAGGCTGGTGATGCGCAAGCCCACGACCGCAATGTTTCTCGCCAACGGCTGGGCGCCGCAGCTGACCGCGTCGACCAACTTCGACGCCAAGATCGACGGCGAGTTCCATCTCAACGAAGTCGAGGAACTCTCGCCCGCGCTTGCGGCCAAATTCCCGATGTTCCAGGCGGGCGACCTGCTGGTCTCGTTCCGCAACCTCAACCTGCTGATGGTCACCGACGCCAATTTCCAGAAAATCAAATGGGCCAAGACCGGCCCGTGGATTCGCCAGCACGATCCCGATTGGAATGCCGACGGCTCGATCACGGTATTCGACAACCACCCCGACGGCACCTATAGGGGATCGCGCATCGTCGCCGTCAACCCGGCGACGAACGAGACCAGGACGCTCTACGGCGGAACCAAGGATCAGCATTTCTTGACCACCGAGCGCGGGCTGCACCAGATGCAGCCTGACGGCGGCATATTGATCACCGAGGCCCATTCCGGACGCGCGTTCCAGGTGAACTCGTCGGGGCAAATCATCTGGGAATATATCAACCGCTACGACGCGAAGAACACCGCCTGGCTCCACGGCGCCGAAGCCTGGCCGCGCTCCTATTTCACGGTGAAGGACTGGAGCTGCAAGGCGAGTTGAGGTAGCCCGCACCCTCACGCGCTTGCCTGTGTCTTGCGCGAGTCCGTCCAAACCATGTGTAAACCTCCGGCCGCTATAGTCGCCCCTAGCGTCGTATAAGCTGGGGTTTCATGTACAGGACAGGCGAATTCGAAGCGGCGTCCGCTGCGGCGTCGGCGCGTCCACAAGCCGACTCGCCGATTGAGCGAGCGATGTTCGTGCGCGTCCCCTTGTGGACGCTCCTGTTGGTGATCCTGGTCGGTTTCCTCGTCACGATAGCGATGCTCGTGGCGGCGCGCATCGGACCGAGCAAGGCGGGCCCGCTGGGCAGCCTGGCTCAGAATCTTGCGGAGACGCCGCGTGCCCTCAAGGCGCTCGTGCCAAGCATTACCTTCAAGGACACGATGCGCTCCCGCGATCCGGCCCCGGCCCTGCCGCCAGGCTTTAGTGCTCGCGAAGCCGGCTTTCAGGATCCGGGCTATCTCCTGATCGCGCGCAGCGATCCCAAACTCTATCGATCGGTCGTCGAGATCGTTCGCATTCGCGACGGCAAGACACTGCACCGCTATGCGCCGGATATCGCTGAGGCCAACGCCCGGTCCCACCTGGCGCGCCCGCGCGACGCGCAGCCCAATCGCTATCGTATGACCCATCCGCTGCTGCTCGAGGACGGCAGCCTCGTGTTCCACGGCGATTCCCCGCTGGTACGCGTCAATGCCTGCGGCAAGCTGATGTGGACCGTCGACGGCATCTTCACGCATGCGATCGAACCCGACGGTGCCGGAAACTTCTGGGTTCCGACCACCTATCCGAAGTCTTCGCTGCCCTTTGTCGGATCCAACTTTCAGGAACATGGCATCGCCAAAGTTTCCTACTCCGGCAAGCTGCTGTTCAAGGTCTCACTCGCGAAGATTCTCGACGACAACGGCCTCTACCGCCTCTGGGGGCCGCGCGCCTACACCGACGACCCCTTTCATGCGAACGACGTGCAACCGGTGCTCAAGGATGGCAAATACTGGCGAGCCGGCGACGTGTTCATCAGCCTGCGGAACCTGTCGATGGTGATGCTGTATCGCCCGTTGACCGGCAAGATCGTCTGGTATCGTATGGGACCTTGGATGCTGCAGCACGATGTCGATATTCTCGACGAGCACCGCATCTCGATCTTCGACAATCATGCCCGCGGCGGCGAAGAACACGATGACGGCGCTTATCGCGTCGACGGCCATAACAATATGCTCGTCTACGATTTTGATACCGATCGAGTCTCGGCGCCCTTCAACGCCGGTTTTTCGAAGAATCGAATCAAGACCTTTCGCGAAGGTCTGCAAACGACGTTGCCGAACGGCGACCTTTTCGTCGAGGAAACCGTACTCGGCCGGCTGGTCCGCATCGCTCCGAACGGCAATCTGCGCTGGCGATACATCAATGCCGACGACGAAGGGCAGCGTTATCTGCTCAATTGGTCGCGCTACCTCGATCCGGAACGATATGGCAAAGCCATCCAGGTGGCGCTTGCGGGAAAGTGCAGCTGATCAGAAGTCGGTCAGCGAATAATCGCGGATCACTCAATTGCTTCGGAGCCGTGTCCGCCGACTTCGATCAATTAGGCGAACACGTCCGCCAGCGTGTCGGACTCCGGTCCGTCCTTCCAGTCGCGCAGCCCGATATAGAGACTTGTCTGAAGCGACGCCCATGCCGCGGTGGTCAGGGTACCGATCGCGCCCATGGCAACCAGTTCGGTGATCGTCGGCGTGGCGCCGGCCGTTGGTGACGTTGCCCCGATTCCCAGCGTTCCCGCGACGATCGATTGCAGCACCAGGATCACGATCAACGAAAGCAGCTGGAGCAGGAAAATCTGCCAGCGGGCACCTTTCGTCAGCTCGGCGCTGCGCCGGAACGCAGCGAATACTCCCAGGTCTTCGGCCACCAGCGCCGGCGACGCGACCGCCCACCTCACGTAGAGCAGGATCGCCGGCACGACGAACAGCGCGAAGCCGAACGCGAGCGCGAACACCATGAGCAGAAGCAGCCCGATCAGCGGCAGTGCCTTGGCCACGCCTGCCGCAAGGCTTTCGCCCAGGCTCGCACGGCGTCCCTGCGCAAAAGCGAGCGTCACGCGAACCAGTGCGCCTTGCACCAGCGCGAGCAGGAACAGAGAGACGAACAGCGATCCGAGCGCGATCGCAAACACCGCCAATAGCGGAGCCGTATCTATGCCGCTCCCGTTCGGCTGGTCGATCTGGATCGTCGCCGTCGACGGACCGAAATAGCTGAGCAGCAGCTGCGGCAATTCGCCGAGCAGGAAAGCGATCCCGAAGATCGGCAGCGGATTGCCCACCATCACGCCAAAGCCGCGTGCGATCACGGTCGCGAGCGAAAAC
>Ga0207711_10001293_pt1 | contig 23726 bp, 20 predicted proteins | sample KBSS34metaG_FD_184401 | JGI IMG/M metagenome (GOLD analysis project Ga0207711, IMG submission 184401) | Switchgrass rhizosphere microbial communities from Kellogg Biological Station, Michigan, USA - KBS S3-4 metaG (SPAdes) (version 2) | ecosystem: Host-associated > Plants > Roots > Rhizosphere...
CGACTCGTTGCAGGTATACCATGTGCGAGTAACTGCTGAGGGTGGCATCGACTACTATAGATGCCACACTTGCGGCTCTAGGCTTTCGCGCGAGCATAAGACAAACGGTGCCGGCAAGGGGTGGCGCCTGCTCTGACGTCGCTCTGAGTTAGCGATGTGGTTGTGCTTGGTGCTGCGCTGAAGCACAACCCGTCGTCTCGTTGGAGGCAGGCGTCCGCCACAATCCGGGCGGTGATCTGCCGGGACGAAGCTGACTCTCGTTATTCCAAGCGGGGGAGACTGGTCGTTCGAAGGTCATCCTCCGACGGCGTAGTTCCTGCCAAGGTGGGATCGAAATGCTCGGCCACCGCCTTGCCGCCAAGTCCGCCCGCGATCGCGCCGACGGCTGCACCTATGACCGTGCCTAACGGCCCCGCAGCGACCGTGCCAGCCGCCGCGCCCGCAGCGATACCACCTACCGCAGCCCCAAGTCCAACTCCAACGGGATGCGCACCAGCGGCTCCCGTAATCGGGTCCAGATTGGTCGCGACCTGTGTTGTGATGCCATCTTTGCTCTCCTTGTCCATGCCATTCTCCGGTGTTCCGCGGAACAGGTGAAGCGCCGGGTCGTTTATCCGAATCGGCGGACGAAGCCCACAAACTCGCGCTTCCTTGACCAGCACGCGAACTTCACAGAAATGATGGACTGCACCGCTAGGTGTGGTCTATGCGGTGACGTACATAGCGACCTGCCACCAAGAATCGTGGGAGGCGGGAGGGGCGTAGACCTTCTTGGCAGCGTGCGGCACCGCACCGACGCGTTGGCCATGTAAATGTAACTCTTACATGGCACGCTGCTCCGGAGGGCGGCGTATTAGAGAGAGTCTCGGTATGTCGATCGATACGGAAACCTTCGCCCGGTACGCGAGGGCTGAAAAGGATTTGTGCCAGAAAGCTGGTGCGGCAATGAGTAAGATCATTAAGGAAGTCGAGGAAAGCCATGGGCTCAAGATCGCTGAAATGCGAGTTACCGTGGACCATTCGCATCTCTCAAACAGCTGGCCCGTCGCGAACTATGTGATAGTGAGGGAGCACCAAGGGACCGCTTCCGACAGCGTGGGCAACATCGAGCAGTCGCTCGACAAGTGGCTTGTGCATAGTGCGCGGCTGCACCACAATCAGTCGTACTAACGACAGTCGCGAACGTAGATTCTAAGTTATCGAGCTTGCGCACATCCGCATTCGGGGCGCACCCACGGATTGCCATCTACCTACCAAAGGACTCCTCACTATGAGCAAGAAAGACGAATACTTCGACGCAATGGAATCGCAAATCAAGAAATGGGATGCTGAGGTCGACAAGCTGAGGGCTAAGAGGGACCAGATCAGCGCCGACGCGCGTGTCAAATACGACGAGCAGCTTAAGGCGATGCGCGCCAACCGAGACATCGCACACAAGAAACTGCAGGAAATGCGTACCGCAAGTGAATCGGCGTGGCAGAACATGGAGGCTGGAATGGAGTCTGCCTGGGCGTCGATGAAGAATGCCCTAGATAAAGCGTCCTCGCAGTTCAAGAAGTAACGGTAGTGCTAAGACCTGTCGCGCGCGCTACACGCGAGGAACCCCAATTCGGCCACATCGCTTGCGCGAGGCCGCCGGACCCTCGAACGATGGCTACGCTGCGCGCGGTTGCTGCTATTGGCAACGCGAGCCGGGAGCTGACGATGAATGATACGGGTCGCGATGACGACGCGTCTCGTGCGCGCCGTCGGCTGGTTGTCAGGCCGCGCCCGGTACCATTGTGGACCAGGCCACGCAGAAACGCATAATGACAACCGGAAAAACTTGCCTCGACTGCCGAACCTTGATCGGCTCGTCGATCGCCAATGAGCCACATGTCTCGTTGAGGGCGTATTTCGTGAAAGAGCTTACCGAAGGTCGCATCGAATACTTCGAGTGCCAGGCCTGCGCGACAAAGCTCTCGCGCGAACACAAAAAACAGGATATCGACACGCGCTGGCGATTGTTCTTGTGATTTCATTTTGCGCACTGCCGCCAAGATGAAGCCTAATCAGCCCATTGTTGATCTCTTGAAAGACCTCGTCTCAGACTGCAACAAATCCTCAAGCGTTGGAAGCACTCCGCAATGGCGCAGATCAATAGGCTGCTTGGTTTACAAAACAGAATCTTAAGAAGTTGGATTTTTCGGGACTTGTTGTAACTGCGCAAGACTTCCCCCTCGGGTGACCTGTAAACATACGCAGCCATTTGCCTCTTGAACGATGGATTCCGCCCGCACTATTGATGAACAACTGTCGGCCCTCGCTTTGTACCTGGAGGCGCGGCGCGAGGCCATCCTGGGAGCATGGCGCAAGGCCATAGATCGCGATCCGGAAATGGCTACCGGCGCATCGCTCCCACGCGCGCAGTTGGACGATCATATTCCGGCTCTACTGGACGCATTCGGGAGAAGGCTGCGCGTGCTGACGGTCAAGGAGACCGCCGCCTTCAAAGAAGCGGACAAAGGGGACGCTTCCGCGCACGGGCTGCAACGCTGGCAGCAAGGCTATGATTTGCGTGAAGTGACGCGGGAGTGGGGCCGATTGCAATTGTGCTTGGGTGATGAACTCGAGAGTTACGCATCGTCTCATGCCGGGGTCGACCCTGGCGTGATGTCCACCGCACGGCGCGTATGGGCGGAATTGTGCACTGAGGGGGCCAGTGAGAGCGTCGCGAAATACTTCCAGCTACAGCAGATCGAAGCAAAGGGGCATGTCCGTGACCTGGCTCTAGCGCTGCAGCAAGTGCGGGAACTGGAACGCAGCCGCGCGGAACTATGGCGACAGGCTGCGCATGACTTGCGGGGCAATGTAGGAGTTGTGATGAACGTGACCGCTGGCTTGGCCTTGCAAGGGGCGGAGGTACCTTCGCGCGACAAATTCCTTCGCATATTGCAAAAGAACGTCTCTTCATTATATTCCCTGCTCGAGGATGTGATGGACCTGGCGCGGCTGCAAGCGGGACATGAACATCGAGAGGTGAGGGCCTTCGATGCGGCGACGGTCCTGCGGGAGTTGTGCGAACGAATGCAACCTATGGCGGAAGAACGCGGCCTCTTCTTGAAGACAGTCGGCCCGGACACGCTACCGGTAGAAGGCGATGCCGTGAAAGCGCAGCGTATCGCTCAGAACTTGTTGCTCAATGCATTGAAATACACGTCTCGGGGCGGCGTTACGGTGAGTTGGGGAGACAGCCGCCAAAACGACGCCCATCGCTGGATGCTGTGCGTTACGGATACCGGTCCAGGTTTTCATGCTGGGCCTGGCGCCCCTATGGCGGCCGCGTTGGAAGAAGCCACTGAGGAGGCGCGCCAGGTCGATGAGACAGCGCGCACGGGTATCAAGGGAGCAGCGGATGACCCTTCTCCGCCGGACGCCACCACTGTGGACGCCCGTCCGGTCCATCAAGAGCGAGGCGAAGGCATCGGCCTATCCATCGTCAAGCGTCTGTGCGAGTTGCTCGACGCGAGCATCGAGATGGACTCTACGCCAGGCGAAGGCACTTCCCTCCGGATCGTCTTCCCGAGAAGTTACGATCCTATTGAACAAAGGTGATGGCGCCTGGCCCGGGTTAAGCATCGGGGATCGACCGCAATCGTCTACTTATCTGTGACGCACAAGCACGGCCGGTTCCGTAGCTGGTTCTGGACGTCGGTTAGCGCCGAGCGCTCCTGTTAGTCGGGCACGCTCTACTTCCCCAACGAACCTGCGGCGCGGCACCTTGTGACGAACAATGGAGCATTCCCAGCCCACGCGCGCCGTCTATTGCCCACCCAATGGTCGGCAGCAAGAGTTATGCCGCGTCCACTTGTGGTGCGTGCGCGGCTGCGCCACAACCCGTCGCGCTAGCGCCGGACGTCTCGCGCCTTCACAATGGCCGCAGGGCCGAGAACATCGTGGGGAGACAATACCAATGGTTATTACGCGCTTGACCAGTCGGACAGGGTGGGCAGATATGATCGCGCTCGCACCGCGTCTCGAACTCGAACAGGCCAGCCTGCGCCTGGGTATCGGTACTGCCGTTCTCGTTGCCCTCATGTGGCGACTGCTCAGTCTGTCCAATCCCAGTGCAGATTTGTCCCATATGGTTTGGTTCCTTGAGGGATTTGTTGCCATTGCCTTGACGATCATTTTGTGGACGCTGTTCCATCCGCACGAGTCGCCGCTGCGCCTGATTCTCGGCATCGTCGCGGACAATGCCGCTGTCACCTACTTCATGCTTCTCATAGGAGAAAGTGGAGCACTCGTCGTCGGCATTTATATGTTCGTGGCTATTGGCAACGGTTATCGCTATGGCACCCTTTACTTGCGCATATCCCACGGTCTCGCGCTCGTTGGGTTTTCTCTCGTTCTTTACTTTTCGGACTTTTGGTCGCAACACGTTTTGATCGGCGTAGGGATGCTTATCGCCCTCATATTCTTACCTCTTTATGTCGGGGTGTTGGCCGAGCGTCTTAAGGGGGAATGGCTTAGGGCTGACGAGGAACTCAAGGAGTGCCGCGAGGCGCTCAAGGAGTGCCGCGACCGGGGTCTGGGCGGGTCTTGAGTGCGCGGCGTGTCCGACAAAATCGTACCGCCGGTTCAGACTACGCACGCGCGCGGCCCTGCGCCTAGGACGGGTTGCTACGTCTGCCGGTTTCACGGTGGCGAACACTGTCCAACGGTCACATTGCCTGCGCAAGGACGCCAGACCCGATGGGATATGCAGCTCGCGGCTGTTGCTACTGGCAGCGCGAGCCTGGAGCGGACGATGAATAGACTGCAAGGGGGGTCGAAGGTCGCAGTAACCCGACAACTATCAGGAGAATTTTATGGGATTGATGGATATGCTCACGCAAGCAGTAAGCGGAGGCGGTGGGACGCAGCAATTCAACCAGATCGCGCAGAATGCGCCGACCGATGTGCTGGCCAAGGGGCTGTCAGAAGCGTTTGCGTCTGACCAGACACCCGCAATCGGCAATATGGTCGGGCAGTTGTTCGGCCAATCGAATAGCTCGCAGCAGGCCGGTGTGCTCAACCAGCTCATCGGCGCTCTCGGTCCAGGCGTCATGGGCGGGCTCGCCGGAGGAGTGCTCGGCCGGGTGATGTCGCCCGGGCAGACGCAGATCACGCCCGAGCAGGCCTCGCAGCTATCGCCGCAGCAAGTACAGGACGTTGTGAATCACGCGAACGAAGTGCATCCAGGAGTCGCCGACCAGTTAGGTCAGTTCTATGCGCAGCACCGAGGACTTATCAATACGCTCGGCGGCATCGCCGCAAGCGTGGCCATGATGAAAATGAAAGATCACTTGTCAGGGCAGTCGTAGGATTGGTCGATCTTGGACAGGGAGACGGTCGCGACAGCCTCAAGTCCCCTCGTTAGAGTCTCAGCCTAGACTCGATGTAACTAACTAAAGAAGGAGGTCCCAATGAAACGCTTCGTCATCACACTACTGGCTGCATTACTAGCGCTGGCGGCGCCGTTATACGCCGCTGACAAGGACACCAAAGCCGCCGGCAAGTCCGCCGCAACAACTGCCCAGGCCGAGGGCAAGATCGACATCAATCACGCCAAGGCCGATGAATTGATGAAACTGGACGGCATCGGGGAAGCGCGGGCCAAATCCATCATCAAGGGTCGCCCCTACAAGGGCAAGGACGAGCTGGTCGACAAGAACATCATCCCCCAGGCGGTCTACGATAAGATCAAAGACCAGATTATTGCCAAACAGAAGTGACCCATTCAGGAGAGTTGCTCGGGCGCCGCAAGTGACTCAGCCAACGTTTTGTTGCAGCGAGTCGTCTCCGTGGACACCGGACCGGGCGCTGCTCGTCGTCCGCTAGCAGCTTGGGCCAGACGGTGAATTGTTATGCGTTGTTCGCAATGACGCTAAAGGTGCAGATCATCGTCGGATAGGTTCACAACCGACCCACCGTATTGTGGATCAGTAAAGACTATCGCCGACTGCGCGGCCATCCTTGTCTGAACGCGGCTTCCGTTTCGCCCTCCGCCCGGTCGAGCGTCGAGCCGTCGAGCCAGCTTGCGCCAGTGATTCCCAGGTTGGGGCAAACGAAAGTAACAACCAACTTGGGGGTCAGAGCTGCGCCGGGTTGTTGCGCCTCCAGCTGAGTTGTCGAGTGCGATCTATGCAAATCTCAGGCGCTACGGATTGCCTAAACACATCCGGTTCAAAGCCAGCATAGCGGATTCGATACCGAGACACGCCCCCTGCGTGGTATCGTCTTCGCCCGACCAAATGACGACGTTCCCAGGTTCCGCTAGGGTGCCATCCGGCCAACGCCCGCCGCTGGATACGGTAGCGGCGAAGTCGAGCGCGATAGTTGTCTTACCGGTCCCCGGTTGCCCGCGAACTCGCGTAGACAAGGCAATACCCGCATGCATTCGGGAGAGGAAAAGAAAACGGCCCCGCGAAGGGGCCGTCATTCTTTAGTTTGGTGGAGGCGGCGGGAATCGAACCCGCGTCCGAAAACGCTACACAGTCGGGACTACATGCTTAGCCACATCATTGTGCTCTCGCCCCGGCGCCACTGAAGGGCAGGCAACGCCGGGACCAGTCACCTAGATTTAGCGTGTCGCCCAAGTGACCCGGACGCACGCGATCGCTCGAAATGTCCTCGCTGTGACAGTTACATCACCCGGGCTGAGCGCCGCCCGGTGCGAGGTCCGGCGGGATTAAGCCGCCAGAGCGTAGTTTTCGTCGTTCGCAGTTAAGTTTGCGATTGCAGAGGATTCACAAGGTTCTGCACCTTGGCATGCCCCGCGCTGCTTCACAGTCCCCGTCGAAACCAGGTCGCCCCCGGTAACCGGTGCTGCGGCGAGCTCGTTATCCGAAGCTGCTCGCGCTGGCGCAGCTATGATACCACCGCGAGCGGCAGGTTCCGCGCGCGGCCGCTGCGTACTCAGCTACATGGGGCCGTCTGGCTCAGATACAACCGTCCTCACACGTTGTCGCGCCGACTTGAACAGGCACGAGCGGCTATTTCCGGCGATCTGGGGCGACCTGTCGATCGGGTACAATGCGTCGATCGAAAAACCGCTCCAAACAGCCCATGGCGTTGGTTCCAATCATCCTCTCAGGCGGCGCCGGAACGCGCCTTTGGCCGTTGTCGCGGGAGACCGCGCCGAAACCCTTCCTTACCTTGCCTGATGGCGAAACGCTGCTCAGCAAGACCGCCGCGCGCGCGGTAGCGCTCCCCGATATCGCGGGACTCCTGGTCATCACCAACCGCGATTACTATTTTCAGACCAAGGATCAGTTTTCGGCCGCAGTCGAGAAGGCGCCGGCGCGCGTCGCTTATTTGCTCGAGCCTTTCGGGCGCAATACCGGGCCGGCGATCGCCCTGGGCGCGCTCTACGCGGAGTCGCGCTATGGTGCCGACGCGATCCTGCTTGCGCTGCCGTCCGATCATCTGATCCGCGACGGCGGCGCATTCAACGCCGCGGTCGATCGCGCGAAGGGTCTTGCCGAGAAAGGCTGGATCGTGACCTTCGGCATCGGGCCGACCCATCCGGAGACCGGATACGGCTACATCGAATGCGGCGAGGCGCTCGACTCGGAAGACGCATTCCGCGCTGCGCGCTTTGTCGAAAAACCGCCGCTCGCCGATGCGGTGGGATTCCTCACCGCCGGCAGTTACGTCTGGAATTCGGGCATGTTCTGTTTCACGTCGGCGACGATACTTGCGGCATTCCGCGAGCACGCGCCGGCGATGTACGAGGCGGTGCGCAGCGTCTGGCAGGGGCTTCGCGCCGGCGCCGATGCTTCGATGCTGGAAATCGATGCCGCGCTGTTCGCCGCCGTGCCGGACGTTTCGATCGACTACGCGGTGATGGAAAAGGCTGATCGTGTCGCCGTCATCCGCGGCGGTTTCGACTGGAGCGACGTCGGTTCGTGGCAGGCGGTTTCGGCACTGACCGAGCCGGACGCCGCCGGCAATCGTGGGCAGGGCGAGCGCGTGGCCATCGGCACGCGGGACACGTTCGTGCACGCCGGCGACCGTGTCGACCGTGTCGTTGCTACCGTGGGTGTCGACAATCTGGTCATCGTCGACACGCCGGACGCACTGCTGGTCGCGCATCGCGATCACTTGCAGCGGGTGCGCGAAGTCGTCGGTGAGCTGAAGGCTCGCGGCCACGACACCTACAAGCTGCACAAGACCGTCGCCAGGCCTTGGGGCGCCTATACGGTGCTGCAGGAAGGGCCGGGCTTCAAGATCAAGCGCATCGAAGTCAGACCGGGCGGTGCACTGTCGCTGCAGCTCCACCATCGGCGTGGCGAGCATTGGGTCGTCGTCAGCGGCGAAGCGCGTGTCACCAATGGCGACCGCGTTTACCCGCTTCGAGTCAACGAGTCGACCTTTATTCCGATCGAAACAAGGCACCGGCTCGAAAATCCCGGCGACGCGGTGCTGGTTATGATCGAAGTGCAGTGCGGAGATTACCTGGGCGAAGACGACATCGTGCGCTTCGACGACAAGTACGGCCGCGTCGCACATTGAGCCGGGTCCGGGCCATGAAGACCGGCGAGACAGGCGAGCCCTGGTCGATTCCCGAAACGGGCATCCTGTGCGAGGGGCGATGCATCCGCGTCGGCTGGCCGGAAGAATCCGAGCTCGACGCGATCACCGCGCTGCGCAACCGGCCGGAGATCTCCCGCCAGTTCTTCGATTCGCGTCCGCTTGATCCCGTCCGCAACAGGCAATGGTTGCAACACGGCATCAACCGGCCGTATGAGGCGGTCCTCTCCATTCGTATGAAGTGCGATGACGCCTTGGTTGGCAGCATCGGCTGGAGCAAAGGAGACGCTGCAGCAGGTGTGCTGGAGCTCGGGCGGGTGATGGTCGACGCCGGGAAGCTGGTCGCATATCGCTCGCTGTTGCCACCCGACTATGCCGGCGTCGCGGTAGACGCCGGCGTGGCGCTGACCGATTTCCTGTTCGCGGCGTTGCCGCTTCGGGTGATACACATGACGGTCATCACAAGCAACCGCTTATCGGTACGCGCCGCAACAACCGGCGGCGGCAAGGTCATCGCTTCGGGCGTGCAGATGCGCGCCGACGGCGTCGAAGTCCCGGTCACACATATTGATTTCGACCGCGGCGCCTGGCTGCGTCGCGCGGTGCAGCGCAAGCGGGAGCCCGAGTTGCAGCCCCGATGACTACTGATCGAAGAGACCCCGCCGCACCAATCCCGCTGTTCCAGTGCAGCGTGCCCGCCGGCGCGCGCGAGCGATTGCTCGCGACCCTCGATTCGGGATGGCTGGGCTATGGACCGCAATGCCGCTTGCTCGAGGAGCGTTTCACCGCCGGCCGCGGCGGCTGGGCGCTGGCGACGTCGTCGTGCACGAGTGCGCTCTACCTTGCCGGCCGCCTCGTGCGCGCGCTGGCCGGTGAGTCGCAGCCTGAGATCATCATTCCATCGATCAGCTTTGTCGCGTCGGGCATGGCGTTTCTTCAGGCGGGCGTACGGCCGGTAATCGCCGACGTCGGCGCCGATGGTCTGCTGCTGGGCGAGGACGGCGTTCGACGCGCGTTGACGCCACGCACCCGGGCACTGCTGGCGGTTCATTTGTACGGGCAGCGTTGCGACGAGCTTCCGGCGCTGCGCGCCCTGGCCGACGAGCATGGCTTGCTGCTGATCGAAGACTGCGCGCACCGCATCGATCTGCTCGACGGAACCGGGCCATTGGGCGACCTTCTCTGTTACAGCTTCAACGCCGTCAAGGAACTACCTGGTGGCGAAGGCGGCCTGCTGTGGGGCCGAGATCGGCGTCATGAAGCATGGGTGCGGCCGGTGTCGAATCTCGGGCTCGCCGTCGACACGATGCAGCGGACTGCGGACCTGCGGCATGCCGATTACGAGTTTGCGGCCGAATCCGGGCTGAAGTTGCGCAGCAACGACGTCGCGGCGGCGCTGGTCAACGCGGCGATCGAGACGCTGCCCGAAAGCCGCGCGCAGCGCCGCGGCGGCGCTGGTCAACGCGGCGATCGAGACGCTGCCCGAAAGCCGCGCGCAGCGCCGCGAACAATTTCAGCGCTACGATAGTCTGCTCGCGGCGATCGGCGCCGAGGTGCGACCGATCGAACGTCGCGACGACGACAGCTGCCTGATGTATGTCATCCGGGTTGCGCCGGAAATGCGCGATCCGGTGCGTGCCGCGATGGCGGGCGCCGGCGTCGCCACCAGCGTGCATTATCCTTCGCTCGCCAGGCATCCGCTGTTCGGCAACGAGCAGCATGATGGCTGCTGCGGCGACGAGGACAAGTGCATCATCACGCTGCCGACGTTTGCCCGGCTGACCGCCGACGATCAGCGGCGCGTCGTCGATGCCTTGGCTTACGCGCTGGATGGCGTGCGGGATCGGACGCCTTCGGCGAGCGCCGGCCCGCGTCAGATGACGCTGGGGTGAGCCGGCTCCCAGACGCGTCGCTGGCGGCGCCGGCGTTGGTGCTGTCTGCCAACGACTCGCTGACCGGGGCGGTCCCGCACCTGCAGGCGGCAGCGGGCGCAGCGCATGGCGCCGTGCTGCGCAGCAACGTTCCTTTCGGTCCGGACGCCGGCCCGTGCATCACCCTGGTCGGATCGGCCGCAGCCGAAACCGCACTTCTTTCCAGGCGCGGAGAGTTCAGCAGCGAACAGGGCTGGCGCCACGTGCTCGGTGTCGGTTGCGGACTGGCGGTCCTCAACACCGACGATCCACTCCACGCCCAGCAACGCCGGACCTGGTCGCCCGCTTTCGCGGGCGCGATACTGCGCTCCTACGAGCCGGCGATGGCACGGATCGTCGAGGACTGCATACTCGCGTGGCGGGACGGGGACGAGCTCGACCTCTACCCTCCGATGCGCGCGTTCGCGTTCCGCGCCGTGGCCGCGACGATAGGCGGCTTGCCCGAAGCAGCGATCGGACCGGCGTATCACGCCATCTGCACGATACTCGATGGCCAGGATTATTCGCGCGAATCAAGGGACGCCTATTTCGAGCGCGCTGCTGCCGCACGCGCGATCCTCGCCGACACTCTGCGCACCGCCATCCGCGAACGACGACGTCGCAGGCCTGCTGCGCCGGCGTCACTGCTCGACGTTCTGCTCGCAGAGCCCGGGCTCGCAGGCAACGATGCGGAGATCCAGTCGCACCTGACGATCCTGCTCATCGCCGGCCATGAGACCGGCGCCTCGCTTTACTCGCGCGCCCTTTACGTCCTTGCGCAGATGCCGCGGCTCGCCGCGACACTCGCCGCGGAGCTCGATGGCGCGTCATCGACGCGGGCACAGCCGCTTGGCGCCGACGATCTCGATCGATTGCCGCAGCTCGATCGCTTCATGCTCGAGGTCGGGCGACTATATCCTCCGCTCGTCAACCTTCCGCGCGTCGCGGCGTCGCCGATTGAATTCTCGGGTTACTGCATCAGTCCCGGAACACGGATCGCCGTTGCGGTCGCGGCGACCCACCTGCTACCCGATAACTACCCTGATCCGTTGCGCTTCGATATCGATCGCTACAAATGCGGCGACAGCGCGAGCCGCACTCGGCCTTTTGTGCTGCTCACCTTCGCCGGCGGTGCCCGCATGTGCCTGGGCATCCGCTTTGCACAAATGGAGTTCAAGGCGATCGTCGCGCGTGTCCTGCAAACGATGTCGCTCTCTGCCGTCGGTGGCGACGTCGCACACGCAGGATTCTGGAACGCGCGTCCCGCAGGACCGATGCGCGCGCTTCTACGTGCGCGCTAGCGCCGTCCGGAACGCCACGGGCGACAACGCGCGCGTCAGGCCGTTCAGCCAGCGCTGGCCTGCGCGAGGGCATTTCTCACCGTCGCGACCAGGTCGCGCCGTGAAAACGCCTGGAATCCCCGCTCGGCGAGCTCGAGCCGCCGTTTATCGTCGGCGAGCAATGTCCGACACATTGCCGCTAGTTCCGCATTCGTTCCGGCGAGAACGCCGTCGCGCAGGTCCGGATCAAGGCGCGCTCCGCCCCCCAGCTCGGTGACCAACGCGCGCCGATTGGCCAGCGCGTAGGCGACTCGCGCCATTTCGAGCGCGGAGTCGTCGGCCGCGTGCACATTGAGCAGGATCTTGGCGCGCGCGACCAGCGCGTCGCGGTCTGCCAGATAGACGCCGTCGGCGACGTGCAGGCTGATTCCCGCACGCATGATCGAGTCGAGGATGACCATGCGGCGCGGGTTGACCTTGCCGAAGAACAATACGTCGATGTCGGTCGACGTCTCCGCGGCGACCGTCGAGCTCTCGGGCAGGTATCCCGGCTGGACGTAGTGGACGCGGCTGCCCAGCCCCAGCGCGCGCCAGGCCTCGACGTTGCCCGAGTCCGGTTCCCAGGTCGCGAAGCGCGAGACGAATGGAGTCAGCGCTTCCACCAGCGCACCGTCCGCACGCAGCTGTTCGGTGTTGTAAACGATGGTGTCGGACGGCAGATCCGCGGCGATTTCGCCTGCGAGGTGATGTGCGCCGAAGATCACGTTGGTCGCGTCGCGCAGGAATTCGTTGCCGGCCAGTCGCACGTCGTACCCCAGCCGTCGAAGCGCAAAGTACATCGACTTTGCCACGCCGAGAAACGGCGCGTAGTTGACATAGTCGTCGGGCTGGACGACGAGAACGTTGAATCGTCGCATCACCGCATTATCGCCGACCGGGCGCATCAGCGTCCGGAGCGGCGCCATGCGACCCTCGTATAATTGACCTTTTTCCCCGGATCATCTGCATTGTCGATTCCGTTGTCCCCGTCGCTGGCGTCTAGCCCGCCGCCGTTCGTTCCGCTTCCCCGCCTTCTGCCCGCCGCGCCGCCTCCCGGGCGGAAGGCCATCGCTCAGCCATTCGCCGGTTCGGCCGACGCGCTGGCCCTTGCGCAGGCTGCCACCGACGCCGCACAGCGCCGCCAGCTGTTGGCCGTCGTCTGCGCCGACGCGCTGGCAGCACAACGGCTGGCCGTCGAAATGCCATGGTTCGCGCCGGCACTCAAGGTCGCCGTGCTGCCTGACTGGGAAACGCTGCCTTACGATCATTTTTCTCCGCATCAGGATCTGGTGTCGGAGCGCCTCGCGACGCTCTACCGTATGTCGCGCGGCGATTGTGATGTGGTGATTGTCGCCGCGACGACAGCGCTGTACCGATTCGCGCCGCCGTCGTATCTCGCGGCGTTCACGTTTTTCATCGAGCAAGGCGAGACGCTCGATGTCGATCGCCTGCGCTCGCAGCTCGCGCTGGCCGGCTATCAGCATGTCACGCAAGTGGTTTCTCCCGGTGAATTCGGCATACGCGGCGGCTTGATCGATCTGTTTCCGATGGGCAGCCCCCTCCCCTACCGCATCGACCTGTTCGACAACCAGATCGAATCGATCCGCACTTTCGATGTGGACACCCAGCGCACCGTCTATCCGGTGCCGCAGGTACGGCTGCTTCCGGCGCGCGAGTTTCCGCAGGATGACGCCGGCCGCACGCGCTTTCGCGGGCGGTTTCGCGAGGTATTCGAAGGCGATCCGTCGAAGTCACCGCTGTACAAGGATGTGTCGAACGGCATCATGCCGGCCGGTATCGAGTATTACCTGCCGCTGTTTTTCGATTCGACCGCGACGCTGACCGAGTATCTGCCGCCCGAGGCTATCGTCTGCCTGCATGGCGACATACCCGCGGCGATCCGGCGTTTCTGGGAGGACACCGACGCGCGCTACCGGCTGCTGCGAGGCGATCGTGCGCGGCCGTTGCTCGCGCCGAGCGAGCTGTTCGTGCCGGAGGACGAGTTCCATCGCATGCTCAAGCCGTTCGCCCGCATCGAGCTCGCCTCGGACGGAGTGTCGGGGTCCGGCGAATACGCCGCATCCGCCGAGAACGCGACCGAGCCGCCGGTCGTGGAAACCGATGCGGACGCCGCAGCGCCGGCGGCCGGGACCGTCGCCGCGCGCGCCAAGGGATCGCGCCGCGGACACGCCACGCATTCCCTTCCCGCCGTCCAGGTCGATCGCCGTGCCGACGATCCGCTGCGCGCGCTCAAACGCCATGTCACCTCCACCCCCGAGCGCGTATTGATCGCAGCGGAGAGCCTCGGCCGCCGCGAAACCATGCAGCAGTATTTCGCGGAGTACGGTTTCAAGCCGGCGGTGGTCGCCGACTGGGCCGAGTTCATCGCCGGCGACGCGAGCCCGGCGCTGGTCGCGAGTCCTCTGCACGCCGGTTTCGTCTGGCCCGGCGCGAACATGACGCTGATCACCGAGGCCGAGCTTTATGCGGGTGTCGTGCGCAGACCGGGCAAGCGGGATGCGCGGCGCAGCAACGTCGATGCGATGCTGCGCGATCTGTCGGAAGTGCGCATCGGCGATCCGGTCGTGCACGAGCAACACGGCATCGGCCGCTACCTGGGGCTCACGACACTCGACCTCGGCGATGGACCGAACGAATTCCTGCACCTGCTGTACGCGAACGACGCCAAGCTTTATGTGCCGGTATCCAGCCTGCATCTGATCAGCCGCTACAGCGGAGCGTCGCCCGATGCGGCGCCGCTGCACGAGCTCGGCAGCGGACAGTGGGACAAGGCGAAGAAAAAGGCGGCGCAGCGCGCACACGACACTGCGGCCGAGCTGCTGAACCTCTATGCGCAGCGCGCCGCCAGGCAGGGACACGCGTTCAAGTACGACCTGCATGAATACGAGGCATTCGCCGCGGGCTTTGGTTTCGAGGAGACACCCGACCAAGCGGCGGCACGAATACGAGGCATTCGCCGCGGGCTTTGGTTTCGAGGAGACACCCGACCAAGCGGCGGCGATCGAGGCGGTGATCCGCGACCTCACGTCCGGCAAGCCGATGGACCGGCTGGTCTGCGGGGACGTCGGGTTCGGCAAGACCGAAGTGGCGCTGCGCGCGGCATTCGTCGCGGTCGCGGATGGCAAGCAGGTCGCGGTGCTCGTGCCGACGACGCTGCTGGTCGAGCAGCACTTCCAGACCTTCTCCGACCGTTTCGGCGACTTGCCGGTGAAGCTCGCCGAATTGTCGCGCTTCCGCTCGGCTGCCGAGATGAAGACGGTACTCGAGGGCCTTGCCAGTGGACGCATCGATCTGGTCATCGGCACGCACAAGCTGATCCAGCGCGACGTGAAATTCAAGCGCCTCGGCCTTGTGGTGATCGACGAGGAGCACCGCTTTGGCGTCAGACAGAAAGAACAGCTGAAGCGCCTGCGCGCCGAGGTCGACGTGCTGACGCTGACGGCGACGCCGATTCCGCGGACGCTGGCGATGTCGCTGGAAGGGCTGCGCGACTTTTCGGTGATCGCGACCGCGCCAGAGCGGCGCTTGTCGATCAAGACCTTCGTGTCGCAATACTCGCCGGGGATCGTGCGCGAAGCCTGCCTGCGCGAGCTCAAGCGCGGCGGACAGATCTATTTCCTGCACAACGACATCGACACGATCGCGACGATGGGGCAGAAGCTCGAGGCATTGATGCCCGAGGCGCGCATCGCGATCGCGCACGGCCAGATGCCGGAGCGCGATCTCGAGCGGGTGATGCGCGACTTTTATCAGCAGCGGTCCAACCTCCTGCTTTGCTCGACGATTATCGAGACCGGCATCGACGTGCCGACCGCCAACACGATCATCATCCATCGCGCCGATAAGTTCGGCCTGGCGCAGCTCCATCAGCTGCGCGGCCGGGTCGGGCGCTCGCACCACCAGGCGTACGCCTATCTGCTGACGCCGCGCGAGGAGGCGCTGTCGGTGCAGGCGAAGAAGCGGCTCGAGGCGATCCAGCTGATGGAGGACCTGGGTTCCGGCTTCTATCTGGCGATGCACGACCTTGAAATCCGCGGCGCCGGAGAGGTGCTCGGCGACGAGCAGTCCGGAGAGATGCAGCAGATCGGTTTTCAGCTCTACACCGAGATGCTCAAGGCAGCGGTCGATTCGCTGCGCTCGGGACGCGAGCCGAACCTCAACGACCCGATGGGGGTCACCACCGAGATCAACCTGCATGTTCCGGCGCTGTTGCCGGAGACCTACTGCAGCGACGTGCACGAGCGACTGGTGCTCTACAAGCGGCTGGCAAACTGCGACACCGCGGCCGAGCTCACTTCGATGCAGGAGGAGCTGATCGACCGGTTCGGCCTGCCGCCCGAGCAGGCGCAGGCGCTGCTCTATTGTCATCGGCTGCGTCTGCTGGCCAAGCCACTGGGCGTGGTCAAGGTGGACGCCGGTCCCGATCGTTCGCAGGTCCTTTTCGGCCCGCGGCCGCCGTTCGATGCCGGCCAGCTGATCGCGCTGATCCAGCAGGACGGCCGCTACCGCTTCGCCGGCCAGGATCGCGTGCGGATCGAGCGCGCCGCGCCGACGGTCGAGGATCGGGTCGGACTGATTGAGGAGTTTCTCGGCAGACTGCGATGAGTCGCGGCCGCCGCTCGCAGAGTGGTCAGTAGATCTTGCCGAAATCCCCGTGCCGCCCGAGCCCGTCCTTGAATCGCGAGGCGCCAGCAACGCCGTCTTTGACCAACGCTTCGCGCCCGTTGTACCACTCCTGGATCAGCGCAGCGCGAATGGTCAGGCCGTGGCTCTTGATCGCGGAGCGCCGGTCGGCGCGGACGCACACCGGTGGGAAGGCCGCGATTTCCCGGGCCAGCGCTTCGGCCTTGGCACGCACTTCGCCGTTAGGCACCAGGTATTCGCAAAGGCCGATACGCATACATTCGTCGGCGGGGACCTTTCGGCCGGTGAGAATGATCTCGAGCGCCCTGCCCTGGCCGACGATGCGCGGAAGCCGCACCGTACCGCCGTCGATCAGGGGCACACCCCAGCGCCTGCAGTAGACGCCGAAATACGCGTCCTCCTGCATCACGCGAAAATCGCACCAGAGGGCGAGTTCCATTCCTCCTGCGACGGCAGGCCCCGCGATCGCCGCAATGACGGGCTTGTCCAGCTCCAGCCGCGAAGGCCCTAGCGGACCGCGCGGGATCTCACCGCCATTGCCGTGAGGTCCGGCTGGCGGAATATCGAGCTCGCCCAGCGGATAATTCTGGTTGAGCGTGCTGACGTATTTCAAATCCCAGCCCGCGCAGAAGGCGCCGCCTTCGCCATAGAACACGGCGACGCGCGCCGTCGCGTCGGCATCGAAATCCAAAAAAGCGCGAGTCAGCGCGTCGGCGCTCGCGGGGTCCATCGCGTTGCGCGCTTCCGGACGGTTGTGGATCACCGTCCAAACGGCCCCGTTCTTTTCGATGCTCACGGCCATGTTCGTTCTCCCTCGCGTTGGGGCTGTGAAGTGCTTTTTCGGGCGGCCGCGACGGTCACGTCAGCCGCGAAACTGCGCGGCGATGCTCTTGATTCCGCCCAGCAGCATTTCGACCGCGACCGCGGTAAGCACGAGCCCCATCAGGCGCTCGAAGGCGCGCATCCCGCGCTCGCCCAGCAGGCGCTGCAGCCGGCCGGCGGCGAGCAGCACCAGCGTCGTCGCCGCCATCGCGATCGTCAGCGCGAGCAGCCACACGTCGATGTGCTCGGGCTCGCGCGAGGCCATCAGCATGACCGTCGCCAGCGCCGAGGGTCCGGCGATCGCCGGAATCGCCAGCGGCACGAGCAGCGGCTCGCTGCCGCTGGTGTCGCCGAAGACGCCCTCGGGGTGCGAGAACACCATCCTCAAGGCGATCAGGAACAAAATGACGCCGCCGGCGATCGAAAGCGATGTTTCGGAGACATGCATCAACATCAGGAACGCGCGGCCGCCGAACAGGAATGCGAGGAGCACCGCGTACGCGATTACGCATTCGCGCAATACGATCCACCGGCGCCGCGCCGGAGGCGTCGCCTGCAGCGCGCTGACGACCAAAGGCACGTTGCCGAAAGGGTCGATCACCAGAATCAGCAGGATCGCTGCGGACAGAAGCTCGGATAGCATCTCGGCATGCTTGGCTTGGGAAAGAGGCCGCAGTATATCGTCCGGCCGGCGTTGTTTAACGCCAGGGCCGGCACCCATCCCGGGGGGGTCCTTGGAGTTCAGCGCGATCGGCCTGAATTCGTCGCCGCCGGCGGCGGTTGGTCGCCTCCGGGCGCCGCGCGTCGAAAGTCGCACCCGGAGCCGGCCCCGCCTGCGACAATTGCGGTGCACGGCGATTGGTCGTCAAAGCGCAGTCCCTGTTGCCACCGCAACGACAACGGACGGCCCAGCATGGAATTCCTTTAGGGTGGAAAAGATGAAACGACTTCTGTTGATCTCCCTTTGCTTCGGCGTTCTCGCTGTCGGCGCGCACGCGGCCGAGCCGCCGGGCGCGCAAACGCTGGCCCGTCCGACCGATGCATCCGCGCCGTTGCGTTCCGGCATCGACATGGGCCAGATCGAACCCAAAGTTCGGCCGCAGGACGATTTGTCGGGATACGTCAACGGCAAATGGTTCGCCACCACCGAGATTCCCCCGGACAAGCCCGCGTACAGTGCAGGCAGCAAGATCTACGACGACACCCAGGTGCAATTGCGCGGCATCGTCGAGAAGGAAAGCGCGCAGGCGCATCCGAAGCCGGGCGCACCGCAGCGCATCGGCGATCTGTATCGCAGCTTTATGGACGAGGCCCGGCTCGAAACGCTGGGGACCAAGCCGCTTGCCGCCGAATTCGCCCGGATCGACGCGATCAAGAGCAAGCGAGACGTCGCCGCTACTATCGGGCATCTGGCCCGGATCGGCGTCAATGCGCCATTTGCCGCGCAGGTGCACCAGGACAACAAGGACTCGACCCGCTACATCGTCGATCTCGGACAGGCCGGCCTCGGGCTGCCGGACCGCGACTACTATCTGCTGGATGACGACGCCAAGCTAAGCGCGGCCCGCGCCAAGTACCGCACGCACGTCGACCAGATGATGACAATGGCCGGCGATTCCGATGCGACGCGGGACGCCTCGGCGATTGTCGCGCTCGAAACTGAACTGGCCAAAGTGCAATGGACGAAGGTCGAGCTGCGGGACCCAATCAAGGCCTACAACAAGGTGGGGCTCGACAAGCTCGGTGCGCTCGCACCCGGCTACGACTGGAAGCGCTACCTAGACAGCGCCGGCGTCGAGGGCAAGGTGACCTATCTGATCGTCGGCCAGCCGAGCTACATCACCGCTTTCGCGAAAATCCTCGACCAGACGCCGTTGCCGGTCTGGAAAGCCTATTTCCGCTGGCACCTGCTAAGCGCTTTCGCGCCATATCTCTCCAAGCCTTATGTCGACGCCAATTTCGCGTTTTTCGGCACGGCACTCAACGGGACTCCGGAGATTCGTCCACGCTGGAAGCGCGGCGTGCAGCTCGTCGACGATTCGATCGGGGAGGATTTGGGCAGGGTCTACGTCGAGCAATACTTCCCGCCGGAGAGCAAGGCGCGGATGGATGCGCTGGTCGCGAATCTTCTGGCCGCCTACCGGCAAAGCATCGGTGATCTCGACTGGATGAGCTCGACGACCAAGGCGAAGGCGCTCGACAAGCTCGCGAAGTTCATGCCTAAGATCGGCTACCCGAAAAAATGGCGCGACTATTCGACGCTAAGGATCGTGCCGACCGACCTGGTTGGCAACGTGATGCGCGCTAACGAATTCGAATATCGGCGCAACATCGCCAAGCTCGGCAAGCCGATCGATCGCGGCGAATGGTTCCTGACACCGCAGACGGTCAATGCCTATTACAACCCCGAGCTCAACGAGATCGTGTTTCCCGCGGCCATCCTGCAGCCGCCGCTGTTCGACGCGCAAGCCGACGACGCGGTCAATTACGGCGCGATCGGCGCGGTGATCGGCCACGAGATCAGCCATGGCTTCGACGACCAGGGCAGCCAATACGACGGCGACGGCAACCTGCACGACTGGTGGACGGCCGAGGATCACGACAAATTTACCGCCAAGACCAAGGCCCTGGTCCAGCAGTACAGCGCCTATGAGCCGGTGGCCGGCTATCACGTCAACGGCGAGCTAACCTTGGGCGAGAACATCGCCGACAACTCCGGTCTCGCGATCGCATACAAGGCGTACCGCATCTCCCTCGACGGAAAGGAAGCGCCAGTAATCGACGGGCTGACCGGCGATCAGCGCTTTTTCATGGGGTCGTCGCAGGGCTGGCGCACCAAGATGCGCGACGACTATACGGTGCGCCTGATCAAGAGCGACCCGCACTCGCCCAATACGCTACGATCCAACGCCGCGGTCATCAATCAGGATGCCTTTTACCGCGCGTTCGACGTCAAGCCCGGCGACAAGATGTACCTGCCGCCGGAAAAGCGCGTGACGATCTGGTAGCGTGCCGCGCCGCCGCGCGTCAATGCAGCTTGACGCGCGGCTCCATGCGGCGTCGCAGAAAGCGCCCGATCGTGTCGAGCGTCACGCGGAAGTAGCCGTGGATCGACGCCTGATGCAGCTTATACAGCGACGTGTACATCGCGCGCGCGATCAGTCCCTGGATCAGCATGCTGCCGCCGATGAGACGGCCCATCAGGTTGCCGACCGCCGACAATTCGCCGAGCGAGACCAGGGAACCGAAGTCGCGAAAGTGAAATTCGGGCAGCGGCCTCCCCGCCAGGCGAGCCCGCATCGCATGCACCAGTAGCGCCGCCTGTTGCCGCGCCGCCTGCGCCCGCGGCGGCACCAGCGCGCCTTCCTTGCCGCGTCCCAGCCAAGGCGCCGCGGCGCAATCGCCAAAGGCGAAGATGTCGGGATCGCGCGTCGTCTGCAAGGTCGCCGTGACGACCAGCTGGTTGGCGCGGTTGACTTCCAGACCATCCAGCTGCGTCAGCAGCGGCGGCGCCTGAATGCCTGCGGCCCAGACGATCAGATCGGCATGGAGCGTCGCGCCGTTGGCGGTGTGCACGCCTTTCTCGTCGACGGTGACGACGCGCTCGCCGGTCCGCACGGAGATGCCCAGCGTGCCGAGAAGCTCGGTCGCCGCCTTGGCGATACGTTCGCCCAGTTGCGGCAGAATGCGGGGCGCCGCCTCAAGCAGCGTCAGATGAATGTCGCGCGCGGGATCGAGCTTGTCCAGCCCGTAGAGGGCGTGGGTGCGTGTCGTCTGGCGTATCTCCGCGGCCAGCTCGACACCGGTTGCGCCTGCGCCGATGATCACGATGTCGACATGGGCCGATCGGCCTTCTCCCGCTTCGCCGTCAGCACGCACTGCGGCGGCGAGCAGTCGGCGGTGAAAGCGCTCCGCATCCAGCGGCGTGTCCAGCGAAATCGCGTGCGTGGCGACGCCCGGAATGCCGAAATCGTTGGTCGTGCTGCCAACGCAGAAAATCAGCGTGTCGTAGGCAACGATACGCTCGGGCAGGATCTGCCTGCCGTCGTCATCGACGACCGAACCCACCTCGAGCTCGCGGCGCGCACGGCTCAACCCCTCGACCGTGCCCTGGCGAAAACGGAACCGATGCCAGTACGCAACGGCAAGGTAGTCGACGTCGTGCGCGGCGGCATCCATGCGTCCGGCCGCGACTTCGTGCAGCAGCGGCTTCCACACGTGCGTTTCGGCGCGATCGACCAGCGTCACTTCCGCCATGCCGCGCCGGGCGAGCTTGTCGCCGAGCGCGGTCGCCAGCGGCAAGCCCCCCGCACCGCCGCCGACGATGACGATGCGGTGCGGGCCAGGGGGAGTCTCGGCGTTCTCAGTCACCCCGCGCCGTCCCTTCGCGCCGCGAGTCGGCGGCGCCGCGCCAGCCGCTGCCCTGACGAACGATGACCTGCAGGCCGCTGTTCTGGTCGACGATCCGCGTCGTCTCGCCGAGAGCCCGCAGCCCGGCCGCCAGTGCTTCCGCGCGAGTGCCCCGTTCGATCTCGGTCGGACCGTTGCGGCTGGCCCGCAGCCCGGGCGCCAGCGCTTCCGCGCGAGTGCCCCGTTCGATCTCGGTCGGACCGTTGCGGCTGCCGACATTGGGTAGATCCACCGCCGCCTGTGGATCGAGCCGGCGATCGAGCAGGGCGATCAGCGTCTTGGCGACGTAATTGATGATGGCGGGCCCGCCGGGCGAGCCGACCACCACCGTCACGCGACCCTGCGCGTCGTAGACGATCGTCGGGGCCATCGCCGAACGCGGACGCTTTCCCCCTTCGACGCGATTCGCCGCCGGGTGGCCGGCGGCGACCGGCACGAAATTGAAGTCGGTAAGCTCGTTGTTGAGCAGGAATCCACCGGCGGTCATCAACCTGCTGCCGAATGCGTCCTCGATGGTCGTCGTCATCGCCACCGCGCCGCCGTAGCGATCGACGATCGACAAGTGCGAGGTGGACGGGAACTCGAGCGCGCCATCGCTCGGCGCGAACGCCGGCTCGTTGGCAGGCGGCGGCTGTCCGGGGCGCGCGTCGCCGACACTCGCATCGAGGCGGATCAGTTGCGATCGCTCGCGCAAGTAGCTGCGATCGGTCAGGCCGGCGGGGACGGGGAAAAAATCCGGGTCACCGATGTAAGCGCCGCGATCGGCGTAGGCAAGCCGCCCGGCTTCGTCGAACACATGCGCGCGGCGTAGGCAAGCCGCCCGGCTTCGTCGAACACATGCGCGCTGATCAGCTCGCTGCTGGCGAGCGAGCGCAGGTCGAATCGCTCGAGCATTCCCAGGATCTGCAGCACCGCGACGCCGCCCGACGATGGCGGTGGCGCGCCGCAAACGCGATAGCTGCGATAGCGGCCGCAGACGGGTTTCCGCGCCAGTGCGCGGTACGAGGCGAGATCGGCGAGAGTCAGGTCGCCCGGATTTGCCGCATAACCGTTGGCCGTGTCGACGATATCTCGCGCAATCTCGCCGGTGTAAAAGGCTTCCGCGCCCTTGGCGGCGACCCGTTTGAGCGTAGCGGCGAACGCCGGGTTCTTCACTTGCTGGCTGACGGCGAGCGGCGTGCCGTCCGTGTCGACGATATCTCGCGCAATCTCGCCGGTGTAAAAGGCTTCCGCGCCCTTGGCGGCGACCCGTTTGAGCGTAGCGGCGAACGCCGGGTTCTTCACTTGCTGGCCGACGGCGAGCGGCGTGCCGTCCGGGTTGAGGAAATAGCTCCGGGCGCGGTCCTGGCGCAGATAGCGCTCGGCCGCGATCGCGCCGCTCAAACGGCGGCTGACGACAAAGCCGTTTTCGGCCAGCCGGATCGCGGGATCGAACAGCGTCGCCCAGTCGAGACGGCCATGACTGCGGTGCGCGAGCTCGAGCATGCGCAGCGTCCCCGGAACTCCGACCGAGCGGCCTCCGACGACCGCGTCGAAGTGGTGAAGCGGTGAGCCATTGCGATCGAGAAATCGGTCGGGCCGTGCGGCCGCCGGCGCCGTTTCGCGTCCGTCGTAGGCGACCAGCGATTTCCGGCGGGGGTCGTGTACGAGCATCAGCGCCCCGCCGCCGATGCCAGACGATTGCGGTTCGACCAGATTCAGCACCATCTGGGCCGCGATTGCCGCATCGACGGCACTGCCGCCCCGGCGGAGCATCAGCAGGCCGGCGTCGGTGGCGAGCGGATTGGCGGTCGCGACCATCTGGTGCCGGGCGCTGGCCGCCTGCTTGGCCGTCGATCCGGGGGGTCGTTCGAGGGCTTGCGGCTGGGCGGCCGCGCTGACGGCGAGCGCCAAGCCCCAAAACAGTCCCAGCAGGGTGGCGCCGCGCTTCGTTTGCCGAAAAGTCACCGGCCGATTCTACCCTCCCGGTCGAGATCCCCGGCCGGCGAGGCTGCACCCCCCTGGGCCCACGTGCGGGAACGGCGGCGCCCGCTGTAAGGTATCG
>Ga0207711_10001295_pt1 | contig 23715 bp, 21 predicted proteins | sample KBSS34metaG_FD_184401 | JGI IMG/M metagenome (GOLD analysis project Ga0207711, IMG submission 184401) | Switchgrass rhizosphere microbial communities from Kellogg Biological Station, Michigan, USA - KBS S3-4 metaG (SPAdes) (version 2) | ecosystem: Host-associated > Plants > Roots > Rhizosphere...
TGTCCTCGATGACCGCCGCGTCGTAGGCGGTGCCGGCCCGCAGGTTCGAGTGGATTCCCGCGATCTGCGCGTGCCGGCCAGCCAGGGTCAGCATTCGCCGGCCGCCGCCCCCGATGATGAACGGTGGCCGTGGCCGCTGCGCGGGCGCGGGGGTGCCGGTGATGCCCGTTACCGTGTAGTGAGTGCCGTGGTGGTCGACGGGCTCTCCGGAGAACAGCGCCTCGAGGACCGCCAACGACTCCTCCAGCCGGTCCACCCGGACGCGGGCGTCGTCGTACGGCAGGCCGGCCGCCGCGTACTCGGCCGCCAGGTAGCCGGCGCCGATCCCGAGATCGAACCGGCCGCCCGAGAGCACGTCGATCGTGCTCGCCGCCTTGTGGGTGAGAACCGGGTGGCGGTAGTCGTTGCACAGCACCAGGGCCATGACCCGCAGCCGCTCGGTGCACATCGCGAGAGCCCCCAGCGCCGGGACCGGATCCTGGTGCCCGACCAGGAAATGGTCGGACACCGAGACGGCCGTCAGCCCGCTCGCGTCCATGCGGGCCAGGCGGCGTCGCCAGGACGCGACATCGTGGCCGATCGGCGGGGCGTAGATGGCGGTCCTGATGGTGCTGGTCCTGGCGGTGGTGGTCGTCGTGGCCTGGGAAGCTGACGTGGAACCCGGAAACGCCCGGGCCTCGGGCTGGTCCGAGGGTGCGTCCCTCACGCGGATGTTGCGCGGTAACGGACCTGGATGACCTCCGGTCCCGCGATCACGCCGCCGGCCTTGATCTCGGCCGGGTCGTCGGCCTCGACGTCCCGCCAGCGCCGGGTGAGCAGCCAGAGGGCTTCCTCCATCTCGGCCTTCGCGACCCCGAAGCCGAGGCAGTAGTGCGGACCGTAGCCGAAGCCGACGTCGAACGGGGGTTCCTCCCGGTGCAGGTCGAGGCGGTCGGGGTTCGGGAACGACTCCGGGTCCCGGCCCGCGGCGGTGACGTTGAGCGTCACCACCTCGCCGGCTTCGAAGGTGGCGCCCTCGATCGTCAGCGGAGTGTTGACGATCTTCACCTGCCTGGGGGTGGCCGGGTACATCCGCATCGCCTCGACGATCGCGGTCGGTACCAGCTCGGGCCGCTCGGCCAGCGTGTCCCACTGCCCGGCCTGGGCGACCGCCCGCACGCACGAGGCGAGCTGGTAGCGGGTGGTGTCGTGACCGGCCAGCAGGATACCGGCGATGTTCCACACCAGCTCCTCCACCGAGATGCGGTCCCCGGCGGCCTGTACGCGGATGAGGTCGGAGATGTAGTCCTCCTGAGGATCCCGGCGACGCCTCGCCACGATCTCCTCGCTGTAGTCCCGGACCGTCCGCAGCGCCTGCTCGAGCCGGGGCACGCCCGGCCAGAACGGCTCCTGGCCGAGCAGCCGTAGCTCGACCGTCGCCTGGTCGAACTCGGGCACGTCCTCGGGCGGAATGCCGATGAAGTGCGAGATCACACCGATGGAGAGATGGTGGCTGAACTCGGTGACGATGTTGCACGAATCCCGGTCGGCGAGCTCGTCGACCAGCTTCGTGGCCAGCTGGCGCATGTGCTCCCTGGCTCGGGCGATGCGCTTGGGATTGAAGCCCTTCACCAGGATCGGACGCAGTCGGTCATGGATCTCGGGCCAGGTAAGATTGAGGTTCCCGTAGATCAGATAGTCCATGATCGGGCCATTGCTGAGACCCTTGTCGAGAAAGATCTGCGGAGTTCGAGGTGTGATTCTGCTGTCCCGGAAGATCTCCCGGACGGTTTCATAGGAGAAGAACTCGGCACCGGAGCGGCCGTTCGCCATCCTCAGGCGCTCGGCTCCCGAGCCGATCACCGAGTTGGGATTCTCCAGGAACTCGGCTGTGTGCGAGTCGATGTAGGGGATCTCGCGTTCCCGAACCAGTGTCTTCACGGTCTCTCCTTTACGTTGGCTCGACGGCCGGAAAGAGTGGCTGTGTGTTCCTTGGCCTGGAGACCGCGCGCGTGTCGCCTTGCTCCGAGTGCCGGCCGATGGGCGGCGTGACGCGGGGCGCCCGCCTCGTGACGCGAGAATGCGTGCCGCCTCGGGGGACGAGCCTGCTGACCAGCGTGTCCATGTCGTCCAGCGACTCGATGTTGAGGACCAGGTCGGCCACGTCGTCGACGGTGTTGTCGGGCAGTAGCCCGGCGGAGTAGACACGCAGCTTCTCGACCAGGACGTCGTCGGGTGCCCGGGTCGAGGGCGACCACGGATCGCCGCGGACGACGTCGCAGTCCTGCGTGAACGTCTGCCCCCGCGCGCGAACGGACAGCCCCGCGCCGCCGCTCTTCGCGATGCGGTGGTGCCGGTCGCGCAGGACGTCCTCCCGCAGGACCCTGCCCATGTCCTCGTCGACCTCGATGCGCACCCGGCGCATGAAGTCGAGCACCGCCGGCTCGGTCAGCCACACCTGGTCGAACCAGTCGGGCCCCGGCGGAACGCGCGACGCGAGGAGCGCCAGCTGGTACGGCGCGTTGAAGACGAGGTTCAGCGGTGTCGCGGGATCGGCCGGGTCCAGCGGTTGATCCGCGGCGGCGATCATGGGGAGCGCGGCCGCCGTCGGGCTCAGGCGGACGGTCACGGCCTCGATCTCGTCAGCGGCGAGGTCGTGGTCACGCACGAGCGAGGCGAAGAGGTCGACCGGTCCCGACAGATACCTGCAGGTCGGGTAGAGCTTGATGCAGGTCTCCCGGATCCACCAGTGCCGGCCGATGTCGTCGATGAGGCGGTCACGGTCGGGCTCGAGAGCGTCCGCGGCCGCCGGAGTCTGCTGGAGCAACGCCTCGAGCGACTCCGGATGGCCGGTGAAGCCCTGGCCACCGAGGACGGCGGCGCTGATCCCGGCCTGTGCCTTGTCGTGGTAGCTGTAGTAGTTCATGCAGCTCAACGTCGTCCGTACGCCGGCGTCACCCGGGGCGGACGCGGCCGCGATCGTCAGGGCGTGCCGTGTCTGCTCCGGGCCCAGCCCGAGGGCGCGCGCGGCCGCCGCGGCGGCGCCGACCGCCACGAACGGACGCCGTGTCCCCGCCGGCGTCGTTCTCGGCGTCGCGTCCAGTACGGGCAGCCGCGCCGGTCCGAGCAGGTCGGCCACCGACGTCGTCTCGAACCCCACCAGGAAGGCCGTCAGCAGATCCCGGCCGCTGGCGCCGCGCTGCTCGCACAGCGCGAGCGCGACGGCGAGCGTCAGGTTCGCCGTATGACTGAAGAAGAAGCTGTCCTGCGCGCTCAGGGCGGCACCCGCCTCGGCGTTCACCAGCGCCGCGCCGGCGGCGGACAGACGTTCACCGGTGCCCAGGACCGTCGCCCGCCCGGCGCCGCCGGCCGCCGCGAGCGCCCGGAACATGTCGTGCCGCGGCTGAACCGTGGTGCCACCGAGCATGCACGCGAACGTGTCCAGCATCAGTCGTTTCGTGTCCGCGACCGTCTCGGCGGGGGTGTCCTCGAGCCGCCAGGTGGCGACGAACTCGCCGAGCCGTTCGGCGAGCCGGTCCGGTCGCTGTGTGACCTTCTGGTGCGCGTTCATGCAGCGTCATCCTCCGGACCGCCTCGTCGGCCTGGAGGCGCGACCGGGCCCGGCCCTCGGCCGCGGCTCCCGGATGGTGCGGAACGGGTCAACTCCGAGCCTCCTCGCGGCGCAGCACGAAACCGCGATATCCGTCGGCCACGACCTCGTCGACGATCGTGCGGTAGGCGCCCAGACCGCCGATGAACGGCATGAACACCCGCGGTTTCCCCGGCACGTTGGCGCCGAGATACCAGGAGTTGGCCTGCGGGAACAAGGTGGCGTCGGCGAGTTCGGCGCAGTGTCGGACCCATGCGTCCTGAGCGTCCGGATCTGCCTCGATGGTCGCGAAGCCGTTCGCGTCGAGATAGGCGATCGTGTCGGCTATCCAGTCCACGTGATGTTCCGCGGCGAGGATCATGTTGGCCAGCACGGACGGGCTGCCCGGCCCCGTGACGACGAACATGTTCGGGAAGCCGGCCACGCCGAGTCCGAGATAGGTCACGGGTCCCGCGGCCCATGCCTCGCGCAGGGTCCGCCCCGCTCGGCCGCGGATGTCGATCGCGGCCAGGGAGCCCGTCATCGCGTCGAATCCGGTGGCCAGGATGAGGTCGTCCAGCTCGTACTCGGCCACCGTCGTCCGAATCCCCGTCCGGGTGATCTCGGTGATGGGTGTGGAACGCAGGTCGACCAGCGTCACGTCGCCGCGGTTGAAGGTGGCGTAATAGTCGCTGTCAGTGCAGATGCGTTTCGTGCCGATGGGATGGTCGCGGGGAATGAGGAGGTCGGCGACGGCGGGGTCCTCGATCATCGCCCGTACCTTGTTCTCGAAGAACGCGCGTGCCTCGGCGTTGGCCTCCTCGGACCGCAGCTGATCCGGGAAGGTCTTGCTGAACAGGACGCCGCCGAGCTCCCATTGCCGTTCGAAGGCGGCGCGCCGTTCCGCCTCCGGCACCTCCAAGGTGTTCCGCGGATGCGGGACGTGCGGCGAGCCGCCACCGCTTTCTCTGGACCGCCGCCGCCGTTCGGCGTAGGTCGCCCGGTACTCCGCCCGGCTGAGCGGGGTGTGCGGGCGGTTGCCGGCCGGGATGGAGTAGTTGGCGGAGCGCTGGAAGACGTAGAGATGGTCGGCCTGCCTGGCGAGGATCGGCGCGGCCTGGATTCCCGAGGAGCCGGTCCCGATGATCGCGACCCGGCGACCCTCGAAGTCGACGCCGTGATGTGGCCAACGGGCCGTGTGGAACGTGCGACCGGCGAAGTCCGCCAGACCCGGGATGTCCGGCGTCCGGGCCGCGGACAGGCTCCCGGTCGCGAAGACCACGGAGCGGGCGGTGAGCATGTCGCCGTCATCCAGGTGCACATTCCAGCGAGCGCTTGCGTCGTCGAACTGCGCGCTGGTGACGCGGGTGCGGAACCTGATGGACCGCAGCAGGTCGTGACGGTCGGCCACGTGCTCCAGATACCTCAGGATCTCCGGCTGTGTGGCGTAGCGCTCGCTCCAGTCCCACTCCTGCTCGAGCTCCGGATCGAAGGAGTAGGAGTAGTCGATGCTCTCCACGTCGCACCGGGCACCGGGGTAGCGGTTCCAGTACCACGTGCCGCCGACCCCGTCGGCGACCTCCACACAGACGACCGACAGGCCCTGGCCTCGCAGGCGGTGAATCGCGTACAGGCCCGCGACCCCGGCGCCGACGATCACGGCATCCACCGTTTCCGGCTCCTGCGTCCCGCCGGTCACAGCAGGCTCCCCACGCGAGAGTTCGCCTCCGACGGCGCGACCGAGGGCGGATCGCCATCGGGGAACGGCGCGAGCGCGCCGCGAAGGACGGCGACCTCCTCGGCCGCCTCCCTGCGCACGATGGCGGCCTGCGGGAACATCGAGGCACCGTGAAAGGTCCCGGGAAACAGGTGCACCTCGACTGGCACCTCGGCCGCGAGGAGGGCGAGCGCGTAGTTGAGCCCCTCGTCGCGTAACGGATCGAACTCCATCACGCTGACGTAGGCCGGTGGTAGCCCCCGCAGGTCTGCGGCCCGCGCGGGCGCCGCGTAGGCGTCGACATCGGCCCCACCGGCGACGTCCTGCCCGAGATAGGCGGACCAGGCGATCGCGGCCTTGTTTCGGTCCCACATCGGTGTGTCGGTGAAACGCCGGATACTGGCCGTGTCCTGGCGGTCATCGAGCATCGGGATGCCGAGGTACTGGAAGCGGACCGCCGGGCCACCTCGGTCGCGGGCCAGCAGTGCCGCCGCCGCGACCAGGCCCGCTCCAGCGCTCGTCCCGTGCAGCACGATCCGGGTGGGATCGACGGCGAGGCCGGCCGGCGCCGAGGCTAGCCACTCCAGCGCGGTGAACACATCCTGGAGCGCGGCGGGGTACGGGTGCTCGGGGGCGAGCCGGTAGTCGACGGAGACCAGGGGAACGCCGAGCTCTCGAACCAGCTCCACGTTGCGGGGGTGACTCGACTCGACATCGCACATCACGAACCCGCCGCCGTGGGCGTGCAGGATCGCTCCCGTGGGTCCATCGACCTTCGCGGGTCGATAGACACGTACGCCCACGCCGGTCGGCAGGACCTCATCGGTGATCAGGACTCCGGTGGTGTCCACCGCGGCGCGCGCCGTCGCGGCGGCGGCGACGGCGGCGCGCGTGCCGGTGAGATCGGTGAGGTCCCGTCTCGGCAGTTGCCCCACCACCGGCGCGAGGTCGGGATCGTAGCGATAACCCATTGGCCCACTCCCGTTCGAGTCAGTCCCCGTGCCCAGGGCGCCTCTGGAGTCCGGAACCGGCTCCGCCGGCCCCCGGCCCATGACCAGGACCGTCGTCCTGGGCGTCGCGGCCGTCTGCGCACACAGCCCTCCGACGCGGGTCACGGCCTTCTCCTGGCCTGATAATGCATCAGCACCGCGCTGTTTACCAAGCGCTTGCTAGCCTCCTTGTCGAAGGAGCGGTGGGCGACGCCGCTTCTGGCCCTGCCGGAGAAGACACGGGCTACCGTCGAGGGAAGGAGCTGGCATGCCGACGCAGGAAGCGGTGTTCGGCGGCGGGTTAGCCGTGGTGACCGGGGCCGGGGCCGGGATCGGCGAGGGGCTCGCCCGGCACCTCGCCGGGCGGCTGGGCATGACCGTCGTGATGACCGACATCGACGAGCGGTCGGTGGGCCAGGTCGCGCAGGAGATCATCGGGGCTGGCGGGCGCGCCGTCGCGCGCGTCGTCGACGTACGGGACGCCGAGGCGATGACGCGGCTGGCCGAGCAGGTACGCCACGAGTTCGGCCCCGTGCGTCTGCTGATCAACAATGCCGGTGTCGAGCAGTTCGGCTATCTCTGGGACGTCTCGCCGGAGAACTGGCGCCGGGTCGTCGACGTGAACATCAGCGGTGTCTTCCACGGCATCCGTGCGTTCCTGCCCGCGATGATCGCTGACCAGGAACGCAGCCACGTCCTGACGGTGGCGTCGGTCGGCGCCGTGACCGCCGTTCCGCTGCAGGCGCCGTACATCATGAGCAAGCATGCGGTGCTCGGCATGGCCGAATGCCTTCACCAGGAGGTGGGGAGGATCGGCGCCGACATCGCGGTCTCGGTGGTGCTGCCCGGGGCGGTACGGTCGTCGATCTTCGTCACGGCAGGTGGGGTCGACGCGGGTGACGCGGAGGCCGCTGAACATCACCGGGCTGAGATGCTGGCCGTTCGCGACCGTGCCATCAGCCCCGCCGAGGCGGCCGACACGATCATCGAGCAGGCGGCTCAGGGCGAGTTCTACATCGTCACCCAGCCGGACATCGTGCTCGCGGCCATGGCTGCCCGCGCCGACCAGCTTGTCCACCGGCGCGCGCCGGCACCGTACAGAACCAGGTTCGTCAGCCCAAGCTGAGCGCGTGAGCCCGGCGGCGGCCGCAAGGATCGAGGACGCCACCGCGGTGTCACGGCGCGCGAACCGATCCGGCGGCCCGCTGAAGGAGCGCCGCGGACGCCTGTCGATCGTGCTGGGCCGGAACCGCCAGGACGCCATGACATCGGTCAGGCTCCGCCGGCCGCGAGCGAGATCCGTTGGGCCCGGGCCTCTCGCGCCGAGGCCAGCCGGTTTGACCGGTTCCGCGCGCGGCTTTCTCGGTCGGGAGGAAACAGCGCACGGGCGGTACGACGGGCCGCGAAGGCGACCATGGGTGCCACCTGTTCCATGACGAGCTCACCCCTGCGCGCGACCGAGATGGCGGCGACCGGACCGTCGGGCCCGACCACCGGGGCGGCGATCGAGCTGACGCCACTGGTCCGGTGGGCGCCGGGGGAGACGGCGATCCCACGGCGTTGCTGGATCACTGTCAGCTCCCGGTGAAGGTCCACGCTGGCCGTGGCGCTCAGTGACGGGCATGACGCCATCAGCTCGTCGACCTGCTCGGGTAACAGGCACGAGAGCATCGCGCGTCCACTGACCGTGTCGCACGCGAGAAGTCGGCCGCCCACTCGCGAAGGCACCGTGTTCGCCGCAGCCCCCCCGAGCTTGTCGAGGTAGTGCACGATCCCGCCGTCGAGGACGGACAGGTGGGTCACCGCGCCGGTGGCGATCTGCAGTTCGGTCAGTGGCACCGCGGCCGCTACCCGAAGGTTCTCGTAGTCCGCGGAGCGGGCGCCGGAGTGACGCATGCGTGGGCCCAGCCGGAAGCCACGGCTGCCATGCTCCACCCAGCGAAGCTCCACGAGCTGACGCAGGATCCGGGACGCGGTGGAGCGGGGCAGGCCGGTGATCTTGGTGATGTCCTCGAGGAGCAGATGTTCGGGCGCGTCCTCGAACGCGTCGATGATGAGCGTGACTCGCTCCACCACGCCCGGCCGGGCCCGCCGCGCCGGCGCGGCGGGAAGATCGCCACCACGGGCGGCCGTCAGGGTCACGATGCCTCCATCGCTCTACCAAACGCTTGCTCAAGACATCTTTGGTGGGTGCCGGGATGAACGTCAAGCCGCAGGTGGTGCCAGGCGTGCGGACGAGGTCTGGGCCGCGAACGTACTGGCCTCATCACTGCGTGACCGTCCACCCTCCGTCAACGGGTAGAAACACTCCGTTGATATAGGAGGCGAGTGGAGACAGGAGGAACAGCGTCGCGTAGGCGATGTCGTCGGCGGTGGCCATCCGACCGAGTGGAATACGCGCGAGGATGCGCTTGCCTGTCTCGGTCTCGACGAAACCTGCGAGCCTCGGCGTATCCGTCATCCCTGGAGCGACGCCGTTCGCGCGCAGCTCGCCGCCCCGCTGGGCGGCGAGGTGGCGGACGTACCCCATCACGGCGGCCTTCGCTGCCGAGTACCAGTCGCTCTCAGTTCCGACTCGGTTGCCCGCGACCGATGTGGTGACCACCATCGCCGCGTGGGGTGGCACGCCTTCGGCCAGCCACGCCTCCGTCATCCGGCGTACGCCACCCACGCTGATCCGGACCGCTTCGTCGAAGTCCAGCGGCGCCGACGAGGCCGGCCCGGCGTTGTTGACCAGAAAGGCGGCCGGGCCGAAGCGGTCGGCGACCGTCGCGAAGCCGCTGGTGACCGCGTCTTCGTCGGCCACATCCCCCACGAAGGTCATGATCTGGCCGCCCTCGGCGGTGACCTCGTCGGCCAGCGAGCGCAGACCGCCGGAGCGCAGGTCCCAGGCGGCCACGCGCAGGCCGAGCTGGGCGGCTCGCCGCGCCGTGGCCCGACCGATACCGCTGCCGGCGCCCGTGACGATGATCGGGTCCCCGGGACGGAAACAGAAGTCGGCGGAGCTCGGCATGGTGAATCCTTTCGGAGAGCCGCGCGCCGGCCGCGCTCCGTAGGCGTGGACCGGCTCCTTGACGCTTGTGACCTGCGCCATGCTAGCCTTCGCCAGCTAGCAAGCGCTTGGTAGCTCATCATCGGTTCCGATGGAGATAGGCGTATGAGGAGACGGTTGACAGGGGTCGCCGCGATCGCGGCCGGCCTTCTGTTCGCACTCGCCGGCTGCGGCTCGGACTCGGCGAGTAGTGGTGGCTCGACGCAAGGCGGCGGGGCGGGAGACTACCGAGTCGTCGTGCTCGGTGGCATCAGCGCGAAGGGGGTGCTGGCGGACAACGCGTCGACATCGGTTCTCGCCGCGAAGGCGGGGGTCGAGTTCGCGAACCGCAACGGCGGCGTCGGCGGCCGCAAGGTGACGGTCGATGTGATCGACGACCAGGGCGACCCGACGACCGCGGTGACCCGGCTGCGGGAGGCGATCGCGAAGAAGAAGCCTGACCTGGTTCTCAACTCTGGCCCGTCCACGGTCGCCGAGGCGACGCTGCCCATCCTGAAGCAGAACTCGATCCTGTCGATGAACATCGGGCCGACGCAGACGTCGGCCGACCCCAAGCAGTTCCCGCTCAACTTCGACCTGTCGCCGGTGCCGACGGACTACCTGGGCGGCTTCGTGCCGTACCTCCAGCAGCATGGCTACAAGAAGCTCGGCATCCTGCACGGTTCCAGCTCGTACGGCGAGACGTTCGGCAAGGGGGCGCAGGACGTCCTGAGCAAGGAGGGTTTCGACGTCGTCAAGAACGAGGAGTACGACATCGCGGCCCTGGACATGACGGCCCAGCTCGAGGCGGTTCGCGCCGGCGGGCCCGACGCGCTCGTCCTCGACGCCTACGGCGCCCCGTTGGGCTACATCCTCGACAACGTCCAGAAGCTGGGCTGGAACGTGCCGATCGTCGCGAACTCCTCCGTGGCGGCCACCGGCCTGATCTCCAGCCCGCCGCCGTCGGGCGTGCTGGGGACCCCGGCCGTGAAGAACCTGGTGATGCAGGTCTTCAAGAGCACGAAGTATGACCCGAACGCGGTCGCGGTCAACGACGCCGTCACCCTGATGAAGGGCCTCGGCTCGATCAAGGCGACGCTCATCCTGGCCTACAACTATGACGCGTTGCCACTGGTGATGGCGGCGGCGGCCAAGGCCGGGTCCACGGACGCGAAGGCGATCGCCACGGCGCTCGAGCAGCCGGACATGCAGCAGGCGGCCAAGACCGCGATCCTCGCCCGGTACAACTACACGGCTTCGTCGCATGCGCCGAGCGTCGGCAAGGGCGAGTTCATCTTCATCGCGCCGTCCGAACGGCGGGACGGCCAGTACCACTAGGCGGTTCGCCGCCCGCGACTACCCGCCACGCGGGCCCAGGTTGGGTCTACCCTCATCCGGGCCCGCGTGGCGGAAGGACTTGCCGGCCGGTCGGGTCGCTCGGTGTCTCGACACGAGGACGCGAATCATGACTCTCATCTGGGGCGGACTCGCCTTGGGCGCCGTCTACGCGATGGTCGCCGTCGGTTACAACATCGTCTACATCGCCTCCCGGACCTTCAACTTCGCGCACGCGCAGCTGATGATGATGGGGGCCTTCATCGCCTACTCGAGCCTGGTGAGCTGGGACCTGCCCTGGGTGCTCGCGCTGCTGCTGGCCGGTGTCGTCGTGGGCGCCATCGCGGCGGTCGAGGAGCGTCTCGCCGTCCGGCCGGTGCGCGACACCCACAACATCCTGGTGACGACGCTGGGCGCCGCGACCATCATGGACGGCGCAGCCCAGCTGATCTGGGGGAGCCAGCCGCTGCGCGTGCCCTTCGTCGCCGGCGAGGACGCGTTCAGCCTGCTGGGCGGCCGGGTCCGTCCGGTCGACATCTTCCTGATCGGCGTCGCGATCCTGCTCGTCGTCGTGCTCGTCCTCATCAGCCGGCGATCGCTGATCGGGCTGGCGCTGCTCGGCATGGCCGAGGACAGGGAGGCGGCCCAGCTGCGCGGGGTCAACGTGCGGGCGACGGCGTTCGGTGCCTTCGTCGTCGCGGGCGTGCTCGCGGGCCTGCTGGGCGTGTTCGTCGGGCCCAAGACCTTCGCTGTCACGACGCTCGGCGCCGCCTTGGCGCTCAAGGGCTTCGTCGCGCTCGCGCTCGGGGGCTTCGGCTCCATGCCGGGCACGCTCGTTGGAGGTCTCCTGGTCGGGCTGGCGGAGGCGTACGCCGCCCGCTATCTCGGCGGCGAGTATGCCAACCTCACCGTCTTCGTCATCCTCATCGCCGTCCTGTTGATTCGCCCGGCCGGGCTCTTCGTCCGCGCCAAGGAGAGAGTGGTCTGACATGGTGAATCGAATGTCGGCCGACCGTCTCCGGTCTCTGCCGTGGTGGGCGGTGCCTCTCGCGCTCGGGGTTCTCGTTGTTTTCCTGCCGCAGTTCGTCAGCGATTTCTCGGTCATCCGCCAGGTTCAGCTCGCGCTCATCCTGGCACTGCTCGTCAGCGGTCTCAACCTGAGTCTCGGCTACGCCGGCGAGCTCGCCCTCGGTCAAACGGCGATGTATGCGGGCGGAGCGTACGCGGCCGGTCTCATGTCCAAACACGGCCACACCGAGATCCTGGTGCAGCTGCTGGTGGCCATCGCGGCGGCGCTCGTGATCGGCGTCGTCTCCGGTGTGCCGGGACTGCGGCTCGGCAGCTGGTCGCTGGCGATGACGTCGTTCTTCCTGGTGTTCCTGGTGGGGGACGTGCTGGCGATCTTCAACTCGCAGACCGGTGGCCGCAACGGCCTGTCCGGGATCGCGAGCCCGACGCTGTTCGGCGGGACACTGGCCCCCAACGACTACTTCGCGCTGATCGCGGTGGTCACGCTGCTCTGGTTTGTCGTTATGCGGAACATCGTGGTATCGCGGCACGGCAACGCCTTCCTGGTGCTCAAGCAGAGCCCGGTGCTTGCCGCTTCGATGGGTATCTCCGTGTTCCGCATGAAGCTGCTGGCCTATGCGCTCGGCGCGGTCCCGGCGGGCCTGGCCGGAGCGCTGTTTGCCAACCTCGACCTCTACGTGTCACCGGACCAGTTCACCTTCAGCATGGCGACCACGATCCTGGCCGCGTCCATCCTGGGCGGCTCGGCCAGCGTCTACGGAGCCGTGGTGGGCGCGTTCATCCTGCAGTTCGGCCTGAACCAGTCCAGCGAGTACCAGCGTTACTCGCTGCTGGTCACCGGCGTCTTCCTCCTCATCGGCGGTGTCCTGCTGACGGGCGGCCTGGCGGGCCTTGCCCGAGATCTGTGGCGGCGGTTCGTGCTACGTCCGACGCAGGCGTCCGCGGCGGACGGCTCGGCCGAGATCCGGATTCCACCGGTGCCGGGCAGGGCGCTGCGCGTCGAGGGTGTCTCGAAGGCCTTCGGCGGCAACCGGGCGCTCGCCGATGTCGACCTGCTCGCACGCCCTGGCAAGATCACAGCGCTGATCGGCCCGAACGGTTCGGGCAAGACGACGCTGCTCAACATGGTCTGTGGCTTCTACCGGACGGACTCGGGGGCCATACGCCTGGACGATCGCGAACTCCAGCGACTCGGTCCGGACCGGGTCGCCCGCGCGGGCATCACGCGGACCTTCCAGACGCCGAACATCCCCGCCGGCATCTCGGTGCTCGACGCGGTGACGGCCGGGCGGTTCACGGCGCACCGCGCGACGGTGCTGGAGAGCGCCCTGCGGCTCCCGCGCTACCGCCGGCTGCGGCGGGAGGACGTCACGGAGGCCGAGCGGGTGCTCGAGGCCGTGGGCATCAGCAACCTGCGGGACTCTCGCGCCGATTCCCTCCCGCTCGGGCAGCGACGGCTCCTCGAGGTGGCGCGCTGCCTGGTTCGCGACCCGGCGGTGCTGCTGCTCGACGAGGTGGCCTCGGGCCTCGACGAGCACGAGGTGGAGCGGCTGGCCGCGGTCATCCGCGGAGTGCGTGATGCCGGCGGGACCGTGCTGCTCGTCGAGCACAACTTCCAGCTGGTGCTGGCACTGGCCGACGAGATCGTCGCGCTCGCGCACGGGCAGGTGATGGCCCGAGGGACGCCGGCGGAGATCGAGAACAACCCGCGGGTGCTCAGCGAGTACCTCGGCATAGACCCAGACGAGCAGGCCGACGGCGCCGCGGTGCTGGCGGACCTCGTCACCGAACCGGGAGGTGACCGGTGACTGCCCAGGAGCGGGACACGGCGGAGCAGGCGGACCAGCGGCCACCGGTGCTGCGCGTCACCGACCTGAGTACCGGCTACGGTGACCTCCGTGTCGTCAGGGAGGTGTCCCTCGAGGTCCGAGCCGGCGAGATAGCCGTCCTGCTCGGCCGGAACGGCGCGGGCAAGACCACGACGCTGCGTGCCGTGGCCGGGCTCAACCGGGTGGTGGCCGGGGAGGTCCTCCTCGACGGCCAGGACATCGGCAGGGTGCCGCCGCACGCGCGGGTACGGCGGGGCATGGCCTATGTCCAGGAGGGCAAGCGGGTCTTCCACGGCCAGACCGTGGAGCAGAACCTGCTGCTGGGCGGCTACACCCGCCGGCGCCGGCGCCAGGAACAGCGCGCCGAGATCGAACGCGTCTACGAGCTGTTCCCGGTGCTGGGGGAGAAGCGCTCCCGCCTGGCGGGCAGCATGTCGGGCGGACAGCAACAGATGCTGGCCATCGGCCAGGCGTTGATGGCCAAACCCACGCTCCTTCTGCTCGATGAGCCCTCGGGTGGCCTCGCGCCGGTCATCGTCAAGGAGGTCATGGCACGGGTGCAGGAGCTCAAGCAGTCGGGGCTGGCGATCCTGCTCGTCGAACAGGCCGTGGAGGCGTCGTTCGCCATCGCCGACCACGTCACGGTGATCGACATGGGACGGACGATCCTGTCCACCCGGGCGAGCGCCGTGAGCGACCTGACGGTCCTGCGGGACGCGTACTTCGGAAAGCCGGCGGCCGGCCTCGCGAGCTGATCACCGGTTCTCCCGGCCGCGCAACCCACCTAACACTTGCTTGGTTGCACTCATATGCTGGCACGAGTAGCGGAAGGGAGGGTGAGGTTGTCCTTCACCATCGACATGTCCGGCCAGGTCGTCCTGGTGACCGGCGGAGCCCGCGGTGTCGGGGACGGCATCGTGGAGACGTTCCTGCGGGCGGGCGCGGAACTGGAGATCTGCGGGCGCCGGGTGCCGGAGTCGCTGCGGGAGGTCGACGGGCGCACGCCACGCTTCAGCGCCGTCGACGTGCGGGATCCGGAGGCGGTGGACGCCTGGGTCGCCGACGTGCTGGCGCGTCGCGGGCGTGTCGACGTGGCGGTGAACAACGCGGGAGGGGCGCCGTTCGTCCCCTTCGTCGAGGCGTCGCCGCGCCTGCACGCCAAGGTCACTCAGCTCAACTTCCTGGCGGCGGTGCACGTGCTGCACGCCGTTCATCCAGCGATGGTGACCGGGGGCGGCGGCGTGGTGCTGAACGTCACGTCGATCTCGGCGCGGCGGCCGAGCCCGGGCACCGCCGTCTACGGCGCCGCGAAGGCGGCCCTGGAAAGTCTCACCGGCAGCCTGGCCGTCGAATGGGCTCCGCGCATCCGGGTCAACGCCGTCAGCTGCGGCCTGGTGGCCACGCCCGGGTCGATGGAACACTACGGCGACGCCGAACAGATCGCCCGGGTGGCGGCGACCATCCCCCGCGGGGTCTTCGCCACGCCGCAGGAGATCGGCGCCGCCTGCCTGTTGCTGGCATCGCCGCTGGCCAGCCACGTCACCGGCGCGGTCCTGGACGTGGACGGTGGGGGAGAGTGGCCCGCCTTCCTTCAGCACACCCCCAACGCGTGACTCCGGCCTGACCTTCCACGCCGCGTCCGCCGCGTGCCCGCCGCCCTGTCCGCGAGCGGCCCGACCCGAGGAATGCCCATGCCCGAAGCTGTCATCGTCTCCGCGGCCCGATCGCCGATCGGCCGGGCCGACAAGGGATCCCTGAAGGACGTTCGCCCCGACGACCTCGCCGCGCAGATGGTCGAGGCGGCCCTCTCCGCTGCCGTGGGACTCGACTGGTCGGACGTCGACGACATCATGCTCGGCTGTGCCCAGCCGGCTGGAGAGCAGGCGTACAACCTGGGCAGGATGGTCGCGCTCCGCCTGGGTCTGGACAACGTCCCGGGCACCACGGTCCATCGCTACTGCGCCTCGTCGCTACAGACCACGCGGATGGCGATGCACGCCATCCGCGCGGGCGAGGGTGACGTGTTCGTGTCCGCGGGCGTGGAATGCGTGTCCCGGTTCGGGCACGGCAAGTCCGACGGCATGCCGGACACGAAGAACCCGTGGTTCGCCGAAGCCATGGCGCGTACCCGGGTGCGAGCCGCGTCGGGGGAGAGCTGGACCGATCCCCGGCTGGACGGACTGCTCCCAGACGCCTATATCGCCATGGGTGAGACCGCTGAGAACGTGGCGCAGGCGTTCGGCGTGTCCCGGCAGGCGCAGGACGAGTACGCGGTCCGCAGCCAGCACCTCGTGGAGGCGGCGACCGCCCGCGGCTTCTGGAAGCGCGACATCACCCCGGTCCAGCTGGCCGACGGCACGACGGTGGCCACGGACGACGGGCCCCGGTCCGGAGTGACCCTGGAGAAGGTCGCCTCGATGAAGCCGGTGTTCCGGCCCGGCGGCACCGTGACCGCGGCGAACTGCTGCCCGCTCAACGACGGCGCCGCGGCGCTGGTGGTCATGAGCGACGCGCGGGCAGGAGAGCTCGGTCTGGTCCCGCTCGCACGGATCGTGTCGACCGGTGTCTCGGCGCTGAGCCCGGAGATCATGGGTCTCGGCCCCGTGGAGGCGACCCGGCAGGCTGTTGCCCGCGCGGGGCTGTCGATCTCGGACATCGACCTGGTGGAGATGAACGAGGCGTTCGCCGCGCAGGTGCTGCCGTCCATCGACCAGCTGGGGCTCGACCTCGACCGGGTGAACGTCAACGGCGGCGCGATCGCGCTTGGCCATCCGTTCGGCTCCACCGGCGCCCGGATGGCCACCACCCTGATCCACGGGATGCAGGAGCGCGACGTCCAGTTCGGTCTCGAGACGATGTGCGCTGCCGGCGGCCAGGGCATGGCGTTGGTTCTCGAGCGCCTTCGCTGACCCGGGTAGCGCCGGGAACCATGCTGCGCTTGGGCCGGGATGCTGGTGAACATGCTTGTGGCCGCCGGGAACGGCGGCCACAAGCATTTCTCTGGATGCCTGGTCCTGCCCGGGGGCGTCAAGCGGGATCGCGCAGCTCCCGCTTGAGGACCTTGCCGGTCGGGCCACGCGGCAGGTCGTCCACCAGGACGAACTCCCGCGGAACCTTGAAGTTGGCCAGCCGGGATCGCAGATAGTCGGTCAGTTCCGTCGCGGACGGCTTCGATTCCCGCCGGGCGACCACGTAGGCCCGGGCGACCGATCCCAGCCGGTCGTCGGGCACACCGACGACCGCTGACTCGATCACGTCAGGATGGCCTCCGAGCGCGTTCTCGACCTCGGCGGGGTAGACGTTGAATCCGCCGACCGTGAACATGTCCTTGATCCGGTCGGTGATCTTGAGGCAGCCGTGCTCGTCGAAGCGGCCGACGTCGCCGGTGTGGAACCAGCCGTCAGGGTCGAACGCCGCCTTCGTGGCCGCCTCGTCCTCGAAGTAGCCAACCATGACGAGCTCGCCGCGCAGCACGATCTCGCCGTCGGTACCCAGAGGCACGTCGTGGCCGGCCTCGTCGACGACCCGGATCTCGATGCCCGGCACCGCGGGTCCGGTCGTCTCCGCGACGTGCCGCGGATCCTCGTTGGGGCGGGACTGCGTGGCGACGACACACTCCGTCAGGCCGTACGCCTGGCCCACCGACTCGAACCCGAGCACGTCGAGCATCTGCTCGAACAGGGTCTCCGGTACCGACGCCGCGCCGGCGACGCCGAAGCGCAGGGACGACAGGTCGAACTCGCGTAGCCGCGGATGGTTGATGAGGGTGATGAAGATCGTCGGAGTTCCCGGAAGTACGGTGATCCGTTCTCGTTCGATCAGCTTCATCAGGTCGACCGGGTCGAACACCGACACGGGGTAGATGGTGGTGCCAGCGGTCAGTGCCGTGATCACCCCGGCCTTGTATCCAAAGCCGTGGAAGAAGGGGTTGACCACCGCGTACCGGTCGGTCTCGCTCAGCCGCGCGCCCCGGGCCCAGGTCTCGGCCACTCCGATGGTCTGCCGATGGGTGCTCATCACCCCCTTCGGCACGCCAGTGGTGCCTGACGTGAAGAGAATGTCGCAGATGGTGTCCGGCTCGACGTGCATGGTCGTCTCGACCGTGACGGGTGTCCGCCGCGCCAGGTCGAGGAAGGCGGTCCACGTCGTCACGTCGGGCCGAGACCCGTCGCCGACGTCGATGATCGCGCGCAGGTGTGGCAGCCCCGGGATCATGCCGTCGCCCGCGGGCGAGTCGGCCGAGTCCGCCGAGCCGCGGAGCATCGCGACGTAGTCGACGCCGAGGAAGCCATTGCTGACGACCAGTACCGACGCCCGCGACCGCTCCAGAATCACTCGGGCCTCGTGGCCCCGGTAGCGGGTGTTCAGCGGGACGACGGAGGCTCCCCGGCACTGAGCGCCGAGCATCGCGAGGATGAACTCCACCCGGTTGGGAGCCCAGATCGCGACCCGGTCACCCGGCTCGACGCCCAGGGCGACCAGGCCGCGCGCGACGGCGCGCGCCTGCTCGGCGAGGTCCGCATAACTCAGGCGGACAGACCCGTCGACGACCGCCGGATGATCACCGTACCGGCGGCCCTGCTCTTCCAGCAGCGCTGGGATCGTCATGGCCGCTCCGGCGCTCAATCGCTGACCTCACGGTCCCGGGTGCCCGCCGGGTCGATGACGGTGCGGATCAGTTCCAGCTCGCGGCTGTCAGGGAGCCGGGTCGTGTCCGCCGACGAGACGTCGATCGGGAAGCCGGTGTTGGCCGTGACCTCCTGCGCGCTGACCCCGGGATGCAGCGACCGGACCTTCAGCCGCCCGCTGTCGTCGTAGTCCAGCACCGCCAGGTTCGTGACCACCACGCCCAGGTCGTGAAACCGCAGGGAGGTGCCCGTGTGGGCTCGGGCGCGGTCGTTGCCGACCCCGGAGACGACGTCCACCGTCTCGACGAAGACCCTGGCCGAGTGCTTCGACACCCAGTAGTCGGTCCGGTGGCTCACTGTGTTGCCCGGCGCGCCGCGCACGCCGATCAGCTGGCGCTTCGGGCGACGCCAGTCCCCGATCGCGGAGATGTTCTGGTTGCCGAAGGCGTCGACCTGGCTCGCGCCCATCATGCTTTGCCGACGACCGGTGTTCAGGATATCGAAGACGCGTCGGTAGGGCATCCAGCACTCGATGGTTCCACCGGCCGCGGCGGTGCGGCCGAGCGGAGGCGGCTCGCTCATCAGGAACGCCTCGCCGTCGGTGAGCACCAGGTCGGGGGAGTGGGTCAGCCGGGCGAGCCGTGCGCTGATGGCCGGGACGGTGCCGACGGCGTGGGCCAGGACCTCTCCGGATCCCCGCCAGGCGTCGGCGCACGCGACCACGCAGATCTCGGCACGGGTGATGTCCATCGTCATGCCTTCCCCCCGCCCGCGTTCTGCTGGCGGAACTCCCCGACGGCGGCCTGGTACGCCGCCTCGTCCTGTTCGAGGAACCGTGAGGTGAACTCCTGCCAGGACTGCTCGTCCCGCGCGGCCCGCGCATAGTGCGCCTGGAACGCCTCGTCCCGGCCGTAGTCCGGCTCGCAGGAGGTGAAGTGTGCCCCGGCCGGTGTCTCGACGACCCCGGAGACGAACATCCGGCTGATCAGCAGGGATTGGACCGGGGCCGTGCCGGTCAGCTCCGCGGTGTCGACGATCCGCTCGACACTCATGATGCAGCGGTCGGCGGCCATCGCCAGCAGGTCGTCGAAGTACGGGTCCGGGCCGAGGTACTGGCCGTTGCCGTGAACGTCGGCCCGGTTGAGATGGATGAGCGCGACGTCGAGCCGGATACCCGGCACCGCGACGTACACCTCGTCGTCGTAGGGCGAGGCGACCAGCCGCAGGTCCGGGTTCATCGTCAGCACGTCGCTCTCCAGGCCGGCCCGGGTGGGCAGGAAGGAAAGCCTCCGGGCCCCGGCGCGCAGGGCCTCGACGAACATGCCCTCGTCGTACTCGACGGACGTCACGGTGCCAGCTTCGCGGGCGGCGCGGAAATGCGGGTCGAGCGCGATGCTGTCCAGGGAGACGAACCCGTAGACCAGCCGGCTGATCTTGCCCGCGGCGCACAGCAGACCGACGTCGGGGCCGCCGAACGACACCACTGTCAGGTCCTTGACGTCGCTGCGCAGCAGCTCGCGCACCAGGGCCATCGGCTTGCGCCGCGACCCCCAGCCGCCGATGCCGATGGTCATACCCGACTCGATGTGTCGGGAGACGTCTGCCAGGGACATGGTCTTGTCCCGCACCAGGCCTCCTTCAAAAGAGAAATCGTTGGTTGTTGAGAGCCGTGCGCGGGTGGACGAAGCAGGCTGGGAGCCAGGTAGGTCCCGCGCCTCGCTGTCAGGCGGGGGGCTCGCTGTCAGGCGGGGGCTCGACGAGTTCGACGCGCACCCGGTCGGGGTCGAGGACGTAGACGCACCGGTAGCCGGCCATCGGCTCGCTGGTGACGATCGGATCTGACTGGACGGTCACCCCGGCCGCACGCAGCCGGGTCAGCAGACCGTCGAGACCTCGGACGGTGATCGCGACGTGGGCAGCCCCGACATGCCCGTTGTCCGGGTCGAGTACCACCGAGGACCCTCGGACGTACTGCAGCAGCTCCACCACGGTGGAGCCTTCCCGCGCCCGGACGAACGCCTGCCGGACGAGCACGCCGGGATAGCCGGTGACGGCGTCGACGCGAGGCCCGCTGCGCTCGTACGGACCGAGCCGCTCGCCCCCGAGGAGATCGGCGTAGAAGTCCATGGATCGTTCCAGGTTGCTGACGGTGATCCCGACGTGGTGCACCGACGGCATAGCGACCCCTTCCTCTTCCCGGCCTGCTCGGACCTCGCCTCCAGCCCTCTACACGTGCTCCAGCAGCAGCCGGCGGTGCTCGTGCGCCTGTCCGAACAGTTGGCCGGTCGCGTGCGCCCGCTTGAAGTACAGCTGGGTGTCGTCCTCCCAGGTGATCGCGATGCCACCGTGCAACTGGACGGACTCCGCCGCCACGTGGGCGAAGGCGTCCGAGCACCAGGCCTTGGCCATCGCCGCCTGCAGCGGCAGGTCCGGCGCGTCGTGCGCCGCGGCCCAGGCGGCGGCCCACGACATCGAGCGCGCGGTCTCCACGGAGACGAGCATGTCGGCCACCCGGTGCTTGAGAGCCTGGAAGGAACCGAGCGGACGGCCGAACTGGACGCGGTCTCGAAGGTAGGCGAGCGTACGGTCGAGCGACCTCTGCGCACCGCCCACCTGAAGGGCGGTCACCGCGACCGACGTCACGGAGTGCAGCCGGCGTAGCGCGGCCCGCGCGTCGGTGGCCAGCGGGACGGCGGGCACACCGTCGAAGGTCAGGGTCGCGAGATCCAACGTGGGATCCACCGCGGGGGTCCGGGTGCGGGTCAGTCCCGGCTCCTCCACCGCCACCTCGAACAGCCCGACCCCGTCGGGGGTCTCGGCCGTGGCGAGCAGGATGCTGGCGTGGCCGCCGTCGAGGACGAGGGTGGCGGTGCCCGACAGCCGCCAGCCGCGCGAGTCGGTCGCCCGGACGTCGCAGCCGTCGGTCCGCCACCGGCCGCGGCGGTCGGCCCAGGCCAGCGCGCCGACCGCGCCCTCGGCGAGGGCGGGAAGCAGGCGCTCGCGTCCGGTCGCGTCCGCGACGCTCAGAACCGCCTGGACGGCCAGGACGGCCGAGCCGAGGAACGGTGACGGTGTCAGCGCCGCGCCCAGCCGCTCGAGGATCACGTGGGTCTCCAGCAGGCTGGCGCCCGCACCCCCGTATTCCTCCGGGACCGCCAGCGCGGCGGCCCCGATCTGGGAACAGAGCGTCTTCCAGAGAACGTCGTCGTAGCCCTGCTCGGAAGCCGCCGCGGCGCGGGCGTCGACCGCGGCGCCGCGACGCTCGATGAGCTGCTCGACCGCCTGCGCGAGCTCTTCCTGCTCCTCGCTCAGCGCGAACCGCATCCGTCGTCAGCTCCTCGTCAGACTGTCGAGGACCCGCGCGCGGTGGGCCGCGGGTGTTCCCCACGCGCCAACGAGCGCCCGCGTCTTGAGGATCCAGATACTCAGGTCGCACTCCAGCGTGTAGCCAATGGCGCCATGCACCTGCAGCGCGGTGCGCGCCGCCCGGTCGGCCGCCGCCGAGGCGAGCACCTTGGCCGCCGACACGTCACGGGACGCGCTGGTGGAACCGCTGGACAGCTCCCGAGCCGCTCCGTACACCAGGGGACGGGCGAAGTCGAGGGCGACCCGGACGTCGGCGAGCGCGTGTTTGATCGCCTGGTACTCGCCGATCACGCGGCCGAACTGTCTGCGCGCACCGACGTATTCGACCGCGGTGGCGAGCATCCGTTCCCCGGCGCCGACCAGCGCTGCGGCACAGGCCAGCGCGGCGTTGTCCAGCCCGAGCTGGATGGCCTGCTCGTCAAGCAAGGAGATCGTCGTCTCCGGGGCCAGAGTGTGCAGACGCCGGGCCGGATCCACCGACCGCAGGGCTTCGACCGTGCGTCCCTCCGACAGAGCGTGGTCGGCGACGAGGTACACGTGGCTGGAGACGCCGCAGTCGAGGGCGTACGGCGCCGCGGGCGGCAGCGCGAAGGTCACCCGCGCGTCGCCCGCGGCGACGGCCGCGAGGATTCCTTCCGCGTCGGTCTTCCGCAGCAGCGCGGGTGCCAGCGCGGCGCTCTCGATCCATGGTCCCGGTACGGCGTGGTAGCCGAGCCGTTCGAAGGCGACGGCCAGGTCGAGCGGGGTGCCGTCGAGGCCGCCCAGCTCTTCGGGGACCACCAGCGCGGTGACGCCCAGCTCGGCCAGCCGTGACCACAGCTCGACGCCGGGCGCGGTGTCGCCGTCGGCCCACGCGCGGTGGACGGTGGGAACGTCGGAGGCGGCCAGCAGGTCGTCGAGCGACGTGGCGAACGCCTGTTGTTCGGCTGAGAGCGAGAACTTCATGCTCCGGCCCGCCGGTTGTCGCCGCGGGGCAGCCCGAGCAGCCTCTCGGCCACGATGTTGCGCTGGATCTCGTTGGTGCCGGCGTAGATCGGGCCGGCCAGGGAGAACAGGTAGTCGTCCATCCAGGCGCCGGCGTCCGGAGCCGCCTCGCCGCGAAGCTCCTGGTCGGGGCCCAGCAGCTCCAGGGCCGTCTCGTGGATGCCGACATCGAGTTCCGACCAGAACAGCTTGTTGACGCTGCCGGCCGCCCCCAGGTCGCCGCCGGCGCGGAGGCGGTCGACGGTTCCCCAGGTGTACCAGCGGTACGCCTGCGCGCCGATCCAGGCGTCGACGACGCGGTCGCGCACCTGGGGGGCGTCCGCTCCGCGTTCCTGCCACAGCGTCAGCAGGCGCTCGGCGGCGGCGCAGAAGCGGCCCGGCGCCCGCAGCGACAGGCCACGTTCGTTGCCGGCGGTGCTCATCGCCACCCGCCAGCCGTCGCCGACGCCGCCGAGGACGTCCGCGTCAGGTACGAAGACCTCGTCGAAGAAGATCTCGGCGAAGCCGGCGTCGCCGTCGAGCTGGGCGATGGGACGGACGGTCACCCCGTCGGCGTCCAGCGGGAACAGGAAGTAGGTCAGGCCGCGGTGGCGCTGCGCGGCCGGGTCGGTCCGGAACAGGCCGAACCCGCGGTCGGCGAACGGAGCGCGTGAGCTCCAGGTCTTCTGCCCGGAAAGGACCCAGCCCCCTCGCTCGTCGTCGCGCTCGGCCCGGCTGCGGATGGCGGCCAGGTCGCTGCCGGCCTCCGGCTCCGACCACGCCTGCGCCCAGACCTCGGTTCCGTCGGCCATCGGCGGCAGGTAGCGAGTCCGCTGCGCCGGTGTGCCGTGCTCGAACAGGATCGGCGCGAGCAGTGAGATCCCGTTCTGGGCGATTCTCGTCGGTGCGCCGCTGAGGTAGTACTCCTCCTCGAAGATGACCCATTCGGTCAGGGACGCGTCGCGGCCGCCGAACTCCGCGGGCCAGGCGACTACCGACCAGCGCCCGGCGGCCAGGAGCCGCTCCCACTCCCGGTGCCGCGCGGCTCCGGCCGCCGTGTCCATCGAGGGCAGGCGGCCGGGGTTGTGGTCGGCCAGCCAGGCCCGTGCCTCCTCACGAAACGTCCGCTCCCGCTCGGTGAACTCCAGGCTCATGCCTCGCCCGCTGCCTGCTTGTTGGCCTTCGCCATGGAACGGGCGTCGAGGCCGCCGAGCGAGTCGACGTCGACCTCCGCGTTGTGCGCGTGCGCCGCGTGGTGCA
>Ga0207711_10001296_pt1 | contig 23712 bp, 9 predicted proteins | sample KBSS34metaG_FD_184401 | JGI IMG/M metagenome (GOLD analysis project Ga0207711, IMG submission 184401) | Switchgrass rhizosphere microbial communities from Kellogg Biological Station, Michigan, USA - KBS S3-4 metaG (SPAdes) (version 2) | ecosystem: Host-associated > Plants > Roots > Rhizosphere >...
ACACCAGAATTACCAACAAGGGCGGTCAGGTAACCTCTTACAACTACGATCAGAACGGCAACCTGCTTTCAACTACCAACGCGCTCAATCAGACCACAACCTACACTTACAATGTGAAGGGCTTGCTGGACAGCATAACTGACGCGCTCGGGCAAACATCGCGGATTGAGTATGACGCGCAGGGAAACATCAGCGCGCAGATTGATGGGCTTAACAACCGCACGACCATCGAGTACGACGCGATTGGGCGGCCCACTGCGGTTGTCGATCCGCTGGGCCGTCGTACCGAAGCAACTTACGATGCCCTGGATCGTCTCGAGACCTTCACTGATAGCAATGGCGCCGTTACTCGTTTTGAGTACGATGCAAATGGAAATCAAACAGGTCTGATTGATGCCCTCAACCATAAGTGGACGCAGGCCTTTGATGCTAAGGGACGCCTGACCTCAGCAACCGATCCCCTCAACAGAGTAACCAGATTCTTTTACAACACTAAGGACGAAATCGTTCGTGCCATCACTCCCGGCGGTCGCACAGTGCTGTACACGTATGACGTTCGTGGTCTGCGTTCCACGGCCACTGATCCGCTCGGCGGTCTGACGACTTTCAAGTACGACAGCAATGGACGGTTAACTTCGGTAACCGATCAGCGCGGCAGCGTTACCACGTTTGTTTTTGACGAGCTGCAACGCCTGATCGGTTTGCGCGACCCGTTAGGGCGATTGAGCTCCATTGTCTACGACAACGCGGGCAATGTCGCTTCCACAATGGACCGCCTGGGCCGGCAGACACAGTACACCTATGACGTCTTGAATCGGCCGATGCAGATCGGATACCCGGATGCGGTGGTTACATTTTCTTATAACGCCGCCGGCCGGCCGATACACATCGATGATGCTCAAGGCGGCGCAATGACCTGGACCTATGACGCAGCGAACCAGATGCTCTCCGAGACTAGTAGCGCGGGAACGGTCCAGTACACGTACAACGCAGCCGGTCAGCGCACTTCAATGACGGCTGCGGATCGTCCGTCAGTGAATTACGGCTACGACTCGGCAGGCCGGCTGCAAACGATTCAACAAGGCGCCGAGACCTATACTCATGGCTACGATCAGCTCTCTCGTCGCACCAGTCTCCTCCGGCCAAATGGTGTGTCGACCAGTTATAGCTACGACAATGCGGGCCGAATATCCCGGCTGACTCATACCAATGCCTCAGGCCAGGCACTCGAAGATTATCAGTACACTTTCACACCGGATGACGAGATAAGCTCAATTGTTTCTTCCTCGCCACCGGCGCCACGACCTGACGAGAAAACAGCCGGACCCGCTGATGCTACTAACCGCATCCGGCAGTTTGGAACCAACACTTACGATTTCAACGCGGTCGGACAGACCACTCAAAAAACGGACGCAAACGGAACCACTCAATACAGTTGGGATGCTCGCGGACGCATGACCGGCGCTACGTTGCCCGGTGGTCAGAATGTTAATTACACCTACGACATCTTTGGCAGGCGGACGAGCAGTTCGTCTGGCGGCCTCACTACGCGGTTCCTCTATGACGGCCCCGATGTAGTTCTCGATCGTGATAGTTCAGGAGGGACGATTGATTATCTCAACGGCGTTGGCATTGACGAGCACCTGCGACAATCGGGCGGCCTGACCAGCGCTCTCTATTCTTTGCAAGATCACCTCGGCAGCGTTGCCGCATTAACTGATGCCGGCGGCAACGTGGTTGAGCGCCAACAATATCAGCCGTTTGGCGCCAGCACCGGTAGCTCCCTGACGCGTTATGGCTTTACCGGTCGTGAACGCGATAGTGCCACCGGCCTGCTTTACTATCGCGCGCGCTGGTTCGACTCGCAGCAGGGACGGTTTCTCTCTGAAGATCCTCTGGGACTGGCTGTAGGCTTAAACCTCTACTCTTACGCCAACAACAATCCGATCTTTTTCAACGATCCCTTCGGACTCTCAGCCGGCACTTTCTTTGACGGACTATCGACAGGAATATTTGAAGCTTTTACCTCCACAATCGTCGCCTATCTTGTTATGGCAGGTGTAACTGCCGTTGCAGGGGCGACAGCCGGCGCCGCTCTTGGTGCAGCTCTGGCATTACTCGCAGCGTATGGCCTCTATGAGCTTTACGAAGAAGCCAAGGGTATTGCCGAGATCTGGGACAAATGTCCTGACGAGCGCGATTACCGTCTCGGCCGGCTGGTTGGGCAAGCGATTGGGGCGGCGCTCGGTGGAAAGGCGATTAAAGCCGCCGGTCCTCGCCCAGGTAAAGGAGGATGTCCCACTTGTAAGGGCGGGGAATCATGCTTTGTAGCGGGAACTCTCGTCCAGACTGCCAGCGGCGAGAAACCAATCGAGGAAGTGCAGGCCGGTGATGTTGTGCTCTCCTTTGATCCCGAGCGGAGCAACGCGTCAAGCGGACAGCCCGAACGGCAAAGCGTTACGCGTACTTTTATACGAACGTCTTCCGTGGTGCTCGACCTTCATGTAGGAAAAGAAACGATCACCGCCACTCCTGAACATCCCTTCTGGGTTATCGGTGCGGGTTGGACTGCGGCGGGTGAGCTTCGTCGTGGCAGTGCGCTGTTGACCAAAGATGGCGTCATTGTTCACATCGACTACATTGATCGTCGTGAAGGCTTATTTAGGGTTTACAACTTTGAGGTTTCAACTTCCCATACATATTACGTCTCCAGACTTGGCTTACTTGTTCACAACAATTGTGGAGACACTCTCAAGCCCGGGCCCTTTGCAGACGAATCCGTGCCGGCGCGAGGCCCGGGAAGGCCCAATGCCGCGGAGCAGCGAGAAATAAATCGGATCGGAAGTGAAACTGGTTGTCACACCTGTGGGACCAAGGATCCGGGAACGAAGAGTGGAAACTTCGTTTTCGATCATCAGCCACCGAGTGCTTTTAATCCTCCCAGCCAGGAGGGCTACCCGCACTGTTTAAGTTGTAGCCATCGACAGGCGGGCCAGGTTACCAACTCAAAGAAGCCCTGAAGGTGATACTCTTATGGGATGAGCAAGGCGGAACTGACCTGGATAACCTCAGCGGGAGGACCACTAATCCTTCTTGAGGAGCATTTGCTTTCCCACTGGCACGGTATCAACACCGGCGACTACGACCGTGCATGTGGCATTGATGACTATTTAGGTCTCCTTGACGTCGGATCAGGTCGAGCGCTGGTGCTGGGTGAAGAACCGATGCCTACCGCCTGGCTACCACTTTCAGGATCAGCGGAAGGCATGGTTGTCAGGTGGCAATGGGCAGACGACGACGAAAGTGTTGTTGAAGCAATTGCAGACCTTAGCAAAGCATCCTGGGAAGCGACCGGAATCGTTTTTGATGTTACAGATCGTTCTGTAGTTCTGTTCGATGCAACCTGTTCCGGTAAAGATCCTGACTGCAACAGGACTGGCTGCAAGCTAAACATCGTACTGAAAGAGAAACGATATTCTATCGAAACCGCTCATTACACACCCGACGAAAATACCGCATTGATTCTCCATCGATTTGTTGACTACGGATAACACGGCTTGAATCTGTAAAGCCGCAAAAAGGCACAAAAGAAAGCATGGAAATGGGGTGACCCCTCGGTTGATACAGTTTTCGAAAGAAGGAGCGTGCAAAACAGGGCAGGGATCAATTTCGAGGAACAACACACGTTGTTGTAGCAGCAGAAGGTTGATATTGGTGCCGAGGGCGGGAGTCGAACCCGCACGTCCTTTCGGACAACGGATTTTAAGTCCGCAGCGTCTGCCATTCCGCCACCCCGGCATGTTGTCCGTAACTCTAACTATACCAAGAATTTCCGTTTCCCTGAAACAAGAATATCTTAACGTCGAAAACGTAGGTGCGTGGAAGATGCGTGGCTACTCTATCAATTTTTTTGGGTCTTTCATTGTTGGAGATTGAGTATTGCGCCGACAGGAACCCAATAGATAGATTGAATTCGCGCTACGGAGTTTCCTCCGTAGCGCGCATCAATTTCCCGCGGAAACGTCAAGTCATTCATCGGTGTAATCGCGGGCAGCTATACATCAGTGTGGGTAGTAAGGATGAATTTGTCTCGTACTGCCTGAGTAATTTTTCCTCAGCGGTCCAGAATTCGAATTGGTAGAAATATTTGCTCGACTAGTGCACAATACGCGCGTCCGCAAAAGGTCGGTGACTCAGGTGCGCTCCCACAGAAGGCACCTCTACACTTGTAACAAGGCACGCCAAGCTGCGACAGACAAGTCGGATCTTCGACCTCTTTCGTATACCTAATCGTTCGAAAGGCGAGAATGGCTAGAGCATCAACGTCCTGATTTCTTCAAAACAGTTATTGCCACAATTCCTCTCGCGAATGTAGGTCTATCCGAACACTTAGACATTAATCAATGTCCAATCCTTTCTTCGAACATCCGATTCTGAATTCTCCTTATGAAATCCCAACCCGTCACTGGGAACTGGATGATCAGGGCCAGCCGACGCAAAAAACAATCGAGGACCGCCGTCGCGCTTCATTCATCACTCCAATTCCCAAACCAAAAAGGCGAAAGGGGTCTAGCGAACAGAGGCAGATTGTTTTTGACGAAGGCAAAGGACTATCAACTCAGGAACAAGCTTATGATCCAACGCCAATCATTAATGACCTTCGTCATCAAGTCGATCAGTGGCGCGCTTTGCCGAGTCCCAGTGATTGGCAAGTCACACCTGAAACAGCACATTTGCTTCAGCACTGGCGACACCACAAGTTCAACGACGTTCGTCCTTTTTTCTGCCAGATCGAAGCTGTAGAAACGGCGATCTGGTTGACTGAGGTTGCACCCACCATTGCTCGCGGAAAGGGTTTTCTAGAACTTCTCAAAAACGCGAACAACGACGCAAATCCCGAACTGATGCGCCTCGCGTTAAAGCTCGCTACAGGTGCAGGGAAGACGACGGTGATGGCCATGCTGATTGCGTGGCAGACCATCAACGCGGTTCGTCGTCCGGGAACCAAGAAATTCACACGAGGATTTCTGGTTGTTACTCCGGGACTGACTATAAAGGAGCGACTGCGTGTATTGCAGCCTAACGATCCTGACAGCTATTACGAGAGCCGCGAACTTGTGCCGAGTGACACGATCGAGGATGTGAAACGCGCGAAGATAGTCATCACCAACTATCACGCTTTCAAGCTGCGCGAACGAATGGAACTGTCTAAGGGTGGTCGCTCGCTTCTTCAGGGGCGGGGCGAGCCGTTGAAGACACTTGAGACGGAAGGTCAGATGTTGCAGCGAGTGATGCCCGAGTTGATGGGCATGAAGAATATCCTCGTTCTCAACGATGAAGCTCATCATTGCTACCGCGAGAAGCCTGGTGCGACGGATGTTGCCGCTCTGAAGGGTGACGAAAAGGAAGAGGCGAAGAAGAATAATGAAGCCGCACGTTTGTGGATTTCCGGTCTAGAAACTGTGAACCGAAAACTCGGTCTCGCACGCGTGTTCGATCTTTCGGCGACTCCGTTCTTCCTGCGCGGCTCCGGTTACGCAGAAGGTTCTCTGTTTCCATGGACCATGAGCGACTTCTCCCTGATGGACGCAATCGAGTGTGGCATCGTGAAGCTGCCCCGCGTTCCCGTTGCCGACAATATTCCCGGTGGAGAGATGCCGCGTTACCGCAATCTCTGGGAGAACATCCGCACTCGCATGCCGAAGAAAGGTCGAGGAAAAGCTAGCGACCTCGATCCGCTTAGCCTGCCAGTTGAGCTACAAACTGCTCTTGCAGCTCTTTATGGTCACTACGAAAAAACTTTCAAGTTATGGGAAGCTGCAGGCATTCATGTTCCTCCCTGCTTCATCGTTGTCTGTAACAACACATCGACGTCGAAGCTGGTTTACGATTACATCTCGGGCTTCTTCCAACAGAACGAAGACCGGACCTCTAAATTGGTGAACGGCCGCCTTGCCCTCTTCCGAAACTTTGATGAAGTGACCGGGAATCCCTTTCCTCGTCCGCGGACACTCCTAATCGACAGTGAACAACTCGAATCTGGCGAAGGTCTGGATGACAATTTCCGCAAGATTGCTGGTGACGAAATTGAACGATTTCGGCGTGAGATTTTCGAACGAGGCGGCAAGCTCGCCGATGAACTCAAACGAGGCAAGGAACTGGATGACGTCACGCTCTTGCGTGAGGTAATGAATACGGTTGGTAAACGCGGTCAACTAGGCGATTCGATTCGTTGCGTTGTGTCAGTTTCGATGTTGACCGAGGGTTGGGACGCTAACACTGTAACGCATGTGCTGGGCGTGCGAGCATTTGGTACTCAGTTGCTTTGTGAACAGGTGATCGGGCGTGCGTTGCGACGTCAATCCTACGAACTGAATGAAGAAGATCTTTTCAACGTCGAGTATGCAGACGTGTTGGGTATTCCATTCGACTTCACTGCCAAACCTGTCGTAGCGCCGCCGCAACCACCCCGCGAAACAATTCAAGTCAAGGCAGTCCGTCCAGATCGTGACGAATTGGCAATTCGTTTCCCACGCGTCGCTGGTTATCGCGTCGAGTTGCCGAGTGAACGACTCGAGGCAGAGTTCAACGATGATTCTATTCTCGAATTGACTCCGGATCTGGTAGGACCATCGATCACCCAGAACGCCGGGATCATCGGTGAAAGTGTCGATCTGAATCTTGAACATCTGGACGACCTGCGCCGGTCAACGCTACTTATGCAATTGACGAAACGGTTGCTTTACACGAAGTACCGAGATCCAGGCGAGGAAGCAAAGCTTCATCTCTTTGGTCAGCTCAAGCGCATTACAAGGCAATGGTTGGACACTTGTTTGGTCTGCAAAGGCGGCACTTACCCTGCACAATTGATGTATCAGGAACTCGCTGACATGGCGTGTGAACGTATCACTGCGGGTATCACGCGAAAACTATCTAAAGATCGTCCGATCAAGGTCGTGCTCGATGCCTACAATCCGACTGGCTCGACAATGCACGTGAAGTTCAATACGTCGAAGATGGATCGCTGGGAGACAGACGCTCGCCGTTGCCACATCAACTGGGTGATCCTAGACAGTGATTGGGAGGCGGAATTCTGTCGCGTCGCGGAAGCACATCCAAGCGTGAGGGCGTATGCTAAGAATCACAATCTGGGATTTGAAGTGCCTTATCGTTATGGCTCAGAAATGCGCCAATATCGGCCGGACTTCATCGTGCTCGTAAATGATGGTCACGGTGAAATGGATTTATTGCAGCTGGTGGTCGAAATCAAAGGTTATCGACGTGAAGATGCCAAAGAGAAGAAGAGCACCATGGATACTTATTGGGTGCCGGGTGTGAATAATGATGGCCGCTATGGTCGCTGGGCGTTTGCCGAATTTACCGAGGTCTATCAGATCGAATCAGACTTTAAAGCGAAGGTTGAAGCCGAATTCAACAAGATGATCGACTCCGTGCGCGACGGGCCACTAGCCCGACCGTAAGGGACGGCTCACACCTGGCATTGAGGGTCCAAGTCTCAATTGTCACCCGTGCAGAGTTAAGACATAATATGGGCAAACTCAAGAGCACTGAAAAACAATCAGTAAGAAAGTCCGTCGAAACCCTCATGCACGACGAAGCCTCACGCAAGAATATTCCCACGGCCGAATACCAATCCGTGATGCAAAAGGAAGAGCAGCGCCCTGTTCGGGTGACGCTCAAGCGCAGTCCTACGGGATTGGATGATGAGAAGGCCAACCGCAACCGCGACCTTGATCCCCAACTCGTTTGGCGTGGGAAGGACGAGCAGGATTGGTCTGATCTCGTGGTCCACGCGCCACCGCTTTACATCCAGGAGAAGGTTCATCCCAAAGCACTCATTGACGATCTTCTGCGTCGCACGAAAGCGAACGAGAAAGCGGATGAGTCGCAACCCGATCTGTTTACGGATTTCAACGGCCTGCCCGACGAAAATGCAAAGACCGAGTTTTACCAGCACGACGCCAACTGGTCCAATCGCATGATCCTCGGCGATAGCTTGCAGGTGATGGCGAGTCTGGCTGAACGCGAAGGGCTGCGCGGTAAGGTACAGTGCATCTATATCGACCCGCCGTATGGGATCAAGTTTAACTCGAATTTTCAGTGGTCAACAACGAGTCGCGATGTGAAAGACGGCAACACTGATCACATCACGCGGGAGCCGGAGCAGGTAAAAGCGTTTCGTGACACATGGCGGGATGGCATCCACAGCTACCTGACCTACCTCCGCGACCGCCTCACCGTCGCCCGCGACCTGCTCACCGACTCCGGCTCAATCTTCGTCCAAATCAGCGATGAAAACGTGCATCGCGTGCGTGCTGTACTGGAGGAGGTCTTTGGAGAGGATAATTGCGTCGCTCAAATCGCGTTTCAGAAAACTTCATCATCATCTTCAGACGAACTCTCCGCGGTATTCGATTACATTCTTTGGTTCAGCAAAACACAAACGCCGAAATACCGTGCACTATTCCAGCTAAAGGCGCCGGGTGAAGAAGGAGCGACCCAATACACCTTCGGTGAAAACGATTCTGGTCAGCGCCTCTCACTGGCAGACTGGTCATCTAGTGAGATGAACATCCGAGTCTTCGCGCATGGTGACGTAACGAGTCAGCGACCAGCGCAAGGAGAGGATGTTCGTCAGTTCGCTTACGAAGGAAAGCTGTTCGTGGTCAAGAAAGGCACCTTCAAGACAGAGCTTACTGGCCTGACTCGGCTTTCCCAAGCCAAACGCCTGATTTGGATCGGCAATACTCTGCGCTACGTTCGGTTTCTCGATGATTTCCGAATCTATCCGTTCACGAATCTTTGGGTGGACACGACGACTTCGGGATTCGCAGAGCCCAAGGTTTATGTCGTGCAGACCAATCGTTCAGTGATTGAACGCTGCATCCTCATGGTCACCGACCCCGGCGACCTCGTGCTGGACCCGACTTGTGGTTCCGGCACCTCCGCCACGGTCGCTGAGCAATGGGGCCGCCGCTGGATCACGATCGACACTTCGCGCGTGGCACTTGCACTGGCGCGGGCTCGCATCATGGGAGCGCGTTACTCTTATTATCTGCTTGCTGATTCGCCCGACGGTCGCCAAAAGGAAGCAGAAGTTACCAACACCTTACCTTCCTCACAGCCTACGCACAGCGACATTCGACAAGGCTTTGTCTATGAACGCGTCCCGCACGTAACGCTCAAGTCGATCGCGAACAACTCAGAGATCGATGTCATCTGGGAACAATTTCAGCAGCAGTTGGAACCACTGCGCCAACAATTGAACGCAGCACTAAAGCAGAATTGGGAGGAGTGGGAGATCCCACGCGAAGCAGAAGCAAAGTGGAGTGATAACGCAAAGAAACTTCATGCAAATTGGTGGACTCACCGCATCTCGAGGCAGAAGGAGATCGACGCTTCAATCGCGCGCAAGGCAGAGTTTGAATACCTCTATGACAAGCCCTATTTCGACACTAAGAAAGTTCGGGTCGCCGGACCATTCACTGTTGAAAGTCTTTCCCCGCATCGTGTACTTGGTGTAGACGAAAACGACGAGCTAATCGATAACCTCGGTGAACCACAACAAGGTGATGAGCGCGATTTTGTCCAGATGATCCTGGAGAATCTCAAGACCGCCGGCGTCCAGCAAGCTCATAAAGACGACAAGATCAACTTCACCTCGCTTACACCCTGGCCCGGCGATCTGATCTGCGCCGAAGGTCGTTACCGCGAGAGCGAATCTGATTCCAGGACCGAGAAACGTGCTGCGATTTTCATTGGCCCGGAGTTCGGAACTGTCTCTCGTCCCGATCTCGTTTCAGCCGCTCGGGAAGCAGGCGACGCGAACTTCGATGTGCTGATCACTTGCGCTTTCAACTACGACGCGCACTCATCTGAGTTCAACAAGCTGGGCCGCATTCCAGTTCTCAAGGCGCGAATGAACGCTGACCTTCACATGTCCGACGAACTCAAGAACACGGGCAAGGGCAATCTCTTCGTCATCTTCGGCGAACCAGACATCGACATTCTCGACGGCGGCAAAGACAGCTTACTCAACCAGATCAGGGTGAAGGTCAACGGTGTGGACGTCTTCCATCCGAACACGGGTGAAGTCCGCAGCGACGGCCCCGACGGCATCGCTTGCTGGTTCATCGATACGGACTACAACGAAGAGAGCTTCTTCGTCCGTCACGCCTATTTTCTCGGCGCAAACGATCCCTACAAATCCTTGAAGACAACACTCAAAGCCGAAGTCAACGAAGAAGCCTGGGCCACGCTCCACAGCGACACCTCCCGCCCCTTCGACAAACCCACCTCCGGTCGCATCGCCGTGAAGGTAATCAATCACCTCGGTGATGAAGTGATGAAAGTATTTCGCGTATGATGATACTCTTCGTGCGGAGGAGCCTGACAAATGGCAAGTGGTGACCAGCTAAAAGCCTTGCTCAAAGCCCATTTGGAAGGCGACGAACAGCGTTTTCGTTCTGTGGCCATGCAAGTCGCAGCTCACGAAGCGAAACTTGGGCATGGTCAGCTCGCTGAGGAGTTGCGTGCATTAATCGATAACGCAAAGAGACAGGGCGCGATTCCCATCAGTCGGCCTCGTGGAGAATTGGCTTCTCTCCTGTCCGTCTCGTATCCGAAGTCTCGATTTGCTGATGTCGTTCTCGATCAGGATTTAACTAAGCAACTCGACAGAGTGATTCGTGAACAGCGTCATTCAACGAAGATACTTACACACGGTTTAACTCCTCGGCGGAAGCTGTTGCTTGTTGGTCCTCCGGGAACCGGAAAAACACTGACTGCATCAGTGCTGGCTGGAGAGCTTGGGATACCGCTGTTGCAAGTACGCCTCGATGGCCTCATAACTAAATTCATGGGAGAGACGGCCTCTAAACTTCGTCAGATATTCGAAGCCACGGACCAAACGCGAGGTGTCTACTTCTTTGATGAATTCGACGCGATCGGTTCCCAGCGAACTGCGGCTAACGATGTGGGTGAAATTCGGCGAGTCCTCAACAGCTTTCTCCAAATGATTGAGCATGACACGTCTCATAGTTTAATTGTTGCCGCTACAAATCATCCTGAAATTCTTGATTCGGCATTGTTCCGTCGTTTTGACGATGTTCTCTATTATTCATTGCCAAATGTTGATCAGATTGCCTCATTACTAAAAGCCAGACTCAGACCAATTGCTGAGAAACGCATCTCCTGGAAACAGTTGGCAGAAGATTCTCTCGGGCTTAGCTATGCGGAAGTAACGCGCGTCTCTGAGGAGGTACTCAAAGACGCTCTCATTCACGAACGTGAAACTGTCAGCCAGGCCGATATTCATCAAATGTTATTAGAGCGGCGAGAGGCCGCGGGTCGACTCAAGAAAAGTAAATAGCAAACGAGGCAGCTTTGAATGCCAGATCAAGAACGTAGGTTTCCACACTTCGTTCTCGAGGGGTTTACTGAGACTGAACGCTATCGTTCACCGAAGCAGGGTGGCGGCGGCGGAGCTGTGCCTCAACGCAACCGGCGAACACATGGCGGTGCGTTGCTTCGCCAGCTCCGGGCTTTGGAAAGAGAAATGGAGACAGCTCGGCAGGCTCAAATTGAAGCCGGCTTGGAAGCGGGCTTTGGTCTACAGGTCGAGTTTGAAAGCTTTCCGGACATTGAACTGGCATTTGAAAGTCTGGCGCGAGAACGCTCCGGTATCGAGCTCTTCAATGTTCGACATGAAGGAACAGTGACTAAAGCGACAGTGTTTGTACCGGATGGAAAGCTTTCGCTTTTCGAGCACTGGATTCGTGACTACCTCGCAAACAAGAAGAGTGAAGACGGGAAGCGTTCTCTCGATCACAAGGCTTTAATTAATACGATTCGTGAAATTCGGGCTGCTACTCTGAAGGAGTTATGGACTGACTCTCCGTTTGTGTTCCCTGAAACCGAAGACGAAATGCTTTGGTGGGAAGTTTGGCTGCCAATTCGCGGAGATAGACAGGCGACGGTGGCCAACTTTCGCCGGCTCGCTCAAATGCATAATCTCCTGGTGGCTCCCGAAGAGCTCGAATTTCCTGAGCGCACTGTTCTATTGATGCGCGGTTCACGGGCTCAACTTACCCAGTCAATGATGGTCCTCAATAGTGTTGCCGAGCTAAGACGTGCAAAAGAGACGGCGGATTTCTTCGATGCCCTACCTCTCGACGAACAACCTGATTGGCTAAACGAGTTACTTGCTCGCACCGAATTTGCCGGCGCCAACGAGGACGTTCCGCACATTTGCATATTGGATACCGGCATCAACAACGGCCATCTGTTACTTGCGCCTGCCCTCGCCGACGGTGACCTTCATACAATCGAACCCGACTGGGGAGTTGCGGATGGACATGGCCACGGAACTCAGATGGCCGGTTTGGCGCTGGTGGGCGATCTAATGCCGGCATTCATTACGAATTCTCCAATCCATATTGGTCATCGTTTGGAATCAGTCAAGCTCCTGCGAGGACAGGGAGACAATGTGGGTGATTCTCGTCACCATGGTTATTTAACCTCCGAGGCAGTCGCGCGGCCTGAGATTACGGCGCCAGATCGGAAACGCGTTTTCGAGATGGCTGTAACGGCGCGCGATAACCGAGACCGTGGTCAACCTTCTGCATGGTCAGCGGCAGTGGATAAACTGGCGTCGGACGCCGAGGCCGAGAACGGCAACCCGAGGCTATTATTGATATCAGGAGGAAATATTGAGGATTCGCGTGCTTGGATGGATTATCCGGCGAGCAACACCACAGATCTCATACATGACCCTGGGCAGGCTTGGAACGCCTTGACTATCGGTGCATATACTGATCTTACCGACATAAGTGAACCCGATATGGAGGCGTATCGAGCTGTAGCACCAAGGGGTGGCCTTAGTCCATTCAGCACAACGTCATCGACCTGGCAGCCACATTGGCCAATGAAGCCGGATGTAGTCTTTGAAGGAGGAAACGCAGCTAAGGATGCGTTGATGGCTCTGCCGACGCCGAGTTTAAGTCTCTTAACGACGCACCGGTTGCCCAACGAGAGACTTTTCACGACGGCAAATGCGACAAGCGCTGCAACAGCATTAGCCGCTCGGATGGCAGCAGAGTTGATGAGCGAATACCCAACTTTGTGGCCGGAGTCCATTCGCGCCCTTATGGTCCACTCCGCAGAATGGACCACTGCGATGCGGCAAGCATTCTTGCCTGCACACAGACAACCTTTAAAAGGCGACTATGTACATTTGATTCGACACTGTGGTTTCGGAGTTCCGGACTTGGCGCGGGCGATGAGAAGTGCTGCTAACTCACTCGCGATGATTGTTCAGGAGCAGCTTCATCCCTTTATTCGCGAGGGAAGTGATTCTCCGAAGACTAGAGACATGCACCTGCATCGATTGCCGTGGCCTTTGCATGAACTGGAAGAGCTTGGCGAAGAGGAAGTGGAGATGCGTGTGACCCTCTCGTACTTCATCGAACCTAACCCATCGGCGCGAGGTGTGAAATCGCGATATCGGTATGAGTCACACGGCTTGCGTTTCGATGTCAAACGAGCAGCGGAATCTCCTGATGACTTTCGAGCTCGCATCAATGCTGCCGCTCGCGACGAGGAAGAGGGAACCCAGAGCAAAACCGAAGATCCAAATTGGGTGGTTGGCACAAAGAATCGTCACAAGGGGTCGCTCCACTCAGACATCTGGCGAGGGAGCGCTGCAGATCTCGCGAGTCGCGGCGTTATTGGCGTATATCCGGCGCTGGGGTGGTGGAAAACACGCCCAGCTCTTGAGCGATACAACAAAGCGACGCGATACTCGCTGGTCGTCTCTATTGATGCTCGCCAGCTTGATGTGGATTTGTATACGCCAGTAGCAAACCAAATTGGCATTCCAGTCGAGATCGAAGAGTAGATGGAATTTCGCATTGCCGATACTTTCACTGATAGCCTCGCCAAGCTCACTGGCGAGGAACAGAAGGCTGTAAAAACCACGGCTTTCGATCTCCAACTAAACCCGGCAAATCCTGGGATGCAGTTTCATAAACTGGATGCCGCGCGCGATCAGAACTTCTGGTCTGTGCGCGTGACGAAAGATATTCGGCTGATTGTTCACCGTCACGAACGCAGTTTGTTGCTCTGCTACGTCAACCACCATGACGACGCGTATCGTTGGGCGGAAAGGCGCAAACTCGAAACTCATCCGAAGACAGGAGCAGCACAATTCGTCGAAGTCCGCGAAACGGTTCAAGAGATCATCACTCCAAAATATGTCGAGGAAGTTCGACCTGCTCCGGCGAAGCCACTCTTGTTCACGAGGCTTTCCGACGATGAGTTGTTGAGTTATGGCGTGCCAGCCGAATGGATCATGGATGTTCGCCAGGCTAACGAGGATACCGTGCTGGAGTTGGCTGACCATTTGCCTGGCGAAGCTGCTGAAGCGTTACTTGAGTTGGCAACCGGCGGCACACCTCAGACCTATCACTTCGCTGCGAACACGATTAGTCCCTTTGAACATCCTGACGCGCAACGCCGCTTCCGGCTGATGAGCGGCGCCGAAGAATTGGAACAGGCCCTGGATTACCCATGGGAAAAGTGGACCATCTTTCTGCATCCGGCGCAACGACAGCTTGTCGAGCGCAATTTCAATGGACCAGCACGCGTTGCGGGTTCGGCGGGTACTGGGAAAACGGTGGTCGCATTGCATCGTGCAGCATTCCTTGCGCGCCACAACCGCGATGCACGAGTGTTGCTGACAACTTTCTCCGACACATTGGCCAGGTCATTGGCCACTAAGCTTCGTCGATTGCTTCATCATGAACCACGACTGGGCGACAACATAGAAGTTCATTCGATAAACGCGATCGGCCGGCGCTTATACGAGTTGCAATTTGGTGCGCCACAGATCGCTTCAGACGAAGTTGTACAATCGTTGCTGGCGGAAGCCGCAAAAGACGTGGAGGGAATTAGATTCAGCCAGCAATTCTTGCGAACCGAGTGGCAGGATGTCGTTGATGCTTGGCAGCTGGAAACATGGGACGACTACCGAAGTGTCCAGCGGTTAGGGCGGAAGATGCGTCTGCCGGAACAACAGCGAGCAATTCTTTGGACGATATTTGAACGTGTGCGCTCTGAGCTGGGAGGGCAAGGTCTGATCACTTACGCTGCTCTCTTTGCTCGGCTAGCTGCCCATCTCGGCGAGCGAAAGAACCTCCCCTTCGACTTTGCAGTAATAGACGAAGCGCAAGACATGACCGTTGCTCAGTTGCGATTCCTTGCAGCACTCGGTGCAGGCCAACCGAATAGTCTGTTCTTCGCCGGAGATCTTGGCCAACGAATCTTTCAGGATCCCTTTTCGTGGAAGGCGCTCGGCGTAGACGTACGCGGTCGCTCACGCATCCTTCAGATCAATTATCGGACATCGCATCAGATTAGAACTCACGCGGACCACCTGCTGGATCCGGCATTGACCGACGTTGATGGGATTACGGAAGAACGCAGTCACACAATCTCAGTCTTCAATGGGCCAGCCCCCACCATCATGGTGCTGAGCAACGAAAAGGAAGAAGAAAAGACAGTCGCCTCCTGGCTTTCTGCACGCCTCACCGAAGGCGTGAGGCCAGATGAGATTGGAGTATTCGTGCGGTCAAACGGAGAGCTACGCCGTGCCGAGAAGGCAGTCTCGGATGCAGGATTGCAGTTCAAAGTGCTCGACAACAATGTCGAGACGACTAGCGGGTGTGTATCGATTAGCACAATGCACCTGGCAAAGGGTCTGGAGTTCCGCGCGGTCGCCGTCATGGCCTGTGATGATGAGATCATCCCACAGCAGGCGCGAATTGAAACCGCCGCTGATGATTCCGATCTCGAAGAGGTCTATAACACCGAACGTCATTTGCTTTATGTTGCTTGCACGCGCGCTCGGGATCATTTACTGGTTACCAGTGTTGAACCGGCCTCAGAGTTTTTAGATGATTTGGGGATGTGAGGTTCCTATTGGCCCAGGTACCAGGTTTACGATTGAGCAGAGATCCTGGGCGAACCTTCCGTACTTGGTTTTCTTATTAGAGATGCGTGGAAGATGCGTGGGTCACCTAGTGATACCAAGCACGACGTAAGATACTTTCAACGGCTGAAACGTCGGTAAATACTGCTTAGTATCGCTTGGTATCACTAGGTAAAAAGCCGGATGGAGGATTTTAAGTCCGCAGCGTCTGCCATTCCGCCACCCCGGCATGTTGTCCGTAACCCCAATTCTACCAAGACTTTCCTCTTTCCACTACATCACCAATATAGTGACGTCGATACATCGATGAGGGACTGCTCTATCCGACCTTTCGCTCGAACTCGACCACTTGACCCATTGGTTCGATCAACTTTTTCCACGGCCGCTTCCAATGCTGTGTGTGTGGCAGGCGCACAGACAGTCGTCACCTGGCTTTGAATGGCCCAAGAGATCCTGAATGTCGTATTCGTGAACTCCACGCGCTCTCCATCGAGTTGCAAACGTTCGTCTTAGATCGTGCCAGATAATCCCTCCCGGTGTCGTTTCACCAAATGGAATTCCACCCCGCTTACATGTTGTCTCAAATCCCCAACGTAGCGTGTACTCGTTAACTCCGTTGGCATCCTTATCAAAGACAAGATCATCAAGGCCGCGGCCCTTTACCGCTTGATACAAAATCGTCCGCGCCCTACTGTTCATCGGGATCAAACGATACTTGCCTCTTTTACCCTTGACCACGAAGTCTTGAAGCGTCTTACGGTCCTGCGGCGCTATATCTTGCAAAGGCTGGTCGCCAAAAAAGTCCTTGACCAGCTTTCCTCTTGATCTGCATCACGGTGTTGCTTGAGTGAGCTTGTTTCCAGTAAGGATGGTCCGCCGTAATCGTTCTTCCTTTCCAGCGTTTATAGATTGCCACTGTGTCTCCTTTCGTTTTAAGACGCAGCAGCCGTCAAAGCGCTGACATTATCCTCTTGAACGTAGAGCGGTGTCACTACTCTTTTTTCCTGATCCGCATCAACATTCGCTTTATTCTTATGACGCTTGGTTTCTTCTTCGGTCCAACGAATTATGTCTTGACGCAGCTGGATCGCATGATCCGCGGTCAATCGAAGGTGATGCGTAATCTAAAGAAATCCATTCTGAGAGCACCGATTGCAGCTCGACTGTTTTGATCAGCGGTGAATCAGGTACTGGCAAAGAATTGATTGCACGCTCGATTCACGAATTAGGTGCAAGGTAACGCGAACCATTTCTGGCTATCAATTGCGGGGCTCTTACCGAATCGCTACTCGAGTCTGAACTCTTTGGCCACGTCAAAGGTGCTTTCACGGCGCTAGCGGCTACAAGAAAGGAATGTTTGAGTCGGCAGGTAAGGGAACTATTTTCTTGGATGAGTTTGGAGAAATGTCGTCGTCAACAGGTTCGCTTATTACGCGTGCTTCAGGAACACAGCTCTGGAGAAGAGTGACGCGAATGAGAATTGGAAACAAACTTTCGGTTACGATCGTTACGGCAACCGAAACGCCTTCACCTATAACATCAATCAAACACCCGTTGCTCTAACCGCCATCAACAATCCGGGAATTGATCTTTGGACCAATCGAATCAGTTCTGGTCAGGGCTACGAATACGATTTCAATGGCAATCTCATTCAAGATAGCCAGGGTAAGAAATTCGCTTTTGATGCTGATAATCGGCAGCGACAACTTAAAAATGCCAGTGATCAGGTCGTAGCAACTTACGACTACGACGGGATCGGCCGCCGTGTGAAGAAAACCACAGGCCCTCAACAGACTGTCTTTGTTTATGACGCAAGGGGAAAACTAATCGCGGAGTATTCGAGCGAGCCATCGACATCGATAGGAACTAATTTCATTACAAAATATAATTTCCGTGAAGCACTGATTCGGGCGACGCAAGTAAATCCCGGGAAAGTCGCTCAAGCTCATCATGTATTTCCGCAGCAGTTTGAGGGCGTCTTTGAACGGTTAGGACTCAATATTCATGCCCCTGAGTTTCTTCAATGGTGGGAAACCATCGCTCACTTAAAAAACGCCCACGCTTATAATGCAGAATGAGCCGAGTTCCTGAAAACAAATCCCACCAAGGAGCAGGTTCTGCAGTTCGGAAAGGATTTAATGGAGCGTTTCGGACAGGCTGTTCGATATTGATAGAAAATGGACAATCTCATGTTAACGTTCCCGGGCTTTGACCGCGTTTACCTGTTACAGGATCCGCTCTCGACAAACGTATATCGAGGCCGGTTCGACACATCCATCAACCCACTGGCGATAACCCGCGGCGAAGTCGCATCGGAAACGCCCATTCCGATTCGCTGGGAGATGGGTGGGGAGTCTCCGTCGGATGTTATATGGACCACGTCTGCACACCCGCTGATTGTCCATCGGCGTGTGCTGGATCTTCTTGAAGAGAACAATCTGACCGGCTGGCGAAGTTATCCGGTTGAGGTGCTTGATAAGCTCGGTGTGGTTTATGACGATTATGTAGGGGTCCAGATTTTGGGCCGCTGTGGAGTTGTCGATCTCTCGCGATCGGCTGTTACTCTGAAGCATTATCCAGGCGGTTGGTTTCCGCACCTGGTCGGACACTTTTTCGACGAGAACAGGTGGGACGGGTCTGCTCTGTTCATGCATGTGCCTGATCGCCACGGAAGGGTGAGTGCGCACATATTGATGACGGAGCCAGTGCGAGAGATTTTAAGTAAGGCTCAGATCACGAATGTTGGCTATCAGCGGTTAACTGATGTCAGTGTGAGCGTATCGACATACCGAATAAGCAAGGCCGATCTACCTCATAACCTTCAAGAACGGATCAATGCGGCGTATGAGCAACAAGGAATTCCTCAGCCTTGACAAAGAAACAGGCAATGAGCACTTGACCTCCTCCCTTACAACCCTGCCATTGAAAATAGAGGTTTTCCCGACGGTGACAGTGACTACTCCAGAGAGCGGCACATCTTGTCTTTGCCTCCCGTTAAGTTTCAACCGCAATGATCAGTCGCACCACAGGTTATCCGTTTACGTCCGACCGTCCGTTTGCGACGCCACTCGGCGACTGGAGGTTCCGCGTGCAGGCAGCGCGTGGCACAGCGATTGGTGAGGCGACGTCGATGAGGTGATTGCGATGTTGATCTCAAATCTACCGCGAGATTGTAGTCCGGCAATCGAGAGCACCGCCGAGGGTCTCCACCCGGAGTCTTAAACCCCGTTTCCGTTAGTACGCGAACTCACTGGACCAGTGCCCGCTCTGGCTGTAGAACTTTCCGATGCGAACTGGATCGATGAAGAGAAGGGCAAATCCGCGCTCTGAATCGAAATGCCCGGCCAAGGCCTGGGTCGGGAGTTTCAACGGCGGAGTCCATCCCGGCTCGCTAGTTGAGACATATTTAACGGTATCCCATTTCTTCCACGTATCCTTACCGTCCTTTGAGCGCCACCAGATGAATTCGATCTCTTCGAAGGGCGGGTGCAGTTTACTCTTGCGCTCAAGACGAAGAACGTCGGGGATATTATCGTCACTGTCCATGTTAGCGATCAGCACTGCTGACATCTTGTCACTGAGGTACTGATTCCAATGCCTCCAACTCTGCGCGGCGCCACTCGAGATGGACCAACGGCCGCCATCAACGGCCAACACATCCGTGATTCCGTCGCCGTCAAAGTCTCCGAATCTGAGCTGATCCATTGTTTTATGCGAGCTTTTTACCTCTTTCCATGTTACCGGGTCTCCCGGTTTATAGCTGTACAGCGCTGCGATGGACCACTGTCCGTCGGCAGCACGGCGAAACACGTGCGGTGTTCGTCTCACACCGGCCGGATCACTCGGACTCCGCTCGAATCTACCAAACTGAATGTCGCTTAGTTTAGCGTCGAACTGCCCGTAGTTTTGCCAGTCGCCATAACCACCACTCGAGATCAGCCATTGTCCGTTGTGCTCCATCACCACATCACAACGAAGGTCGTTATCGAAATATCCGACTTTGATCTGGTCCCATTTTTCTTTTTTCGCGCCCATGTAGGACCACGGGTATCTACCCATACTCGAGTACCACCAGGTTGCGCCGGTGGCAAGGAACAGATCATCAAGTCCGTCACCATCAAAATCGCAGACGCTGTAGTGCGCAAAGGAGTCAGTCTTGGGAACGTTGCCGGGCCTGATCTCGACGTTGACGCCAGTGTATAGAGCAATCCCGCCATCGGTTCCGTTGATGAGTGGACTATCGACAACGCTATCGTGAGGAAACACATTGTCTGAGAAGTAGGCTAGCGTCCGCGGCTTTCCCCGCAGTTTGATGCCATGGTTATTGGTGTATTGAATGGAATTGGCTTCATAACCCATTCCAACTCCACCATGACCACAATTCCACGCACTGTCGCTGAGTGATTGAATACCGCAGTTCTGATCGCCGTGAACGTCAAACTGGTGAGTGTAAGTATGAACAATACTTCCGTGATAACCGCCGCCCTTCAACACCAGGTTGCGGCGTGCGATGTAGCCTCCGGAGTCAGCCCCGCCCTTGATTGCGTGGCGATTAAAATCGAAAACGTTTTCAGAGATCTGGGCCCAGGCTCCGTAGCCGACATTGACGCCATATCCCGCCGCTCCGTCTTCGGTGGTGGGATGTTGGTTATGATGAATGTAGTTACCAAAGATTCGAATCTGGTCGGGCCGCGAAAGGCGGCCACCCGGCCCGGGATAAGGAACTCTGGTCACTTCCTTCCCGGGCGGGCAGGAATATGCTTGTGATAATGGGCGCGGATGACCTGACGGATTTGGCAACTTCACACAACCCTCAGGAATGTCGAGTATGGGATCGTTGTCGTCGATCCTGATCCCTGCTTCACCCCAACCGGCTATCTCCATGTTTGAGACTTCGACGTCGACGCAGTAATTGATGCGAATGCCGACTTCGCTTGTCTCTTGTTGGCCAAAGGACGGACCATAAAGTCTAAAACCCGAGATCCTCACGCCATCGTTTAAATCGTCATCGGTACACATTACTTGCATGAATGTTTGGTAAGGGGCGGTGCCGGGGTTACGAGGATGGTTTGTTCCGTATCTGAGAACTGGACCTGGTGATTTGGGTGTCCTAGCCGATCCGATGTGCGCCGGTTGTTCGACTTCGAGACCTCCGAGTGGTCCAGTGGTACCGCCAATTGGGGCCGCACCGGCGGCGATGCTATGTGTGGTCACCACTTGGCGGCGCACGCCTGAGTTGCTGCTAACCTCAGCACCAAAACTGCTAACGCTCTGGAGCGTGGAACAACGGCCAAACTTTATTGGAAACCAGTCGTCAGGCAGTCCAGTGAAGTCCAAATCCAGATCCGGCGCGAGCAGAACGGTTACATTGTCCCGCGACATGTTTTCCTTTAGTTTCTCTCTTGGATCGCGATCGGTGGCTCTGATTTCTACGACGCACGGGCCACCGCCGCATTGTGCCGGGTCGGTGGGCGGAGTAGTTGGGCACTGGGTTGAATCTTCACGAGCAACGACAACCGGCTGACGGTTTTTCGGCGTTGGTTTTTTTGGGGTTGTTTGTGGGACTCGGTTTTGGCCCGACTTTTTAGTGGCCGCAGGCCGGCGAGTGGGAGATTTTTGCGCCGTCACATGGTCCGCCGCCGAGAGCAGCAGTGCTGTGATGAACAGCAATAACAGCCCGGCCAGAAAGCCGAGATGAATGACCTTGGATTTGGAAATTCGGAGGTGGCGAAGCATGGCAAAGTTCCTTCAGTTCCGAGCAGCGACGGGGTCTTTAAATCACTGCTTCCCGGGCGTACATCTACAACGATATGAATTTGAGGAAGAAAACGTTTCAGGAAGTTCTCATGAAATTAATTCTCAGCCGGGAAAGGATTTGATTCGTAGTTCGGCGGGTGTGCTAGTCCGATCTTTGAGGACGACACGTCAAGTCAGAGATATGCTCTCCAATCTCTCTCGTGATCGAGCATCTGATGAGTTTGTTTTTTGACAAGGACGTCAACGAAGTGAATGACTACGCATTGCGCTGGGGCTTCGAAGAAGTCTGTACGCGTGCAGAGATCGTTTTCGGCGAAACCGTTCCAAGCAAGAACAGGCAATGATCCTGACTGTAATGCGCGTCAAGCCGAGCACCGTAAGCAACCGCAATTCGAGGACATTTCTATTCAGTTACCACAAGCATCGTTAAAAAAAAAACGCCTCGTTAAAAAACCTTGACATCCAAAAGGAACTACTTTAGTTTGAGGTCCGCTCGGAACATCAATGACAAGCAAGATTCCCGCACCTTGCTTTGGCCCATGAACGTCGCCTCAGAGCGACCTAACCTGTTCCTAACCGTCGGCATCTCGGAACATACGAGGTCTTAGTCAAGATCGTCGTCCAGATCTTTTATTATCTCTGGAAGTGTGCGCTCAACCGTATCTGTTGACGGATGAGTTCTCCGAACGCTCCAAATTCCACTCCAGCGGAGGTGTAGCTCCATCAACTGCACCTCAGTTCCGAGTGCTACTTCTAACGGTTCACCTGAATTTATGTGGAAGCGCCCCTACTCCTTGCTTCTGTTCAGCGCCTTAGTCGTTGTCGTGCTGGCTAGTCTGTCACCTGCGTCAGTGGCAACGAGTGAAGAGACAAGTAAGCCAGCGGCTGACATTATGTTCAGCCCGTCCAATGCGCGCACAGAAGATGGGAACCTAATACCCGCAGAAGAATTTTTTCCGGCAAAGCGTTGCGCCGGCTGCCATCGTGATACACACGAAGCATGGTCTGAGTCGCTTCATAGGAATGCGGGCCGTGAACCATTCTACAAAGACAGTGTTGACATCCTGGAACGCACATTAGGAACCGAGCCTACGCAACACTGCGAGTCGTGCCACGCTCCGGTGTCAGTGTTTTCCGGTGCCCTGCGCAAAGGCAGTAAAGAGTCGCGGGCGATGGACGACGAGGGTGTTACTTGTTCCGTTTGCCATTCCATAACTGAGGCACGGCTGGATGGGACTGGGAGTTACACGATTCGCCGTCCCGCATTGCTTGCGCGGGAGGATGGCACGCCCGTCTATGGTGACGTTTCCGATGCGACAATCTTGGCTGACATACCAGGCCACCGCCGCGCGGTCATGAATCCGCTTCTTAAGACACCCGAGTTCTGTGGCACCTGTCACAAGTCAGCCGTAACGCCGGCACTCAATAACTACAAATTCCTCCGTGGGTTCTCGGCGTACGACGAGTGGCAACAGTCGGCAGCTTCGCGCGAAACAGTTGCCCCGTTTTATAAGAGAGAGGTAAGAGCGGATTGCCGAACGTGCCACATGCCGCGGGTGGAGGCAGCGAACGATGCAGCTGCTAAAAATAGAACGATCGCATCACATCGATGGCTTGGGGCCAATACGATAACGCCGCTCTTTTACGGGCAGACAAAGCAAGTCCAACTCACGGAAAGGTTTCTCAGGGACGACGTGCTCACAGTCGACATTTTCGCGCTGAAACGTGCGAAGGGAGAAATGATTGCTCTCCTCACTCCTTCAACTGAAAACTCGATAGAGCTTGAACCGGAGGAAGAAGTGACAGCGGAAGTGGTTGTCTTCAATCGCAGGGCCGCTCACTCGTTCCCACCGGAGTTGCGGGATATGTATGAGCCCTGGGTTGAGTTCGAAGCCATCGACAGCTCCGGCAAGACGATTTTTCAGAGTGGATTCATTAAGCCCGAC
>Ga0207711_10001298_pt1 | contig 23674 bp, 16 predicted proteins | sample KBSS34metaG_FD_184401 | JGI IMG/M metagenome (GOLD analysis project Ga0207711, IMG submission 184401) | Switchgrass rhizosphere microbial communities from Kellogg Biological Station, Michigan, USA - KBS S3-4 metaG (SPAdes) (version 2) | ecosystem: Host-associated > Plants > Roots > Rhizosphere...
CACATGCGGTTCACCCGGTCGCCGCGCTCCAAAGCGAATACTCGTTGTGGTGGCGCGAGCCCGAAGCGGAAGTGATGCCGACGTTGGAGGAACTCGGGATCGGCTTTGTTCCGTTCAGCCCTCTGGGCAAGGGCTTCCTAACCGGGAAAATTGACGAGAGCACGAAGTTCGACAGCACCGACTTCCGCAACAGCGTTCCGCGTTTTACGCCGGAAGCGCGAAAAGCAAACCAGGCTTTGGTCGATTTGCTCGGTGCTATCGCGAAACGGAAGAAAGCAACGCCGGCTCAAATTGCCCTTGCCTGGCTGCTCGCACAAAAGCCGTGGATTGTTCCCATTCCCGGCACCACAAAACTGCATCGCCTGGATGAAAATCTCGGATCGGCCGCCCTGGAACTGACATCCAATGATCTGCGGGAGATCGAAAGCGTGGCGTCCAAGATCACCGTGGAAGGGGCGCGATACCCGGAACACCTGCAGAAACTTGTAGGTCGCTAAGGGCGCGCCGAACAAAATACTGGAAGTACCAGGGAGCACGATACGCATGTACCAAACCAAAGCTTACTCTGCTGCCAGCGCAACATCGAAGCTGGCCAGCACGACCATCGCGCGGCGCGATCCAGCCGAGCACGACGTACAGATTGACATCCTCTTTTGTGGCATCTGTCACTCCGATCTCCACCAGGTCCGCAACGAATGGAGCGGTGTCATGCCGACCGTCTATCCCTGCGTTCCAGGCCATGAAATCGTCGGCCGTGTTACCAACGTCGGCTCCTCAGTGACGAAGTTCAAGGCGGGCGACCTGGCCGCGGTCGGCTGCCTGGTCGATTCCGATCGAACCTGTCCCGAGTGCCAAGCCGGCCTTGAGCAGTTCTGCCCGAACCTGACACTAACCTACAACTTCCCGGACAAGCACCTTGGCGGCGTCACCTATGGCGGCTATTCCGACAGCGTCGTCGTGGATGAGCGATTTGTCCTTCGAGTCCCGTCAAACCTCAGTCTCGCCGGCGCGGCGCCTCTCCTGTGCGCCGGCATTACAACCTACTCACCCATGCGCCACTGGGGGGTCACGAAAGGCCAGAAAGTGGGCGTAGTCGGTCTCGGCGGGCTTGGCCACATGGGTGTCAAGTTTGCTCACGCCTTAGGGGCTCACGTGGTCGTTTTCACCACGTCACCTAATAAGAAGGATGATGCTCTTCGCCTTGGTGCGGACGAAGTCGTCGTCTCCCGCAATGCCGAGGAGATGCAGAAGCATGCAGGCAGCTTCAACTTCATCCTGGACGCTGTTTCGGCCGATCACGATATCAACGCCTTCATTCAACTCCTCCGCCGCGATGGCAACATCACCCTGGTAGGCGCACCCGACAAGCCGCTCCCTGTCGGCGTCTTCGGGCTCATCTTCGGACGCCGCAGCCTGTCCGGCTCGCCGATCGGCGGTCTTCCAGAGACCCAGGAAATGCTGGATTTCTGCGGCAAACACAACATCACCGCGGACGTCGAAGTCATCCCGATCCAGAAGGTCAACGAGGCCTGTGAGAGATTGCTCAAGTCGGATGTGAAGTACCGCTTCTCCATTGACATGGCTTCTCTCAAATCCGAATAAGACATATAGCGCTCTGGCATTCTCTAGTTTCGTTCTGCTTTAACGAGGGGCCGCAGTGACTCGGGAAGCTTGCGGAAATCTACTGGACTGACAAGAGCCGGCGAGATAGGCGCGGGACCATTGTCGTTCAGCGATGCCTTGCCGGCAGGGCTGAGCAGTAGCTGAAGAAACTTGATGGCGTTTCCCCGGTTCGGGGCGTCCTTCAATAACGTGATGCCCCAGGCGACATGAACGCCCGGAACCGCGATGGTGCGCGCACTTCGCGGGGTCCCGAGTCCGGGCAGAACCACAACCGCGTTTTGCCGGTAATATGTATCCTTCGCGGGATCCGACAGGTTGATCTCGTCCGGCAGATTCACATATCGATAATCCGGATTCGCGGCTGCAGTAGCGCGGGCGCTGTGTTCATAGGTGAGCTGAAAATCGAATCCCTTGCCAAGCGTGGGTGCCGCAGGATCCGAGCCCGCAATCACCACATGCTCGAGCATATTGTTGTAAAGGTTCGGCACCTTGTAATACGCCTCGGCCAACTGAAAGATCATGGGACCGCGATAGGCTCCGGGATCGAGAAACGGATTCCCTCCCCCGATCGCGACGCCTGGCATGGCCAGGATTTCATACCACTTCGCTACCGCTCTTTGGCTGCCCGGCTCGGCAATGGGAGGCAACTTCTTCGCGGCTAGACCGCTAGCCGAATACGCCAGAACCATCCTGCCGCGAGCGAACACGATATCGAAATCCGCATAGCCGGCTGGTTTCATGAACAGATCGATGTCCAAGAAATCGGCCGGCGCGTACAGATCGCAGGCTTGCCCACCCGCGGTGATTTGACGGCCGGCATCGACGCTGCCCATCGCCACATCCTTCACCTGAATCCCGGTTTGACAGGTGAACTCCTTCACCAGGGGTGCGAAGGCGCGGGTAAGACTGCCGGCGCGATAGATGATCAGCTGCTGGCTAGTTGGCGGTACGCAGTTCGGCGTTTGCAACAGCGGCGACAGACAGTGCAAAAAAAACCTTCCACATAAAAGCTCTAAAAATCGAATCGCATGGAGGCCGTGATCAATCTCGGCTCTCCCAGATGGCCCAGGTAACTGCCGGTACTCTGACCCGTGATGCTGCCAGGGCCGAGCGTCGACCAGTAGTGTACATTGCTCGCGTTATTCGCCGTGACGCGCCAGGTGGTCACTTTCCCCATGATCTTGGCGGTGTAGCGAGCGCCGAGATCAAAGGTGTTGAACTGGGGTGTGTAGGAGCTGTTGATGTCGTCGATCGGGCGGCGTCCAACATGTTGCCAGTCGAAGTTCAGGTAAGCGCCTAAGATCGCGGGCAAACGGTACTCGGCGAGAATATTGGACTTGTAGTCGGGGATGCCCACAAAATTCCGGTTGTTGGTTGCGGCGATGCCCGTGTCCGTGAGCTTCGGATCCAGTATGGAGAGCCCCGCCGTGAGCATCAGACTCGGGAATATTCTGCCCGAGATCGTCGATTCAACGCCATAATTGCGCTGGTTGCCGGTGATTCTAAATTCTTCGCAATTCCCCGTTCCCGATTGAGCGCCGCAAATGGGATTCACGACGCCGGTAACAAAATTCGCGAAGGGCCTTTCCACGCGGAACAATGCCGTCGAAAAGTTGATTCTGCGGATCCTCAGCTTGTAGCCGACCTCGTACTCCTTGCTGCGATAGGGAGGAAGTGCCTGGCTCGCATTCGTGATGATGATGTTACCGCTATTCGCCGCGGCGACATCCGGCGCTTGAATGCTGTCAGCAAAGGTCGCATAGAGCGTCATGTCCGCGCGTGGCTTGAACATCACGCTGGCCGAGGGACTGATTCCCTGGCTAACATAGCCACCTGCAATCGGTGTTCTCAGGAAATTCGTGGCCGCGCTATCCGTGTAACTGTCGGTCCACGTCCAATCCTGACTGAGGGCGACTCGCACGAGCCAGCGCGGAGTGAAGGAAATAGTATCTGCTCCGCTGAAGCCCTGCTGACGAATGATGCTCGATCCGTAAATCCCGGTCGATGCGCTGGTCTTGGTATAGGAGAAGAGACCGCCCGGCGGTGCGACAAAAACAAGTGGATCGGCGATGTTCGCCTGACAGACGCCCTGCGGCGTATTCGACGTACACAACGCCACCTTCGCGGGGCTGGTGACTGGTGAGTACGACGCGAATCTATAGCCGGCGCCACCAAACACGACGTCGTGGCGACTCCCGCCGGTATGGAACGTGCCAGCCAAGTTGGCTATATCGCTATCCACGTGGAAACGCGGGGCCAGCGAAGAGAAGCTGTTGGCAAGGTAGGACTTGTAGTTTCCGTTATTGTCGATCAACTGATTCACCGTAGTATTGATGTTGCGATCGGCAATTTGGTTCAGCACTCCCACGACCAGGTGCCAGTTGGCACTGAAGTCGTGCTTCACTCGCACTTCTCCGATCTGCGACAAGAGGTCCACGCCCGAGAAGGACTGCCCATAGCCTCGAAGTGTCGGATCCGGCGCATCGGGCGGCAGCAGGATGCTTTTCGATCCTGACACCGAAAGTGGAGTCGTGGTCGGCGCGTACGCAAACCAGCCCGGATATCCGTGCTGGAACAGATTGTAGTAACTGAAGTTTCCTTCGATCACCGTACTGTTCGTGAGACGCACATCGCCGGCGCCTGCGGCGAGCTGGCGGCGAAGCTGGCTGGAATCGACATAGCCCTCGCCATCGGCCAACAGCAAATTCGTGCGGTAACCGAACATCCGGTTCTTGCCAAAGCGCCCGCCCAGATCGGTATGGATAGTCCCGACGCTTCGCCCTTCATAACCCAGCTCGATTTCCCCGAGACGTTCCTCAGTGGGGCGCTTGGTTACGAAGTTAAACATGCCCGAAGGATTGGCGGGACCGTATAGGGGTCCGCCCAGACCGTTGATGACCTCGATCTGTTCGTATTCTTCAAGTGCGGAGGGCGTCGTAACGGCAATCCCCATCCCGTCTTTGCGATCGTTCTGCATGTTGCTGCCCTGCATCCCACGAGTCTCGGGACGCAGAACCTCGGGGCCCTGCATCTCCTGAAACATCACCAGCGGCAGATACTTGGCGGCTTCCTTGAAATTTCTCGACTGTGTGTCGTCGATCAATTGGCGCGAAATCACGTTAACCGTGTAAGGAAGGTCCAAAATGGGAGTGGTTCCCAGCGGTCCCCCCGCTTCCACGTTGTCCACGCGATAGGCGTTCTCGACGTTGGCAGCGGTGACATTTAGCGTATCCGAGGCTGCGGCGAGCACCAAGGCAACATCGAAATTGACGGTTTGGCCGGCCGCGACTTTGAGTTCGGAGCTGATGCCCGGCTTAAACCCCTTCACGTCAACTTCGATCGTGTAAGATCCCGGCTGAAGAGACGGGAATCTGTAGAATCCCTGACTATCAGCGGCAGTGGTGAGCCGGGCTTTCGTCTGCTGGTTGGTGACTGCGACTTGGGAGCCGGACACTACCCCTTGGGCGGGATCTCTCACCACGCCCGTAATCTGGCCGGTATCGGCGGGGCCTTGCGCAAAAGCCGAAACTGTACCCATCAGGGGCAAGAGTAGAACGCCAGCTATATATGCAATCTTGTACATATCTTATTTCTAAACGACTCGGGTCGAGCTATCTTGACCAAGATAGACCGGTTGGGCTGGATATGGGAATATGATCTTCACAGCCTATATCGACCTCGCGACATATGAACAAAAGTGCCACATCTGTAGCTGATCCGACGACAACGCCGAGCCGGGTCGTTATGAACGTGGTTGTCGGGTTTCTGGTCGGCCTGGCTGGCGGCCTGGTGGGCTTGGGTGGCGCGGAGCTACGGCTTCCGTATCTCGCCGGCACCTTACGCCTTCCGTTAAAAACCGCGATACCGGTGAATCTGGCCGTGAGCCTCCTCACGCTTTTCGCCGCGCTACCCACGCGCCTTTACACGCTTAAGACCGCAAGCCTCACACCATTCCTGTATGAAACGACGGCGTTGGGGCTTGGGGCAGTTCTCGGCGCATATGCGGGAGTGAGCGGGCTGCGACGCCTTTCACCCCGATCGCTTACCCGCGCCGTCTTCGCGTTACTGCTCGCGCTCGGGCTGGTGATGATTGCAGAGTCGATCGTTTCATTTGCTCCGCTCGGCATGTTGTCCGGTTCCACACTTCTCAAAATCACTTCCGGGCTCGTGTTGGGTTCTGCGATCGGCGCCATCAGTGGACTTCTAGGCGTTGCGGGAGGCGAAGTGATCATCCCTACTTTGATCTTGGGATTTGGCGCTCCCATCAAGGCCGCCGGATCGCTCAGTCAGATAGTGAGCATTCCCACGGTGTCGACCGGCTTTGTGAGGCACTACCGCGCGGGCGCTCTGAACGATCGAGAGATGGTCGTGCGTCTAATTCTGCCGATGGGTCTGGGAGCGATCGCCGGCGGTATCGGCGGTGGACTGCTTTCTTCCCTGGCTCCGTCCAGCTTGCTAAAAGCGATGCTCGGCGTGATCCTGATCGTATCGTCGATCAAGGTTAGAAGGAGGCTGCACTGATCCACATCGAAATCGAACCCGTTTGGCGCTTCAAGCGAGACGACGACACGCAATCGATCCTGGTCATGCTGGATTTCCTGAACGAAATCCGGGTGACTGGGAAAATCGGCCGCGCTGCGGAACGGGCCGGCGTATCTTACCGGCACGCGTGGAACCTCATCGAGAAGTGGTCGGCCTTCTTCGAGGCGCCTCTGGTCGAGAGAAAGCAGGGACGCGGAACCAGCCTGACGCCCTTCGGCGGGAAGCTAGTGTGGGCCGGGCAGCGGCTTGAGGCGCGCCTGGGGCCGCAGCTCCAGAACCTCGCCCAGGAGTTGGAAACCGAGATCAACCAGTTTCTCCCGCACGGCCCTTCCATCATCCGTGTGCACGCTAGCCACGGATTCGCTGTTTCGAAGTTGAGAGAACTGCTGAGCCGTGAAGCCGACCTAGGCGTGGATCTGCGCTACGTCAGTAATCAGACTTCCCTGGTCTCCCTGGCCCACGATGGATGCGAACTGGCCGGTATGCATCTGCCACAAGGAGAATTGCGGCAGAGAAGCATCGACGCCAGCAAGGGTTGGTTGAATCCCAAAGTTCATCGGGTGATCAGCCTGGTAACTCGCGAGATGGGCTTGATGGTCAAGCGTGGAAATCCACTGAGCATAACCTCACTCGAACGGCTGCTCGATCCGCAGGTTCGGTTCGTGAACCGCGATCCCGACTCGGGAACCCGCCTGCTGTTCGACCAGTTCCTGGCGCAACACAAGCTCGACGGTTCATGCATCAACGGCTACGAGCAGGTTGAATTCACGCATGCGGCAGTCGCGGCCTATGTCGCCAGCGATATGGCGGACGTGAGTTTCGGAGTAGAGGCTGCGGCCCGGCAATTCGATCTCGATTTTGTCCAGTTAGTCACGGAGGACTATTTCTTTGTCTGTCGAAAGCAGCTCCTGGAGCTGGAATCGATCAAACGTGTGCTGGCGATCATGCGAGGGGAAGAGTTCCAGACCGCAATTTCACAGTTACCCGGCTATCGCTGCCAGGATGCCGGAGTGGTGAAAACTGTTCAAGAGATCTTTCGCAGTTAACGGGCCGGTACCGGCGCCCGTTCCGGCAGCATCACGCCGCCCCCGAAGCTCATACGCTCTGGCGAAGGGCCACCCTTAGTGACCTTTACCGCGCAGTACTTGAACTCGGGAATCTTGCCGACCGGATCCAGCACCGGGTTGGTCAGCATATTCGCTGCTGCCTCGTAGTAGCAGAACGGGACGAACACAGTTCCGCGCGGCATTCCATCGTCGGCGCGCGCGTAGAGTGAGATCCGGCCTCGCCGCGATTCGATGGTGATCGTGTCGCCGGCGGGAACCTTCAGCATTTCGAGATCCAGCGGATGCACCGACGCAACCGGCTCCGGCTCTATGGAATCGAGCGCCGACGCACGGCGCGTCATCGATCCGGTGTGCCAGTGTTCGAGCTGGCGCCCGGTGATAAGCACCATCGGGTATTGAGCGTCCGGGCGTTCGGCTGCCGAGATCAGGTCGGCGGGAACGAATTTGGCGCGTCCCGATTCGGTCGGGAAGTCCTCGATGAACACCACCGGATCTCCCGGATCGCCTTCCTTCACGCACGGGTAGGTGACAGACGACTCGCGCTCCAGGCGGTCCCAGGTAATGCCGGCGATAGAGTCCATACAGGTTCGCATCTCATTGAATACTTCACTGGGATGCGTATAGAACCAGTCAACGCCCACGCGGCGCGCCAGCTCGTTCAGAATCCAGAAATCTTCCTTCGCGTCGCCGGGAGGCTCAATCGCTTTACGGCCGAGCTGCACCATGCGATCTGTATTGGTGACGGTGCCGACCTTCTCGGGCCACGCGGTGGCGGCCAGCACGACGTCGGCGAGATACGCAGTTTCCGTGAGGAAGATATCCTGGACGACCAGGTGGTCGAGGGTGGCCAGCGCCTCGCGGGCATGGTCGACGTCCGGATCGGACATCGCGGGGTTTTCGCCCATGACGAACATGCTGCGAATCTCGCGCTTCTTGGCGGCGTGCAACGTCTCGACGACGGTGAGGCCCGGATCGGGATCGAGATCCATGTGCCACAGTTTTTCGAATCGCTGCCGCGCCGCGGGCGTGCCCACGCGCTGATAGTCGGGATAGAACATCGGGATCAGACCAGCGTCCGATGCGCCCTGCACGTTGTTCTGCCCGCGCAGCGGGTGCAGCCCTGAGCCTGGTTTACCAATCTGGCCGGTCGAAAGCGCCAGCGCGATCAGGCAACGTGCGTTGTCGGTGCCGTGAACGTGCTGGGAAATACCCATGCCCCACAGGATGATCGATGCCCTGGACGTCGCATATAAACGGGCGACCTCGCGAATGGTCTGCGCATCGATGCCGCAGACCGGGGCCATCAGTTCCGGTGAGAACTTCTTTACGTTCTCGGCGAGAGCTTCGTAGCCGGAGGTGCGATCGGCGACGAATTTCTTGTCGACCAGGCCTTCCTCGACAATGACGTGCAGCATCGCGTTGAGAAGCGCCACATCCGTGTCGGCTTTGAACTGAAGATTGTAGGTGGCGTGCCGGGCCAGATCGCCACGCCGGGGATCGGCCACGATCAGCTTCACGCCCGATTTCACGGCGTTCTTGATGAAGGTCGCGGCGACGGGATGATTCACCGTCGGGTTGGCGCCAATCAAAAACATGACTTCCGCGTTGGCGACGTCGCGTACCTGATTCGATACTGCTCCCGAGTTGATGCCTTCCATCAAGGCCGCGACGCTCGACGCGTGGCAGAGCCGCGTGCAGTGGTCGACATTGTTCGAACCGAAGCCAGTCCGCACCAGCTTCTGAAAGATATACGCCTCTTCGTTGGTGCATTTGGCCGAGCCGAAACCCGCAAGCGACCGCTTGCCGTAGGTATCCCGAGCTTCGCGAAATCCCTTGGCCGCAACCTCGAGAGCTTCTTCCCACGTGGCTTCACGGAACACGTCTTGCCAGTTTTCAGGATCGACCGTGAAGTCTTTGGTCTTCGGAACGCCCGGTTTGCGGATCAGCGGCTTGGTGAGGCGATGCTTGTGCTGAACGTAGTCGAAGCCGTAGCGTCCCTTCACGCACAGGCGGCTCGAATTGGCGGGGCCGTCCTTGCCCTGCACAAAGAGGATGACGTTGTCCTTGATGTTGTAGGTGAGCTGGCAGCCTACGCCGCAATACGGACAAACCGAATCAACCTGTTTATCAGCGACGATCTTGCCAACCTCACGCGCCGGCATCAGCGCTCCCGTGGGACACGCCTGTACGCATTCCCCGCAGGCGACACAGGTGGAATCGCCCATCTGGTCATCGAGATCGAACACGATCTTCGACTGGCCGCCGCGGAAGGCGTAGCCGATCACGTCGTTAACCTGTTCTTCGCGGCACGCGCGCACACAGCGCTTGCACTGGATGCAGGCGTCCAGGTTGACCGCCATCGCTGGATGCGACAGGTCTTCCGCGGGTTGGTGGCGTGCGGCAAAGCGCGGCTTGCCGATGGATAGCTTCTTGGCCCACAGATCCAGCTCGGAGTTGAGCGTGTAGGACGTCTCGGGAATATCCGCGAGCAGCAGCTCGATCGACATCTTCTGGCTGGTCAGAGCTCGCGGGCTGTTACTGGTGACTTCCATCCCTTCCTTGGGATAGCGGCAGCAGGAGGGCGCCAGTACGCGCTCGCCTTTGATCTCCACCATGCAGGTGCGGCAGTTGCCGTCGGGCCGCATGCCCTCCATGTAACACAGGCGTGGAATTTCGACCCCGTGCTTCTCCGCAGCCTGAAGGATGGTTTGGTCGGCGGGGCATACAACCGTCTCGCCGTTCAGTACAAAGGAAACCGTCGAGGTTTTCAGGAGCGCGTTCGTCTGATGCATTACTCGACTTCCTTAGGAAAATATTTCAAGACGGTCAGGACTGGATTGGGCGCGGCCTGACCCAGACCGCAGATGGATGCGTCCATCATCGCCTGCGACAATTCCTGCAACAGCGGAGCATCCCATCGCTTTTGCTCCATTAGCTGAAGCGATTTGACGGTGCCGACCCGGCACGGCGTGCATTGACCGCAGGACTCGTCGGAGAAGAACTTCATTAAGTTGCGCGCGGCGCCGGACGCAGTGTCCTTATTCGAAAGAACCACAATCGCCGCCGACCCGATGAAACAACCGTACTCCGTCAAAGTGTCGAAGTCGAGCGGGATGTCGGCTTTGTTCGCGGGCAAAATTCCTCCCGACGCTCCGCCGGGAAGGTATCCGTACAACTCATGCCCGTCGAGCATGCCGCCGCAGTATTCGTCGATCAGCTCGCGCAGCGTGATGCCCGCTGGGGCAAGATGCACACCGGGCTTCTTGACGCGTCCGCTGACGGAGAAAGATCGCATGCCCTTCCGTCCGTGGCGGCCCTGGCTGGCAAACCAGGCTGGACCTTTTTCGATAATGTCGCGCACCCAGTGCAGCGTCTCCATGTTGTGCTCGAGAGTAGGACGCCCGAACAGGCCGACTTGCGCGACGTAGGGTGGGCGCAAACGTGGCTCGCCGCGCTTGCCCTCAATGGATTCGATCATCGAGGATTCTTCGCCGCAAATGTAGGCGCCGGCGCCGCGTCGAAGGTGGATCGCCGGGATCGCATAGGGCGGGTTCGCCTGAAGCGCCGCGACCTCGCGTTCGAGAATGGCCCGGCAACCGTGATACTCGTCGCGCAGGTAAATGTAAATCGCATCGATGCCGACGGCCCAGGCCGCAATGAGCGCGCCTTCCAGAAAACGATGCGGATCGCGCTCCAGGTAGTAGCGGTCCTTGAACGTACCCGGCTCGCCTTCATCGATGTTGATCGCCATGAGGCGCGGCGCGGGTTCCGCCGCCACCAGTTTCCATTTACGGCCCGCGGGGAAACCAGCACCGCCCAGGCCACGCAGGCCGGAATCTTCCATCATCGCGATCACATCGGCGGGCTTCTTAGCCCCGGCGATGCAGGACGCGGCGAGCGCATATCCACCGGCCGCGCGATACGCCGCGTAATCGACGTGGCCGGGCGTCACGACGCCTTTTGCGCTGGGGTGCGTTACCTGACCGGCTTGAACCGTCTGCTTTACCTGCTCGGCGGTTGCGTACGGAATCGGATTCTGGCCGACGACTGCGACCGGCGCGGTCTCGCAGCGGCCCACACAGGGAGCGTGCAGCACGCGCACATCACTACCGAGCAGCGCGGGCAGTTTCGCCAGCAAATCATGCGAGCCTGCGAGATCGCAAGCGATCGAATCGCAGACACGGACCGTAATCGCCGGAGGCGCGGTATCGCCCTCTTTGACCACGTCGAAGTGATGATAGAACGTCGCCACTTCGTAGACTTCCGCCATCGCCATCTTCATCTCGGCCGCGAGCGCGACCAAATGCCGGGCTGACAGGTAGCCATAACGGTCCTGGATCTTGTGCAGATGCTCTATCAGCAAGTCGCGGCGGCGCGGTGCATCGCCTAGCAGGGCAAGGACATCCTCCCGTGCCTGGGGGTCGACTTGCCTGCCTTTGAGCTTGGACCGGACTCCGCCCCGGCCTCCACGGCGCTTATTTTTGGGGGTCGATTCAGGGGGAGTTGAGACTACAGAGTTACTCATCTTGTGGGCTAACTGTCATGTTATCATGTCAATGAGGCCGCTCGCATTATGCATGTTGAGTTTCTTGGCGTTCCACGCCAGCGTGCCGGCATCTCCGAACTGGAAGTGCAAGCGAATACGCTAGGGCAGTTGCTGGGAACGCTTGCGACGCAGATTCCACCCTTGGGCGAGTTTATCGCCGTCGACCGCCTGCATTCCTCGTTTGTGGCCAACCTGAACGGCGATCAGTTCATCAGCGATCCGGCGACACCGCTGGTCTCAGACGACTGCGTGCTCATCCTTTCCGCCGACGCGGGAGGATAACGGAAAGCCCATGCCTTTCGGTTATCACGGGTGCTACCTCAGGATCGACGTGTCTAAAGGCACCTCCGAGTATGTGCCGCTGTCCGCCATTGTCCTGCGCCAATACCTTGGCGGCAGCGGCCTGGGTGTGAAGCTGCTGCTGGACGAAGGTGCGGCGGTTATGGATCCGCTCGCGCCCGAAGCTCCGCTGGTTTTCGCCTTCAGCCCTCTAGTCGGCAGCCCTTTGACGACGTCGGCCAAATTCGCGGTGGTCAGCAAGAGTCCTTTGACCGGGCGCATCAACGACTCGCTTGCCAGCAGCGGTTTTGCAATCGCGGGAAAGCGCTGCGGCTGCGATGCGATCGTCATCGTCGGACGCGCCGCTGACCTTTCCGTGGTCGTGATCGATGAAACGGGCGTTCGCATGGAACTCGCGACCGAATATCGCGGCGCGACCTGCCGGGAGACGGAATCCGGGCTCAAAGCTCGCTTAGGTGCGAATTATCGGGTCGCATCGATCGGACCGGCGGGCGAGCATCTGGTTCGCTATGCGACGATCTCCCACGATGGCCGTCATGCCGGACGCGGCGGAAGTGGAGCTGTACTAGGAGCCAAGAACATCAAGGCGATTGCTTTGCGCGGAACGCAGCGCGCCGAGTGGGCGAATCCTGACGAGTTAACGACGATCAGCAAATCCCTCTCGAAGCGGTCATTCGGACCGGCAACAGCGAAATACCGTGAGTTGGGCACGGCAACGAATCTGCTCACGTTCAATCGCTTCGGGGCGCTGCCGACGCGCAATTTTCAGAGCGGTACGTTTGAGGAAGCTGCCGGTCTTTCGCCGGAGCAGTTGAGTACGACGCGCTCCAAAACACGCGAAAGCTGCGTGAGTTGCACCATCGGCTGTGAGCACATCTATTCGCTTGGAAGCGGCAGCGGCGTACGTGTGGAGTATGAGAGCCTGTTCGCCCTGGGTTCGTTGTGTGGAGTGAGCGACGCCGACGCGGTGCTGCGCGCATCGCAACGCTGCGACGAGCTGGGTCTCGATACGATCAGCACGGGTGGAACGATCGCATTTGCGATGGAGTGCGTCGAGCGCGGATGGCTGGACGAGCCGTGGCTGACTTTCGGAAGCGCCGATGCCCTGGTGCGTGCGATCGATCTGATCGGGTCACGCCAGGGAATCGGCAACCTGCTGGCCGATGGCAGCCGTCACGCGGCTGAGGCCATCGGACATAACAGTATCGACTTCGCTCCACAGGTCAAGGGACTCGAAATTCCGGGTTACGAACCCAGGGCGCTCCAGACGATGGCGCTCGGTTTCGCGGTGGGCGCGCGCGGCGCGGATCACAATCGCAGCGGCGCATACGAGGTCGATTTCTCGGACAAAGTCGATCGCCGGCACGTGACGCTCGATGCCGTGCGCCATGCGATCGACACCGAAGACAAGGCCGCGCTGATGGATTCGATGATCATCTGCAAGTTCCTGCGCGGGGTGTTCGACGATTTCCATGCCGAGGCGGCGGAGATGCTGCGCAGCGTCACCGGGTGGGATGTAAGCGCCGAAGAATTGCGAGAAACGGCGAAGCGCATCGTTTCCGCCAAGCGTCAGTTCAACCTGTTGGCCGGGTGGACGCCCGCGGAAGACACGCTTCCGGAGCGTTTCCTCAGCACGCCATTGCCGAATGATCCCGAGGCCTCACTCAGCCGCGAGCGGCTCGATTCGTTGGTAGCCGAATATCATCGTCAGAGAGGCTGGTAGCCCGCCTCAGCAAGGGCTGCCAAATAGTCTTCCCGAGTATTCAAGTTGCGCAGAGTACGAAGCTGCGGATCGACGGAGAGCATTTCTTCCGGCCGCACCCGGCGGGTGCGCACAGCATCGAATAGGAACACCGGTCGCAACTTATCTTTCTCCAACAGCGCCTCGACGTGCGGCAGCGTGTCGCGCCGGTAGACCGCCGAGAGAGGATGAGGAAAGCCGTCGATTTCCATCACGGCTATGTCATGATCGCCCAGGAGCTCGACCATCCGTGTGACGAAAGCCGGCTCGAGCAAGGGCACATCGCAGCTGGTTATGTACGCAACCTCGACGGAATTCGGCAGCGCTTTCAGACCCGCGCGCAATCCTTCCAGCGGCCCGCGTTGCTCGCGTTCATCGTGGGTGATTTTAACGCCGCCCGGCAGTTCCGGCAGTGACTGGTCCCGCGCCGCGACAACTACGATGGGAGAAACAACAGTGCCGAGCAGCCGCACCACGCGCTGCAGCATCGTCTCAGGACCGAAAGGCAGTGTCGCTTTGGGAACGCCCATGCGGGTTGACCGTCCTCCGCACAACACTATGCCTCCTGTCAGCCCTCCCGCAGTCATGCTTTCATTCCGAGTCGTACAAGCGCCTCTCGCGTAGACGCCTGCTGCAAAAGCTTCGTAAACGCGACGACTCCCGGCCGATTCAATCGCGACACGGGCACGATGAAATCGTACTGCTCCTGCTGCACTGGCAGGAACCCAAGCCCTGCGTTACGAGCAATGATATCGAGCGTCATTCCCCAATCGGCACGGCTTTGCACGACTGCGGCGGCGACTGCGTTGTGATTTCGTGGCTGCACGGCGTAACCCCGAGGTTTGACGCCGCCGAGCAGTCCTTCTATCAGTATTCGGGTGCCGCTGCCTTGATTGCGATTGACCATTACGCAGGTGGGGTCGTCCAGTAGTTTCGCAATGGCCTCGTGCGCGGTTTTGCCTTCAAACCGCGCGTCTCCACGGCGGAAGACAATACCTTGCAGGCGGCCGTAACCAGGAAGGAGCTGAAGCGCTGGAGTCAGGAACGGCCGATTGTATTCGTTGCTCTCGGGATCAAGCAAATGGACGCCCGCGAGATCGCATTCGCCGCGCTTGGCGGCATCCAATCCCGCCGTGCTGCCCACCGCGAGAAATTTCGAGCGCACGCCGCTGCGCTGCAACTCTCCAAGAAGGTAATCGAGGCCGATGCAATGGCTGCCGATGACAACCAAATCGGCCAATTGCAGATCGCGGCCGAGCAGCTGCACGCTGATCGTCGTCCCGGCCTGAACGATTTCCTCGTGCCGCCCGATCGTCGCGAATCCATCCGCACGGCTGAAGGTGGTGACACTGCCGGATCCCTGACCCATGGGATACGCCGCGAGACCTTCGTTCGGAGTCTCTACTAATCCGACCAGAAGATACTCTGTCCGGCCAATCTCGCTGTTGACCTTGACGGCGAGCCTGGCCGGCACGACGGTTCGTTCCTCTGAGCCGCGGCCCGCCAGCAAACGAATCACTGGCGCCACGAACTCGTGAAAGGTGAAGATCGCTGAGGTCGGAAATCCCGGCAGTACCACCACCGGACGCCCCTTGCTCGCGGCGAGACAAATCGGCTTGCCGGGCTTGAGCGCAACTCCGTGCGCGACGATCCCAGGATTATCGAGTTCGGCAACAACTCGATAGGACACGTCGCCTGCGCCCTTGCTTGTTCCCCCAGAGAGAAGCACAACGTCCGCGACCTCGAGCGCATGACGCAGCCGTTCACGCAACGCGGCTACATCGTCATGAGTGATGCCAAGCCGCAATGGCTCGCCACCCAATTCCTGCGCGGCGTCCGCCAAGACCTGCGCGTTGGAGTCGTAGACCTTAGCCGGCTGCATCGGATCGCCAGGCGCGATGATCTCGTCCCCCGTTGAGAGAATCGCAACGATCGGCTTTCGCCAGACGTTGACTTTCGCGATACCGATTGCGGCGAGCACTCCCGTATCGCGGCTGGTCAACACCGTTCCCTGACGAAGAACCGTCTCGCCTGCGGTGATATCGGTCCCGGCGAACGATATGCCGCTGCCCGCTGTGACTGCCCGTGCAATTCGAAGCTCGGAGTCGCGCGTCTCCGCGTACTCGACCATAACGACTGCGTCGGCGCCACGCGGCACCATGCCGCCGGTAGCGATTAACACACCCTTGCCGGGTTGGATTGTTGTTGCCGGGACAACGCCCGTATGAATCTCTTCGTCGCCCAACAGCACCGACCGTGGAACTTCCTCAGACGCGCCAAATGTGTCCTCCGCCACCACTGCGAAGCCATCGACGTTGGATCGATCGAACGACGGTACGTCCACAGGCGATATGACGTCAGCCGCCAGCACGCGGCCGAGCGCCGTGTCGAGCGGAATTGTTTCGGCCCCCAGCGGGTCGAGATCGATTGCGGCCCGGAACCGCCGCTCCGCTTCATCGCGATCGAGTACCTGGAGGAACTGGGCTTGCTCAGACATGCAGCTCAGGCATACAGCCAAACCTTGACATCGGAGCCAGCCGCGAAGCCTTCGCTATCGTCGCCCACGATAACGAATCCGTCGGCGCGAGTGGTCGATGATAAAATCGACGCGCCACCCACAGACAGCGGCTCGATTAGATCGCCATCGATTTTCACCCGGACGTAGTCCAGGCGGCCGATGGGCGAACTGATTTTGCGATTCAGCTTCCCGCGTATCGAGCGATACGGCCACTCTTTCGGGCGTCCGCCGAATGCTCGAATGGCGCGGCCGGCGAAGAAATCGTAAGCGCACAGGCTCGATACCGGATTCCCGGGAAGCAGGAAAATCAGGCGATGTCCCATTCGGCCAAAGCCCGTGGGACTGCTCGGCCGCATCGCAATTCCGTGTACAGCCAGTTCACCATGCTGCGCGACCAGCACCGGCGCCAGGTCCTCAATGCCGACACTCGATCCTCCCGAGACAATGACAATATCAGCATCAGCCTGAAGGGCTTCGAGGATGGCATTTGGATCGTCGCGAACGAGGCCCGGAAAATCAACGATGCCTCCGTCACGCTCGATAAGCGCCGAGAGCATCGGCCCGTTAGCGTCGACGATATGAAAACCACTCGGATGCGAACCCGAGGGCAGTAGCTCGTTGCCTGTCACCGCAAGGCGTACACGCGGCCGGCGAAGCACACGCACCTCTCCCTGGCCAACGGAGCTGAGCACACCCAGGTCCTGTGGACGGAGCATTCGTCCTGCTTCGAGCAATACCGTGCCCCGGACGATATCTTCACCGCGCCTGCCCATGTTCTTTCCAGGTGAGACCGAGGCCAGAGCGCTGATCTTACGCGACGTGGCGGCATCCGTTTCCACCCATTCGGCAGGCAATACTGCATCGGCGCCCCGGGGCATGGGCGCGCCCGTCATCACTCGAACGGCTTCACCGGCAGAGACGGTTCCGTCAAACGGCAAGCCAGGCATCGAATCGCCGATTACCGTCAGCGGGAGCCGAGTATAAGCGGTGGCGCCTTCCGTGCTGTCCGCAATGAGTGCGTACCCGTCCATGGTCGCGCGATCAAAACCCGGCACGTCCACATCGCTGACGACGGAAGCAGCCAGTACACGGCCTGCGGCATTCGTCAGCGGGATGATTTCAGGGGCCGGGGGCCGCACTTGCGCGTCCGGCGCACCTTGCGGGTCTTGCGCGTCTAGCCAGGCGAGGGCGGCGTCCACGGTGTGACGTTGCGCGAAACCACGCATCCGCACGTCATCGTCGGCTGCTTTGCTGATGTGGCGCATGGCGGGAATCGGACTGACAACAATGTTAACCTACACCAGCGAACGCAGCGTTAGTTAACGATCGTTTCAACCGGAGACACTTCTGAGGCGATAGAGTCCGGGCGCTGGTTCCGCGAAGCGCCTTCCAGGCAGCGGACTAGGCGCGAGCTGTCTTCGTCGCGGCAAGGGCTGGGAACCGGCAGATCCAGACGTACGCGGGAACCGTGCCCGGGTGCGTCTTTCGCCAGCACGATCACCCGCGTTCCAAGCGACAACGCTTCGTGCGTGTTGTGGGTGACGAATAGAATGGTGGTACCTGTTTCGCGCCATAACTCGCGAATCCATCCCTGCATGTCGGCGCGGGTCGCTGGATCGAGCGCACTGAAGGCTTCGTCCATTAACAGGATGCGTGGCCGCGTCATGAGAGCCTGGGCGATCGCGACCCGCTGTTGCATGCCGCCGGAAAGCTGGTCAGGATACTTGCCAGCATCGGATTCCGACAGGCCCGTCCGCCGGAGGCAATCCAGTGCCACTGCCCGAATCTCGCGGCGGCGCCGATAGAATCGCGGCGAAAAGCGCGTGGCCAAGTTGAACTCGACCAGCTCGCATCCAAAAGAGATGTTATCGAGCACCGTGCGGTCCGGAAACAGCGAATACTTCTGTGGAACGTAGCCGCGCGTGCGATCGGGACGATCGTGCTCCTGCGCATCAATGGCGATCCGCCCTGCGAGGGGACGCTCCGCGCCTAACACCAGCCGCAGCAGTGTCGACTTCCCGCAACCCGTCTGCCCTAGCACGCACACGAACTCGCCTTCATGGATCTGCAGGGAGACGTCCGTCAGCACGGGCCGCGACGGCTGACCGTAGGCCACGCTGACAGCGTCAATGTCAATCAAAGGCATCGTAACTTAGGATTCCTTGAACCAAGGATGCAGGCTGTGGTTGATCCAGCGCATGGAGAGATCCACCAGGAAAAGTAATAGGGCGACCCACAGGACGTAAGGAATGATGACGTCCATGCCCATGTGACGCCGAAGCAGCGCGATGCGATAAGCCAGTCCATCCGTAGAGGCGATCATCTCTCCTGCGAACAAGAACAGCATCACGGACTTCAGGTTCAGGCGGATGCTATTGAGCACCCGCGGCCAAATCTGCTTGAGAACCACGCGATAGGCGACATCGAAATCGTTGGCCCCCAGCGTGAAGGCTTTCACCACCTGCTCCGGAGGAACCCCCCGCGTCAGATTGAATGTGTCCAGAAGGATGGTGGGCGTAACTCCGATTACGATCAGCATGATCTTTGACAACTCGTCGATTCCGAACGCGATAAACAGGATCGGCAGGAGTGACAACGCCACGATCTTGTCGAAAAACAGCACGAACCGAAGAAAGAATGCCCCGACGTACGGAAACAATCCCATGTGGAGGCCGAGTATGACGGCCGGCAGCAGCAGCGCCATGCTGTAGAGGAATCGCCGGCCGGTTGCCACCGTGTCCTTCCACAGCATACTGTTCAGAAAACGGCGAGCCACCGAAGGTGCCTGCGTAACATCTTCCGAGGAGGGCGCGTCGTCCTCAGCAGGCTGCATCGCAGCGTTGTACATTCCCTGCGTCATCTGTACCAGCGTCGGCATGACGCGTTCTTCGGGATTCTCGCGATGACGCGCCGTGGCCGTAAAGATGTAAAGGGTGATTCCAGCGGCGAACAGAAACCAGGATAGAATCACCGTCGCTGAGCGACCGGGCCGGGCGTGAACGGAAAGTATGCCAGCGCTCATATCAGCTCCTTCATAGCTTGCCCTGCGCGGCGAGCTGCATATAGGTGCTCACGAACCTCAAGCGCACGCGATCTTTTTTTCCCTGAATGGAACCGTCGGGATAGCTGATAGCCACGTCGTCAGCGGAGGCTACGTTCGAGCCCAACAGGCCATGTTCGAAACAAAAAGTGCGCACCAGCGCCATCTTCCCTTTCAGATCGGGAGAGTTTCCGAAATCCGCGGCGGATTGCGGCGTGTAGAACATTTTGGTGGTGCTGAGCTGTTCCTTATAGGACGCGAGCGTATCCTGCGAACCCGCCGCGATGGCCGAGAGAACCTTGTCGGTTCCAGGACCTGTTGCAGACATTTGCGACATCAATTCGTACCACGCGCCGGCCAGCGCCTTGGCGAGCTTTTGCCCCGATCCGTCGGGCCGATCGAGAACTTCGGATCGAACCACAGTAAGGTCCAGGATCTCGCCGGGAATTTTGGAGGAATCGAACAGAGAGGTGATTCCCTTCTGCTTCAGGATCTGCGAGACCATCGGCTTCCAGGTGACCGTCGCGGCGGTGTTCGTATCGCTGAGGAAGGCCGTAGCGATATCTGCGTCCGAAGTGTTGACCAGACGAACCTTCTTCAACTCGTCGCGCAGCCCGTTTATGGCCATGGCTCGATCGAGCAGGTATTCCGACACGGTCTTCTGGACCAGCAACAATTTCTTCCCGGCAAGATCTTTCAACGCGATGCCGTTGCGCACCAGCAAGGCATCGTTTCCGTTGGAGTAGTCACCGATCAGGATGGCGGTGGTCGGTACGCCAGAGGCCGCCGGCATGTCCAGTGCCTCCATGTTGGTCATCGTGACGGCATCGATGTTTTTTGCCACGAACGCGTCCAAGGATGGTGCGTAGTCGAAGCGCTGCACCTTGATCGCGATGCCGTATTTGTCGGCCCACTTCTTCAGGATTCCGGACTGGTTCAAGTAGTAATACGGAGTCCAGCCGGCATAGATGGACCAGCCCACGGTGAACGTTGGCTTCTGGGCGAAGCTGACACCCGAGGTTAGAAGGAAAATAAGTGCGATAAAAATACGTGACATGGTCGTCCGTCCTTGTGCGCAAAAACTGCTATGCAGCGGCAACGGAGCCGACCAGTCTTCAGGGGGTAATACTTAAGGTGTCCGCGTGGTCACCAGAGTTTACTACTTAATTATAGCCTGCCTAGCCGCGGCTTCTGATAGATAATTCCGCCAGCCGCCGAACCTCGTGATCTCTTCCGTACCGGCCAGCGCGTAGGGCTCGCATAGGAAGCCCTTCACCACTTCGCCACTGGCCAAAGTGACGCTGCCGATCCCCAGCGGCGGGGGAATGGCCGCGACAAAACTCCCAAACTCGCTTGCAGGAACAGCCCAAATCTCGACCTCAATGCCGGGACCATCGAATCCTTCTTGCCGCAGCAGACCTGGCTTGGCAGGTGCCCCACCCAAGGCATAAAGCTTATAGCAGGCGGCTGTGCGCGTGGATTTCAGCAAGCGCGCGCCCCGGTCCGTCAACTGCGCGTTTAACGGCTGGCCCGTCAGGTGAGCGCCAACGACGGCCACGGCCAGACAGCCGGGAGGTACTGGACCAACACACAGCGCCGGTCCCGGTAGGTCCACGCGAGATCGATGAAATCGGTCGGCAAGAATTAGCAGGGCTTCGTCGCTGAAGGCAGGTCCAATAAGCGAGATCCCGAATGGGAGCCCGTTGGGACGGAATCCAGCGGGTGCGGCCACCGCCGCCAGATCCAACAAGTTGACGAAGTTCGTGTAATAGCCCAGATTTGTATTTCTGCCGATGGGATCGCCTTCGATCTCTTCGTGCGTGTAAATCGTGCCGGTGGTGGGCGTGATCAGGACATCCATGCGCGACCACTCCTGGCTGGCGGCGCGTCGCAGCTTCTCCAGCCGGTAAGCCGCCTTGAATGTGTCGACGGCCGTGTACTTGCGAGCACCCCCGATGACCTCGCGCACGATTGGATTCATTTCGTCACCGCGCGCCTCGAAGAAAGGCCGGATTGCGGCCATGCGTTCGGCGACCCACGGTCCCGCATAAAGCAGCTCGGCGGCGGCGCGGAAGATGGAGAAATCGATCTCGACTTTCTGCCCGCCTAGCTTTTCCAATTCCAGAACAGCATTTCGAAAAAGCTCGGCGGCCGCATCGTCTCCGAAGAATTGGAGCTGATCTTCTGAGGGCACACCGAATCGAAACGGTCCCACCGCCGAGGGTGCGGCGTCCTGCCCTTCCCGAATATCGCGGGAATACGCGTCGGCCAAGTCGAATGCCTTGGCAGCCCTCCACACAGTTCGGGCGTCATGGCAATTTGCGGCGAGGATCGACACGCAGTCGAGTGTCCGGCACGCAGGAACTACTCCAGTATTGCTGAGCAAACCACGCGACGGTTTCAGTCCGATCAGGTTATTGAACGCGGCGGGCACTCGTCCCGAACCGGCAGTGTCGGTACCCAACGCGAAGCTCACCAACCGGCTGGCCACCGCGACGGCCGAACCAGAGCTGGACCCGCCCGAGATATAGCGGTCGTCGAAAACGCTGGAACAAGCTCCATAGGGCGACCGGGTTCCCACCAGGCCCGTGGCGAATTGATCGAGATTAGTTTTGCCCACCGGGATCGCGCCCGCCTCGATCAGGTTTCTTACCACCGTCGCATCCGAAACCGGCGCGTAGGAATACGCGGGGCAACCGGCAGTGGTCGGCAGCCCGGCCAGATCGATGTTGTCCTTGATCGCAAAAGGAATGCCGTAGAGCGGCTTGCGCCGAGCCGCCGAATCAGATTCCATGGCTCGAGCGCGAGCCAGCGCAATCTCTCGCGGAACCAGTGAAATCCAAACCGGCTCCAGTGCTCCGGCAATCTTGTCGTACACCGATGCGATCACATCGGAGGGGCACGCCTCTCCGGAATCGTACAAGGAGCGCAGCGTGCCGATGTCGAGCCTCATGCTGCCCTCTCCGAGCGAAGAGTGATCAGATTTTGTCCCGCGGATACCAGGCTGCCCTGAACGCAATTCAGGGTTTCCACAATCCCATCCTGCGGAGCTGTGACTGCGATTTCCATTTTCATGGCTTCCAGCACCATCAATTTCTGCCCGGCTTCCACTCGCTGTCCGGGCGCGACCGATATGGCCCACACGTTCGCCACCAGCGGGGAACGCACCGAACTCAAGCCCTCCGCTAGAGCCTCCTCGCGAACTGGCGGAGCCGTTTCGTGCAATACAGGCTCCGTGGCTGGATCCGCTCCGGCGCGCGCCCAGCGTTCTCGTTCCTCCACAAAAGCAGCTTGCTGGCGTTGCTTAAACGCTCCCGCTTCGGATTCAATAGACCCAAGAAACTTGTGATAATCGGCGAGCCGAAAATCCTCCGTTTCGATGCGCAGCGGATACTGACCGTGCGGGAAAGCATCCCGAATTTCGAGTAGCTCTTTGGCGCTCACCGGATAAAAACGGATCTGATCGAAGAAGCGCAGCAGCCAGGGAGTCCCGAACTGAAATTCCTTGGTCACTCGATAGGTGTTCCACATCTGGAGCGTTCGACCCACAAACTGATATCCTCCGGGGCCCTCCATGCCGTAAACGCACAGGTATGCGCCACCGATACCCACGGCGTTCTCCGGCGTCCAGGTGCGCGCGGGATTGTACTTGGTCGTCACCAGCCGATGACGCGGATCGAGCGGCGTCGCCACGGGCGCGCCCAGATACACGTCGCCCAAACCGAGAACCAGGTAGCTGGCATCGAACACAATTCGATGGACGTCCTCTTGCGCGGCGAGCCCATTGATCCGCCGGATAAACTCGATATTACTGGGACACCAAGGCGCATCGGGCCGAACGGACTGCGTGTAACGCGAGATCGCGAGCTGCGTCGCAGGATCATCCCAGGAAAGCGGCAAATGCACCACGCGCGACTTGACCACCATAGATCTCAGATCGGGAATGGCCTCTTCCGCTACAGCCAGAGCTTCGAGCAACGCTTCCCGGCGAATCTTCTTAGTGTCGTAGTGAATTTGCAGGGAGCGAACTCCCGGCGTGATCTCCAGGATTCCCGGCAAATCCGCCCAGTACAATTGCTGCTCCAGCGCATGAATCCGGAAACGCAGATCTAGGTCCAGGACATTGGGCCCGTATTCAACCAGCAGGTTGCTATCGCCATCCGCGCGGCAGACCACGGCCGGCGCCAGATACGTTTCCTCTCTCTCTCGAAGAATTGGCGGAGTCCGTTCAGTGTACCGGGGCAACGCCGGCAGCAAGCCAGTGAACGTTTCGACGCAACGCTCCAGATCCCGGCTC
>Ga0207711_10001299_pt1 | contig 23656 bp, 22 predicted proteins | sample KBSS34metaG_FD_184401 | JGI IMG/M metagenome (GOLD analysis project Ga0207711, IMG submission 184401) | Switchgrass rhizosphere microbial communities from Kellogg Biological Station, Michigan, USA - KBS S3-4 metaG (SPAdes) (version 2) | ecosystem: Host-associated > Plants > Roots > Rhizosphere...
CCCTCCTCAACTCCCAGCGCCCGCTGCGCCGGTCGTGAAGAAGGCCCCTGCGACCAAGAAAAAGATTCAGGCTCCGGCGCCGAAACCGCGCGAAGAGAACCCATGGATCAGCCAAATCATTGTATATAAGCCTGAACCGCCCAAACCGGATCCGCTGCCTCCGGATTTGAGCAGCGCACTCAAGGCGGCCGAGTATGCGGCGGGATGGGAGTTCGGATATCGCTTTTATACTCACCGGGACACCGAGACGTACAATCAGGATCTAGCACACAGCATCGATATCGATAAGGACCTGAAATCGCTCCAGCAGGAGGCAGCCGCTGCTCCTTCGGCTGATGCTCGCGAGAAGATTTTCGCCGAACTGCGGGCATTGGTGGACGAGCTCAACAAGTTCAGCCAGCAGCTCCGCGAGGCTCGCCATGCGGAAGGCGAGACCAGGGACCCGCCCACTGACGGACGGCGCCTTATTCCGGTGAATTAGAAATCGGCTCGTGCTTTGCCGCCGGCTGGACCCGGAGCTTTCTCGAACACCTGCTTCACGTCGAACTCGCCGTTGGGCAGCTTCACGTGCGTGGCGATGTTCAGCGTCTTGCCGTCGACGGAAAGCGTCCATTCTTCCCGCTGGGTGAGCTTGGTTCCCTGGTAGTCGCGCGAGGTTTCGATCACCAGCTTGTCGCCTTCCCAATGCGCGGAACCCTGGTTCGCGCCGTTCACCGCGGGCTTGCCGTCGGTCGAGTACTTGAGGTCGGTGGTCACTTCGCCCTGCGCTCCCTTCTGGTACGTCGACATGGACAGCACTGGATCGTTGTGCTGGATCTGGCGAGTCATGATTTCAGGCGCAGGAAACTGGCCGTACTGGCTCTTGGCGACGTTCAGAACCCAATTGCCTGAGAGGTTGGGAGCGGCCGCCAGTGGCAGGCTCAGCAAGGCTGCGAGAACCACGATCCGGGTCATGTCGGAAGAATATCAAGGTTGGGTGCGGATGACCCTCAGGCGAATCCCCTAGGATAGATAGAACGAATCATGCAAGCCTCCCTCGAGCCGGCCTCACACTATTTCTATTCCGATCGACTGAAATTGCAATTCTGGGACTGGGGCACGGACGGGAAACCGGTGCTGATTCTGGTCCATGGCACGCGCGACCACGCGCGGAGCTGGGACTGGATCGCGCGCGCGCTGCGCGACGACTATCACGTCTACGCGCTCGATCTGCGCGGCCACGGCAACAGCGCCTGGGCTCCGGGTGCGCTGTATAGCGTGCCAGAACACATTCTGGATCTAACCGTGTTCGCCGATATCATCGGCGCATATCCGGTGAGGCTGATCGGGCACTCCTTAGGCGCGATGGTCTCGCTGTATTTCTCGGGGACGTATCCGGAGAAAGTCGCCAAGCTGGTGGCGATCGAGGGAGTGGGCGTAGGGCCCCTAGGATCGACGCCGAAACCGTCGCCGGAGCGGATGCGCAGCTGGATCGAGAAGACGCGCAAGCTGGACGATCACCCGGCGCGCAGTTATCCCACGCTCGCCGCGGCGGTGGCGCGGATGAAAGAGGCAAATCCGTTTCTCACAGATGAGGTCGCCGAGCATTTGACGCTGCACGGAACGAATTGGAACGCCGACGGATCGCTGGTGTGGAAGTTCGACAACTACACGCGCGTGATTCATCCGTTCGGGCTGGGCCTGCAGGAAGCAGTGCAGATTCTGGGGCAGATCACTTGCCCGACGCTACTGTTCTGGGGCCGGCAAAGCTTCGCGCGCGATCCGGATGACGATCCCCAAGCCGCGGCGATCGGGAGTAAATCGATCGTGAAGGTCGATCAGGCCGGACACTGGCTGCATCACGATCAGTTGGAGCTGTTCTTGCGGGAGACGAAGAAGTTCTTAGCCGCAAATGAACGTGAATAAACGCCAATACACAGTAGACTTAAACCCGTAAGCACCCAGGTCGCGGGCTCGGGAGCTGGCGTCAGCTCACCAAACAGGCCGTGTTGTTCATCGCCAGGACCGGCCGTGAAGAAGAGCGTCGTGGTGGGGCCGGAACCGCTGCCGTTGCCGAACTTCAAACCCCACAAGCCGTCGATCGATAGTGGGTTCCCTTTTGCGTCCGTCAGCGTCTCGACAAAAGTACCGTTAAGCGTATACGCATTGATCCGGCCATTTCCGAAATTCCCGACGAGCAAATCTCCGCCCACATCACCGAATCCGGCGGGAGCAATCGCCAGTCCCCAGGGGGAATCAAGCTGGCCTCCCGTGACCAGCCGGCCCAGGAGGTTGCCGTTCAAATCAAACGCGTCCACAAAACCGTTCCCTAGCCCGGCCACGTCATCGTGTTTGGCCGCGTCCTGCAGCGCATACGTGACGTACAGAATCCCGTTCAGGTTCGCGATGTCAAAGGGAGCATAGCCCGCAGGCAAGTTCGGATCGATGAAGGCTCCCGTTAGATTCGAAGCACCGGCATTGCCTTTCATGACGTCGATGTTGCCGGTCTTGAAGTTCGCAAGGTAGGCATATTGATTGCCGCCCACGCTCGCGTCAGCCAGGCCTTTGTATACGTTTGCGGAGCTCCCCAGGGCCAGCGTCTCCGCGGCGGTGCCCAGCGCTCCTCGCCATCCTGAAAAGGTGCCGTCTTCGGAAGCAAACAGGAAGGTGTCTCCATTGAAGTTTCCGGCGACATTGCTGAACGCGACTCCGGTAACCGTACCGTCACCGGGGATGGTCACGACCAAGCCCTGCTTGACGCCCGCGCCGTTATAGAGCACCGAGGTCCCGCTACCATTTGCCCCAATCCAGAACGGTGAAGTGCCACTGGCCGCGATGCCCCATGCATTTTGCAGGTTCGGATCGGTAACGGGAGCGACTCCCAATTGGTCCGAAGCGAGGTTGGTTTGCACGAATCCGATGGAACTCGCGAAGACGACTGGCGCCAGGAGGATGCCGAAGACCGCGACAAGGATCACACTAAACGAATTACGCATATGGACCTCTGCGGGGAGATCCGTATGCCGCTGTGGGCGTTTCCAATTTTGCCGCGGACGAATTGTAAATTAAATGTAAATTACTACGCCCCGACGGTTTCGCCGACCTTGGCCGAATAACGCCGGTCGACGTACTCGTTCAGAAGCGCGATGAACTCGGCGACGATCTTATCGCCGCGCAGGGTGAGCTTGAGCTTTCCGTCGACGTAGACAGGCGCTACGGGTTCTTCAAACGTTCCAGGCAGTGAGATGCCGATGTTGGAATGTTTGGATTCGCCAGGGCCGTTCACGACGCAACCCATTACCGCCACCTTCATCTCTTCGACGCCTGTATAGCGTTCCTTCCAGGCCGGCATCTGCTCGCGCAGGTAAGTCTGGATCTGGTCGGCCATGTCCTGAAAGAAGGTACTGGTAGTCCTGCCGCAGCCGGGGCACGCGGTCACCTGAGGGGTGAAGCTGCGCAGCTCCAGGGCTTGCAGAATCTGTTGGCAGACGATGACCTCGTCCGAACGGTCGCCATTGGGCAGCGGAGTGAGCGATGCACGAATCGTATCGCCGATGCCGTCCTGAAGCAGGATCCCGATGGCCGCGGTCGAAGCCACAATGCCCTTCGATCCCAAGCCGGCCTCGGTCAGCCCCAGATGCAAGCAGTAATCGCCTTCGGCAGCTAACATGCGATACACGCGAATCAGATCCTGCACGCCGCTGACTTTGGCGCTTAGGATGATGCGGTCTTTTCCAAGTCCGTAATGCTCGGCAGCTCTGGCCGATTCGATCGCGCTGCGGACAATCGCGCGCAGGGTGACGGTCTTGGCGTCTTCAGGCTCGGGCAGCGCGTTGTTCTCGTCCATCATGCGGGTCAACAGCGCCGAATCGAGCGATCCCCAATTCACGCCGATGCGCACCGGCCGGCCGTATTCGATGGCGGCCTCGATCATCACGCGGAAATTATCGTCGTGCTTCTTGCCGATGTTCACGTTCCCGGGATTGATGCGATACTTCGCCAGGGCGCGCGCCATATCGGGATACTTCTTGAGGAGGAGATGGCCGTTATAGTGAAAATCGCCAATCACGGGCACGCGCACGCCAAACTTCTGAAGGGTCTCGACGATCTTGGGAACAGCCGCCGCCGCTTCGTCGGTGTTGACGGTGACGCGCACCAGCTCGGAGCCCGAGTTGGCCAGCGCCATTACCTGATTCACGGTCGACTGCACGTCCGCGGTATCGGTGTTGGTCATCGACTGGACGACGACGGGATGGCCTCCCCCGACGAACACACCGCCCACATTGACGGCCACCGTGCGGTGGCGCGGATTAGTGCTCATAAATTCAATTGTAGCAACCACCTATAATCGAGGGAATGTCCGGCACCGAAACACCAGCGCCTGCCAACGACCGTGGATTCTTCGGCCATCCGCGCGGCCTCTCCACACTCTTCTTCACCGAGATGTGGGAGCGCTTCAGCTATTACGGTATCCGCGCACTACTGATTCTGTATATGACGGCGTCTCTCGACCAGCGCGGGATGGGGATGAATGTGGCCATCGCGGGCGCGATCTATGGGCTGTACACGTCCTGCGCCTATATCTTTGCCCTGCCCGCTGGATGGATCGCCGACCGTTTCCTGGGCCATCAGCGCTCGGTGGTCCTGGGCGGATTGCTCATCGCCGCCGGCAATTTCGGTTTGATGCTTCCCGCACTGGGACCGTTCGTTGGTTCGCTACTGCTGATGGCCGTCGGCACCGGGTTCCTGAAAACCAGTTGTACCACCGTAGTCGGATTTCTCTACGGCGAGAAGGATATCCGTCGAGATTCGGGATTCACGCTGTACTATGTCGGGATCAACATCGGCGCCGGAATCGCTCCGCTGATCCTGGGCTACGTCGGCCAGACCATCGATTATCGATATGCATTTGGCCTGGCTGGCCTGTTCATGCTGGCGGGATTAATTCAGTTCCAGATCACTCGCAAGTATCTAGGTGATGCTGGGCGGCTGCCAGCCGCGTCTACACCGCGTGATCGCCAAGTTTTGGGAATCGGCTCAGGCATTTTGGCTACTGCGCTGGTAGTGCTGTTGCTGATGCGCCCGGCGCTCGAAAAAGTCGCGGACGGATTCGCCGCCTTCCTACTCATCGCGGTGGTGATCACATTCGGCGCGCTGATCTTCTCCAGAGACTTCACCCCGGTCGAGAAAAAACGGATCTACGTGATCCTGGTGCTGTTCGTGGCCTCGGCATTGTTCTGGTCAATCTTCGAACAGGCGGGCTCCACACTGAATCTGTTCGCCGACCGCAGCACGGACAATCACCTGTTCGGCTTTGCATTTCCTTCGTCGTGGTTCCAGTCGCTCAATTCCGGATTCATATACGTGCTGGGGCCGTTGCTGGCCTGGTTGTGGATCAAACTCGGCGACCGTGACCCCTCACTGGTCACGAAATTCGCCTTTGGATTGCTGGGCGCAGGCGGCGGTTTCCTGGTCATGGTGTTTGCCGCACGAGCGGCAGGAGACGCCGGCCGGGTCAGCCCGCTATGGCTGGCCGCCGTGTATCTCATTCACACCGTCGGCGAGTTGTGCCTGAGTCCGGTGGGCTTAAGCGCGATCACCAAGCTCGCACCGGCGCGGATCGCAGGGCTCACCATGGGCGTCTGGTTCCTGTCGATCTCGGTCGGAAACTTCTTCGCGGGGCGCATGGCGTCCTTTTACGAATCGATGCCGCTCGATAGATTGGTCGGTTATGCGGGTGCCACGGGCATCGCCGTAGGTCTGGTGCTCCTGTTGATCTCGCGCCCAGTCACCAGACTGATGGGCGGAGTGAAATAATAAACTCATGAAATGCGCGCTGGGCATCCTGCTTTGTGCGGCGGCATTCGGACAGGATCTTGTTCCGTCGAATCCCGCGGGGACGGATCTCGCAACGTTGGAACAGACCGTGCAGAAGCGCCACGCCGAATGGGAAGCGCTTGCCCGGGATATGAACGATCGCATGGCGCGAATATTGCCTTGCGATCCCCGCGCGCTCACCGCTGTCGCCGAAGTCAGCCGGGCCTCTGAAGCCAGGCTGGCGGCGCTTTCCGATTACCTAAGAGCCGTCTCCGCCAAGGCCTTCGCCGAAACCGCGGAGGCGCGGAATTTGCTTGTGACCGAGGAGCGGCAGGCCGTGGAGTCCCGCCTGCAGCGAGCCGATGCCGGTCAGGAGCAAACCGCCGTTGACATTCAGTCCGACGCGCTGGCGCAGAGCGTCAAGCAGCGCACTTCGCTGGAGGCTCCGCAGAAACTCCTGGCGCAAATCGCGGCGATGATCCACCAGCGCGCGACCTCTATGGAGCAGCAAACAGGATCCGCCGAAGCGGCCGTAGGGCTGCTGCGCGACCTGGTGCCGAAGTTTGAGGCTCGCGACGCCGCGCTGCGCGAGGAATTCGCGGCGGCCGAATCCGAACGGGCGCGCTGGAACGGATATTATGCGGCCCGAAAGTCGCGGGCGCAAATCGAATGCACGATTACCCAAATCGGGGCATCCCAATCCAAGGGCAGCAAGCAATGAGGTACTCCCGTTCCTTGTTGCTGGTCTGCTTCGCCGCCGGACTCATCGGCCAGACCGGCCGCGACGCATATCGCCAGGCCTACGACGTGTGGCAACAGGCGCAGGCAAATCTCGAGCGCGACGCGGGCAAAGGTGCAGCTCCGCAGGTTGCCCAAGCCGACCGTTCCGCAGCCGCGGCAGTGGCTTTCCAGTCGACTCGCATGGCCTACTTGAAGTCCTCGGCTGAGAGCGCCGTGCAACGCCGCCGAATCTTACAGACACCTGTAACCCGATCTTCGCCGGATTTGATGCCGCCCGCGGTGGCGAACCTGGCCGCCGCTGAATTGCAAACCGTTACGCGCGCGATCGATAAGTTCGCCGCGGACAAAGATCGCGGAATCCAGCAGCTGCGCCAGTCCATGGAACGGGAAAAGGTCGCTCTCGCCGCGCTCACCGATACCATTAAGACTCGCCAGAAAGCAGTAGCAGCAACTTCGACGGCCAGCGCCACCTTGGAACAGGCCCGCGGCAAGGCTGCAGCGGCATTCGCCGAACAGACTTCGCAGTTCTCCCAAACCGTGGCGCAAATGGACGCGGAAGGCGCGGCGTGGACTGCTTACTACAGCAAGCTGGCTGACGCGATTCAAATCGCCAACGCTCCACCATCCCCCGCTCCGGCTGTCGAGATCTCGACGAACACGCCCCCGCCCGCGCCGCGCAATGCTTCCGTTTCGCCGGTTCCCCTGGTGCGCTACGTAGGCACGTGGAGCTACCCGGCGGTCAACGGCATTTTCCACGGAGCGCAGCCCGAGTCCGTGGCCCTGGAGATTCAGGAACAGAATGGGCACGTCAATGGGACTGTGGATGCGAAATTCAAGCGCTCGCCGGGCAATGCCAACGACCCGATGGTCCGTTTCAAATTTACGGGCGATATCACCGCGACGCCGACTCAGAAGTTTACGTTGATGACCAGCGATGGAGCAGCAGGCGTTATCGAACTCATCCCTGGTCCGGCGTTCAATCTGCTGGAAGTAAACTTCCAGACGGACCCGCAGCCGAACAAGATCCGCAGCGGGAATTTCATTCTGATGAAGAAGTAAGCACCTGACGTAAATCGAGCTGCCCTTCGGTTCGAACCTGACCTTCCGGACGGCGATACGCCAGCACGAGCACTGCGTGATCCGAATCCGGCGTGAAGGCCATCTTTCCAGAGGACCAGTCTTCGTGGGCGGCAACTTCGCCCGAACTCTTGTCGATGCGCCAGGTCAGTCCGGTGGGCGAAGCGATTCCCTGCGTCCTAGCTTCCCAACGGAGCGTGTAGGCCGCGCCGGGACGAAGTCCGCCCACCACTTGGCGGAGTAATTCGCAGGACTCGGGCTGCTGTCCGCTGAACCGGATGCGATGCGCGCCATCCATCGACAAGTGAGTCACTCCAACGACGTCAGCGATGCGCCAGTCGAATCCATGGCCTTCGCTGGGGGCTACGCTGGGGCCAACGTGCGGCTCCTCGAAATTCGGATGCGTGATTCCACTAGGCCGAGGATTGCCGAGAGCCTGCCACAGATCGGGATCGAGGACACCATCCGTGGCCGCGTAAAGCAGCGGCAGGTCCTCGGCGCTGCGGATCTTTGCAAGCTTCTTCGCCGCGCCCGCAATGGCTGGCTGGCGATTGTGAGACAGGACATACGACAGATACGACGCGACCACTTCACGACGATCGGGAATGGCCCGATCGAGAATCTCTTGAGGATCGTTGGACGCTCGCCAGCACAGGTCGAACGCAGCGATGCGATCACCATACGACATCTGCAGCGCCGATCGCATCCAGGTCCAGAATTCGTCGATGCGGCCTTGACGGAAATAGAAGTTCGCCAGGGTCCAGCGCGTTTCGAATTGGTGATCCACAGAGTACGCATCCTGAAGCCAGCGTTCGGCTTGACTGGCGTTACCGCGCAGCTCGGCAGCCAGAGCCAGACGGATTCGCGGTGCGGACGCGCGCGGATTCAACCGTGCAATTTCTTCTAAAAGCGGCGTGGGATCTTGCCCGGCGTATTCCGCTTGTAATGCAAGTGCCGCCAGGTATTCGCCGTTCTCCGGCTCCTGTTCGATGGCGTGACCGAGATCCGTTGGCGTGCGATGGCGATACGCTGCGTCCGCGCGCGCCAGACGAATGGACCACCAGGCGGCCGCCGCCAACGCGAGGATCGTAATACATTTGAATAACACTAAAAGTTCTTGCCGCTTCAAATCGACTGACCGTATACTGACTGCAGTGGTTCGAAGAAGCGTTCTCTCCTGTCTGCTATTCTCCGTCGTCGGCCTGGCAGCGCCCGCCATCGGAATCGTCACCGCCAGCGGTCATTTTAGCGTGGAGGGATCCCAGGTATGGGGCAACGCCACTCTGTTCGACGGCACCACGATTGAAACCAGCTCGGCTTCCTCGGAGTTGGCGTTACGGAATGGAGTAAAGGTGCAGCTCGCCGCAGGATCGCGCGCGCGCATCTGGCAGAACCATCTGGTGCTGGAAAAGGGCGTAGCGCAACTGGCTGCCCCGGTATCGTTCGAGGCGCGTGTTTCGGATCAGGCGAGATTGATTCGCGCTCCATTCAAAGGAAGCGTTGCGATGCAGGCGGCGCAGGGGCAAACCGTACACGCCGGCTGCATGCTCTACAAGGACGGTCGATTTCTGGTGCAGGATCAGAACACGCAAGAAGTGATCGAGGTTTCGGGAACGGATCTGGCTGCCAACGTCGGTAATCGCGTGGAAGTGCGCGGTGGGATTTCGAGCGCCCGGCCCGGAGTCGCCCCGGCGACCAGCGTAATGAACGTGGCCTCGGTGACGCTGGTAGCGCAAGGCGGATGCCTAAGTGTTGCAACGACACTTCAAGCCAGCACGGAAGTGCCCGCGGCCGCGACTGCGCCAACTACGGCTACCGCGAACCCTCCGGCGCCGGCGCCTTCAACCACACCGGCCGCGCATACCGGAATGTCGACCGGCGCGAAAATCGGGATCGTCGCCGCGATCGGTGGAGGCGGTGCAGGCGCTGCCCTGGCGCTCGCCGGCGGCAAGAAGTCCACTAGCCAGTAAGCGCGGCGAGTGGACTCCTATAATGGATTGTGTCCCTCTCCACTAACACGTTTGTCGAAACAAACAAGGACCGGCTGCTCTCCGAGCTGAAGGATTTCCTCCGCATCCCTAGCGTTAGCACGCTGCCTGAGCACGTCCCCGATATCCAGCGCGCGGCAGAGTTTGTCGCCTCCAGCCTACGCGCCGCGAAGATGGAACATGTCGAGGTCATCAAGACCGCGGGTCATCCGCTGATTTACGCGGATTGGCTGCACGCACCCGGGAAGCCGACCGTGCTGTGCTACGGACACTACGACGTGCAGCCTCCCGATCCGCTGGATGAGTGGGTGACGCCGCCCTTCGAGCCGACGGTTCGCGACGGAAACATTTATGCCCGCGGCTCGGCCGACGACAAGGGCCAGATGTATAGCCACATCAAGGCCGTCGAAGCCCTATTCGCGGTGAACGGAAAGCTTCCGGTGAACGTCAAGTTCCTGATCGAGGGCGAGGAGGAAGTCAGCGGCGCGGCGATTGCCAAATACGTCGCCGAGAATCCCGCAAAACTCAAATCCGACGTCGCGCTGGTTTCCGATACCGAGCTGTATGCCGAAGGCATCCCGACGTTGTGCGTCGGCCTGCGCGGATTGGTCTATACCGAGATCGAGGCTCGCGGTCCGGCAAAGGATCTGCACTCCGGGATGTACGGCGGTGCGGCGCCTAACGCGATCTTCGGACTGGTGGAACTCCTCGCCAAGTTAAAGGACGCGCAAGGGCATATCAATATTCCCGGCATCTACGACGACGTCGCACCGCCGACGCCCGCCGAGAAACATTCGTGGTCGACGCTGCCGTTCGATGAGAAAGAGTTCCTCAAGGTCGAGGTTGGTTCGACGCAGCTCACCGGCGAGCCGGGATTCACGGTGCTGGAACGCGTGTGGGCGCGGCCGACGCTTGAAGTGCACGGCATCGTGGGCGGCTTCGTCGCGCCGGGTGCGAAGACGGTGATCCCCGCCAAGGCCACAGCCAAGGTCAGTATCCGGCTGGTGCCCAATCAGGACCCACTTAAGATAATCGCCGCGTATAAAAAGGCAGTCGGAGACTGCACACCCGCCGGAATTCAGACGGAAGTGAAGATCCTGGCGTACGGACCGGCCATCAGCGTCAATCCCGATCACCCCGCGATTCACATCGCCGCCAAAGCGTTCTCGGACGTGCTGGGACGGGAGACGGTGTTCATCCGCAGCGGCGGCTCCATTCCGATTGTGGGCGATTTCGCCAAGCATCTCGGCATTCCCACGATCCTGATGGGATTCGGACTTCCCGACGATGGATTACATTCGCCCAACGAGAAATACAAGCTCGCGAACTATTACGCCGGGATCATGACGATTGCCCACTTCCTTGAACAATACGGCCAGTAAAACTCCCGAGCCCACGCAATCGGAAAGTGTAGTCCGGTCAGCGGGAGTCGTCTCCGTCGCCGTGTTCATGAGCCGCGTCACCGGCTTGCTGCGCGAATCGGTGATGGCCCGCCTGTTCGGCGCGGGACTGACCTACGACGCGTTCATGCTGGGGTTCCGCATCCCCAACCTCACGCGCGATCTCTTCGCCGAGGGCGCACTTTCCAGTGCCTTCGTTCCCACCTTCAGTGAGTACCTCAGCCAGCGCAGCAAGGAAGAAGCCGCGCATTTGGCGAATCTGGTGGCGACGGCGCTGATTATCGTAGTCGGAGCGGTGTGTGCCGCCGGCATGATCTTCGCGCCTGTTCTGGTTCACCTGCTGGCCCCGGGCTTCGCCGCGGTGCCCGGCAAGTTCGAGCTGGCCGTACGCATGACGCGCATCATGTTCCCGTTCCTGCTGCTGGTCGCGCTGGCCGCACAGGCGATGGGCGTACTGAACGCGTGCAATAAATTCGGCGTTCCCGCGCTAGCTTCGACATTTTTCAACATTGGTTCGGTGGGATTTGGCATCGTCCTGGGAGTCTGGCTGGGACCGCTATTGCATCTTACGCGCATCGAAGGCATGGCCATCGGGGTAGTGCTGGGCGGCGCTTTACAACTGGTTTGGCAACTGCCCAGCCTGCATCGCCTCGGATTCCGCTTCCGCGCGGCACTGGATTGGTCCGACCCCGGTCTGCGGCGCATCCTGACGTTGATGGTCCCGGCGATCCTGGGCAACGCCGCCGTGCAGATCAATGTGATGGTGAACACCAATTTCGCCTCCAGCATTTACGATCCGATACGCGGCTTGGACGGCCCTGTAAGCTGGCTGAGCTACGCGTTCCGCTTCATGCAGCTTCCTTTGGGGTTGTTCGGCGTGGCCATGGCGTCGGCGACGCTTCCATCGATTGCGCGCAGCGTGGCGCGCGGCGAAATGGACGAGTTCCGCCGAACGCTTTCGAACTCGCTGGGCACTGTGTTTCTGCTGACAATCCCGTCGTCGGTTGGGCTCGTGGTGCTGGGGAAGTCGATTATCGGCGCGATCTACCAGGGCGGCAGGTTCCAGCTATACGACACGCAGCAGACGGCCGTGGCGCTTTCTTACTATGCGATCGGGCTCATGGGCTACGCTGCGCTGAAAGTGCTCAGCCCGGCATTTTATGCACTGAATGACGCCCGCACGCCGATGCTGGTGAGCCTCGGGTCAATATTGGTGAACTACGCGGTAGCGTCTACAATGATCCGATTCGCGGGGCTCGGCCACGCGGGGCTGGCGCTTTCGACATCGGCCGTCGCGTTATTCGGGTTCCTGGTGCTATTCGCGATTCTGCGTAAGCGGATCGGTGGGGTGTATGGACGCGATCTGGCGACACAGATCGGTAAAGTGTCGCTGGCATCCGCGATCATGGGCGCGGCGATCTTCGCCACGTCGCGAGGCATGGCGATGTGGCTGGGAGTCTCGCAAATGGCGCGCTTAGCCGACCTGGGCGTATCGATTCCAATCGGGCTTGCCGTGTATTACGGAGCATGCCGGGCATTAGGGTTGTCCGACATCGACGGAGTGATTCGTGCATTTGCGGGGCCCATACAGCGCAGGCTGCAGCGCCGCTAGATCGCGGTGCGCGGAATTTGCGCGACGAAGCGGCCCTCAGAGCTGACGTAATCCAGCAAATGACTGTTTCGTGAGCTCCCCTGCAAATGGCACCGTACGTGCTTCCACACAGCCGGAGGTCGTATGAAATACATAGTTGCTTGGGCCTTGGGCGTCCCCGGGATCCTCGTCATCGCGTGGTTCTTGCTGGCTCACCACTAGAGACCGACGTCAATTTTCTGGGGTCAGCCGGACTGGGTTGACCCCTAACGGCGATCCCGCTGGAGCGACCTAATACGGCCGCTTACCGGCCCAGTTCCCGGGTGGATCATAGTTACAAACCCAAACCTCGCGGCGTCCGTCTCGTGCCACTGCGCATCCCACTTCTTGGGTATCGGCCCATACGATTTGCGTGTAGTGGCCGCACACACCGTGGCATCTGTTCGAGTTGTAATCGTAGTTTCGGGATTCCGCGGCCCAGGCATTAACCACCCGCGCAGCGGATGCAGCCGCGCCGTCGATCTCGAATAAGTTCTCGCCGTAAGGCGAATTCGGCCGATGAATGAAGCGCTTCTGCGCCAGGAGAGTGTCGGCCCAATCTTGCGAACGCGCAGCGAGCCGAGCGGACCATGCCAACGGCGCTACTCCCACGCGAGCTCGCACAGCGTTGTGACTGGCAAGCATGTCGCGCGCAAGAGTAGCGGCGGTGGGTAGTCGTGCTTCAGCGGGACGGCGCGATTGAGCCCCGACTATTCCTGCCAGCAGGATCAAAAGCCAGACGCTTATCGCTTGGTTTATCACTAGCGGTTAGCGGCGGCCTGCCCTCGCATGCTCGCCGCTTGCAGCGCTCCTCCGATTAGTGGCAGCGGTTGGCCGGTTCGCCGGGGCCGCCTTCTAGACACGGGACCGCGCTGATGAAGGTGTAAATGGCCTCGATCTGACGATCCGTCAAATTCTGAAAGTTGGGCCACGGCATGACCTGAAGCAATGCACCGTTGAACGGGAACGAAAGACAGTTGTTGGTGATCTGAGCTGTGCAGCTAGGATGGCGGTGATCCAAGTCCTGTCCGGTCCGCAAGATTAGTTTAAAATCCGACAATGTGTTGCCTTCAGCTCGGCCTGTACTGTCCGGCGTCAGGTTCCGGGAAATGATCTCCGCATTAGGGCCGATGCCGAAGGACCCGAAGTCAGAGCCTCCGCCCAGATAGGTCTTGGGATTGATTTTCTTGGTTCCGTTAAAGAAGGGCGGGTTGGCGCCGGGAAGCAGATACGGGTTTCCGCCCGGTGCGTATTCAGTCGATGGATCCGCGGTGTGGCAACCATTGCAGTCGCCCGCAACGTTGACCAGATAACTTCCCAGCCCCACCATATCCGGATCCTTGCCGTTCATGTTGAGCGTAATCCCGGCGGACGACGCAAAGGCGAGCCCGACCTGGATCATTTGTTTTTCATCTTGCGCGCCGTTGTTGTCATTGGCCGCCTGTCCGGTCTTGGAAACAATTAATATTCCTGCCATAACCACAGCAGCGAATACTGCCGCTGCCGCGAGGGATTTTGAAAGCCTGCGTATAGACATGATTCACCTCCTAAGGTGGATCTCACCATATCACAAGGGGAAGACCTTAAGGGATAACCCTCGCGGGCGTGACTCGACGGATGCTATTTTCCGCTCAATCGGCGCAGCAGGCGGATCTGGCCGGCGTGGTACAGGTCGTGCGCTGCCGCCCCTCGGATCAGGTGGAGATTCTTCTTGTTCAGGCGATCCGCAGGCAGGTTCAGGACCACGTCCAGAAGTTTCCTGTGTTCGGCTGCCAGGATTTCGACGTCCCCACGCCACGCCGCTTCTGTCATCTCCACCGGCCGGGGAAAGAAATTGCTTCCTGGCAGCACGAAAGATCCTCGCTTATCGCCCGTAAGTCGCCGCCGCACGACGTATTTCCAGTACGCTGCGTGGAGAACCAGTTCCCAGATATTGTGTCCGCCAGGCCTGGGACGCCACGCTGCTTGTTGAATCGTAACGCCGCGAATCGAACTCCGGAGATTGGGCCCGTGCCACGACGTTTTGTCGAACGCCTCATCCAAAGCGTCGAGCAAAAGCCGGACTTCGCGGTTCATACCATCAGCAGTTTTCGGAATCCTTCCACATCCAGCCGCCGGCCGACGAAGAACGATCCGAACAGCGCGTACACGGCGCTGACGTGGTCGAAGCGCATTTCGTAGATCAGCTTTTTGAAGACCAGCGGATCGTCGGCGAACAGATCCACGCCCCATTCCCAATCGTCGAATCCGATCGACCCGGTGATGATCTGCCGGACAGTTCCCGCGTAACGCCGGCCTACCGCGCCATGCTCGGCCATCTGGCGCTGCCGTTCCGCCAAAGGAAGCTGATACCAGTTCTTATCTTCGCCGCGCTTGCGATCCATGGGATAGAAGCACAGATATTTCGCGGGCGGGACCTCGGGAAACAGGCGCGGGTGCATCGCCTGCCGCTGCCGCTCGAGCGTCTGCTCGATCTGCGCGTTCCAATCGGGCGTATGCGCGGCGATTCCCTTCTCCGCCAATTCGCCGTAGGCTTTGCCCGTCGATTCATACAATCCCAGTTCCACGACAGAGAGATAGGAGCTGGTCTGTTCCAGGTAATCCCACAGGCGCAAGTGCGCTAGGCACGTCTGGATTTCGCCGAGCTGGTCGAAACCCGGGCGAAAATGGACCATCATCAGGTCCCCTTTGTGCCCCAGGAGCCCGAACGCAGCGCTGTTCTGCTTTTCGATGGCCGACAGAGTGGACGCGGCTTCCTCCAGAATGGCCGTACGATCTGCCGCCGGAAGCGCCCGCCAGGGGGCCCACCGCACGCGCATCATTTGGTGCAAAACGGCCGCTCCTTCAATGGTCAGCGGTACCGGGGGAATGTTTTCAAGATGTTGCATGTTCGTCTTTTACTGTATCGCGTTCGACGCATGCTAAAATCAAGATCCATGTATCCAGATGTTCATCTGGTGATTCAGCTTCAATCGCTAGACCAGAAAATCACAGCAGTCGAAAAAGAAGTGGCCGCGCTGCCCAGGCACGTCGCCGTGATCGAGAAAGCTCTCGAATCGCACAATCGAAAACTGGAGGCCGACAAGGCCGCCCTCACCGCCAACCAGAAGGACCGCAAGAAACTGGATGGCGATATTCAGATGCACCAGCAAAAGATCTCGAAGCTCCGCGATCAGATGCTGCAAGCCAAGACCAACGAACAATACAAGGCGTTCCAACACGAGATCGAGTTCATCGAGAAAGAGATTCGCCAGGCCGAGGATCGGATCCTGGAGCTGATGACGGAATCGGAACCGCTCGACCTGAACGTCAAGAAGGCCGAGAAGGCTCTGGCCGAAGAAAAGAAATCCGTCGAAGCGGAAAAGGCGCAGGCTCGCGAGCGCACTGCAGCCGACCAGAAGGAACTGGATGTGCTCCGCCAGCAGCGCACCGAATCGGTGGCGAAGCTGCCCAAGGCGTCGCTGGCGGCCTATGAGAAGATCCGCAAGAGGTTCAGCAATAGTACCGTTGTCGCTGAAGCGGTCAACGGCAGGTGTTCAGGCTGCCAGATTAACCTCCGTCCCCAATTCCTCCAGGATCTAAGAAAAGGCGACCAGTTGATGTTCTGCGAGCAATGCGGACGGTTTTTGTATTACAACCCTCCAGTGAGCTTCGAAGACGCCGCTACGGTGCGATAGTGCGGCGAGACATGTCTCGCCTCTACTAGACTTTGTAGGGCGCGCGCTCGAAGGATTCTTGGGATTCGGCCCGCATCCGTGAGCGGCGGCTGCCGGGCCAATCCAGGCGCATGTCCCGGCACACTTCGTCGAGCATTTCCACCGTGCAGACCTTGGTCTCCATGGCAAACGCGGTCAGCAGCATGTTGTCGCACACGCCGTTGATCACGCGCGGGATTCCCTGCGCCCGCAGATGGATTTCAGACATCAGCTCTTCAGAAAACACTTGCTGATCGGGCATTCCCACGCGCGACATGCGGGAATCGATATACTCCACCGCCTCGCGCAGCGCGAACGGCGTCAGGTTGCAGCGCAGTACGACGCGCTGCTTCAACTGCCGGAGATTCGGAGCGTCCAGTTTGCGGTCCAGCTCAGGCTGCCCCGCCAAAACGATTTGTAGTAATTTGCCGTTACGATTTTCGAGATTCCCCAGCAGCCGGATCTCTTCGAGTACTTCCCATTCGAGGTTGTGCGCTTCGTCCACGATCAATACGACGGTCTTGCCGTCCTGGGCTTGTTCTACCAGCAGCGTATTGAGCGCGAACAGAACCTCGGTTTTCGATGTGCGCGAGCACGGCAAATCGAGATCGTAGGCGATCATCTCGAAGAACTGCTCCACGTTGATGCGGGAATTGAACAGGAACGCGAACTCGATGAAATTCGCCTCCAGATAATCCCGAAGGCACTCGAGCATGGTGGTCTTACCCGTGCCTACTTCGCCGGATAGGACGATAAACCCCTTGCGGGCTTGTACGCCGTATACAAGATTCGCCAGCGCTTCCTCATGCCGTTCGCTGCGGTAAAAGAAAGCGGGATCTGGACTCAGGCTAAACGGGCTCTCCGAGAAGCCGAAGAAAGCATTATACATTTCCGGGGATTCTACCCTCTCTTGTTCTCTCTTCTAGATCGATAGTATCACGCTGCTCCTGTAGGGGCGAATACCCCTCCTGCCAGCGCGGTATTAGGAGATTGCCTGGATCGCTAGCCGATCTCGAGCAGGACCCAGCCAGGCAAGGATGCCGGCTGACCGCCTTCGAACACGATCCGGCGGGTCTTGGGAAACGGCAAGCCAGTTTGCACGGCCTTCTGATAGACGCTGACGTGCCGGAGAATCGAGCGGTAGCTTGGATCCGCCGTATCGCCGACAGAGATCTTGGACAACATACCGCCACCCCATCCCAAGGAAAGCACGCAGGCGTCAGTTCCCGCTCCTAGGACGCGTTTTTCAAGGCGGCCCAGGGTTTCGGCCAGGCGTACCAGACCGGTGGCCTCGGCGTAAGCTCGGTGACGGTGGATCTGACTGACAGCGAAGGAGTTAGAAGCGTGGAATAGTTTTTGACGATCCTGGGCCGATGTTTCCTTCCACAAGCCCTCGAAAACCATCCCGGGGGCTGCCATTTCGGCGAATACCGGGGTGCTGTCGTCGATCCTACGGGCGTCCGACGTGCCACGCGGCGATTTCCAGCCCAGTTCGAACTTGCCGGCGCCGCGCGCGACCATCGTCGACGTGCGCAGCAGATAAATCTTCATGCCTCCATAAGCCACGGGGCCGGAATCGGCCGTGGACACCCGCTTCATACGATTCCCGGCGTGGCCGCCCAGCACGGCATCCTCGGCTTTGGCCGCGGGGTTGCGAGGCGCCCGGTCCGCTTCTAGCCGACTCGCCAGCTCACGCAGTGTATTTTCGCTCCAGCGTTCGAACACTACGCCGGTTCGCAAGGCTCCCTTAATCGCGGTCGCCGGCAAGTAGGGACCCGAGGATGAAGTCGCGAACGTCGGAATGAACAGGTTCTCGGAATGGCTGCGCTCCCAGACGGGAATCGAGCTCGAATGTTCGAAAGGAATCCGGCGGCCGGCGAAATTCTGCGCGAAGCCGCCCCAGGACGCGAAATCCAGCTTATCGGCGGTCCTGAGCTGGGTCAGATATCCTTCCAGGCGCGGACCTTTTGACAGCAAACGAAAAATCCTGCGCTGATCGAGAACGTTGACATGGTCCTTCCACACCATGTAGTCGATGGGCGCGAGCTTCTGGCCGTCGCCCACCAGCGTCGGAGTCAGGCATGTGACGCGGTATTTCACGATGCGACCTTAAGCGGTATGGGAATCGCCAGTGCGAAGCCTGACCGGTAAACAGGGTGTGGGAATCCGTCTGGCGCCACATCGGTCGCGGACCCGCGAGGCTCGCTCGCCGAGACCAACACCGATCCTTCCGCCACCATGCGCGTCGACTTCTTAGTTTGGCCCGAACGAACATCGCTCTCGACGCGGCCAGTCCGAGTGGTCAGAGAGTAGTTGCCGCGCTGCCAATCCACAGTGTCGGTGTTCGAAGGATGGAATAGCGATAGCATCCACCAGGCGATCTCTCCGGTGGTCGACGCTTCCGGAAACCAGTGCATATCCGTGCACGAGGAATGCATGATGGTCGCGCGTCCCCAGCCCCGCGACCGCTCACCGCCCAAGCCGGAATCGCCCAACAGCTTCAGTACGGACACAATCGGATCGGTCCAGCGGTCGCGGGCGGCGTCGTCCGCAAACACAATGTCCAGCCACAAACCGGCGCGGCGCGCAAATTCGATACAGGCGCTAGAGTGCGGCTCGACACCCGAACCATCGCGGTCAATGGCTGCGTTCGATCGCACACTCACGCGAAAGGGTCCCTGCGTGCCGATGGGAACCAGGCATTCGCTTTGGCTATCCACCGCCCAAGCTTCCTCCGAGATCGGCCGGCCGTGGACCAAATCGTGGACGACACTCAGCGGCACAAATTTCGCACCCTTCCAGCGCACCTTCGATGATGCGGGCGGCGGCCACAGATGACGAGGCGGGACCACGAAATCAGTGGTACCCTCCGGTCCACTCTGAAACGGAAAGCAGGAGCTGAAGCGTACTGCCGGCTGCGCAGCCCGGGCAGTCGCGTCCAGCCATTCGTCAATTTGGCCGAGCTGCGCCATTGCGCTCGACACGGCCGAATACACGGTGTCGCTGTGAAAGATGCGATCGACGCGATCCCGATCGCCCGAGTCCGGGCCGATGCGCCACGGCCCACACGGGAAGAAATTTACCCTCAACGTCTTGAGCGGACTGCCAAGCATGGCTCAGCCTGCCAGTTTTTCCGCAAACGCCGAATCGGTCACCACGGCCTGCACGGCTGCCAGGTCCGCACCCGAGGCCAGCTCTGCTTCCTCGGCGCCGGAAGAGTAGAATCCGCGGCCGCGCCACGTCAGCTTGAGATTAGCGAAGCGGACACGGCCGCTGCCACGGGATCCGCCGCCGCCCAGAGCGTCGTCTTCGAGCAGGCGCAGGCCCTCGAACAGGCGAGCCGCCAGAGCCTTATCCTCGTCGCACAGAACATCCAGCACCATGCGAACTTTGAAGCGCGCACCGGCGGGCACACGTTCCAGCGTCCGGGGATTCGCCTGCGACGTGATCCGGTCGATGGCGTTCTCGCTCTTCACCTCGGTGATTTCGTCGTCCAGGTTCTCGCGCATCTGCGCGGTGATGCTCTCGGGATCGAGCGGCGCATCGTACACCGCCAGACGCGCGGGACTGGCCGCGCTCGATTCGAGCGCCTCGCCCTGCACACGCTCCATGCGTCCCGGATTGCGGCCGAACAGCAAGCAGATCTCGTCATCGGGGCGATCGCTCTGATGAATCCGCACCTCCTGGCCGCGTCGTTTGGACAGATAGACGAGATCGGCGGGTCCGGTCACGCCCAGTGAATTCTCGAGCAGCGACCGCAGCTTGCCGCGCAGCGAACTGCCGGGGATGTACGGCAACCCGAAGGCGTCCTTCACCACGGGATTATCGGCGCCGCCGATTTCAAGCGACCCCTTGCCCGCGCCGATGTGCAGACCCGTTTCGCAATGTACTTCGCCGGCCAGAATCAACTTGCCGACCAACTTCAGCTTTGTCTGAGCTGTATGTGTGCTCATTGTGTGTGTTTACTCGTTATATGCGCTACTCGTTATAAGCAACGATGGCTTCGAACAGGTCTTTAAATCTCTCATATCCGCGCGCGTCGTTCCTGCGGGTGACTTGCAGCAGCAGGCGCTCGAGCGCATCCAGGCTTCGCAGCGAATGCCGCGCGATGGTGTAGGCCAGCCTTGCGCGCAACATCACAAATTGATGCTGCCGCTCGGACTCGGGAGCGCGTACCGCCCGCCGCACTGCGTTGTACAAACGCCGCAACTGGCTCTTGGTGCCGCTGTCCATATCGCGCATGCGCACCACTACGGCATGAGCCTGGTTGTCCAGGTACAGGCTATCGGAAATCAGCTTCTCTAATTCGATTTCCGCGAACCCTTCAAACGGCCGTCCACCGCCGCCGCCCGGTCGACCCTCGTGTCTGGGTCCACCTTCACGGCCGCCCCCGGGTCCCCGATCGGGACGCCCTTCGCGACGAGGGCCGCCTGGACCACCGCCACGATTTTCTCCACGATTTTCGCCACCGGGCCCTCTCGGCGGGCGATCGCCCCGAGGGCCACGCGGTTCACGATCACCCAGCTTCGCCTGCGCGGCTTGATGAGCGGCGTCGCGTTTCGCAGATGCAGCTTCCGCTTTAGCTTTGGCAATCTCGAGTGCCTGGGCCAAAGTTGGTTCGGAAGCAGTTTCTTGAGGCGGCGCCTCCTGCGGAGTTTCCGTTGTTGTAACTTGCGCCTGTTTATCTGGCGATTGATCGTCTTCCATTGAAATCCCTTCTTACGCCTCGGCGGACAACCTCGCCCATTCTAGCGCCACGCGGCCTGCTGGTCGCAACTTGACCGTAACCGCGCTGCGTCCGATCAAATCGGAGATCAAAGCGGTGCGGGCTTTTTGATAGTCCCCACGCTCCGGACCAGGCGCGCGCGATGAGTTTAGAATCCGGCGGATACGGCGATGATACCGCCATGGCCGCTCGCCACCCATCCGCCGGGCTTGCCGTTTCGACATTTTCGATTGCGTCTCGCGATAGATCCCGCACAGATCGCGCAGATACTGGGGCGAGCAGCCGAAATCGCTCACCATACGGCCCAGAAAATCCTTGAGTGTCGCAGCTTCGGCAAATTGTTTCCACTCGAGCGTCCGGCCCAGCAGCCAGATGCAATCCTTGTCCGCCGACTTGGCGGCTTCCAGACGCTGGCCCGCTTCTTCGAATACCGCACCAAGCGAAGCGTCCACCGCGGGCGCCATCGCCAAAGCCATGCTGATGGTCTTGCCCTCGGGCCCCGCGAAATCCTTCAGGTTCTGCTCAGCAAAGCGGCGGAACAAACGTTCGAGTTCCGAGGCCAGCCCGATCAACGCGTCCCAGGCGCCGTACACGGCGAAATCGTCGCCGCCCGAGTAGATCACGGTCACCTTGCGCCAGAATTCCGGCATGGAGCACAACACTTCCAGCTCGCCCGCGAAGAACTGCTTGTACATCACCGAAAGCTGGATGTGTTCCTCGATGCTCTGGGCGCGATGGATGCGAATGGCGAAATTGTCGACGTCGCCGCGGAGCACGCCCCACGTCGGCAGCCCTGCTGCGCGGCCCGCGAGTACGGCGGTGGATGCTACCTCGCGGCCATCGTCGCTGGGCGCGGCGTGACGGGCGAACGGAATCGCGTCCGTGGAATTGGTCAATGGCCAGGAATGTTTCCCGCCACTCGTCAGGATGCGGCCCGGCGTTTCCGGGCACCAACCGACAGTCGCGGCATCACGCAGCGAGAAACCGAGTTGCCCATGGAAATATTGTTCGATCGCGGGATCCGGCTCGGGAACGGCCGCCGCGAACAGCGCTGCACCGGCTTCACCCGCGGGCGCATGCCGCCTCCGGTCGAGCTGCTCGTCCAAGCGCCGCCTGACGTCGCTCCAGTCACCGAGGTTTTCCGTCACGCTCCAGATCAGCTTGAGCACACCCGCGCTCAGTGCCGCGATCTCTTTGGCGGCGGCTTCCAGAAACGCTTCGGCAGGCCCGCGCGACTCCTCGGGAAGGACCAGCAGGAATTGGCTCGCTCCGCTGGAGCCGATCAGAATCTTGGCCAGCCCTAGCTCGGCGAGCAGGGCGCGCGGCAACACTTCACTCAACAGGCTGATCCAATGGGATCGCCCGGTGAAGATCTGATCCGGATCCTGCGACGCGGGCGCCAGGAGGCAGTCGTCTACGCCGAGTATTTTGCCTTCAAGAAAAATCTGCAGGGACATGCGGAGGCGAAACCATCACTGTATCACGAAGACACTAATAAGCTAAAAGAGAAGAATGAGCCCCCGTCCTCACAGACGGGGCTAGCCCCGCCGATCACGGCGGGGGAAAACTACCGACCTTTGATCGCACCGACCAGTCCAGGCACCGTGTGCGGATCCGCCTCTACATCGACCGTCAAACCCAACTCCCGCGCCGTGGCCGACGTGATCGGACCGATCGAGGCAATCTTTACTCCCGATAGGGATTCGCTTCCAGTTGCCGCCACGAAGTTCTTCACCGTTGATGAGCTGGTGAACGTGATCCAGTGCGGTTTCCGAGCGAGCACCTCGCGGGCATGGACGGCGGCGTCCGCGGGAATCACCGTGCGATACGCCTCCACCAGGTCGACGATCGCTCCCCGGAGAGTGAGTTCGACCGGGACCAGGTCGCGGGCCACCGCAGCGCGTGGCAACAGAACACGCTTGCCCATGAGATCGTCCGACGCCAGAGTCTCCAGCAGGCTCTCGGCGACATACTCTTTCGGTATCCGGTCGACCTTGATATGCAGAGCTTCGACCGCCGCCGCCGTGGCCGGGCCGATGGTGCAAACTTTCGCCCGCAACATTCGAATATCTGTGAGACGTTCCACGAAACTCCGGACGCCGTTCGCGCTGGTGAAGATCAACCAGTCATAAGTGTCCAGGCACGCGATCGCGCGATCCAGCGGGCCGGGATCAGGCGGCGGCTGAATCTCGATCACCGGCAGCAGCAGCACCTCGGCCCCCAGTTCCTCCAATGGCTCTGCTAATTCTTCGGCCTGCCTGCGATCCCGCGTCACCACAATGCGTTGTCCAAATAACGGCAGCTTCTCGAACCAGTTGAACCGTTCCCGCAGCGCGACGACTTCGCCGATCACGATAGTCGCCGGCGGCCTAAGGCCGTTTTGGACGATAATTCCCGGCAGTGTCTCGAGGGTTCCGACCAGCGTCTCCTGATCCGGCCGCGTGGCCCAGCGGACCACCATGGCAGGTGTTTTTGCGGATCGTCCCCGTGCGATCATCTCGCGCGCGATCGCCGCAAAATTCACCAACCCCATGAACAGAACTACGGTTTCGGCCGAGCCCACCTTTCCCCAGTCGATTGCCTCCACCTTATGGCCGGTAACG
>Ga0207711_10001300_pt1 | contig 23651 bp, 16 predicted proteins | sample KBSS34metaG_FD_184401 | JGI IMG/M metagenome (GOLD analysis project Ga0207711, IMG submission 184401) | Switchgrass rhizosphere microbial communities from Kellogg Biological Station, Michigan, USA - KBS S3-4 metaG (SPAdes) (version 2) | ecosystem: Host-associated > Plants > Roots > Rhizosphere...
CGCGTCCGGGACGCGCCAAAAGGTTGATCGGCTGGAGCAGGCCCGACCTGCAGCCTGGCGAGAGTCGCGTTGTCACGATTGTGGCCGATCCGCGGGTGATCGGCGATTTCGACGCGAAGCGACGCCGATGGGTTATTCCGGCCGGCGCCGTGAAGATCGAAGTTGCACGCTCCGCCACCGACCCGGTGCTCACTGCGCGCACGCGTCTGGGCTACAAGACCATGAGGCCCTGAGGCGGGTGAGGAAAGGGAAAGTCATGCGCCGTAAACTCTTGGCCGTGGCCTTGACCGCGGCATCGACGATCCCCTTCGGGTCGCTGGCGGCACCGTCGCTGGAACAGCGCTTCGCCGCGCCGCCGATGAATGCGCGCCCTCATGTCCGGTGGTGGTGGCCGGGCGCAGCGGTAAGCGACGCCGAACTCGCGCGTGAAATATCGCTGCTCGCGGAGAATGGTTTCAAAGGCGCCGAAATCATGTCGGCCACGCCGAATTTCGTGCCACTGACCGCCCAGGAACAGGGGGTGGTCAACGATTATGCCGAGCCCAGCTTCTTTGCGCATGTGCGCAAAGCGGGTCAGCGCGCGCGCGAAAAGGGCCTTGAGCTCGACTATACCTTCGGATCGTCCTGGCCCTCCGGCGGCGGTTTCGCGGTCACGCCCGAACGGGCACTGGTCGAGCTGACGATGTCGCGCACCGAGGTAAAAGGGGGGCAGGCGGGGCCGGTCAAGCTGGAGATGCCCGTCCGTACCAAGCGACTGGGCGCACTGAATGCGCTCGACGAGCGGGTGAAGGATCCCGCCGTTGCCGACTGGGCTAAGCGTCTCGATGCGCGCGCGCATGTCGTTGCGGTAGTGGCAATGCGAGGTTCCGCGCCCGATCTTGCACCAGCGGCCGCGACGGCCGGTTTTCGGCTGTCGCCCTGGAGCGACGTGGTCAAGCCCGGCAGGCTCGACAGCACAAGTCGCGTCGTGCTGACGGATCGCCTCCGCGCCGACGGCACACTCGACTGGTCGCCCCCGCCGGGTACGTGGCAGCTGTTCGTGTTCAAGCAATATGCGTCGAACATGGGAGTGCTCGGTGCCGCTGGACGGGGACCGCAACTGGTGGTCGATCATTTCAATTCCCGTGCTTTCGCGGCGCACGCCGCGCGCGTCGGCGATCCGCTGGGGATTCGCCCACCGGGAATGCGTTCGACCTTCGTCGACAGTCTCGAGCTCATGCAGGACCTGGCCTGGACCGACGACTTCCTGGATCAGTTTCGCAGACGGCGCGGCTATGACCTGACTCCCTATCTGCCCTTCGTCCTGCAGCCAGGCTGGATGCAGGCTTGGGGCGAGAGATGGTCGCCGCCCTATTTCGAAGGGCAAGGCGATTTGGGCGAACGCGTTCGCGCGGACTATCGTCGAACCGTGTCGGACTTGCTGTTCGACGGTTTCCTGTTGCCCTTCGTCGCCTGGAACCATGCCCATGGCATCAAGGCGAAATTCCAGGCGCATGGTGGGGCGCTCGACACGATCCGCGGCTACGGGACGGTCGATATCCCCGAAACCGAAGATCTCCCGGGTGAAGGCGACCCGATTTTCATGCGCTTTGCGCGGTCGGGGGCCGATTTATATGGACGCTCGATCGTGTCGGCGGAAAGCCTGGTCTGGGGCGGCCGCCCCTACGACGTGACGCCGGATGAGATGCGCAGCCGTGTCGACCTTATCCTGTCGGGAGGCGTCAACAGCCTGGTACTGCACGGCATGGATTATCGGTTTCATGCCGATCAGTGGCCGGGCTGGCACGCGTTTCAGCCGAGCCCGTTTGCGCTTGGCTTCAGCACGATGTTCGCCGAGACCAATCCGATCTGGCCGGCCGTCAAGCCGCTCGCGACCTACATCGCGCGCCTGCAGACGATCCTGCAATCCGGTACGCCCGTGGTGCCGGTTGCCTATTTCTATGGCGAGATCGGCTATTATCCCGGCATCGAAGACAAGGGGGCGGGCGGGCACACCCCGGAAAAGGCATTCCTTGCCGCCGGCTACGATTTCGATCGTATCAACCCCGATGCGATCTCGCGCGCTCGAGTGGTACAGCGCAGATTGCGTTCAGAAGGGGGCCATGACTATTCAGCGCTTGTCCTGCCGCCGGTAGATGGGATCCGTGCGGAAACTGCCGAGGCGATCGCGCGATTTGCGCGTGCCGGTTTGCCGGTCTTCTTCACCGATCGCCCTCCGGACCGCGACGAGGGGCTCGCCGACGCTCCTGCGCGCGATGCTCGGGTACGCGCGGCAGTGCGCGCGGCGCTTCGCGCAGGCGCTTGCGTGGTGGCTGCGAATCGGGTCCCCAGCGCGTTGCGAGAAGCTTCGCTTGGCGCCAATCTCACCTTCGAGAGCGGCGATCCCTCCGGCTTGGTGTTCGTCCAGCGCCGTATCGGTGATCGGCTGGCCACTTTCCTGTTCAATCATGGCGCTATGCCGCGCGAGGTGTCGCTCGCGCTGCCCGGCGCCGGCGGTATCACCGCCTGGGATGCGCTACGCGGCACGATAACGCCGCTCTCGGCGCGCAGCGTGGGTGGGCGGACCAAAGTCGGATTGCGTCTGGCACCGGGGCACAGCGCGCTCCTGATGCTCGATCCGCGATCGCGACTTGGCTCGGACGTGCCGTCACAGCCCATCCGTTCCGACCTGGTCCCGGCGACCGGCTGGCGGCTGCGCGTCGAGGGCCATGCCGGGCGGGCGACCTACGCCCATGACTTCGGTCCAGTGTCGCTGGGCGACTGGCGCATGCTTCCTGAGCTCAGCAATTTTGCTGGCCGGGGCGTCTATCGACGTTCGATCGACATCGATCCCGCCTGGATCAAGAAGGGGGTACGGGTAACGCTCGATCTCGGGGAAGTGCACGATCTCGCAGTGGTCCGACTGAACGGACATGCGCTCGCAACGGCAATTGCCGCGCCATTCCGCGTCGAGCTCGGGTCCGGACTGCGCGCGGGGAGCAATGAGCTCGAAGTCATGATCGCCAACACGCCTCAGAACGCGATGATCGACCCCAAGGCTGCGGGCTATAAGGCACTGAAGCCGGTCCCTGCCGGATTGGTGGGGCCTGTGCGCATCGAGGCGGCGCGATGATCCGGAGGCGCGAACTGATCGTTGCCGGGAGCTGGGGCGCGGCGGCACTTATCTTCCCATCCTGGGCCAGGGCGCAATCCGGCGACCCGCTTGCCGGAGTCGACCCCGAGTTCCGTGCGGTTGCCGCGGCGATCCTTCGTGGGCAGGCCGCGCAGGACGCGATGGCTCGATCCGCGGTTGTTGCGCATCCGCCGCCGATACCCGAAGGCGTCGAGGAGCAACGGATCCCGGGGGCCGCCGCCGGCCCACCGGTGACCATCTACGTGATCAATGCTGGATCCGGCGCGGGTGCGCCGCGTGGCGCTATCCTGTATCTACACGGTGGAGGGTTCATCGGTGGCGATGCGCGCGACAATCTGCGCGCACTGCGCTCGCTTGCCGGTCGGCTCGATTGCGTCGTGGTGAGCGTGCAGTATCGCCTCGCGCCGGCCACGCGCTTTCCAGGCGCGCTCGAGGACAATTATGCGGCGCTGAAATGGCTCCGCACCCAAGCCTCGGAGCTCGGCGTGGATCCGGCGCGCATCGCCGTCATGGGGGGAAGCGCGGGTGGCGGCCATGCGGCAATGCTGACGATCGCGGCGCGCGACCGAGGCGAAATCCCGGTCGCCTTCCAGGCGCTGGTCTATCCGATGCTCGACGACCGCACCGGTTCGAGCCGTCCGGCAGCGCCCAGCGTCGGGAGGCTGATCTGGCGCGCCGACGACAATCGTCGCGGGTGGGCGGCGCTTCTCGGGCAGCCTGCGGGCGCGCGGCGCGCCCCAGCGGGATCGGTGCCGTCGCGGACAGCGGATCTTACCCGCTTGCCTCCGACCTTCATCGGTGTCGGCTCGCTCGATCTGTTCGCCGAGGAGGATATCGAATTTGCGCGCAGGCTGGTGGCGGCGGGGGTGCCGACGGAGATGCTTCTGGTGCCCGGAGTGTTTCACGGATTTGAGCTGATCGCCCCGAACGCCACGGTTTCGCGGCAATTCACGGCCGCCCTCGAGGCAGCGCTACGTCGAGCCCTCTCTGTGAACAGGCCCGGGTGATGATTCGTGTTCTTCTCCTCACCGGACTGGCATTGCTGCTCCCTGCCGAATTGTCAGCACAACGCCCCTCTGCGGACGGTTGGATCAGCCACGCCGAAGCAGCACCCGAAGTCAAACCAATCGTGCTGCATTTCCGGCGCGTCTTAGAGCTTGAACGAAAGCCGCGAAGGTTCGACGTGCGGGTCACTGCCGACAACCGTTTCATCCTATTCGTCAATGGCGCTCGCGTCGCCGCTGGACCGTCAAGCGGCGACCGGGATCACTGGCGGGAGGAAGCGCTCGACCTGTCGGACTGGCTGCGGCGCGGGCGCAACGTGATTGCGGCCGTGGTGTGGGACGGTGTCCAGCCGCTCCGGCTACCGCCGAACGCCACTCCCAAACAAATCGACGGTGCCCGCGGCGCGGCGCTGTTCACGGATACGGCTCCGCTGTTCCAACAGACCGTCGCCATAGGATTTCGCCTGGTCGGCGAAGGTCGCGCGGCACCGATTTCGACCGGCCGAAGGGGTTGGCGCGTGCAGCGTGACGCCGGACGCGGGTTCGCCAATGGCTGGAGCCAGGTCAAGCGTTGGTACTATGTCGCCGGCAACCCCGAGACGATCGACGCGAGGAACTCCGATTTCGATTGGGCCGGGGCGGCGGAGTCTGGCGGCGGCTGGCAGGATGCGGTCCCGGCGCCCGATGCGGCGCGGCGAACGCTGGTGGCCGACAAGCTGCCGCCACAGCAATATGCGCTCGCGCCAACCGGCCATGTCGTTCGTACCGATCTGGCCGGGGGCGCGGCATTTCCGGAGAGACCGGTCACTGTGCCGGCAAACACCAGCGCGACGCTGCTGATCCAGCGCGATGCGATGATTTCGGCCTATCCGGAATTGCAAGTCTCCGGCGGGAAGGACGCCGCGATCAAGCTCACCTGGTCCGAAGCACTGTATGATGGGCGGTTCGCAAAAGCCGATCGCGATCTCATCGAGGATCGAAAGCCGGTCGGTATCTGGGACCGCTTCATTGCCGACGGCAGGCGGCGTTCCTTTGCCACGCTCTGGTGGCGAACCTGGCGCTACGCCGAAATCCATGTCGAGACCAAAGACGAGCCGCTTACGCTCGAACGGCTGCGCGTCCACGCGACCGGCTTTCCATTCCGAACCATCGGCCGGTTCGAGAGCGACGATCCCACGTTGCGGCAAATCTTCGATGTGGGTTGGCGGACCGCCCGGCTGGACGCGCACGAAACCTATATGGACACGCCGTTCTGGGAACAGCTGCAATATGCCGGCGACACCCGGCTGCAAATGCTGATCTCCTATGCGGTGGCGGGTGACCCGCGCCTGGCGGAACAGGCGATCGACGCCTTTGCTGCCTCCGACGTCGAAGGCGGGCTGATGGAAGCCGCCTATCCGACCCGCGGCCACAACGTCATCGCGCCATTCGCCTTGCTGTGGGTGGCGATGCTCGACGACTGGCGGATGTATCAGCCCGATCCTGCGCCGATCCTTCGCAATCTGCCGCGGATGCGCAAGGTGCTCGACTGGTTCGTGCCTTACCAGCAGCCCAGTGGGTTGCTCGGCAAGAACCCCTATTGGAACTTCATCGATTGGGTCGGGCAGCAGGCTACGGATCGCGACAAATTTCCCTCATGGGGGGCGAGCAACGAGAGCTGCCTGCTGAGCGTGAGCTGGCTCGGTGCGCTTCAGCAGGGGGCTCGTCTGGAAGGGGCGTTCGGTGACAGGGCGATCGCTGCGGCGTATGACGCCCGGGCGAGGGACCTGGCGCAAGCGATCCGCGCCCGGTGCTGGGTCCCCGCGCGCGCCATGTTCGCCGACAATCCCGACGGGGACCGTTTCAGCCAGCACATGAATGCGCTCGCGGTGCTCTACGGTGTCGTCGAAGGTGAGGAGGCGCGATCCGTCCTCTCTGCTATCGTCGCACCGGGGAAGGGTATCGATCCGCCTGACGGCGTCGCGCCGACCAGCTATTATTTTGCCTGGTATCTCGCGCAGGCTTATCTCAAGGCGGGCCTCGCCGATCGCTACCTCGAACTCCTCGCGACTTGGCGCGATTTGTTGCAGCTGCATTACACCACATGGCCTGAGGAACGTGGCAACACGCGATCGGACACCCATGCCTGGAGCGCGCATCCCTCCGCCGATCTGCTCGGGATCGTTGCCGGGATTGGACCCAGCGCGCCAGGATATCGACGGCTGCGCATTGCGCCGGCGCTCGGCTCGCTGAAGCGGGTCGACGCGACAGCGGCGACCCCGCGAGGGCCCGTCCATGTCCGGTATCGCATCGCGCCGCAAGGCCTCGTCGCGGACGTAACGCGCCCTGCCAATCTTCCGGGCACATTGGTGTGGAGAGGCAGATCCTACCCCTTGCGCGGCGTGAATACGCGGCTGACACTGCCGCTGCGCTGACCGGCAGAGGACGGCGATCAGTCCTGCCCTTCCTCGCACCACACTTGCGCGAAGAACGGGTTGCACTCGGCTATCGCACCATATCGGTCGGGCTGAACCTGACACGTTGGGCACCAATGACCTCCGCGCAGGAATAGATTGGGCGTCATCCAGAACCGGTGCCCGGATGCACATTCCCACGGCACCTGCACATGGCTGCCTTCGTACTGGCTCGCGTGGCATCGGCCGCCCCGGAACTCCGCCGCCTCGATGAGGTCGGACAAACGCCAATCCGAAGGTGCACGGTTTTCGTCATAGCCGTGCTGAAGAAGTGACGGCTCGCGCGATGGCTCCGCGAAGTCGAAGGCATCCCAGTCCCGCGGAATCGCTTCCCAGCGCGTACGCGAACCGAAATAGGCGCGGATCTTCGCCTCGTCGTTGGTGTCGAACCAATGAAGCGAGCCATCTTCAGCGCGTGCAAGCTTTTCGAGGCGCGCGGCAACCACGCCGGGGATCAGGCGAGGGACGAGCCGCGCCAGCGCGGGCATGTGGCGCGGTGCCTCAGCCAGATAGTCGTGTATCGATTGCTCGCGAAAAGGGACGAGGGTCTCGAGGAGATCGGAGTCCGCATACCATTGCCCGTGAAAATTGCGGGTCGCAAACCAGTGCGGCCGCAACAGCTTGCGGAAATTCGGCATGCTCTTGGCCATGAACTCGTGGTTGACGACGCGCGAGGTGGCGCCACCGCCGATGTTGTAGAAGGCGCGCCAGAACCGGTCGGGTACCTCGTCGCCGCAGATCCCGGCCATCAACCGCCCACTGTCGTTCGCGGTCGACCATTCGAACACCCCGTTCAGCGGATTATGGAAGATGATCGGATCGAAGGTCCGCCACATATTGTAGTGCGCCATCCCGCTTTGACGCAGCGAGACCCAGTAGCGCAGCCCGGACTCTGCGATGACCGCTTCTGCCTCGGTCTTTGTGACTGCATAATGGTCGTATGCACTGATCTTGATCGGATCGCCGGTACGGCCCCAATGGATGGGGGCGTTGCGACTGCCTGTCTCGGCGATCGTGCCGATATACACCAGCCGGGTTCGGTCAGCATCGCCAGCGGTGCGGATCGCTTCGACGACGTTGCGGGCCCCTCCGACATTGACGGCGCTCACCACTTCGCGTGGGAGATGATCGGCGAGGGGCGAGACCAGCCCGCCGACGTGGAGGACGATATCGGCCCCGCGGACGCCATCGCTGAGAGACGCCGGCTCGGTCAGGTCGCCCCAGACGATTTCGGCAAGTCCTTGCTTGCGGGCCGCCCGGACCACCGGGTGATCCTTCTCGGCCGGTCGCACGAGGATGCGCAGACGCAGGGCGCCGCGTGCCTCTGCAATCCGCGCAACCGCCTCGCGCCCCATATTGCCCGTCGCGCCCGTCAGGAAAACCGTCTTCCGGCTATCTGTCATGCCCACTCCTCCCGCGCTTGTTATTCGCACGGTAGCGTTCGAATAACAAGCGCGGGAGGAGTGGGCGACGGAGGGGCTCGCGAGATGATGGTTCCGTGCTACGCTCGCTTCCGGTTTGCCGTCGTTGGTCGCCGCGGAAGCCGAATGTGTTGGCTCTGGGATCGGGTAGACCATCGGCCATATGGCGAGCGCTGTCACCGAGTAGGCCATAGGGCCGTCGCTGCCAGCGAGAGGTGAGCTTTCGGCCAGCGGCTCAGACGAGGAGCGGCCATTCAGCTCCCGCGTAAAGCCGCCTAGCTCAGTCTACCTTGGGACAATCCCGGCCGACCGTTCGAGTCGTCCCAAGAATTTCCGTTTTCGCGGCTAGTGTGGCAAGTTCTGATACGCTGAACTGGTCACGGCCCGTTAGCGCAACTCTTCGTCGATTGCACTTTGACTCGGACTCTAGTTGTAGCCCGCGGCTTCCTCACGGCTCAATTAGAGCCCCGGGGCATTGTCAGATTAAGCGAGGTGACATCCGCTACGTGGCGCTAACCATCAACGCAGTTTGCGCCTTCGACAAGCCATCGGCGTCGACGCTGATCGTAGCAACGCCCGATTCTCCAATGGGCCGGAGCACAGCCAACGCTCGGCCGTGCCATGTCTTTGCGACGGATTGGCGGAAACTCGCAATCCCTCGGGGATTGGCATTGCCGAACGCCACCAACTCGACCGGGCCGGATATGTTCGCCCGAAGGACGTGAACGGCGTCGGGCACGCGTCTTCCGCTTGCGTCCAGAATCTCGATCATCACATAAGCCAACTGGTTCCGGTCGGGCGCGATCCGCTTGCGGTCGGCGTTGAGGCGAAGTGCCGCGGGTTCACCCGCCGTTTCCAACCTGCGGCGGCCGATCTGCTTGCCACCCGCAAAAGCGGTTACAACCAGTGTGCCTGGCTCATAGGGTACATCCACCTGCGTTATCGCGCCCCTGCCAGTCTCAACGGGCTGATCAGCTATCAAGCGCCCATTCAGTTCCACTTGCAGCCTCTCGGCACGAGAGAACACCGCGACCGAAAGGCTCCTGCCTTCGGCGCCAGGCCAGGTCCAACTTTGCAGTTCGTCGCGCCATCCCCAAAGGAACGGCACTTCCTTTCTGCCTTCCGGCATCGGCCGCTGCACCGCGATCTCAAGAGGACTAAGGCCCCAGATGACATCGCGGGCGAGGGACTGTGGTCTCTGCTCACCGAGCAAGTCGATGTCGCCGCATCCGGCGCCAACCCACGGATATTCGCCTTCACCTGGCTTGTCGCCACTCAGGCCTGTGCGCCCGATCGCCGCTTCACCGAGATAGTCGATTGCGGCCCAGACGAAGTCGCCGATCAAATAGGGCGATTTCTCCGTCAGCTGCCAGACCTTGACTAGATCCTTCGGGAAGCTTTCCGTGCCAACCATGACACGGTTTGGGAATTTAGCGTGGTCTCGCTCATAGGATGAGAGCTTGTAATTATAGCCAGCTACGTCGAGGAATTGAAACGCCACTTGGTCAGGCCTGCCGCCGGATCCGGTCACGTCCGGTCCCGCGGAACCGGGAACGGCCTGCGTCACCGGCCGCGTCGGATCAAGCCGCCTGGTTTCTTCGGCCAGCATCTTTGCAGTGGCGGCGCCATCGGGCTGGCCCCGCTCCGGGATTTCGTTGCCGATGCTCCACATGAATATGCTTGGATGGTTGGCGCCGCTCCGTACCATGGCCGTGAGGTCCCGTTTCCACCAACCGTCAAAATTGAGACTGTAGTCGTCGGGGTTCTTGCTAACCCGCCACATGTCGAAGCCTTCTTCCATGACGAGCATTCCCAACCTATCGCAGGCGGCGAGGAAAGCGGGCGAGGAAGGGTTGTGTGATGTGCGTACGGCATTGAACCCCCGCGCCTTGAGCAATTCGACCTTACGTTCTTCGGCGCGGTTGATGGCAACCGCGCCGAGCAAGCCGTTGTCGTGGTGGATGCAGCCGCCTCGCAGCTTGTAGGGCTTGCCGTTGATCCGCAGCCCGTTGACGGCGTCGATGTCGATCTTGCGGATGCCAAGCGGTGCGGTCATCCGATCGACGGTCTTGCTCCCCATCACCAAGAGGCATTCAACTTGGTACAAGGTCGGACTGTCAGGCGACCAGAGGAAGGGACGGGCGACCTGAAGCTCGGCAGGAGCGTCAACCGGGCCGCTGGCTTGGGCAATGATTTCGCCAGCCGCGTCACGGATACGGGTTATAATTCCACTGCCCGGCATGGCATTGACGGTTCTGGCAACTACATGGACCGTCGCGGTGTCCGGCGCGACGACGGGCGTTGTAACCGTCAGGCCCCATTGTTCGAAGCGGGCCGCGCGAACGATGCTCAGCCGGACATGCCGGTATATTCCAGAGCCGGAGTACCAGCGGCTGTTGCGGCCGATATTCGCCACCCGCACGGCAAGCACGTTCTGTCCAGTAGGATCCAGATAGGGGGTGAGGTCGGCAAAGAAGGGCGAATAGCCGTAGGGGTGTTCCGCCACGACCTTCCCGTTGAGCCAGACCTGCGCGTTCATATAGACGCCATCGAACTCGAGCTCCACATGCGCATCGGGTGCGAGGGGCGGCAGGGCGAAGTGCTTGCGATACCAACCAATGCCTCCGACCGTGAAGCCGGTCGGAGCGCCGCTTGCGCTATGCGCATAGGCTTGATTGTCGTTGAGCCGCGCGTCGAAGGGTCCGATCAGGAGCGGTGTACCTGTAACGTTTTGCCAGAGCGGCGCCGTGTCGGCGTCGCGTATGACGCTGTTCAATTCCGGATCGCTGCCCGGTAGATCTTCGATACTCCAGTCATGGGGCAGATCGAGTTGGCGCCAATTAGCATCGTTGAACGATCGTGCCGCCAACCCTTCGCCATCGCCCCTGTTAAAACGCCAATTGGCGTCGAATGGCTGGCCGCGAAGATCACGTTCCAGCCTTTCGGGTCGAGGCTGCACCGGCGCGGCAATAGCGGTACACGTGGAGGCTAGCGCGCCCGCTGCGGCGGAGAGCTGCAACATGGTTCGGCGTGAGAAAAACATGTCCCCGCTAGCGCTCAGTCGTTTGATCCGTCGACGACGAAGCATGTCAGACCCGGCCCACCACATTCACCAGCACCCAAACGATGAGTGCACAGGCAATGAAGGCGGCCAAGGCACGCGACAAAGGTGCGAACCGCAACGATGGCCGTTCGCTTTCCCAGCGTCGCAGGCCCGACAACATGGGCATGACCAAATTGTCTCGCTTGTAGAGCATATGGAACGCCACCGCCGCGACATGAAGGCAGATCAGCGCGAGCAGGATGTCAAATGTCTGGGCGTGCAAGCGCGACGCAAGCCTCCCGATCTCGAAGCTGACGAGATAGGATAGCGGCCCCGACTCCAGACCGTCCACATCGACGGCGACCAATCCGGACACAATCTGCGCCAGCAGTACCAAAAGCATCGCGCCGATGCTCCAACCGCCAACAGGATTATGCCCCGCGTGGTGCTCTGCATCCCTCCGGAAAAGCTCGTGCCGCGCATAATTGTACACGACGGCGGGGTTCCGCAGAATGGCGCTGAACCGGCTGGTGCTACTGCCAATCAGCGCCCAAGCGAACCTGAATAACACAAGACTAAACAGGGCATATCCGATCAGCCGGTGCGCCTGGAGCATCCGCTGCTTCTCGGTCCACCAGGCGGCCGCGATCAGGATCACCGTCGCCCAGTGAAAAATTCTCGTTGGCGCGTCCCAGACACGCAGCCATCCATGGTGGCGCGGAGTGATGATCACTCCTCCTCGGCACGATATTTTTCGTGGCACCCCTTGCAGATCATGCCCAGAGCGGAGCGGGCGGCCACCAACCGGGCCACGTCGCCTTTCTGCGCGGCGGAATCGAGATCTGCCGCCGCGCGAACGAAGTCGCCGTTCCTCTTGGCGAACTCGGCGCCGTCGGACCAGATCGCAGGCAGCGCGCGCGTTGTCACCCCCGATTCCTGCCCGCTGCCCCGCAGGAAATATTTCAGCTGGCCACCGGCGCGCTGGTTAAGGTCATGGGCAGCGCTACGCACCGCCGAGAGGTTTGGTGCGCCCGACTTGATTTCATCGCTCACGGCCTTGAAGTCGCCGCCAATTTCCTTGAAGTTCGCCTGACGCGCTTTGATCGCCGAGACGATCGCCGGCGTCGCGGCATAGGCAAGCATTCCTCCGCCGAACGCGCAGGCGATCGCCGTTGCTGCCCATCGCATTTTCAATATCATTCCAAACCGCCATTCGGACATCACACAAGTATCTCGCTCACCGGCCGATTGCTCCGCATGGCGCCGCCGCCCCAGCTATCGACCGGAACGCCCATGATTTGCTGGGCGGTGAGCCCGATCCTTGAGATAGGCTCGCCAGATCCCTTGACGTGGAGACCCGGCTTTACCCGCCCGCCCGCTCGCCCCGCCAGCATCACGGGAATGCCCGCGACATCGTGGTTTTTGGCGAGGGAAACTTCCGAATGGGCCACGACAAGCATATTATCCAGCAACGTGCCGGCACCCTCCTTGACGTCGGCAAGCGTCTGCACGAAGTCGGCCCACGCCTCCATGGTGCCGAGGGCGAACTTGTCGACTGTCGGCTGGTAGCCGAGCGATCGGTCGATCAGTTCCTCATGGGTGCTCTGATGATATCCGGTCGTGTCGCCCGCGCGGCGCAATTCCGCCGCAGCGGTGTCGAAATTCATATTGAAGACCCGCGTCTGGTTGCAAGTCAGCGCCATGCCCAGAAGTTGAGTCATCAACTTGTGATTGGCCTTGCGTACGCCGATGTCCGTTATGTCGCCCTTGATCGGCGCGGGCGCATCAGGTCGCACACAGGCTTCGGCTCGCGGCGGTTTCTGAAGCTTGAGGGAGAGGTTTTCCTCGATTTCCCTTACCGAGGTGAAATATTGATCGAGGCGAATACGATCGGCCGAGCCTACCTTCGCCAGCAGGGCGCGCCGCTGCTCGGCGACGCCCGACAACACGCTCTTGCGGACCAAGAACTTGGGGTCGGGCTTGAAATCCGCCCTGTTAGGGTCATGGAAATCGGCGCCGAACACCTTTTCGTACAGCTCCATCGGGCTTGGGACGGAGGCGTTGATGGTCGAGCCGTTTCGGAAGGAGTAGCTCGTCTGCGGATTGCCATCGAGACTGAGATCCAGGGCGCGGGAGTAGGAGCCCGATCCGATGGCGTCCGAGATCAGCACGTCGAATGTCGGGGCCGTGATCGCCTGCCACGTTTCCGCCGCCTCGCCGGTTCGCACCGCGGTATTGCCTGAAATGTGAGGCAGATTGGCCTTACCGTCGAGTATGACGTCGAAGCCGGAAAGGACCGAGACATGCTGCTGAACCGCCCGGATCGGTTCGAGCTGTGGAGGCAGATCATAATTCGCCCCGGCTTTCTGGGGAACCCATCGTTCCGGTATCATACCGCAGCCCCAAAACCAGGTACCGAAGCGCACGGGAAGGCTGCCGCCCCCCATGGACGCGGCGAACGCCGCACCGTTGTCGTCGAGAAAGGCGTCGAGGATCGGAATGCCCACGGTCACGGCCGCGCCGCCAAGAACACCGCGCAGAACAAAGCCGCGCCGCGAAATACTATGCCTCATGACGCATTCCTTTTGCTGCTCGTGGCGCGCGCCGTGGTGATTGCGCCCGCTGCGGGCAGCCGCTGCATTGCATAGAAAGTCGGATCCAGCGCGATGGTCCGCATCAGGTCTACGAAACGATAGCCATTGGTGGCGAAGCCGCGATTGAGAGTGTCGATGGCGGGCTGGTCCTCGGCCTGGACGTTTCTCCCGTTCGCGTAGCGCCAGACGGAACTGACCAGGCATTCGCTGACCTTCGGGCTGTCGTGAAACAGTTGTCCGAGGTTCGCGACACCGTCGAAAGGCACCTTGTCAAACTTGCCGGTGACATCGATTGGAATGTCGTGCTCGGTTCTCCGGAATTGCCCGGCGCCGTCGAACTGTTCCAGCCCCAGTCCGAGGCCGTCTGTCGCCTTGTGGCAGCTTGCGCACTCCTCGTCATCGAGATGGGCTTCGAGCCGTTGCCGGGTGGTCTTCAGTGTCGGGTTATTGACGTCCTGAACGACCGCGAAATTCACGTTGGCGGGAGGTGACGGGATCTTCTGGCAAAGCAGCGTCTCGCGTATCGCCTTGCCACGCAATGTTGGCGATGTCCGCCCCGGGTGCGCGTGAAGCGCGAGCAGGCTGGCCTGCGTTAATAGACCTATCCTTGGATCGCCTGCAGGAAATTCATGGATCGACCAGCCCGGCTGGGACACGGGTATGTCGTAGATCGGACCGAGCGCGCGCGTCATCGCGAACCGGCGCGTGGTGAACAGGTCGCGATAATCTCCTCTGTGGTCGATCAGCAGATCGGTGATCGTGCGTAACGTTTGTTCGCGCGTTGCGGCGGCCACCGAAGTGGAAAAGGCGGGATAGATCAACGCGTCCTTGGAGAGGTGGTCGATATCACTGAGTTGCAGGAAATCATCGAAGAAGGCGCGCGCGCCATCGGTGAAACGCGGCGCCGCGATCATGCGATCGACCTCGGCCCGCAGCCCCTCGGGCCCGTCTATTGCACCCGAAGCCGCGGCAGCAAGCAGCGTGTCGTCCGGCGACGTGTTCCAGAGCAGGAAGCTCAAGCGCGTAGCCTTGGAATAGGCGTCAATGGCGCCTGGAGGACCGGACCGGCCAGGAGTGTCGATACGGAACAGGAAACTGGGGCTCGTCAGCATGCCTACGAGCGTGGCCCCCAGCCCATCGTCGAAATTGCCGAGCGCGTCGCTCGCACTCAGGGTCTCTGCGACGCCGGCGCGGACCTCCCCGATGGAAAGAGGTCGGCGAAAGAGTCGGAGACCGATTCGCTTGATGACGTCGGCGGCACATATCCCCCCGTCCGGGTCACTGGCGCCGGGAGCGCAGCCCACCAGTCTCGCCCGGTTCTCCGGCGTGAAAACTTGCGCCACGACATGGCGGGCGATTGCATCATACTGCTCCAGTCCGCTGGCGGTGATTGAAACGGCGCTCGAACCCACGGCGGCGAGGCCGTCGACACGCATATCCGGCTCGAAACGTCCGACCACCTCCACGCCGCTACCGAATATGTCCGCGATCACGTTGCGATACTGCGCTTCCGTCAGGCGGCGGACACTGGGTTGCGGAATGGCAGGGCCGGGTTTGCCGGGCAATGCAGACGATAACAGGATGCTCAGACCGGCAGCGCCCGCTGTTGCAGCGAGGACCATGCGAGACACGCGTCGCTTCATTGTGCACCCTCCGCCCGGCTGGCCGTCTGGGCACGGCGATCGATCACGAATGCCGGAACCGCATGGAATTTCATCGCGCTAGAGATGGCGGTGAACCGACCGGTTCGTGGATCACGAAATCCGTCGGCGAACTTGTCGATTGCAAGGCGTATCGCGACGCAGGAGATTCCGACATTGTCGGCGCCGTCCTCGGTCATATGTTCGATCATGTCGTAATAGCTCGACAAGGTAGTGTAGCCAAAGAGCCCCCCGTCGAGGCTGCCGTCCGATTTGAACTTGGCTCTGATCACCGCGCCTCGGACAATTCGGGTATTGTCGATGATCTGCTCACGAAAAACGACGTGGAGGTCGACAGGATCAGTCGTCAGCTCGCCGTTGACGATATGACCGTGGGTGACGTTGACGAGGCTGGGATCCGGATCGAGCGTGAAGCTGGCGCGCGCGAGGGGCTTGCCGCTCCCGTCACGCACGAGGGCGTCGGCACCGGTCAGCACCCGGACGGTCACATCCGGGTCGTTCCGTGGATCGTCGATCCCGCTCACCTCGATTAACATCGGCGCGCGCGCGGATAACATCACCTTCTCCTGGAGGGCGGGATCGTTCATTTCCTGATTTTGCTTGTACGAGCCGACCGCCCTCCACAGTTGATTGTCGACCCCTTTTTCGCCGTCCGGCCCGGTGAAATCTTGCGAACCGACCTTTCCGTCGAGGTTCATCCCGTAAGAGATCTTGCCCTCGTAAGGCACATATCCCTTCGCAAGAACTGGGAAATCGTACGGATTGGTGCAGCTTGAATAGGCGATGGTCTGGTCCTGATACGCGAGGCTGCCGCGGTCCTTGGGAAAGCCGTTTAGTGCCGCGATGGCGCGGATCTGCTCCGGAGTGGGCTTTTGATGCAGCTTCACATCGGGCGGCAGTTTGGCCGCCTCAGCCCGGCCACCGAAATCGCCCGGCCACAGGTTCATGCGCCGAAACCCGAATTGGTCCCACATGCGCTTCTGGAGCTCGCGCCGCTTGCCCGGACTGGACAGTTCAGCGCGTTCTGCGGGCGGAAGCAGACTGAGGAAGACATCATAGTTTCCTGGGGATTGAACAGAGTTGCTTTCAGAGTCACCGCCGCCACTCAAGAACAGGCCGCTGACCACGAAGGCGCGTGTCCCCGGCGGGCCGCCGGTCGGGGCGTCGGCGGCGAGTGTTGCTCCACCTTTCGGCAGCACGAGCATTGCGAGTGCCAGTGCTGGACAAAGACTTGCCTTTCCCATCCTCGCCTCCCGCGCAGCTTTCATCTGAAGCCGTTTGCGCTTCGCAAAATCGCATGACTCGACTAATGGAAACACCGTATTTTCGATCAACTTCCCGGCAGTTTTGAACGTTGAAGCATGTAAATTGCGTGGTAAACTTCTGCTTCCCAGCAAGCCACCACGTCGGAATGTGAGCGAAATCACCAGTCCCGAAACCAAAGTCCCGCCCCGTTCGGGGAATCAGGCCGGCTGGCCTACGGCCGAGGCTATGGCGCGCCGTGTCCTGGAGCTCTACGTGCGGGAAATCGGGCCGTTGAGCGAACTTGCGGCGAGGCTGAAGATCATGTGCGATCCCTCGGCGCTGCTCGCGGGATCCGCGGAGCTGGAGCATGGCGATCTGCAAAGGCTTTATGGCAGCGCCGTTTCGCATTTGTCCGTTCACGCGCAAGTCGCGGAGGGGCGACCGGCGCTCAAACCATCGGATTGGCGGGTAGTACTCTACGGACTCGATGGCGGGCGGACATTGCGCGAAGCGATCCAGCGCGCCAGCGACTGTCTCGAGGCCATCGATGGGCGCTGCGGACTTATGACCCTGCGTGTTCGAGGCGACTTGGCAGAGTTGCGCTTCGATACGATGCGGCAAGGTCGAACGGCCATCAACTGCCTGATTGACCTGAATGGAATTCCGCAGATGCACAGCCAGTTGAGCTGGCTGATCGGCAAGCCGATACCCGTAGTTGAATTTGCGCTGGCTTATCCAGCGGACGTGTATCACCGCCTCGAACTACCGCCTTTGCCCTTCGCGCTTAGTTTGGACGGGGGCTGGAGTGGCTTCGTTTTCCCGTCCGCCTATCTGGATTACCCTCTGGTCCGGGGTGCGGAAGACCGCAACGCGGGAAGCGTACCCGCGAGTCTCTTGTTCCTCGGCGGGGAAGAAGAACGCTCTGAGGCTGGCCTGTCGCTTCGCGTGCGCGCCAAAGCAATGCAGGTGCTCCGGACGGAGTGCCGCCTTCCTGCATTTGCAGAGATGGTAGCGCATTTTGGCCACAGCGCCGCATCCCTGCGCCGAAAACTCGTGCGCGACGGCAACTCCTACCGGGGGATCCGCGACAGCTGCCGACGGGAACTGGGCCTAGCCCTGCTGCGCGGCACGAGCCTGTCAGTGGAACAGATAGCGGCGCGCCTTGGCTTTTGCGATTCGGATGCATTTCGGTGCGCATTTCGGGATTGGACTGGCGAGACGCCGAGTGGCTATCGGCGGCGCGCGCAGGCTGGACTCGGGGGTGGCGGCAACGCGACCGTGGTTCGACTCGGCTCGCACTGACCCAACCCTCTTCGATGATCGGGAGAGCCGAGCCATGACACACAGGTACCTCTGGATCGCGCTACTCGCCGCGGCCAGCGACCACGCACCCGTCTTTGCGCAGACCACGGCCAGCGAAGCCAGCCTATCGCTGGTCGGAATAGATGTCGTCGACATGGAGAAGGCCAAGGCCTTTTATGTTCGAGCTCTTGGGATGCGCCCGCTATTCCATAGCGGCGGCCCAAGTGCGCCTGTCGAGGAGGTAGGTCTGGGTTTTCCAGCGGCGGGAGAGCATCAGACGATGGTCGTGCTGGTGCACCATTCCAACGGCGGAGCCCCACTTCATCCGGCCAAGCTGGTGTTCCGCGTGGCCGATGCGCAGTCGATCATCGAACATGTGCGCGCCGCCGGCTACACAGTGGTATCCGAGCCTCATCACAGCGCGGGTTCCCCGTTCACAACGGCCATGGCAAGGGATGCCGAGGGGACGCTGATAGAGTTTTTCCAGCTCTCTGCCGCGCCTTAGGCTGGCACGATCCGCAAGACGCGCTTGCCGGCTTCATGAACCGAGCGTCGATGGGTCGAAAATGACAGCGGCCCCGTGCTGGTTCGACATCCTCTCAACGGAAAGTTCCGATCGCCGTCCATCGTGTAGCGCCTGGAGCCAGTCCCAGATCGGCCGCGAATAGTCGGGCTCGAGGCACTCGAATTGTGAAGCTCGCCGCTTATCGCGATAACCGGGCTGCCCCCATGACGAGTTGTCCCCCACGTGTGGCTCGCAGATCAGTTGCGGTCGGGATGATTGGAAGCGTTGCTATCGCCAGGCAGCGGAGCAGCCTTCGCAAAGGGTGTGCAATCAGGGCTTTTCTCCTCTCCTACGCGTGTTCCAGGTCTGGCGGTCAGTTGGGCGCTGGGTTGGAGCTTCGATGGGGTGATCAGGCGCGGTGTCGGCGCTTTCAGGTGGTGGCTCGCACGGCACGTCGGCGTGGTGGGCGCTCGCCTCGAAGAAGAATTGAACAACGAACTTCACATGCGCGCGCGCCGCCGTGGCGTCCGGCATTGTCCGGCCGAGGAGCAATTCATTGTGGACTGGTGCAAGCGCCATCATGACGAGCAGCTCTGTTCTTTGCGTGGCATCGGCCTTCTCCAGCCCGTGTCGGCGCAGATATTCGGCTAAGGGCGAGACAATGTAATCGTTGAAGCCGCGTTCGATTATCGGTGCCATCTCGGGGAATTCTGACCCCTCTCGCAGAAACAGCCTGCCCATCGCATTGCTGTCTTCGGATGTCAGTTCGCAGATGAGTTCAGAGAAATAGCGTCCGAGCGTCAGGTCAATGGGTTCGTCCGCGGGCGCGTCGATGACCGGAAACCGTTGCGCTCCTTCGATCACGCACGCTCGGAATAACGCGGCCTTGTCGGCATGCCATAAATATAGGGTTCGCTTGGTCACGCCGGCCGCAGCAGCGATCCTCGCCATGGTTGTTCGGCGATAGCCGTTCCGAACGAACTCGCTGCGCGCGACCCGTAGCAGATTTGCTGTGCGCCGCCGGATGTCTGTCGGCGAGGGACGACCGCGCCGGCCGGTGGTCGGTGGTGCAAGTAGGGAGGGATCCTTCATGCCGCTCCTGGTCGTGGCGTTCACATTCCTCTTGATAGTTATACCAGCGGGTATATCAATGGGCCGAATCGAACGGCATCGTTCGACTGTCGGACCCTATGAGGTCGAGCGGCAAAGCTGAATATCCGTCGTGATGGGACAAGGACGAGGAGAGTTGCGCCACATGTCGGAACTTGTCGCCGATGATCGTGCGTGTCTGCTGAGCGACGCAGTCGTGCTGGGGGCGGATGGGCACGCCGTGGATCCGGCGGGAGGTTGCACTGCGTCATTAGAGTGGTTCGCGCGAGCGGGGACGGAGTAACCTATCGATGAGACCTGCGGGCCTCTCCCATATTCAGCGGCTGGAAGCGGAAAGCATCCACATCATGCGCGAGGTCGTCGCCGAGGCGGAGCGCCCGGTGATGCTCTACTCGGTCGGCAAGGATTCCGCGGTCATGCTGCATCTGGCGAAGAAGGCGTTCTTTCCTTCGCCGCCGCCGTTCCCGCTGCTGCACGTCGACACGACGTGGAAGTTCAAGGCGATGTACGAGCTGCGCGACCGCGCGGCCGCTGCCGCCGGAATGGAATTGCTCGTCTATCAGAACCCGGAAGCCAAGGAGAAGGGGATCAACCCGTTCGACCATGGCCCGCTCCACACCGATATGTGGAAGACCGAAGGGCTGAAGCAGGCGCTCGACAAATATGGCTTCGACGTCGCGTTCGGCGGCGCACGGCGCGACGAAGAGAAGAGCCGCGCCAAGGAGCGCGTGTTCAGCTTCCGCTCGGCCAACCATCGCTGGGACCCCAAGAACCAGCGTCCCGAACTGTGGCGGCTGTACAATGCCCGCAAGGCCAAGAGCGAAAGCATCCGCGTCTTCCCGATCTCGAACTGGACCGAGCTCGACATCTGGCAATATATCCAGCTCAACAAGATCGAGATCGTCCCGCTCTATTTCGCCGCGAAGCGCCCGACGGTGGTGCGCGACGGGCTGCTGCTGATGGTCGACGACGATCGTTTCCCGCTCAAGCCCGGCGAGACGCCCGTCGAGCGCTCGATCCGGTTCCGCACGCTCGGCTGCTATCCGCTCACCGGCGCCGTCGAGAGCGAAGCCTCCACGCTGTCCGAAGTGATCCAGGAGATGCTGCTGACCACCACCAGCGAGCGCCAGGGCCGCGCGATCGACCATGATCAGGCGGCGAGCATGGAGAAGAAGAAGCAGGAGGGCTATTTCTGATGGCCAGCGCCGCTTCCCAGGGGCCCGAAGCCCGCGAGACCAGCTACAAGGCCGATGAGCTGATCGCAACGGACATCGACGCCTATCTCGACCAGCACCAGCACAAATCGTTGCTGCGCTTCATCACCTGTGGATCGGTCGACGACGGCAAGTCGACGCTGATCGGCCGGCTGCTCTACGATTCGAAGATGATCTTCGAGGACCAGCTCGCCGCGCTCGAAGCCGATTCGAAGCGGATGGGCACGCAGGGCCAGGCCATCGACTTCGCGCTGCTGGTCGACGGGCTCGCCGCGGAGCGCGAGCAGGGCATCACGATCGACGTCGCCTATCGCTTCTTCACCACCGAGAAGCGCAAGTTCATCGTCGCCGACACGCCGGGCCACGAGCAATATACGCGCAACATGGTGACCGGCGCCTCGACCGCCGACCTCGCCGTGATCCTGATCGACGCGCGCAAGGGCGTACTGACGCAGACGCGGCGGCACAGCTATCTCACGCACCTCGTCGGCATCCGCAACGTCGTGCTCGCAGTCAACAAGATGGACCTGATCGGCTATGATCAGGCCAGATATCAGGCGATCGTCGACGACTATCGCGCGTTCGCGCGGAGCATCGGCATCCATGATTTCGTGCCGATTCCGATCTCGGGCTTCCTTGGCGACAACGTCACGACCAAATCCGACAACACGCCCTGGTACGACGGGCCGACACTGATCCACCATCTCGAGACGGTGGCGCTCGACGAGGAAAGCGATCGCGCCAAGCCGTTCCGCATGCCGGTGCAATGGGTCAACCGCCCGAATCTCGACTTCCGCGGCTTTTCGGGCCTGATCGCGAGCGGCACTGTCAAGCCGGGCGATGCAGTGCGCGTGCTGCCTTCCGGCCGCACTTCGACCGTGACGCGCGTGGTGACGCTCGACGGCGACCTCGACGAGGCCCAGGCCGGTCAATCGGTGACGCTCACGTTCGCCGACGAAATCGACTGCAGCCGCGGCGACGTGATTTCGCTCGCCAACGAGCCCCCTGAAGTCGCCGACCAGTTCGAAGCGACGATCGTGTGGATGGCCGACGAGCCGATGCTGCCCGGTCGCTCCTATTGGCTCAAGCTCGCGACGCAGACCGTCAGCGCGACGGTGCACGCGCCGAAATACCAGGTCAACGTCAACACGCTCGAGCATATCGCCGCCAAGGCGCTCGAGCTCAACGCGATCGGAGTCGCCAATATCGCGACGGCGAAGCCGGTGGTGTTCGAGCCCTATTCGCCCGATGGCGCCAAGAGCCCGAACAAGGATCTTGGCGGGTTCATCCTGATCGACAAGATCACCAACGCGACGGTCGCCGCGGGCACGATCCACTTCGCGCTCCGCCGTGCGCAGAACGTGCACTGGCAGGCGCTGGAGATCTCGCGCGAGACGCATGCCAACCTCAAGAACCAGCGCCCGATGGTGCTGTGGTTCACTGGCCTCTCGGGCGCGGGCAAGTCGACGATCGCCAATCTGGTCGAGAAGGAACTGGTGCGGATGAACCGCCACACCTTCCTGCTCGACGGCGACAACGTCCGCCACGGACTCAACAAGGACCTGGGCTTCACCGACGCCGACCGCATCGAGAACATCCGCCGCGTCGGCGAAGTCGCCAAGCTGATGACCGACGCCGGATTGATCGTGATCACCGCATTCATCTCGCCGTTCCGCGCCGAGCGCGAGTTGGTGCGCCAGATGATGGCGGCGGGCGAGTTCGTCGAAGTCCATATCGACACGCCGCTCGACGAAGCCGAGCGGCGCGACGTCAAGGGGCTCTACAAAAAGGCCCGGGCCGGCCAACTCAAGAACTTCACCGGCATCGATTCGCCGTATGAGCCCCCGGTTGATCCCGAAATCAGGATCGACACCACGCAGATGACTCCCGAAGAGGCTGCCGGCCATATCGTGAAATGGCTCATCCCATGAGCCGGATCGACGACGACGCGGCGCTCGCAGCGGAGATCGCGACCACTGCGGGCAAGCTGTTGCTGGCACTGCGCGATTCGGCGCTGTTCGAAGGCAAGTCGGCGGGCAAGGCAGGCGATTTCACTGCCAACGCCTTCATCCTGTCTGCGCTCGCGGCGCAGCGCCCCGACGATGCGATCCTCTCGGAAGAAGAGAAGAACGACACGGCGCGCTGTTCGCGTTCGCGCGTTTGGGTGGTCGATCCGCTCGACGGCACGCGCGAATATGGCGAGGGCCGGAGCGACTGGGCAGTGCACATCGCGCTCGCGATCGACGGGGTTCCGACCGTGGGCGCCGTGGCGCTGCCCGGGCTCGGGCTCACGCTCGATAGCGGCAATCCCCCTCCGTTGCCGGCCGCCCCCGCCACGCACCGCATGCTGGTGAGCCGCACGCGGCCCGCCGCCGAAGCGGTCGCGGTCGCCGAAGCACTCGGCGCCGAGCTGGTTCCGATGGGTTCGGCCGGCGCCAAAGCGATGGCGGTGGTGCGCGGCGAAGCCGACATCTATCTCCACACCGGCGGCCAATATGAGTGGGACAGCTGCGCGCCGGTGGCGGTCGCCGCAGCCGCCGGCCTCCACGTCAGCCGTGTCGACGGCTCGCCGCTGGTGTATAATTGCGCCGATCCGTATCTGCCGGATCTGCTGATTTGCCATCGCGAAATGGCGCCGCATATCCTCGATCTGGTACGCCTGACGCAGCAAGCGGCGTGAGCCGCGGTGACACCAACTTGACCCTGGATACCCGCCCATGATCCTCACGCGTCGAAGCGCCCTGACCGGTATCGGGCTTGCGGGCCTCGGCCTCACCTCTTCGGTGCCCGCTTTCGCGCGCCACGAGCGCGTCCGCGCCACCGGCAACCCGATCATCGCCGGCCGCGGCGTCTGCGATCCGCAGGTCCGCGTGTGGGACGGTGAGGTATGGCTCTACGCAACACACGATGCGGATCCCGCCGCCAAGGGCTTTGTTATGCGCGACTGGCAGGTCTGGCGTTCGCGC
>Ga0207711_10001306_pt1 | contig 23569 bp, 14 predicted proteins | sample KBSS34metaG_FD_184401 | JGI IMG/M metagenome (GOLD analysis project Ga0207711, IMG submission 184401) | Switchgrass rhizosphere microbial communities from Kellogg Biological Station, Michigan, USA - KBS S3-4 metaG (SPAdes) (version 2) | ecosystem: Host-associated > Plants > Roots > Rhizosphere...
GCATCGTCGAGCAGCGGCAACCTTCGTTGCAGAAGGAATTTGCCGACGCGCTGCACCTCGATGCGGAACAAGCGCAGTCGCTGTCGCTGGTCCTGCTCGGCGACGTGCTGTTCGATCGCTGGCAGGTGCGCAACGTCCGCAAGGATTTCCTGCCCGGCTATCCACCGGCGCGCGACGGAAAATCGTTCTACCTGCTGGCGTCGGAAGACGCGCGCGCACCGATTGCGTCGCTCGGCTTTTACAGCCACACCGAGCAGCGTCATGGCGATGTGCAGGTCGTCGCGTTCGGGCATGCGCGGACACTCGATCCGTTCGCGGGCATGGACGCCATGCCGATTTCGAGTTTGCTCGACACCTACCTCCGTCTTACGCGAGGAAAGTCACTGGCGTCCGCCGAGTTGCGGGACCTCGGCTTCGTTCGGGACGGCAAGCCGGCGATCGCCGTAATTTCTCCCGATGCGTATGCGTCGCTGCCGGGCATCGCCGATCGCTTCAGCGTCGACCTGCTCGCCGCGTTGAACGCGCATCGCCCGAAGATCCTCGCGGCGTACGAACACTCGCGTTACGCCGGCCGCGTGTCGTTCCAGGAATTCGCGTTGTGGTGGTACCACTTCTTCTACGCGGCGGTCATCGACCGGCTCGTCGCCGACGGCAGCATCGCGGTTCCGGCGACGGGTTATGCCGTGTTGATCGTCGCGCCGGCGGACCGGCTCGGGGCGACGAAAGCGTCTGCGCCGTAACTCGGAAAGCCTGGCGGTCGTCGCTACTCCTTGCAGCTACGGCTGCGCTGGTGAGGATTGGTGATAAGCGCTTCGCGGCTTTCAGTTCGAAGGGCAGATGATTCTTCCGCGCTTTTGCCCCCGCCGAGCGAGCGTCGAGACCCCACTGTCCCCCTTCGTCATTCCCGCGAACGCGGGAATCCAGTTGCACCTGCTTGCAGCCTGGTGCATCCCCGGTTGGCGCGCCTCGCCGTCGAGAAGCGCCTGGTGAGAATGACGGCAACGAGGCGGTCCGCCGTGGCCCGCTCCCTTCGCGACGCCGGCGGCGTTTGCTGCCGGCGTCGCCCCTTCGATCAGTGCACGTAATCCATGCCCGACACCGTCGCGTCGCAATGCGGACAGTGCGTATCGTCGTGCGGCTCGGGCGTCATCACGGCCGAGAGGGTGTGCCGTTGCAGTGAAGCGCGATCCGCACGCAGACGCCGTTCGGCTTCGATTGCAAAGAATGGTGTACGTGGGGAATTTGCAAGACGCCGTCTTGAGCGCCGCAATGCGTGTTTTCGCTAGTTTTCAAGCCTCGCCGAGAGATTTCGCAGGCGACGTGCGCACCGTTGACACAGATTCCGAGTCGGCGCATGGTCTAGCCGTCGTTGCGGATGCAGCGATCGGGATTGGCGTCCCGACCCCCAAGGCGCGGAAGCGCCCATCGTCGATGCTGGCGCTTTTTTTATGCTCGCAATCGACGTGGCACGTGCTGTCCTAGTTTGTGACGGACGGCGCGGGAGAGCCTTCGGGCTCGCCGGACTTGGGCCGGTACGCCAATCTCGCGTCGTCCGTCCCCTTCGATTGGCGTCGAGTGGACGGACTCCATCACCCAAGGAGTCCAGCATGTCCAAGCAGTCCCCCTCTGCGCACGCAGCGTCGTCGCTCAATCCCCCTTCCGTGATCCTTTCGGATCGCCTCGACGCGATCGGCCGCTACCTCAACCTTCGCGACTGGTCGTTCGCGATCATCGACTTGATGGAAGTTGCCGGCAAGGCGATGACCGGCAATGATCGGATCGTGGTCTGTGATCAGACGTTGACGGGGGTGTCTGGGTTGTTGCGGGATTTGCTGCAGCAGATTGAAGGGTGCGTCGATGTGATCAAAGCATCGTGAGGACTGCGGGCGGAGTGCTCTTTTTGTCAAAGGTTCAAGTGAACCAACCGATTCAACGCAACTTTCTATTGAAAAGAGCACTCTGACCCCAGTTTTCGATTGAAAAGAGCACTCTGACCCCAGTTTTCGACCCCATCTTTAAGAATTCACTTAGTTTTACGACCGCCATAAATCTTGCGCCAACAATAATATCCAACAGCCGACATAATTACTATTATGTCAATAAAGTAAGGAGTGACCGGACGGACAATCATATACGCCGTGAGCGCTATTAATATACTTACCAGAAGCATCTTTTTCATTTCGTCAGCCTATCACGGCACAGGCTTCTTGCATTTGCATTCCTGCAAAACCACGTAAAGCCCACCAGTTACGAACAAGGCCGTCGCAGGCATGCTCGTCAATTTTTCCACTACCGCGCTAACAGCAGCGCTTCCGAATCTCGCCGCAGCCGAGGTATAGAGGTAGTTTGACGCCTTGGCCGAAATGACTTTTGCTATGCCAAATTTCGCCAGACAATCACCGTCGTACGTCTCTTCTGTATACGTATAAGGACCAGGAATCCCTGCTTGTCGCATTGCGACCTGGCACATTGCGTCGCCTTGAGCACAAACACCGCCAGAGTGCAAAGTTATTGGATGATTGCAGGTTGGGCAACTATCTTGGTATGGCCGCCAGCCAGACTGCCCGAACCCTGGCGGAACACATGCCCCGCCAGGGCAGAAAGCAGCGCTTAGGTCGCCATTTAGGTCCAATCCAAGAGGGTCAATATAATTTAGGGGACCTCCGGCCGCATAGGAATAAGTACTTGGTCCGCCCTCAAGGCCGATAGGATCACTTTCGATGTATCGCCCCGTATTGGATTCATAGTCTCTACTATAGTTATAATTGCCTCCCGTCTCGGCATCGTAATACTGACCGGGGAACCGCAAATTGAGTAAATAGGAGGCGCCACCTGTCGGACTTGTATTCGGTAATCCTGCCCCAAACGTACTCGCCAAGAAGTCCCACGTCCACAACGCCGTGTTCGTCGCCGGATCTACCACCTGCCGCGGCGTCCCGAGATGATCGGTCTCGACGTAGGCGAGACTCGTGCCTTTGACGACCGCAATCGGCGTGCCGTCGAGGTAGACGTACTCGACCAGCGCCGCGCCGCCGGTGCCAGCATAGTCGCCCAGCAGTTGCCCGCTTTCGTCATAACTGTAGGCGGTCGATCCGGACATCAGGCCGCTTTGCGCCTTGCGCACGCGCTCGCCGCGGCCATTGGTCGTATAGGTGAACGTGCTGCCCGTCTTGGTGGCCTTCGACAGCCGGTTCTTGTCGTCGTAGGTGAACGTGAACCCGGTGGCGACGCCGGTTTGCGTGTTGCCGTTGCCGTCGTAGGTGCGGGCCGTGCCGCCGACGCTGGCGAGCCGGTGGCTGCCGGCCGTGTAGCTGTAGGCCGTCGGGGTGGCTCCGTTGAGGCTCGCACTCAACCGGTCGCCGGTCTTGCCGTAGGTGTAGCCCTCCAGCGGACTCGGGGTCGTGGCACCGGTCAGTGCCGTCGTCAGGCGATACAGCGGGTCGTAGCCGTATTGGCGGTCCGGCGTGGTCGGGGCGATCGCGCCGCTGGCCTGGACGATGTCGCCCATGACGTCGACGCCGAGGTCGAGCTTGAGGCCCGTGCTGGCCGAGCTGGCGACGCTGTCGATCGCGTAGTCCTGGTCGTAGGTCTTGGTCAGCGTTCTTCCGTTGCCGAACGTCAGCACGTTGAGCGGGCCGAACGGGTAATACGTGGCGTTGCTGACCAGCGTCGTCGCGGTGGCCGTGGCGTTGGCCTTCCACGTGACCGTCGTAATGCGGCCGACGCTGTCGCGCGAATAGGTGACGATCGCGCCACTCGGATACGTGATCGATGACAAGCGATCAGCCAACGTGTAGCCGTACTGCGTCGTCAGCGTCACCCCGCTCGTCACCTGCTTCTTCTGCGTGACATTGCCACGCCGGTCGTAGCAGTACGTCGTGCTGCCCGAGCCGTCGGTCATCGTGGTCAGGCGGCCGATCGGATACGAGGTCGCACAGCCGGTCGTCGCGTTGGCCTGGTCGTAGGCGTAGGTGACGTTGAGCGTCGCGGTCGGATAGGCGATGCCCGTCAGGCGATTTAGCGCATCGTAGGTGTAAGTGCTGGTCACCGATGGCGAGCGGTTGTCGGTCTGGCTGATGCGGTTGCCGGCCTTGTCGTAGGTGTACGTCGAGTTGCCGGTATCCGGGCTGCTGAGGCCCGTCAGGTTGTTGAGGCCGTCATAGGTGTAGACGGTGTTGAGGCCATCCGGATCGGTCACCTGGCGCAGGTTGTCGCGCGTGTCGTAGGTGTAGCCGGTCGTCGTGTTGGCGGTCGCATCGGTGCCGCCGTAGTTCTGGATCGTCGCGACGAGGCGGTTGAGGCCGTCGTAGGTCTGTTTCGTCGTCGTGCTGAGGCCGTCCTGCACCAGCACGCGATTGCCGTTGCCGTCGTAGCCGTCGGCCACGCCCGTGTCGCTGAGGCCGTTGGAGTGCTCGACCGGCTGGCTGGCGTGGTTCAGTACCTGGGTCAGCTGACTGAGCGTGTTGTAGGTGCGGCTGAGGCTGCGCTTGAGGACGCCCGAGGGATCCTTGACCTGCTCGACCTTGCGGTTGCCGGCGGCATCGAGGCAGTTCGTGCCGCCAACGCCGTCCGGGCAGTAGTCGATCGTGTTGTTCTGGTTGTCGGCGATCTTGATCAGCCGGTGGGCGTCGTCGTACGTGTACGCGAGATAGGCGCCCGTACTCAGGTTGTCCGGCGGCTGGGTGACCTTCGTCACGTTGCCGACCGCGTCGTAGTCGATGTGCGTGGTCGCGTCGCCCGGATCGGTCGCCCCCGTCGCGCTCGCGCGCACGATGCGGTCGGTCAGCCAGCCGCGGGGGTGGTAAACGAAGTCCGTGTAAGTGCCGTTCGCGTCCTGCAGGCGCGTGACGCGGCCGTTCTTGTCGTACGTGACGTAGGTGGTGACTTGGCTCAGCGCATTAGTGACCTTCCACAGGTCGCCCTTGCGGTGTGGGCACGCGCCGCCACTGGCACAGGTGGAATCGTCGGTCTGGTAGTACGTGTAGGTCGTCGTGTCGTCGAGGCCGGCCATGCCGGCGTCGGCCGTCGAGCGCGGTTCGTTGGTGGACTTGGTCAGGCCGACCAGCGGGCAGGTGCCGGCGGTGACGTCGGCTTGCTCGCAATAGGTCGTGAGCCATTGGCGAACGCCAGTCGGGGCGGTTGCCAGTGAGCCGCAGGTGTACGTTGCGGCACCGGAGATGGCGGGGTCGGCTTCGCAGCGCGCCGTGGCTTGGCCGCGGGCGTTGTAGGCCCCGCTCGTTTGCGATTCGATCGTGCCGCTCGCGTTCGCCGTCGTGCGCAATGTCGGCACGCGGAAGGTCGGGTGCCATTGGGTGGTGATCGTGCGCTTGGCGCTCGCGTCGTTGGTGGCCTCGACCCGACTCGTTTGCAGCCCTCGGCTCTCATAGCCGTATTGCGTGAGCTGGCTGCCCTCAGTCTTCGACAGAACGCGACCATTCGTATCGTACGCATAGCTCGTCGTCGTGCTTTGGCAGTTCGTGCACGAGGTCACGATGGTCAGCGGATGCACTGTGCCCGCAATCAACGTGTATTCGGTATTGCGACTGGCGCCCAAGGGCAACGACACGGTCGACTGTGAGTAGTCGGCGCTATTGGAAGGCGCGGCATAAACCGCAGCATGGTGATCGACACCGCCGGCCAGCGCCGTGTCTATGGCGAACCCGTCGGTACGATACTTCGTGGTCGAATAACTGACAGCTCGCTCATCGATGATGCTGGTCAGAAGCCCCATGGCTCCAGCGGTGCTATACGCGGCTTCGTCGTAGTTGTATTGAACGTTCCCACCCCCCGGGTACCCGACGCTGGTCAAATCGCCGCTGGCCGAATACACGAAATTCAGCTGCCCACCGTCGGGTAAATGCAGCAATGAAGGCAGGTTGTTGGCGTTGTAATCGAAGGAAAGAGTCCGGCCATTGGGATCCACGACCGACATCAATCGACCAGCCGTGTCGTAACCGATCGTCTGCTTGTTTCCAGCCGCATCGAATAGCGCGATCAATCGGCCGTTAGAGTCAAACCACTCCTTCCCGCCCACCTCGTCGTCGAATTCCCAACTCGCGCCGCCGGCTGGAGAAGCAATCAACACCCCCGCTTGATCGCTGTCGACAACCCAGGTCGTTCCGTTCAAGGTGAAACGCACGACGCGGCCATCCGGCCTCATCAAATAGGCTAGCTTTGTCGGCCGCTGATCGAAATACGACAGCTGCCAAGAGTAAGTATGCGTTCGATGCCGTCCCAGGGTCGACAAGTTCGACGGAAAATTCTTGACCATGTCGAAACTATTGTAGGTCCAGGAAAACCGCAGCGGAAACACGCCGCCGCCGACGAATTCGTCGCGGCGCTCGACTTTGTTTCCGGTTCCGCCATTCACCGGATCACCGAAGCAGATGGGACAAATCAGGCCAGTATTCTTCTCCGGCTTTACTATAGGAGTGAAGAAATAATTTATAAGATACGAATAGTAGCTACCATCGTATATCCATCCAGCCACCCATGCTGGAGGGTACTGGTTAGTCAAATGACACGAAGCCGTTGAATTATAGGACTTCACGAAATCTATGCATGCGGTTTCTGCCGATTCCGAGTCAGGGCACTGGCCATTGATGATGAGAAAATGAGGACATGTAGAACAACTAATGTCTTCTGGGCAAGCCAAAGCCATCCTCGAGTGCGCAAATAATGCGAGAAACATTATCAACGCGAGGCCGATCACATCCTTATTCCGCAGCATGCCGACTCCTTTATTTGCGCGTGTCGCAAACATCGACAATTGCCTATGTTGCGAAGCGCCATCTACCGCTTGATGAGGTGCGCCACGCGCACAACTTATGACACCTGCATTGTCGTAATATTTTCCCTTCGAGCCATTTCATATTTGAGTCCGCGTGAACCAGTTTACCGAACAACAAAAAGGCGGAGGTCGTTGAACCTCCGCCTCATGTTGTTGGCGCACTATCGATAAGTCTCGTCCGCAGCGCGGTTGCCGATTACTTGAATATTTCCTTGTTCTTCGCATACCCCAACGCCTGCTGCCGCGTGACCAATCCTCGCTTCACCATGTCCTGCAGGCACTGATCCAGCGTCTGCATGCCGTGCTGGCTGCCGGTCTGGATGGCCGAGTACATCTGCGCGACCTTGTCTTCGCGGATCAGGTTTCGGATCGCGGGGATGCCGACCATAATCTCGTGCGCGGCGACGCGGCCGCCGCCGACCTTCTTCAGCAGGGACTGCGAGATCACCGCGCGCAGCGATTCGGACAGCATCGAGCGCACCATCGGCTTCTCGCCGGCCGGGAACACGTCGATGATGCGGTCGACAGTCTTGGCGGCCGAGCTCGTGTGCAGCGTGGCGAACACGAGGTGTCCGGTTTCCGCGGCGGTCAGCGCCAGGCGGATCGTTTCGAGGTCGCGCAGCTCGCCGACGAGGATGTAGTCCGGGTCTTCGCGCAGCGCCGAGCGCAGGGCTTCGTTGAAGCCGTGCGTGTCGCGGTGCACTTCGCGCTGGTTGATCAGGCACTTCTGCGAGGTGTGCACGAACTCGATCGGGTCTTCGACCGAGAGGATGTGCGCGTATTCGTTCTTGTTGACGTGGTCGACCATCGCCGCCAGCGTGGTCGACTTGCCCGAGCCCGTGGGGCCGGTGACCAGGATCAGGCCTTGCGGCTGCGAGATCAGTTCCTTGAAGATGCGCGGCGCGCCGAGGTCTTCCAGCGTGAGCACTTCGGAGGGAATCGTACGGAACACGGCGCCGGCGCCGCGGTTCTGGTTGAACGCGTTGACGCGGAAGCGCGCGAGGCTCGGAATCTCGAACGAGAAGTCGACCTCGAGGAATTCTTCGTAGTCGCGGCGCTGCTTGTCCGACATGATGTCGTAGATCAGCGAGTGGATCTGCTTGTGGTCGAGCGCCGGAATGTTGATGCGGCGCACGTCGCCGTCGACTCGGATCATCGGCGGCAAGCCGGCCGAAAGATGCAGGTCGGATGCCTTGTTCTTGACCGAAAACGCCAACAGTTCCGCGATGTCCATGCTGTTTCCCCTGAAACCTCGAAGCGCCGGATCACGGCAGTATAGCCGCGCTAAATCGAGACCGTATGCGGGTTTACGATGAATTTTTGCGAAGCAGCCTACCATTCCATCACGACGCGGATCGAACAGGCCGGCCTGCGCGCCGGGCACGGCGACACGCGCCTGCTGGCCGTGTCCAAGACGCAGCCGACTGCCGCGGTGCTGGCGCTGCATAAAGCCGGCCAGCGCGCGTTCGGCGAGAACTATGTGCAGGAAGCGCTGGCCAAGCAGCGCGAACTGGCCGCGCTCGGCGTCGCGCCCGATGCGCTGGAGTGGCACCTGATCGGCCCGCTGCAGTCGAACAAATGCCGCGAGGTCGCGCAGCACTTCGACTGGCTGCAGACGCTCGACCGCGCCAAGCTGGTCGAACCCTTGTCGCGCTACCGGCCGCCGCAGCGCGCGCCGCTGAACGTGCTGATCCAGGTCAACATCGACGACGAGGCGAGCAAGTCCGGCTGCTCGCCGGCCGATGCGGCCGCGCTCGCCGACGAGGTGGCCAAGGCCCCGGGACTGCGCTTGCGCGGCCTGATGGCGATCCCGGCGCCGATGCCCGGCCTCGACCCGCGCCGCGACGCTTTCCGACGCATGCGCGCACTGTTCGACACTTTGCGCGCGACGCATGCCGGTATCGATACGCTGTCGATGGGCATGTCCGACGATTTCGAGCTGGCGATCGCCGAAGGCGCGACGATGGTGCGCATCGGGACCGCGCTGTTCGGCGCGCGCCGCAACGACGCGGCCACACCGTAACCAATCATCACAATTGACAGCGATCTCTGGCCCCTGGATTGCTTCCAAGGCGCCCCGACCCCCATACCCGGCCGTACCGAACCGATGCCCGCTCGCTCCCCCGCCATTCCGCGCAAACGCCTTCGTACCGGCGCGCTGGTCGCGTTCGCGTGGGCGGCGCTGTGTGCGGCCGCGCCGGTCGGCAGCGTCGAGAGTGGCGGCTCGGACGACTACATCGTCGGTTTCGTGCGCTACGTGCACTGGCCCGACGAAGACGCGGCGAGGGCCTGGACCGTCTGCGTGGCCGGCCTCGGCGCCAGCGAGCGCGACGCGCACTTCGCGAACGAGCGCGTGCGCAACAAGCCGTTCGCCTGGCGTGCGGTCGAAGACGCGCAGGAACTGGACGGCTGCCAGGTACTCGATCTCACTCGCGCCGATGCGGCGACGCGTGCCGCCCTGCTCGCGGGCAGTCGCGGCCGGCCGATGCTCAGCGTCGGGCGCGGCGCCGACTTCTGCACGGCCGGCGGCCTGATCTGCCTGCACGAACCCGGCGACGAACGCGCTTTCGAGGTCAACCTCAGCGCCATCAAGGAATCCGGTCTCGGCGTCAGCGCACGGCTGCTCCGGCTCGGCGCGGCGCATTTGCCGCAGGACGGCACGCCATGAACGGCGCCTTGCCTGTCGCCGCCACGCGCGCGGCCACCTCGGCCGCGCACATCAGCCGCGCGCTGCTGACGCTTTCGATGGTCTCGATCCTTATGATGACCCTCGGCGCGTTCGCGGTGAGCTACCACTTCCTGCACGAGCAGACGCAGCGGCACCTGCACACCTTGATGGCGCTGACCGCCAGCGAGGCCGTCGCGCCGCTGCAGTTCCGCGACCGCACGACGGCAGCCGAAGTGCTGCGCGCGATTCCGCCGCAGGAAGGCATCGAGCTGGCGCAGATCCGCGACGACGCCGGCCATCTGCTGGCCGAGGTCGAGAACGCGGACGAAAATTCCGTCGCGCACCTGGCGCGCGGCTTCGATGCGATGCGCCTGACCCAGGACATCGTCGTCGACGGCCGGCGCCTCGGCAGCGTGACGCTGAGCGGCGGCAACGAACCGCTGCTGCGCGCCCTGCTCGGCCTGCTCGGCTGGTGCGTGACGGTGATGCTGGTGATCGGCCTGACTTCGCTGATCCTGGCGCGCCAGCGCACGCGCCGCATCACCCAGCCGATCCACGAGCTGCGCACGGTCGTGCAGCGCCTGATCGAGCATCGCGACTTCACCCAGCGCGCGCCGCCGTCCGACCTCAGCGAGGTCGAGGACCTGCGTCGCGAATTCAACATCCTGCTCGACGAAATCGCGGTGCGCGACCAGCAGCTCCGCAAGACCAACGCCGCGCTGAAGCGCGTCGCCTACGTCGATGCGTTGACGGGGCTGCCGAACCGCGCCATGTTCGAGCAGGCGCTGCTGAAGGCCGCCGACGAAGCGACGGCCTTGCAGTCGCGCGTGTGCCTGTTCTATCTGGACATCGACAGCTTCAAGGCGGTCAACGACACGCTCGGCCACAGTGCCGGGGACGGCCTGCTCGAGGCAGTCGGCGCGCGGTTGCGCACGTGGCAGCCGCAGCGCAGCTTCGCCGCGCGCATCGGCGGCGACGAGTTCGTGCTGCTGCTGGCGCCGCTCGGCGAGACGGACGATGTGCAGCACCTGGTCGCCGATCTGCAGGCGACGCTGGAACCGCCGATCAGCGTGAACGGTCGGACCCTGCATCCGGGCATCAGCGTCGGCTGCGCCGTCTTCCCCGACATGGCGCAGGACGTCGACCGCTTGATCGAACTCGCCGACCAGTCGATGTACGCGGCGAAGAAGCAGCGTTATCGTCGCAACGGCGTCACGCGCTGGGGACCGCAGCGCGCCGATGCGGGACGATCGCGATGAACGGAGAATCGCCGATGGCGTGGGGCGCAAATGGATGGCTGGCCCGCGGGAGCCGCTTCGCGCTGCTGATCGCTCTTGTGCTGGCGCTCGTGGCGTGCGCGGCGGCGCCGCCGCCCAAGCGGGCGCCGAGCGAAGGCGCGCGGCAGCGCGAGGGGCTGCGTGCGCTGGGCTTCCAGGAGAACGAGGGCGACTGGCGCCTGATCCTGCCGGAGCCGCTCTGGTTCGGTTTCGGCAGCGCCGACGTCAAGCCCGAAGCGGCGCGCGCGGCGACCGATACGGCGCGTGAACTGCTGCGCCTGGGTATCCGCGGCGTGCGGCTCGAAGGCCATAGCGACAACGTCGGTCCGGCATCGGTCAATCTGGACCTGTCGCAGCGACGCGCCGATGCGATCGGAAAGCTGTTCGTGGCAGCCGGCTTCGCGGACAACGCCGTCGTTCGCCACGGCCGCGGCTCCAGCGTGCCGATCGCCGACAATGCCAGCGCGGCAGGGCGTGCCCGCAACCGCCGCGTCGAGCTGGTCGTTTCGGCAGATACGCTCGCTCCCTGAGAGCGGCGTCGGATCGGCCATCCGCACGACCGCCCGGGGATGGCGGCAGCGGCACGCGAGTCAGTTATTCTTGCCGCTCCATCGGAGCGGCCATCCTCGAACGTGAACCCGGCACCCCCCGCAGCACCGTCAGGCCGTCTCGCCTTCATCGGCGGCGGCAACATGGCACGCAGCCTGATCGGCGCGCTGGTCCGCAGCGGCGGCGACGCCGGTCGCATCGCCGTCGCCGAGCCGAATGCCGATCTGCGCAAGGCGCTCGCGCACGATTTCGGCGTCGAGGTACATACGCAGGCACGCGCCGCCGCCGAAGGCGCCGACACGATCGTGCTGGCGGTCAAGCCGCAGGTACTCGCAGCGGTCTGCGCGGAAGTCGCCGAGGTCGTGCGGGCGCAGCGGCCACTGCTGATTTCGATCGCCGCCGGCATCCGCATCGCACAGATCCAGGCGTGGCTCGGCGGCGAATTCGCGATCGTGCGCGCGATGCCCAACACGCCTGCGCTGATCGGCGCCGGCGCGAGCGGCATGATCGCCAATGCGGCAGCGAACGCGCAGCAGCGCGCAAGCGCCGAAGCGATTCTCGGCGCGGCCGGCAGCACGGCCTGGATCGCGCGCGAAGAACTGATGGACACGGTGACGGCCCTGTCTGGTTCGGGCCCGGCGTATTTCTTCCTGCTCGTCGAAGCGCTCGAGGACGCCGCAGTCGCGCAGGGCCTGCCGCGCGAAACCGCGCGCGCGCTGGCCACGCAGACCTGCCTCGGCGCCGGTCGCATGCTGGTCGAGGACGGCGAAGCGCCGACCGTGCTGCGCGAGCGTGTGACCTCGCCCGGCGGCACGACGGCCGCGGCGCTGGATGCCTTCGCCGCCGGCGGCCTGCGCGAACTGGTGAGCGCGGCCGTCGCCGCTGCGACGCGCAGGGGCCGAGAACTGTCCAATCCATCCTAGGAGCTCGCGATGCCCGCGACTGCCGCGCTTCGTCGCGTGCACGGCGTGCCCCTACACTACCCGACCGGAGCCGCGCGCCAGCGCACTCCTTAAGAAGCGACGAGACATCCCATGCACTATTTCGCCAGCGCCGGCCAGATCCTGATCAATGTCCTGTTCGGCGCATTGATCGCACTGGTCGTCTTGCGCGTGCTGCTGCAATGCGTACGCGCGAACTTCTACAACCCTGTCTGCCAGTTTCTCTACAAGCTCACCAACCCCGTACTGATGCCGTTGCGCAAGGTGATTCCGGCCTGGCGCAACCTCGACATCGCCGGCGTGCTGCTGGCATGGCTGCTGACCGCGATCGAACTGGCGCTGCTGTACGTCGTCGTCGGCCAGCGCCTGGGCCTGATCGGCCTCGGCGTGATGGCGCTGGCGGATCTGGTCGACTTCGTGCTGATGCTGTACTTCGGGCTGATCCTCGTCCGCGTGTTCCTCAGCTTCGTCAGCGTCGAGCGCTCGAACCCGATCGTGCCGCTGATCGTCCAGCTGACCGACCCCGTGCTGAAGCCGCTGCGGCGCTTCATTCCTGCGGTCGCCGGATTGGACCTGTCGCCGATGGCGGTCATGCTGATCATCCTGCTGGCGCGCGTGCTGATCGTGGCGCCGCTGCTCGATTTCGGCCTGCACCTCGCACAGGCCGTCTGACACGGCGGCCTGCCGCCGCACGCAGCTGCGAAGCATCTCGATTCGCCTGCCTTGTCTGCCTCGACCGCAATCCAGCCGACGCCGGCTGGCGGTTGGCCCCGCAACTTCCCAAGCGCAAAATGACCTCGACGCCGACGAACGGCCGACGGCATGAACCGCAACGCTCACATTGCTCAGCAAGGACGGCCATGGGCCCGAGACGTATCGTTTGCTTGACCGAGGAGCCGACCGAAACGCTGTACCTGCTGGGAGAACAGGACCGCATCGTCGGAATCAGCGGCTTCACCGTTCGACCCGCGCAAGCACGGCGCGAGAAACCCAAAGTCAGCGCGTTCATCAGCGCAAAAATGGACAAGATTCTGGCTTTGAAGCCTGACTTGGCCATCGGCTTCTCCGACATGCAAGCCGACATCGCCCAGTACCTCGTCAAGGCCGGCGTCGAGGTTTGGATTGCGAATCATCGCAGCGTGGAAGGCATTCTCGACTATATCCGGCGGCTCGGCGCCCTGGTCGGCGCATTCGAGCGCGCCGACCGCATCGCTTGCGCATTCGAAAGCAAGATTGACGACATCAGCCGTCGCGCGGCGGGGCTTCCCTTCAAGCCGAAGGTTTACTTCGAAGAATGGGACACGCCTCAAATTACCGCCATCCGCTGGGTTTCGGAGTTGATCGGCATCGCAGGCGGCCACGATATCTTTCAACAGGTGGGGCTGGCGCCGCTTGGGCGGGACAGAATCATTGCCGATCCGAACGAGGTCGTTCGTCTGGTCCCCGACATCATCATGGGTAGCTGGTGCGGAAAGAAGTTCAGGCCGGACCAGGTGGCGGCACGCGACCAATGGGAAACCATACCGGCCGTCCGCAACAACGATCTCTACGAGATCAAGTCGCCGAATATTCTGCAGCCGGGACCGGCGGCGCTGTCCGACGGCCTCGATGAAATGGAATCGATCATACGAGGATGGGCGTCCAAGCGGACGCGGGCCCATTGAGCCGCCGTTCGCGAACACGCCGATGGGCGTGTTCGCGCCAGCACGGACAGCCCGAGCGCGACAGTCCAATCAATCGAAGCCATCCTTGAAGATCACGTCGCCGTCGGTTTCCGTCACGCAGTTGCCTATTTCGGAAGTGTCTCCGGCACCGTTGCCCTGCGCATCGCCGAAATCGGTCGCCGTTGCCGAGATCTTGCCGAGCGGCGGCCGGCTGGGCGGTATGAAATCCAAGGAGAAATCGATCGTACCTACCGTGCCGGTGGTGATGGTCTTGCTGCCGAGAAGGAATTCGGCGAGACCGCGGCTGCCGGGGCCGCAGGCGGTACCGAGATAGACGTCGATGCGATAGTTTCTCAGCGGTGCTCCCTGCAGCGAGCCCGACACGATCTCGCGGCCGCCATTCGCCGACAGGTAGGACGCCTGCGAAAGTTCAGGATAGTTCTGCCGCTCGTTCGGCAACGCCGCCGGATTCGGTGGCTCGTTCGCGGTCGGACCGATGTCGGCGAGATCGATATCGAGACCCGAATTGGCGAAGAAGATATTGGTCAGCACCGAATTGCCGTCGCCCGCGGTGGACGTCAGCCAGGCGCCGGCGCCGCCGCTATAGGCGATCACGTTTCCGCCATAGCTGCCCACCAGCGGCCCTCCGATCCTGTTGCCGGCCGCACCGGAGTCGACCTGCACGCCGGGGCCGCCATTGGCGGCGGGAGTACCGTCGCCGCCGAGTCCGATCCGGTTGTCCTGGATCTTGTTTCCGCTGGCGGAGAAGCCGGTGATCTGCACGCCGGCGTTCGTGCTCCAGCCAATCGCGTTGCCGCTCACCAGGTTGTCCGGCGAATCGATGATCTCGACCCCCACGCGATTGCCGAAGTTGCCGTCTCCCGACGCCTGGATGCCGATCAGGTTGTTCTCGACGATCGAGCCGCCGGAAGCGTTGTCGAGCACGATGCCCACGTCGGTCGATCCGCCGATGAGATTTCGAAACGCCGGATCGGAGTCGCCGATTTGTGTCGCGCCCGAGCCCGAAGTGACGGCGATCGCCTGGTGGTTGGGCAGCGTGAACAGCAACGGCGAGAACTGGTTGCCGACGATGCGGTGGTGGCCGCCGCCTTCGAGCCTGATCGCGGCATCGCTGAAGCCGGCGAATATGAGGCCGCTTACCGTCAGACGCTCCGACGAGATCTGGGTGCTGATCGGTGCGATGAATGCCGACGACACCGAGCTGTTGCTGCCGTTGATGAAGATGCACAGGTTGGCATCGAATCCCGTGGTGCTGGCATTGGCGACCCAGCCGGGCTGCGTGGTGCCGTCGATGGTGACGTCGCCGACGATGGGCGGCATCGGCGCCGCGAGTTCGAGGTTCTGCGCGCAGCCGCCGGGAATCGCAAACTTGACCTGGAACGGCCCACCCGCCGAGTTGGCGGTCTTGATGGCAGCCCGCAGAGATCCGGCGATCGGGTTCGTGTCGTTGCCGTTGTCCGCCGACGTCGTGACGAAGGCGGCGCCTCGGTCGTCGTAGGGCGACTCGTAGCCGCCCATGTCCACGCGGCTGCCGACGACGCGCGGGTTGCCGGCGACATCATGCGCCGGAAAGCCGTAGAACTGGAACGGATTGCCCGTATTGATGGCCGGCGAGTTCGAGGCGAGCGTGTAGTCGCCCGGCGCGTTGAACAGCGGATTGATCGCCTGATCGCTGGGCGTGGGCTGGAAGCCTCCGCTGTAGGTGCCGACGATGTTGAACTCGTGCATCAAAGGAAAGGTGGTGGAATTGACGTTGCTGAAACGGATGTCGGTGGCGTTGCCCCAGAAAATGTTGTCCGTGATGTCGGAGATTTGATTGCTTTCACCGGCGTTTCCTCCATCCAGCAGCAAGCCCGAGCCGCCCTGGTTGTTGGCGATCGTATTGTTCATGGCGATGAGATACGCATTGACGTCTTCCGGCTGCGCGCGCAGCGCGCCGGGCAACCCATCGTTCAGCAGCGTGTTGTCGGCGATGACACTGCTGTCGACGAGCATCTCGGCGCCTTCGAATTCGAGTATCGCGTTGCCGACGTTGTGCGTGAATTGGCAGTAGCGCACCTGGAAAACCGCGTCGTCTTCGGGATAGATCAGACCCAGACGCAGCGCCGCCGTATCGCCGTCGGCGCCGGCGTGCATGTCCATGAAGGACAACCCCTCGATGAAGGCGGTGGAATGGCCGGTGAGTTCGAAGTCGAGGCCGCTCAGAGCCTGGCTCGACCCACTGATGACGGTGTTGGTGGGATCGATCGTTCGCGTGGTGCAGGCGGATGTGTCGTAGCCGCCGAGCATCTGAAAAGTGAGCCCCTGGGCCAATGACAGGTGACGCCAGTTCGGCAGGGCGCCGAGGTCGTACAGGCCCTGCTTGATCCGGATCTTCAGCGTCGACCCGTCCGGCTGGCTATCGAAGCTGTTGATCGCAGCAGCCAGTTGCGCCACCGTCGTGACGCACGGCGATGAATCGGCGCGCGCGGTGCCTGCCGAAAGAAGGGCCCCCAGCAGCACCAGCGACGCGGCCGCGAAGCGAAGCGTGTGCAGGAAGCCCCCGCGTACCGGCGATTCGTTCGGGTTCGCAACGGTCGCGGGCTCGGGAAGAGGAAGTCCTGTCGCGGAATCGACAGGCGCAGTCGTGGTTTTCATGGCAGCTTTCCTGGTGGGTAGGTGCGCGGCAGGCACGCCGATGCGCACGGTGATGTTCGGATTGACCTGCATCGCGATCACGTTTCGATCGGCTCAATCGCCGTTGAAACCGTCGTAGAAAATCAAATCGCCGGGCAGCGCTTCATAAGCGCCGCGGTCGATCGCCGTGCCGAGTACGCGCGGATTTCCGTCGAGGTCCTGCGTGGGGAATCCATCGGGTTGATCAGGCGCTCCGGAATCGAGCGCGGGAGAGCCGACACCGAGGCGAAAGTTGCCCGCGCCGGGATCGAGGAAATGCGGGTCGCCGTCGCTGTTGGTCGTCGTCGGCTCGATGGCGCCGACGATCACGCCGGCGATGCTGTAAGTCACCTGCGGCGGCGTCGGCGCATTCGATACGTCGAGATCGTGGAACTGGCCGTTGGGGCCGTTGTGCCAGGCGATGTCGTCGATCGCTTCGATGCTGACGTCGGACACGATGGAAACGCTTTGCAGGGTGATCCCGTCGCCCCGATTGTTCGCGATCGTGCTGTTGCTGAGCGAGATGTGCGCGCCGCTGCCGGTCGTGAGTTCCGAGGACGGGGTCGTCCCGCGATCGTCGTTGTCGGCGACGAGGCTGTTTCGGAGGGCGACGTCCGCGCCGCTGTTTCCGCTGCCGAATCCCCACAGTCGCACCGTGAAGCCGGGTTCGCCGCTCGTGTTCGCATTGCCGACGATGGACGCATGATCGATCGCCAGCTGGTGTCCGCCGCTCGGCACGGAAGGGTTGTGCACGAGCTGAACACCGTAGATGAGACCCGTGAACGTGATGCCTTCGAGCAGCGCGTCGCCGTCCACGTCGAACAGTTCGAAGCGGCTGTTGTCCTCCTCCTGCCCGTCGATGACCGTGTTGCGCGCGTCGACGACACGATCTTCTTCGGCGCATCCCGGCGCATAGCCGCCGAGCACGCTGATCGAAGCGGCGTGCAGCGCCTGCTGAACATCCAGCGTGGCGCCGCTGGCGTTGTCGAAGTCGTAGCTGCCGCGGACGAGCTGGATCGTGATGGTCGATCCGTCGGGCGCGCTGGTCCATGTGGCGAGGGCGGACTTCAGGCCGGCGAAGTCGTCGACGCAGAACGTCTGGTCGGCGTGCACGGCAGGCGCCCCGCATGCAGCGAGCACGAGGAACGGCCATGCCGGCGCATGCGAACGCGAGCGTTGCTTCGTCGCGATGCGAGACGGCGCGACGAGCAGCCGCATATCGGCAAATGGAACCTTGCATTCGGACATGGACCGCGCGCCGCACAGGAGAGGTATCTCTAATACGAACGCGATGGGCAAACCCCGCCAACCGGCCAATGGAGTCTCGAAGATCGACCACGCGATCGAGGCGCACGGCAGCCGCGACGCACGCCCGGCGGGCCGTTGCGCGTCCCTCCTGCGTTTCCGTCCAACCATGATGACGACCGCCGCGGCGCCGCCCTTCCGCCTGGGCCAGGTTGCCGGTCAGAGGGGCGGTCACATAGGCATGGAGCGCTGGCCACGACGGCTTCTGCGGTCTCGGACGCGCGCGATTTCAATGGGACGGATCGAACCCATTCGCAAATATCGTGTCGGAGTACTCGTAGGCGCCGATGTCGACTGCTGCTCCGACGACGCGCGGATAGCCGGCGCCGCGCTGATCGAATGCGCCGACGGCGTCGGTCGTGTTGCCTTGATCGATTGCCGGACTCGTCGGCGCAAGCGCGTGCGTGCGGGTAGGCCCACCGTTGTCGGCCAGCGCGAGCAGTCGAGGGTCCGAGATCATCGTGCCGGCTGGCACCGACACGCTGGATATCTTGACCAGATTGTTCGCACCCGTCACGGTCACGGTGGGGGACCCGGCCAGATCGGCGCCACCGACCTGACCGCTGGGTGTGTTGTCGGCGAGAATCGAGCTTTCGAGATCGACAGCGGAGCTTTCGAAAACGACACCGCCGCCGCCTTCGCTGCCACCGTTGTTGAACGCGATCGTCGAATTGGCAATCGTTATCGCGTTCTGTGCCAGCACGCCGCCCGCGGCAAAGGTCGCGACGTTGCCCGAGACGGTGCTGCCATTGATTTCCAGAGGGGCACCGCAATAGATTCCTGCCGCTGCATCGGCGTGGTTATGGTCGATGGTGGAGGCAAAAATGGCAGTCGGAACGCTGCTCAGGACGCCGCCGCCGCCTGATGGAAGCGAAGTGGAATTGCCGCTGGCAATATTGCCGCTGAACGTGCTGTATTTGACCGAGAGCGCATCCGACGCGGTGCCCAGCGCAACGATGCCGCCGCCATAGGCGCCACCGACCATGGCGTGGGCCGTGTTTCCGGAAACGACGCTCGTCTGCATGACGACGGATTGCGCGGCGACGATGCCCCCGCCTTCTGCACTGCGATCGGTCGCGTCTCCTGCACTGGAGACGGCAGTGTTGGCGTCGATCGTAGTGCCGCCGATATTCAATATGCCGAAGGACAAAATGCCTCCGCCTGCTGCCGCAGTCTCGCCCTCCGCAGTGCATCCGGTCACTCGCGAGTCGTAGATGCTGAGCGGTCCGGTCGAAAAGATGCAGCCTCCATAGGCCGCCGGCGCGGCGATCCGCCCGTGGGCGATCGTCAGGCCGCGCAACGTCAACAGCCCGGCGCCGCTGTGCGTGAACACGCGATCGCTGTCGTTGCCGTCGATGGTCAGCTCGTTCGCTCCCGGACCGATGATGGTGAGCCTCTCCAGGTCGACCGGAATGGCGCCCGTCTGCAGCGTGATCGATCCGCAGGTCAACGCGCTGAGATCGACGGTGTCGCCGACGGAAGCGGTGATCACGGCTTCCCGCAGGCTGCCGAGGCTGCCGTCATCTTCGCAATTGGTGACGGGAATGGTCGCCGCCTGCGGCGACGATGAACGTGCGAGCGATGCGAGACCCAGCCCCTTCTTTGCGTCGAGCAGGGGCGCGAGTGGTGCGTGGCCGCCGCGCAGTGGCGCTTCGCCAAGCGCCGCGGGCGTGGCGCCGAGCGCGGCCGGCGTTGCGAGCGCCAACGCCAAGCACGCGGACAAGGTTTGGAACGGCATGCATGCAGGCCGGGACTGGGTACTGCGGATCATCGTTGTCTCCGATGGAAGAATGTATTTGTCGGCGCTGGCAAGTTCACTCGACGCACGGCGCATCGGAAGATCGATCGAACACGCGCTATCCCAAGCGCATTCTCGAGCGTTGTCCGAGTGTTCTCAGATTCGTCGAGATTGCCGATTGCGCACCCGCGTCCTTGTCGAACCCGAACTCACTCTCCGGAACGGGCGTCGGGATGCGGCGTGCGCAGCGACGACGATCGATCCGGCACCGGCGAACCGCCGTCGACACCGACGAAGGGCCCGAGCAGGTACGTCCAATGCCCTCTCAACGTCGGAGAATCGTCGGATGAACCCCTGGAAAGAGCGCGGCTCGCAAAGGCAAAGGATCGAAATGCCTTGGCGTCGCCCGATAGTTACGTTCGCGCGCGGCGTACTCCGCCACTTCGTATTCGAGGGCGGAGCATCTCCCGGGCCGTCGAGCGAGCTGGAATCGCGTCGTTCGACTTTTCGATCGGCGAGGGGGCGTCGAACTATCGGGCCGCGCGGGGAGGAGTCGGAGCGGCCGCCGGGACAACGCCGCCGCTGAGCCGTGCCAGAAGATCCTTCGCGTAGGGCGAGGTCGATTTCGACAGGCGCCCTTCCGTCTCTTTGCGCAACGCGGCCGCTTCTTCATCGCGCTTCTGCAAGGCCAGCGCATTTTCCAGGGCGACCTGGACCTCGAGCACACGAAGGTCTTCGGATGCGTGAGGCGGACTGCGCACCAGGGCGGCCTCGCGCGTCAGCTTCTCTGCTTCCGCGGCGAGCCCCTGCGCCAAATCCACTCGCGCCATCGCATAGAGCGAGTCGCCCAGACGATAATTTCCGGGAGGAAGATCCTGTCGGGCGTACGCGAGCGAAGATTCGGCATCGGCGCGAGCATCCGCGACATTCCCTGCATCGAGCAGCGCTTCGCTGAGCTCGGCGAGGGCGCCGCTGCGACCGGGAGGGTTCTTCTGACCCTTGGCCACCAGAGCATCGGCGGCTGGCTTGATGAGGTCGACTGCGCCGGCATAGTCATGCCGTCGACGCAGCAGATTGCCGAGGTCGAGTTGGACGAGTGCCATGGGCAGCCACGCGGAAGAATCCGCTGCGGTCTGGATCTTCAATGCCTGGCGAAGCGTCGTCTCGGCATCCTGATATCGCCCCGCCTGCAGCAACACTTCGCCCTTGTGGCGCAGCGTGGAGAAGTGCCTGGGGCTGAGCGGCCCCGCCATGGCGTCGAGGACGACAATGGCCTTGTCCAGCTCGCCCAGGGCGTCATCGAAGCGGCTGATCTCGCCATAGTCCACGCCCAGAATGAGATGCGAGGCGAGCCGATCGACGGGTTCGAGTTGGCCCGCCTCCTCGCCATGCTGGGCGATGCGCACCCGCTCGGCGATGGCTTCGTCGAAACGACCCTGCGCCTCGACGATCGCGAGCAAGTTGTTCTTCACGGTGAGCGTGTCGCGACTCTCCGCGCCGAAGGCTCGCCCTCTTATGGAGAGCGAGCGCCGGAGCGCATTTTCGGCGCCGCTCAAATCGCCTTCATTGATGAGAACGACACTCAGATCGTTCAACACGTGCGCTACGGGAACGCTGTCGTCGCCATAGAGGCTGCTCCAGAGGTCCATGCCCTTCTGATAGGCAGATTTCGCCTCTGCGAAACTGCCCTCGCTTTCGAGCGCATTCCCGAGCGTCACCCAATCGTCTGCGATCACGCCATTGTGCCCGGCAAGCGCAGGGCCGTCCTGGTCCAATGCCGATCGCGCCACCGCGATGGCGTCCGGGATTTTTCCCTGCCCGAGCAGGCTGTGGGCAATGGTTTCGTGTGCCTGCGCGAGTGTTTCGGGCGCGTCGTGCACGTCTCGCTGCAAGATCGAAATGCCGTCCCGAGCATGCACGAGCGCCGCGTCGTAGTCGCCGTTCACATCTTCGCCTTGAGCGATCCCCACGAGCACGCGTGCCTTCACATCATTGGGCACGCCCGGGTCCCGGGTGCCGGCCAGCGCCTTCTTCAACAGCGAGTCCGCACGCGCGTAGTCGCCGATCTCCTGATACAGATTCGCGATCAAGGTCGCCGCGTCGGCTTGCAGCGAAGGATCGGTGGAGACGCCCGCACCGAGCTGTTTCTCCCCGTTCTCCAGCAACTGGTGCGGGCTGATCGACTCGCCCTGGTTCACATCCGGAGACGATTGCTCGAATACGCCTGTGATGAAGGTACGGACAGCCTCGGCTCTTTCGCTCTGATGCCGAGCTCGCGCTGCCTCCTCGTTCGCGTGACGGGCCTGGACCAGCGCAATGACGAGCGAGCCGAGCAAGGCGAGAACGAGAGCGGCGGCGACGACGACGCTGACTCGGTGCCGCGCCAGGAATTTTCCCATCCTGTAGCGCGGATCTTCCGCCCGGGCTGCAATCGGAAGCCCTTCGAGAAACCTTCGTACATCGTCAGCCAGCGCTTCCACCGTCGAATAGCGACGCTCGGGTTCGGCGCGCAGCGCCTTGGACGTGATGACGTCCAGGTCGCCGCGCAGAGCGCGCACCGGCAGCGCCTCCATCGTCGGTTGGGCGTCGCCGGATGGCGGCGGAAGGGCCACCGCCCTGCTCGGCAGAGCGCCCGCCGCATCGCCCAAGGCGCGCAGCCGATCGAGCAACGAGGCATTCTTCGCCAACCCGTACGCGGGTCGGCCGCTCAGCAATTCATGCAATACGGCACCGAGCGCATAGACGTCGGCAGCGGTCGTCACCGCCTCGCCCCGCAGCTGCTCCGGCGCGGCATACGCGGGCGTGAACGCCTGCTGGCGCGTCACGGTCTCGTCGCCCCGTGCACGCTCCTCGACCAGGGTCGCAATGCCGAAATCCAGAAGCTTGAGGTCGCCATCGCGGGTGACCAGGACATTCGAGGGCTTGATGTCGCGATGCACGACGAGCTGGCGATGGGCGAACTGCACGGCAGCGCACATCTTGAGGAATAGATGAAGCCGCGCTTCCAAACCGCAGCGATATTCGGAGACGTGGGCGAACAAGGGAACGCCGTCCACGTACTCCATCGCAAAATAAGGGTGGCCTTGTTCATCCAGGCCACCGTCGAGCAGACGCGCGATATGAGGATGATCGAGGTTGGCCAGGATTTGACGCTCGCGCAGGAACCGACGTCGCAGTCCGGAATGCTCGTGATCGCCCCGAACGAGTTTGATGGCGGCACGCTGATCGAACTGTCCGTCGGCGCGCTGGGCGAGATAGACGACCCCCATGCCGCCTCGGCCTATTTCGCGCACGATCTGCCACGGACCGATTCGCTCCGGCGCGACCTCCTCTTCGGATGACTGCGCCCACAAGGCCGCTACGCGACCGGGCGCTCCCAGCAAACCCAGGCTTGCATCGGATTCGTCGTAACCCAGCAACGTCGCGATGTCTTCGTGCAGCGCCGAATCGTTGGCGCAAGCGGCGGCGAAATTCGGGGCACGCTCCGCTCGCGGCAGCAGGCTGATCTCTTCGAGCAACTCGCTGACGCGCTGCCAGCGTTCCGCATCGACAGGACTCATTCGACCACCCCGCCGGCCGCCGACACGAACGAGCCGATGTTTCGCAAGAACCGAAGACGCGCTGCACCGCAACTCGCGCGCCCGACAGCGGACGCCTCCCGCAGGCGCCCCCACGGAAACGGCGCGCGGCACCGCGAGCCAGGCGCACACACCCGATCATTTCGGAAGAACATCATGAGCTCCCGCGGCTACAACGTGTCGGCGATACGAGGCGTCGAACCCTGCCACACCCGGCGATTCTCGGGTCTGCGCGTCGAAAGGACGACGGACGCACGGCTTCGAGAAAAGGCAATCCTGGCAACCCTTGCCACAAGTATACAAATCACCCTCTCCCGGCACAGGAACTATCGCCGCGGAGAGCTCCGATCGCAAATGTGAGGATCGGTGAGAATCGGATCGCG